>Ga0306922_10003249_pt1 | contig 15175 bp, 11 predicted proteins | sample sta12Cox44000082_FD_203758 | JGI IMG/M metagenome (GOLD analysis project Ga0306922, IMG submission 203758) | Lab enrichment of tropical soil microbial communities from Luquillo Experimental Forest, Puerto Rico - statoxic.12C.oxic.44.000.082 (v2)... | ecosystem: Environmental > Terrestrial >... | reverse complement strand
ATCTCGCCCACACCAGAACTCCCAGATGGTCGCGGAGATGGTGTCGGCCTTCGCCGAGCTGTGAAGTAGCAAAGGAGAAGGAGAATCCGGATGTCGCATCACGCATCAGGTCCCAACTTCGGCTTTCCGCGCGGAGATGCCCGCTTGGATATGACCGATCTCTACGCGTTCACCAAACCAGGAGACACCACCAAGTCCGTAATCATCCTCAATGTACATCCGTCTTTCAAGTTGGACTCGGGAGAGCCGACGACGAAGGAGCCATTCGCGCCTGGAGCGCTGTACGAACTCAAGATCGACACGGACGGTAATGCCGTTGGATCTCAGTTACACTATGCAGTTCGCGTCTTCCAGAGATGGGAAGCAGAACGCGACAGTGCGCCGTATTCAAGGTAAACGAGCTGCTGGCTTTGGAGACGACGGAGAAATGATCATCGAGAAAGCGCCGGTTTCACCTGGAAGAGAAGCTCAGGTGACGAAATCCGGCGAATACCGTTTTTTCTTCGGTTGGCGCAGCGATTCTTTCTTTTTCGATGTGAACGGCAATTTCAATCACATGCAGTTCACAGGGGACGACTTCTTCGCAGACAAAGATGTTTGCAGCATCGTAATGGAATTGCCCAACGCGGTTCTTGGGACTAGCGAGGTAGGAATTTGGGCTCGCACGGTGGACAAGACTGAAGAAGGCTGGGTCCAGGCAGACCGCGGTGGACGACCGATGCAGGCAGTTTTCCTCCCGGGAGAAAAGAGGGAGGCCTACCTCAGCGGAGAGCCGGCAAACGATGATCAGTTCATTGGCGTTTTCGCGCACGGATTGGAACACACCGGGGGCTATAAGCCAGTGGAGGCGGAGGGTGTCGCGAGAAAGTTGTTACCCGACGTTCTTTTTTATGATCCTCGGCGCCCGGTGAGCTTTCCGCACAATGGCCGGACACTAACCGACGACGTTGTGGACGTTTTCTTGTCGATCTACACGAACGGCAAGGTGACAGGAGATAAGGTTGGGCCCCACCGCGATCTGCTTGCCGAGTTTCCCTATCTGGGTCCGCCGCACAAGGTACCTTAACGAAAGTGTCGAAAGAATTGCCCGAACAACGAAGGAGACCGAAAAATGAAGAGCCCAAGTGACGTGCCAGCAAAAGCTGCTGAGATACACGTGACCCGGCGCTCGCCAGCCTACTGGAGAGTCACGTTTGACCATCCGCCGCTCAACATCTTCGGTCCAGAGACGCTTCCGCAAGTGAACGAGATCATCACCGCGCTCGAAAGTGACGAGCAGGTTAAGGTGGTAGTTTTTGACAGTGCGGTTGAAGGTTTCTTCCTGATTCACTTAGACTTCTTGGCAAATCTGCAAGAGCTGACACGTCTCCCTCCTGGACCCACCGGGTTGCATCCATGGCCCGAGATGCTGGTGCGCCTCACTCGCGCACCTGTTGTATCGATCGCCTTGATTCGTGGGCGAGCAACCGGAATGGGAAGTGAGCTTGCCCTGGCCTGCGACATGCGTTTTGCGAGTCGTGAAAAAGCTATCCTGTCGCAGTTTGAAGTGGGTGCCGGTCTGGTGCCTGGCGGCGGACCCATGGCGCGACTGTCGCGCCTCATGGGAAGAGGACGCGCTCTGGAGGTAATTCTAAGTGCGGACGACATCCGAGGCGATCTGGCCGAGCTCTACGGCTACGTGAATCGGGCATTGCCCGATGCTGACCTTGACGGATTTGTCGATGCGCTTGCCACCCGGATTGCCTCCTTCGACAAACAAACCATCCAGGACACCAAACGCCTCGTTAACGTCGCGAGTTTGCCGCCTGATATCGAAATCGAATCCGGGTGGGATGCGTGCGTCGTTTCGATGGTACGCCCAGCGACGCAAAAACGAATCAAGACGCTGATTGAGCGAGGCTTTAGTAAACCGGGTGATGCAGAAAATCGCCTCGGTCATTTCGTGGGACAGCCCGGGTAACCACCGGTAACGGCGCAGCCTTCAAAACGAACGGAAACAAATCGAAAACCCTGAATCGAAAGCTTAAGCGGCGCGTCCTCTGTTACCACCATTCACAAGGGAGACCGCTGGGTAGGGAGCGCTCATCGTCCGCAGGGATTCGGCTATGCGGACTCCACATGGAACCACCGCGATATTCTCCGATCGCAGATCGCACGTCCTTGCAGTGGCCGGGCGGTGGCCGCATCGCGGTTCTTCGATCTTTTCGACGAGCTGAAAGTGCCGCTGACAGTCTGCCTCAGCGCTGACGCCTGTCAGTATTATGCTAGCAGGGAGCTCTCTGAACTGCGCATTGACTCCACACGGCCCTGATGCAACCGTGCCGGCGATGCTCGATCTCGACCCCCACTCCCTCCTCAGCCGCCTGTACGCCTTCTACCTCGAACACGAACGCTGTGGCGAGATCGACTCCGAGGTGGATGATGAGCGTATGTGGATCAGTTGTACGTGTGGGGCGATGATCAGCCGGACGTTAGGACCTACTCGCGTTGACTCCTCGCCTCACCGGCTTTCCAATGACCACCTCGGGAGAGTTGGGATGAACAACCGGCCAGCTTCGCTCGTCACCGCAATCTTCCTCTGGTTGATCGCCCTCGCACAGTTGCTCCGCGTTCTCCTCCGGGTAGAAGTGAGAGCGGGAGATATCAGCATTCCTCTCTGGGTCAGCGTCGTGGCCTTCATCGTCCTCGCCGCGTTGGGAGTCTGGCTGTGGCGGGAGCGCCGTACCTAGAGTGACCTTCACTGCCGACCTCACCGAGTTCGTTGATGGCCGTGTGATGCCCAGTGGGATGCTGCGGCACCCACTGTTTCTCAACTGGGCCTAAGCCCCAACTCCATCTCCCGTAGTAGTTGACCACTAGCCCGCCGACAATCTAGTCTCCCTACGCGGTTGTGACCTTCACCGACCCCGACCCTGGAGGGCGGCATGCAGTGTCCCCGGTGCCAGCATGAGTCTTATGACAATCGCCTGAGGGCTGATTTATGACTCAACGCGAGGCGAACGCGGACCTACTCGCCGAAATTACGGCTCTGCGTGACCGCCTGGCGTCGCTCACCCGCGAGAACAGTGAACTTCAAGAGCAGCAGACGGCGACCAGCGAAGTCCTCAAGGTCATCAGCCGCTCGGCGTTCGATCTTCAGCCAGTGCTGGACACACTCATTGAGAACGCCTGTCGGCTGTGCAGCGCGGATAAAGGTTTCATCTACCGCGTCGTCGACGACGATGGCCACTGGGCGGCCGCCTACAATGCTCCGCCAGAGTTGCTGGATTTCCTTGCTCAACATCCCGTGCGCCGCGCTCGAAATAGCGTAACGGGACGAGTTCTCCTTGAGCAGCAAACCGTCCACATCCACGATGTCCGGGCGGATCCCGAATACAGCTTCGTAGAAGAGATAGGCATCCGAACGACCCTGGGAGTGCCGCTTTTGCGGGAAGGCGCGTTGCTCGGCGTGATCATCATCTATCGACAGGAAGTCCGCCCCTTTTCCGACCGGCAAGTCGAGTTGGCGAAGACGTTCGCCGACCAAGCGGTCATCGCCATCGAGAACGTGCGGCTGTTCAAGGAGTTGGAGGCGCGGAACAGCGCGCTCACCGAGGCGCAGGAGCAGCAGGCGGCCACGGCCGAGATCCTCCGCGTCATCAGCAGCTCGCCGACCGACGTGCAGCCGGTGTTCGACGCCATCGCGCAGAGCGCCGCTCGGCTCTGCGAGGCCTTCGACGCCGTGGTCTATCGCGTCGAGGGCGATGTCCTGCGCCCCGTGACGCATCACGGCTCGGGAGAGGTCGGGCCGATTCCCCTCGTTCCGGGAACCGTCAATGGGCGTGCCGTAATCGAACGACGCCTTGTCCACGTCACCGACGTTCAGGCTGAGACGAACGAATTCCCGGAAGGAGCCACGATCTCGCAGCGAGAAGGAACGCGATCCATGGTCAGCGTTCCGCTGCTGCGGGAAGGCCGTGCCATCGGCACCATCGGGGTGCGGCGGTTCGAGATCCGGCCATTCGGCGAAAAGCAGATCGCACTGCTCCGCACCTTCGCCGATCAGGCCGTCATCGCCATTGAGAACGTGCGGTTGTTCAAGGAGCTTCAGACGAGTAACCGTGACTTGACCACGGCACTCGACAAGCAGACGGCGACCAGCGACATTCTGCGGGTGATCAGCAGCTCACCGACCGACATCCAGCCGGTCTTCGACGCGATTTCTCGGAGTGTCACGCGCCTCTGTGACGGGCTTCACGGGTGGGTCGCTCGATTTGACGGTGAGCTCATCCATCTTGCGAGCCGCTACAACCTTTCACCCACTACTGCCGAGTTCTTCACAGAGCAGTGGCCGCTGCGTCCGGGCCGGGAATTGGCGATGAGCCGGGCAATCCTGGACTGCGCGGTCGTCCACATCCCTGATCTCAGGCAGGATTCGGAGTATCGGCCCGGCCGCGAAGAGGTATATCGCAGCGTGCTCGCCGTCCCACTGTTGCAAAGGGGCAGACCGATCGGCGCGGTCGCAGTTACTCGTGCCCACGCCGGACTCTTCTCTGATCAAGAGATCGAACTGCTCAAGACCTTCGCCGACCAGGCGGTGATCGCGATCGAGAACGTGCGGCTGTTCACAGAGTTGCAGGAGAAGAATCGTGCGTTGACTCAAGCTCATGCACAGGTGACTGAAAGCCTGGAACAGCAGACGGCGACCAGCGAGATCCTGCAGGTGATCAGTAGCTCGCCCACTGATGTTCAGCCCGTATTCACAGCGATGGCGGCGAGCGCGGCTCGGCTGTGTGAGGCGCGCGACGCCACGATCTTCCGCATCGACGGTGACGTGCTGCGTCTGGTCGCCCACGAAGGACCGATTGCTCCGGACGCCGTTCTTCCGCTGGCGGACGGGACTATCGGCGGACGCGTCATCCGCGAGCGACGAGCGATCCACGTCGAAGACATGCAGGCTGCCGAGACGCACGACTACCCGATCAGCAGTGAGTTCGCCCGGAACCGAGGGTTTCGGACCATTCTGAGCGTTCCTCTGCTCCACGGCGGCCAGGCCATCGGACTGATCGCGATACGGCGCACTGAGGTGCGCCCGTTCACTGACCGGCAAATAGAGCTCGTCAAAACCTTCGCAGATCAGGCCGTCATCGCTATCGAGAATGTTCGGTTGTTCAATGAGACGAAGGAGGCGTTGGAGCAGCAGACGGCGACCAGCGAGATCCTGCGCGTGATCAGTAGCTCGCCCACCGACGTTCAGCCGGTGTTCGATGCCATCGCTGCGAATGCGGCGCAGCTGTGCGACGCGGTCAATGGCCTGGTCATTCGCTTCGATGGAGAGCTCTTGCACCTTGCAGCGCAGTACAACGTCGATCCAGAGCGACTCGCGGCGGTGAAACACGCTTATCCGCGACCGCCGAGCAGGGGAGCCTTGAGCGGACGCGCGATCTTGATGCGCGACGTCGTCCATGTGCCAGACGTCAGCAAGGACCCGGAGTACACGCTTCCGGCTGCTACGACGATCGGCTACCGCAGCGTTCTAGCCGTCCCGATGATGCATGAATGCGTCCCGCGCGGCACCATTCTCGTCGCCCGGGACGTCGTGGCGCCATTCTCCGACACGCATATCGCATTGATTCAGACCTTCGCTGACCAAGCGGTCATCGCGATTGAGAACGTGCGGCTGTTCACCGAATTGCAGGAGAAGAATCTTGCGTTAACCCAAGCGCACGCGCAAGTGACCGAGGCTCTGGAGCAGCAGACGGCGACGAGCGAGATTCTGCGCGTCATCAGCCAGTCGCCGACCGACGTGCAGCCGGTATTCAATACCATCATGAGTAGCATCGTGCGACTGTGCGACGCGACATTCTGCGTAGCGTATCGCTACGATGGCGGGCAGCTCCACGTAGTGGCGCACGACAACCTCACCCCCCGGACGCTCGCCTTGCTCAACGAACGTTATCCGCAACCGCCCTCGCGTGAGACGGCGACGGGCATCAGCACACTGGAACAGCGCATCGTGCACATTCCGGATGCCACCGTCGACGACGTGCCGCCTGGCTCGCGCGAATTTGCACGCCAACAGGGCTGGGGAAGTTTGCTGGCGGTGCCGCTGCTGCGGGACGGCCAGCCCGTCGGGAGCATCGCTGTGGCGCGAGTCGAGCGGCAACCGTTCAGCGAGCAACAGATAGCCCTCGTGCGGACCTTTGCCGACCAGGCCGTTATCGCCATCGAGAACGTACGGCTGTTCAACGAGACGAAGGAGGCGCTCGATCGCCAGACCGCGACCGCTGAGATCCTGAGAGTCATTGCGAGCTCGCCGACCGACTTGCAGCCCGTGCTGGACGCGGTCGCGGAGAGCGCGGCCCGTGTGTGTGCGGCCGAGGATGCGGTGATCTTGCGACGGGACGGGAATCGTCTCTGTCTCGTCGCGCATCACGGGCCAGTCCCATTCGGACCGATTGGCGAGTTCTCCTTCCCGCTGGTCCGCGAGTCGGTCGCCGGCCGAACGGTGTTGGACGGGCAGACCGTCCACGTCGCCGACTTGCAGAGCAAGACCGACGAGTTTCCGATGGGCAGTGCGTTCGCGCGACAAATGGGCTTCCGCACGGCACTCTGCGTCCCCTTGATGCGAGAAGGTGTCGCGATCGGCACCATCGATATCCGTCGGATCGAGGCTCGCCCCTTCACCGAACGACAGGTCGCCCTACTCCAGACCTTCGCCGACCAGGCCGTCATCGCCATCGAGAATGTGCGGTTGTTCAAGGAACTAGAGGCTCGGAATCGCGACCTGACTGCGACGGCCGAGATTCTCCAGGTAATTTCTCGTTCGCCAACCGATGTGCAGCCGGTGCTGGAGACGGTGGTCGAGAATGCCGTCAGGCTCTGCGAGGCAGAGCGAGCGTTCATCTTCCGCTTCGACGGCGAACTGCTCCGAGCCGCCGCGTCCTACAACACGTCGCCGGAGCTCAGAGCATTCATCGAACGGAATCCGATCTCCCCAGGACGCCATACCGCTGCAGGGCGAGTGGCCATGGAGCGGCGAACAGTGCACATACCCGACGTGCAGGCAGATCCCGAATACGCCTGGAGAGTGACCGAAGTGGAGCCACTCCGGACACTTCTCGGGGTGCCGATGCTTAAAGGCGGCGAGCTAGTGGGTGTCATCATCACCCAAAAACGAGAACTCGCCCCGTTCACTGAGAAGCAGATCGCGCTCGTGGAAACCTTCGCCGACCAGGCCGTCATCGCCATCGAGAATGTGCGGTTGTTCACGGAATTGGAGACAAAGAACCAGGCGCTTACGACGGCCCATGCCCAGGTGAGTGAAGCCCTGGAGCAGCAGACGGCGACCAGCGAGATTCTTCGCGTAATCAGCAGCTCGCCCACCAACACACAGCCTGTGTTCGACAGCATTGCGGAGAGCGCCACCCGATTATGCGTCGCCACCGATGCCCTGATCTATCGCGTCGAAGCCGGAATGATTCTCCGGGTTGCGCACTTCGGGCCGGTACCCTCGGTGTCCGACGCGCGCCCCCTAACCCGGCAGACGGTCACGGGCCGCTCCATCATCGAGCGGCGGCTGATTCACGTCCATGACCTCCTCGATGAGCGAGCCCGCGGCGAGTACGCGGCGACCCAAGGGCTTCAGGGGGGCATTCGAACCGTCCTGTGCGTGCCGCTTACACGCGACGACTTGGTGCTCGGCGCCATCACGATCCGACGGACGCAGGTCGACCCATTCACCGAATCGCAGATCAACCTACTCAAGACCTTCGCCGATCAGGCGGTCATCGCAATCGAGAACGTGCGGCTGTTTACTGAGCTGCAGACGAGCAACCGTGACCTGACCACCGCTCTGGACAAGCAGACGGCCACCAGCGACATCCTGCGAGTTATCAGCCAATCGCAGACAGACGTCCAGCCGGTGTTCGACGCGATCGTGACAAGCGCCGCTCGCTTGCTTCGAGGGAACGCATGCACGCTCAGCCGGATCGAGGGCGATCAGATCGGTCTCGCCGCGATGACCGGTATCAACGACGCAGGTGACGCCTCCCAGAGGGCGCGCTTCCCCATGTCGATCCACTCTGAGGAGGACCACGCCCAAGCGGTGCGCAATCGTGCGCCGCTGAATAGCACGGACGCTCCCAGCGATCCGCGATTGCCAGAAACGCAGCGCGCGAGCGCTCGTCTCCGTGGCTACCGAAGCCTGGTGGTGGTGCCGTTGGTCCGCCACGACGAAGCCATCGGAGCGCTCGGCGTCGCTCGCCCCGAGCCCGGCGGGTTCACCGACGACGAGATTGCGCTCCTCAGAACTTTCGCCGATCAGGCGGTGATCGCGATCGAGAACGCCCGTTTGCTGAACGAGTTGCAGGCGCGGACGCAAGAGCTCACGCGCTCGGTCGAGCAGCTCACGGCGCTCGGGGAAGTCGGGCGGGCCGTGGGCTCCACGCTCGACCTCGAGGCCGTGCTGAACACGATCGTGTCTCGGGCCATCCAGCTCTCCGGGACGGATGGGGGGTCCGTGTACGAGTACAACGAGGCGACCGAGGAGTTCTCGCTGCGGGCCAGCCGGGACCTACCTGAAGCCTACGTGGAGCAAGTGCGGGGTTCCCGTCCCAGGAAGGGCGAGGGCGCGGTCGGACGCGTTGCGCTGACACGCGCGCCGGTACAGATCGCGGACATCGGGGATCCCGCTGCTTACGAAAGTCGTGTCCGGAACATGCTGCTGCAGATTGGATTGCGGTCGCTGCTGGCCGTGCCGCTCATCGCCGAGGACCAGTTGGTTGGTGCGCTCATCGTGATGCGCAAACGCACCGGAACATTCGCAGCTGAAGAGGTAACGCTGCTTCAAACCTTCGCCGTCCAGTCCGCCCTGGCCATCCAGAACGCTCGCCTCTTCCGCGAGATCGAAGAGAAAAGCCGCCAGCTCGAAGTCGCTAGCCAGCACAAGTCCGAGTTCCTGGCCAACATGTCCCACGAGCTGCGGACGCCGCTGAACGCGATCATCGGCTTCTCGGAGGTGCTGACCGACCGCATGTTCGGCGACCTGAACGAGAAGCAGGAGGAGTACCTGAAGGACATTTATGCCTCGGGCACCCACCTCCTCTCGCTGATCAACGACATCCTCGACCTGTCCAAGATCGAAGCCGGGCGGATGGAATTGGAGTTGACGGAGTTCGACCTTCCCACGGCGATCGAGAATGCGCTCATGCTGATTCGTGAACGGGCTGGGCGACGGTCAATCGCCCTTCACACGAGCATCGATAACCGGCTGGGCCAGATTGAGGCGGATGAGCGCAAGGTCCGCCAGGTCGTCCTGAACCTCTTGTCGAATGCGATCAAGTTCACGCCTGAGGGTGGGCGCATTGATGTCGGTGCCGTGGCAAAGGACGGGTCGGTGGAGGTCTCGGTCAGCGACACGGGGATCGGCATCGCCCCAGAGGACCAGGAGAAGGTCTTCGAGGAGTTTCGCCAGGTGGGGACGGCAGCAAAGAAGATCGAGGGCACGGGGCTCGGGCTCACGTTGTGCCGGAAGTTTGTGGAACTCCACGGTGGGCGGATCTGGGTGAAGAGTCAGGAGGGTGTGGGCTCGACGTTCACGTTTGCGATTCTCGTGCGTCGGGGCGAGTAAGCAATAATGAGAGTCACTCTGAGATGGAAGCGAAGTTAACATTAAGCGGATTCGCGGTCTTCGCCGCCTTGTTATGCGTGTTTGCAGCATCGGAGATAACCGCGAGCGACTACCTGTTGCGCGCCCCATTTGATGTCGAAGCAATTCGCGCCGCCAAAGGCAAGCCCGTAGCGGCCGAGGCGTGTCCCGAGCCAGTGACGCCAATCAGCGATATCGAGGGCATGTCATTCTATAGCGATCCGCAGGGTTCCAAGCCTGATTCGGCGAAACTCGCAGCTAATGAGGTGGCAACTCGCCCGCTTGATCTCTTTCTCGCAGGCGTTGTGCCTGCGGCCAACCGGTGGGTGCAAAGCCGACCGGCGCAGCCGGAGGCAGCATCGTGCACTCTGCGGCTGCTTACGCGGTGGGCTGACGCCCGCGCCATGCTGGGCCGGGTGAACCCGCAGGGCAGTTATCATCGCAAATGGACACTCGCGGGCGCTGCGCTCGCGTACCTTCAGATCAGGAATGCCCCCGGACTCGACGGCGCCGCCCAAGGTCGGGTGGTGGAATGGCTACACGCCGTGGCACTTGCCGTGAAACCGACCTACGATCGTAACCCTCAACTCGGCAAGATGAGCATTGCTGCGAACAATCACGCTTACTGGGCTGGCGTCGCAGTGGGTGCGGCCGCTATTGCGGCTAACGATCGTGTCTTGTTCGCGTGGGCGATTGAACGAATGCACGTCGGCTTGCGCCAGGTGACGCCCGAGGGCGCGTTGCCGCTCGAGCTCGCGCGTGGCCGATTGGCCCTGCACTACCATCTCTTTGCGCTCGAACCCCTCGCCGTGCTCGAAACGATGGCCCGGGCAAACGGGGTCGAAATGACTGCATCCGATGACGCTGCGCTCCGCCAGCTCAGCACCTTCACATTCCGAGCTTTGAGCGATTCGACCGAGATCGCCCGTCTGGCTGGCGCCGACCAGCAGGACGACTGGCTGAAGGGCCGTTCTTGGTTCAGTAGTGCGCGCGCCCTTGAAATCTGGCTCGGTCGACATCCCGACTCAGCCCTGGACGCCAAAATCATGTCGTTCCGTCCCTTTCGGCTGCGTTGGCTTGGCGGCGATGTGTCACTCCTCTTCGGCCCATAAGACCTGGCGGGGGCGGATAAGCACGGCGTAATCAGCCCGTCTTGCGCGTAACCACTTCGAGCAAATCGCGGCCGGCTCCTGCGATCCGCCGTCGTCTGCTAAACTCCCCGTCAGTTGTCCCCGCCGAGGTGCCCTTTGCGGCTGATCGCGCTGCGGTTGTTCTCTCGTTCAGCCTTCTTGTGACTGTCGTCGTCGAGGCGAAGCCAACGAGCACGCCGACGTCGTATGATTTCGGGCGGCGGTGGGGGATATGCAAATCGAGGAGCTGAGCGATGTCACCAGGGAACCTGTGCCGCGCTTGCGCGAGTGGCGGTCCCTCGGTCTCATCGGCACCCAGACCGGTGGCGCGTTCTCTCCCGAGGATGTCGAGCGGGTGCGTCTGGTGCAGTTCAGCATTCGCCGCGGATTCACCGCGGAGACCATCGCTGAGGCTGACAGGAAATTCGGCGGGCTCCTACACAACCAGATCGAATTTCTCTTCCCTCACGGGGTCGGTGACCGGCTCCCGCTTCCAGAGGCCGCAGCGACCGCCGGGCTGGCAGTCGAGCAGGCTCGGCGCGTTGTCGAGGCGGCGGGAATCAGTGAAGACCTCCGTCAAGAAGACGTCGAAATGCTGAAGCGGGCCAAACACGCGTACGACGTCGGTTTCCCCGAGGAAGCGCTCCTGGAATTGGTCAGAGTACACATCGATGCGCTCGGCCGCGTGGCGGAGGCCGATGTCCGTCTGTTCCATTTCTATATTCACGAGCGATTGCGGGCGGCCGGTGTGTCGGGTCCAGAGCTCGTCGATGCGACGCGAGCGGCGAGCACGCAACTACGACCGATGATCGAGCCACTGATGATTTTCGCGCATCGGAAGGGACTGGCGAAGGCGTTGCGCGAGGACATGCTCATGCATCTGGCCGAAGCGGCCGGCGCACCAGCCACGGGGCCGACACCGGCGCAGCTCCGACTCGCCATTGTGTTCACGGATTTGTCGAGCTTCACCCCCATGACGCAGAGCATGGGCGACGCGGCTGCGGCCCAGATAATCGAGCGCTTCTCTGAACTGGTGCGCGAGGCCGCCGCTCGCTGGGAAGGCCGAGTCGTCGAACGAATCGGCGACGCCTTCATGACGGTTTTCCCCGAATCGCAGTCCGCGGTAGGCTGCGCGCTCGACATCGAAAGGCGCTCTGCCGAGCAGCCGCAGTTCCCGGCCGTCCGCAGCGGTGTGCATTGGGGAGAGGTGCTCTATCGTGAAGGCGGCTACATCGGGTCGACCGTCAACATCGCCGCCCGCCTCGCCACCGAGGCGGTACGGCACCAGACGCTCGTGAGCGCTGCGGTGCAGCTGGAAGCCAGGGGTCTGGAGGACGTCGACTTTGTCCCGCTCGGCAAGAGGCGCCTGAAGGGTCTGGCGGATGAACTCGAGTTGTTCGAGGCACGCCCAAGGCGGGCGGAAGCCACATCGAAGGCTGTTGATCCAGTGTGTCACATGGAGATGAACCCGGAGGCCGTCGCGGCGCGGCTATCGCTGGAAGGCCGGGATCGAGCCTTCTGCTCGGAGCAGTGCCTGAAGATGTTCGTCGCGACTCCAGATAAGTACGCAGGGTGAACGAAGGAGCCGAAGGAAACAGCAGGTATCCGGCCGAAGTGTCCTCGATACCGTTAGTGATACAGTCGGCCAGCTCCTGCGAAGCAGCCGTCGTCTGCTAGACTCCCGCCAGCCATCCCCCAACCGAGGTGATCATGCGGCGGATCGGGCTCGCGGTCGTTCTCGCCCTCAGCCTTCTTGCACCGCTCGCGGTGGAGGGGCAGCAGGCTGGGAAGATTCCCAAGATAGGTTGGCTGGCTGCTGGCTCCGCTGCTGGCGTAGCGCCCCTGACCGGTGCATTCCGGCAAGGTCTGCGGCAGCTGGGCTATGTCGAGGGAAAGGACATCGTCATTGAGTATCGATATGCGGAAGGGAAATTTGATCGGCTTCCCGATCTTGCAGGAGAGATAGTCCACCTCAAAGTTGATGTGATCGTGGTGGCGCAGGTAGATGCAATCCGAGCGGCCAAGCAGGCAACTGCGACGATCCCGATCGTCATGATAGGTCCAGGCGATCCGGTTGGACTCGGGCTCATTACCAGTCTCGCGCGGCCCGGTGGAAACCTTACGGGACTGTCCTTCCTTTCAACGGAGTTGGCAGGTAAACGATTGGAGCTGCTCAAGGAGGCATTCCCGACGATCTCGCGCGTAGCTGTCCTTGGCACCTCAGGGTCTTCACAGGAGGTGAAAGAGATCGAGGTCGCGGCACTGACGTTGGGTATTCACGTCCGAGCCGTGGTTGTCCAAAGTCCAGATGATTTCGAGAACGCATTCGTAACGATACCCAGAGACAACGTCAGCGCACTCCTCATCTTAAGGTCGCCTCTAATCAGAACTCACGCGACACGGATCGCGGAACTCGCGGCGAAGAAACGGCTACCGACAATGTACGACGACAAGCTTTTTCTAGAGGCTGGTGGGCTTATGTCGTATGGGACGGACACCATAGGTTTCTATAGCCGTGCTGCGTACTTCGTGGACAAAATCCTCAAAGGTGCCAAGCCCGCTGATCTCCCTGTCGAGCAGCCCACGAAGTTCGAGCTGGTGATCAACCTCAAGACCGCCAAGGCGCTTGCATTGACCATTCCCCAGGCGGTGCTACTGCGAGCGGACGAAGTCATCCAGTAATGGACCGGCGAGCGTTCATCACCGTGGTGGGCGGAAGCATCCTAACCGCGCCGTTCGCGGGCGAGGCACACCAAGGGGTTGGGCCTACGAAGATCGGAGTACTCGCGTCTGCGTCTGAGAAAACGAGCGCGGCCGGTTGGGCCTCATTTCGGCAAGGGCTCCGCGACCTCGGCTGGGAAGACGGACGAAATATCGTCATCGAAGCCCGGTTCGCGGACGGGAAGCTCGATCGGCTACGCGGCCTCGCTGAGGAGTTGCTCCATCTCGACGTTCGCCTCATCGTAGCCGCAAATACGCCGGGAGCCAGCGCAGCCATTGCCGCCACGAAGATCGTTCCGATCGTGATTGTCGAAGTCGGAGACCCCCTGGCCACAGGGTTTGTAACGGTGGGAACGTAACGGGGCTCATGACCATGGCCCGCGAAACGACCCAGAAGCGCCTCCAACTTCTCAAGGGAGCCGTCCCAAGCGCCGCACGGATCGCCGTAATCATGGATCCAGGTGATCCGATCGTCGCGCCGCAGTGGCGGGAGGCCCAGTCTGCGGCGGATCGGCTGGGTGTTCAACTCCTCCGCTTGGAGGTCCGGAATGCTGACGATCTCCGGCGAGCGTTCCAGACAGCGGTGGACGGCAAAGCGGATGCCGTCCTGCGTCTCGCCGATCCGCTCGCAATCGTGCTCGCAGTGGAGACGGCAGCTCTGGCCAAGAAGCATCGACTGCCTCTGATGGTCCGAGCAAGGCCCGAGGTAGAAATGGGCGGGCTGATGTCGTATTACGCTGATGCGCTCGACTACTACCGTCGTGCCGCAACCTTCGTTGACAAGATTCTCAGGGGTGCGAAGCCTGGTGATCTCCCAGTCGAACAGCCCACGAAATTCGAGTTGGTGATCAACCTCAAGACGGCTAAGGCGTTGGGTCTCACCATTCCGCAGTCACTCCTGCTGCGGGCGGATCAGGTCATCGAATAGCGGTGCTCGACCAACGCGGCCAGCTTCTGCGAGCAGCACTCGGCTTCGCTGGGCTTCCTAGACCGTCGTACGACCGCTCGCTGTGGGCTCTCCGAACCTGGCTCGATTCCTGGCCCGGCCTCGGCCACGTCGCCGTCGGGATGCACCGCCAGGGCTTCGATCTGCAGCTTACGCAGTACGACGACCGAGGCTGGCGCGCGACGTTCTACGCGACCCGGCTCGAGCACTCCCTGACGAGCGCGACGGGCACCGCCTGGAGTTTGGGGCAGGACGCGTCGCTGAACTGCCGACACCGAGCGCGGGCGGGTAGAATGATGCTTCATGCTGTCCGACTACACGCCGATGGCCCCGACGCTCGTCCGCGAACCGTTCCACCGTGACGGCTGGGTCTACGAAGAGAAGGTCGACGGCTGGCTGGCTCAGTTGCCTACGCTCTCTCACGTCAAACGTAGTACTGCAATCGCATGTGCGCGCGTCATCGACATCACTCGTGGCCGTCTGTGATGTAATCCGCGACGCTGGGACCTTTGACTTTGCCTGCCACTTGACCCTCGACGAACATGACCGTCTCGTCGAGCGGCGCCCGGCCCGTATGGGCATAACGCACCGTGACGTCCTCGAACCCGATCGACATGCCACAGAAGAGGATGAGCTCGTCCGGGGGTGACACTATCTCCGCAACGGTCTTGCGGTACACCGACCACGCCATCTGCAGGCAACTGTGTAGCCCTTCGGCGCGGAGCAGCAGCATGACGGTCTGCAGATACA
>Ga0306922_10003244_pt1 | contig 15179 bp, 18 predicted proteins | sample sta12Cox44000082_FD_203758 | JGI IMG/M metagenome (GOLD analysis project Ga0306922, IMG submission 203758) | Lab enrichment of tropical soil microbial communities from Luquillo Experimental Forest, Puerto Rico - statoxic.12C.oxic.44.000.082 (v2)... | ecosystem: Environmental > Terrestrial >... | reverse complement strand
GTGGCCGGAGTGTGCGATGGGCAGCCGCCAGTCGTAGTCGTGAAAATCGACCGCGAAGCCGCGCGCGCGCAGATACAGCTTCAGCCGCAGGTAAGAGAACAGCACGACACCGAGCGGTACGACCGGAGCCGGCGCGGGCAGGCGCAGCGCCGCGAGCCGGCCCCGCTGGATATCGAGCGGATCGAGCCACACGATGTCATGCGGCAGCGGTGCGGGGCGCGTGAGTCCAAGTTGTGAGCCCATGATTCCCGGGACGATGAGCACGCGCAGCGCGCGCTCGGGGAGGCGGGTGGCGTCCGCGCGCCGCGCGAGCGCCGCGAGCCGCCGATACTCGGTGGGGCCGAAATAGTCGCTGAGCTCGCGCCGCCGCGCACCGCTCGCGAGCCACTGCTCGATCTGACTCTCAACGGACGCAAAACGATCGTACGGGGTGACGTGATCGAGCGGTAGATCCTCGCCGGGCACGCGCTCAGCCGTCGCTGAGCGGGCGGACACGCGCCAGCGCCGTCACGCTGCCGCCGCCCTCGATGAGCAGCGTCACGGGCACCTCATCGCCCACGGCGAGCGGCCGCTTCAGGCCGTGCAGCATGATGTGCAGGCCGCCCGGAGCGAAGCGCACCGTTTCGCCGGCCGCGATGCGCAGCGGCTCGCGCGGCCGCATGGTCGACTTACCGTCGACGAGGGTGCTCTCGTGAATCATGGCGGCTGCCGCGGCCGGCGAGCGCACGCCACTCACTACCACAGCTTGCGCAGCCGCGTTGTGCAGCGTCAGATAGGCCGCCGCGACATCGACGCCGGGCGTCGCGCGGATCCAGGCGTCTTGCGCACTGAGCCCGGGCGGCGTCGCGGCGCTGACGGCGACGGTGAGCAGCGCCAGGAAGGCGGCGGGCAGCGCGGGAGCTCTCAACAGTCGCCCTCCTCTGGGCGCGCCTCAGGTGCTGAGGGCGCGGGCAATTATGCCAGACGCTTGCGAATGCGCCCGACTATGATCCCGCCAACTCCTATGTCAGAGCCGCGCGCTACTTCCGACATCGCTCAGGCGCAACGCGCGTCGATCCAATCGAGCGCCGCGCGCCACAGCGAATCGCGATGAGCCTCGGCGAAAAAGCCGTGGTGGCCGATGGCGCGCGCGCCGATCTCTGCCGGTGCGGTCCAGCGCCGCTCGATCGGCGCGTTGGCGTAGGAGCCGAGTAACGCCTCGACCGCCGCCGGTGTCGCGATGGGATCGTCGCGGAATCCCCAGGAAAGGAGCGGCGCGCGCACGGCGGCGAACCCGGCATCGCTCAACTGCGCATCGAGTGCCGCGCCGAAAGGCGCCGCACTCAGGCACCAGCTGCGCCACTGCAGGAATACCCCGCGCGGCAGCGACTCCCCGCTCCACATCGCACCGCGTGGCACATAACCGTATCGGCGCAGCATCCACGGGCCGTAGAGTTTCCAGAACGCGAGCGCCAGGTAACGGAACGGCATGCGCTGGCGGCGCCAGTAGCCGGTCGAAGTGGCGATCATCACGTGCGCCCGCGCCCGCGACTGGTTCGGCATGCAGCCGATCAGCTGTCCGCCGACGCTGTGGCCGAGCGTGACGAGGGGCAACCGCGGGTAGCGCCCGGCGAGCGACTCGAGCGCCGCGGGCATGTCGAGCAGCCCCCAGTCGCTCATGCAGGCGCGCTCCTGCGCGAGCGGCAGGTGCGCCGAGGCGCCGATGCCCCGGTAGTCGTATACCAGGCTGTGGTAGCCGCGCTGCGCACTGTAGGCGGCGAACTTGAGGTAGAACTCGCGCCGGAAGCCTGTGGCGCCGTTGATGGCGAGCGCGCCGCGCGCAGCGCCCGCTTCGAGCAGCACGCCCGCGAGCGTGCGCCCGTCGTGCGCCTCGAGGGCGACGGGCTGCGGCGCAGGCAACGCGCTCACGGTGCGTGCTGCGCGATCAGCTCCGTGACCGCGTTGATGGCGGCGCGGCACGGCGTGGTCTTGCGCCAGACCGCGCCGACCTGCCGCGCCGGCGCGGGCCGCACGAACGGCCGCAGCACCACCCCGCGCCCGCTCCGGTAGGCGCCGCGGCCGGCGAGCTCCGGGAGCAGCGTCACGCCGGCGCCGGCAGCCACCATCTGGCGCAGCGTCTCGAGGCTCGTGGCGCGGAAGTCCTGCGAGTCCCGCAGTCCGACCCGGCTGCAGACTTCCAGCGCCTGATCGCGCAGGCAGTGACCCTCCTCGAGCAGCAGCAGCCTGGCATCGCGCAGGTCGGCCACGCGCACCCGCTCATGCGCCGCGAGCGGATGACGCTCGGGCGCTGCGAGCAGGAACTCCTCGCGATAGAGCTCACGCGACTCGAGTCCCTCGAGCTCGACCGGCAGCGCGAGGATGCCGAGATCGAGCTCGCCGGCGCGCAGCTTTTCCAGCATCGGTGCGGTCTGGAACTCGTACAGATGCAGCTGCAGGCGCGGCAGGGCCTTGCGGATGAGCGGCGCCACCTGCGGCAGCAGATACGGCCCGATGGTCGGCAGCAGCGCAACGCGCAACCGTCCGCCGAGCGGATCGTGATGCGTGCGCGCGAGGCCCACCACCTCCTCGCTCGCCTCGAGGATGCGCCGCGCCCGTGCGACGATCTCCTCCCCGACGGCGGTGAGCGACACGTTGTTCGGCGCCCGCTCGATGAGCTGCACGCCGAGGGACTGCTCGAGCTTCTTCAGCTGTGCCGAGAGGGTCGGCTGGCTGACGAAGCAGCGCGCCGCGGCGCGGCCGAAGTGCCGCTGATCCGCCAGGGCCACGAGGTAACGCAGGTCCTTGAGCTTCAGCTCCATAGATACATGCTGTCTATCGGATTCATAAAATCAATCGATTGGAATTATAGCAGGCGCGCCGCCATGATGCCTGCCATCGCCGGCGCCCGCGCGCGCCCGGCACCCAAAGGAGCTTTCTCGCATGTCAGGTATCGGTCGCCGTTTCCCCGAATTCGCCCTCACCGGCGTCGTGTCGAACGACGTCAAGGGCGCGTTCCAGTCCTTCACTCACGAGAGCTTTCCCGGCAAGTGGACAGTGCTGTTCTTCTGGCCGAAGGATTTCACCTTCGTCTGCCCGACCGAGATTGCCGCCTTCGGCAAGCTCGAGAAGGAGTTCCGTGCCCGCGACGCACAGCTGCTCGGGGTGAGCACCGACAGCGAGTACGTGCATCTCGCGTGGCGACGCGAGAAGGCGGAGCTGCAGGCGCTGCCTTTTCCGATGCTCTCGGACATCAAGCGCGAGCTCGCGGGCGCGCTCGGCATCCTCGACCCCGAGGCCGGTGTCGCCCAGCGCGCCACCTTCATCGTCGACCCGCAGGGGGTGATCCGGTTCGTGTATGTCACCGACCTCAACGTCGGCCGGAGCCCCGAGGAAGTGCTGCGTGTGCTCGATGCGCTGCAGACCGACGAGCTCTGCCCGTGCAACTGGCAGAGGGGCGAAGATACCCTGAAGGCGGCCTGAGATGAGCACGCTCGACGGCATCCGCGAGTCGCTTCCGGGCTACGCCCGCGACCTGCAGTTGAATCTCGGCACGGTGTTGAGTGCGGCGGGTGCGCCGGGACTCAGCGAGCGACAGATCTGGGCGGTGGCGCTCGCAGCGGCGAGCGCCTCGCGCGATGCGGAGTTCACGCGCCGCCTGCAGGCGCTCGCCGCGCAGCATCTGGACGCCGCGCACGTGAATGCCGCGCATGCCGCCGCGGCCATCATGGCCATGAACAACGTCTACTACCGTTTCCTGCACCTGGTGGAGGACGAGGAGTACGCGAAGCTCCCGGCGCGGCTGCGCATGAGCGTCATCGGCAATCCGGGCATCGCCAAGCCGGATTTCGAGCTGCTCGCGCTCGCGGTGTCCGCGATCAACGGCTGCGGCAGCTGCGTGGCCGCGCACGAGCGGCAACTGCGGCAGCACGGCTTCGAGCGCGAAGCGGTGCAAAGCGCGGTGCGCATCGCCGCGACCGTGCACGCGGTGGCACGCGTGCTGGAGGGCGCAGGCGGCGAGCAGCAGGCGCAAGCTGCCGCGTAGCCGCTGCGCCGGGACCGCGGCCCAGCGCGGTGCGCGCCGCAGAATTTCGTCCCCGCGGCGCGTGCTCAGCCGATCGCGTACAGCTGACCGTCCCAGCTGCCGAAGTAGATGGTGTTGCCCACCACCACCGGCGTAGAGAGCACCGCACCGACGCTCATCAGGCGCTCGTGGGCGATCACCAGCTGGTCGCAGAAGGAGTCACGGCTCGCCGCGTGGTAATTCCGCGCTCGAGAGGGTGGCGGCGATGAGTGCGCTGGCGGGCCACTTCATGGGAGACCCCCGCTGGTTGTTGACGACGGCATCCGCTCGGTGAGCATCATAGTGGCAGGTCACTGGAGATAGCCTTCGGCTTGCCGAGCGCGCCGGGCGGCTGGGCTCGGCACCACACGCTCTGCCGCCCACGCGCACTCGAATCGGGGGAAATGTCATGAAGCGACCGATCCTCGCGTTCGCCGCGGGACTGGTGGTCTGGGTCGTGGTCATATCGGTGTTGAACCGTGGCCTGCGCGTCTGCGTCGCGGACTACGCCGCCGCCGAACTCACCTTCAGCTTCACGCTCGGGATGCTGCTGGCGCGCCTGGCGATCGCAGCACTCGCTTCGCTCCTCGCGGGTGGCGTCGCCGGATGGCTTGCACCGGCCAGCGCGCGCGTGCCGGTGCTGCTCGGTGCGATCCTGCTGCTCGCTTTCCTCCCGACTCACGTGCGGCTCTGGCGCCTGTTTCCGTTCTGGTACCACCTGGTCTTTCTCGTCACGCTCATTCCGCTGGTGGTGCTCGGAGCGCGGCTCGCCCGTGCCGGCGGCAGCCGTAGAGCGGCCGCGGGCAGCGTGCGCACTTGACTCGCACGCGCATGGCGCGCATGCAATCGTCAAGCGCTCCCCGGCAGCCTCGCTTGCTCCTCGGCGCGCTGCTGCTGCTCGGATCGTGCGCCGCGGCCGCAGTCGCAGCGGAGCGTGCCGCGCCCGCGCCGCTGCGCACCGTGTCGGACGATCTCGGTAACAGCGTCGCGGTCGGTCGGGCGCCGCTGCGCATCGTGAGTCTCACACCCGGCGCCACGGAGATGCTGTTTGCCGCCGGGGCGGGCTCTCAGCTCATCGCCACCGTGGAGTACTCGAGCGAGCCTCCTGCGGCGCGCGCCGTGCCGCGTATCGGCGATGTGGCCGCGATCGACATCGAGCGGCTGGTCGCGCTGCGGCCGGAGGTGGTGATCGCCTGGCCGGCAGGCGGCAACCCGGCGCAGCGCGCGAAGATCGCCGCCCTCGGCATTCCGCTCTATCAACAGCAGCTGGCGCGGCTCGCCGACCTGCCCGCATCGCTGCGCCGTCTGGGCGCGCTCGCAGCCACCGAGACCGTGGCCGAGCGTGCCGCCGCCGCCCTCGAGATGCGCCTCGCGGCACTCGAGCGCACCTACGGCGGCGCCCATGGCGCCGCCCGGCCGAGCGTGCTGCTGCAGGTGTGGAACCGCCCCATCTACACGATAGGCGGCCGCCACCTGATGAGCGATGCACTCGCCCTGTGTGGCGCGCGCAACGTGTTTGCGGATCTCCCCGAGCCCGGACCGCTGGTCGATACCGAGGCGGTCATCGCGCGCAATCCCGACATCATTCTCGCCGCCGCCCCGCCCGGGGAAGGTGCGGCCTGGGTCGCCGATTGGCAGCGCTTCCCGGGCCTGGCCGCGGTGCGCAACCATCGGGTGGTGGCGTTCGAGAACCAGGGGCTCAGCCGTCTGGGTCCCAGCGTCCTCGATGCCACCGAGGAGCTCTGCCGGACGATCGCGCGGGTCAGTCGCGGAAGTTGGTGAACTGCAGCGGCACGTCGAGCTTGGCGCCGCGCAGCAGCGCGATGGCGGCCTGCAGATCATCGCGCTGCTTGCCGCTGATGCGCACCTTGTCGCCCTGGATGCTCGCCTGCACCTTGAGCTTCGAGTCCTTCACCACGCGCGCTATCTTGCGGCCGGTGTCGGCATCGATGCCGTGGCGCAGCACGAGTTCCTGCTGCGCGCTCGAGAGCGTGGTGTGCGGCTCCTTGATCTCCAGGCACGCCAGGTCGATGCCGCGCTTGGACAGCCGCAGCTTCAGGATCTCGAGCATCTGTCGCAGCTGAAAGTCCACCTGCGCGTGCAGCGTGACGGTGAACTCCTGCAGCTCGAAGCGCGCGCCGGTGTCCTTGAAGTCGAAGCGCTGTGACAGCTCACGGTTCGCCTGGTCGATGGCGTTGGTGACCTCGTGGAGGTTGAGCTCGGAGACCGCGTCGAACGAGGGCATGGATTACCTCAGCGGCGCGTGCGCCGCCGCGTCTTCGTCCGCGGCGCGCGCTGCGCCGCGACCTCGAGGCCGCGGCGGTGCAGGCGCGCGAGCTCCATGAAGCGCGGCGTCGGGCCGACGTCCTCGTAGACCGGATCGCCGTGCTCATCGGTGGAGATCACCCGCTTGCCCGCCACATACGGCATCGCCGCCGCGAGCTCCTTGAGCGCCGCGGAGAGCAGCTCGCTGATCAGCTGCTCGGGCGCGCGCCCCGGGAACATGTCCGCGAGCGCCGCGAGCTGTGCGGCATCGTCGACCGGCAACCGCACCGCATACGTGCGGGCCGTGCGTGGCGCAGCCGCGCTCTGGCGCCAGCTGTCGAGCAACTCCTTGAAACTCACGGCGTGCCTGCCTGTCGGCGCGCATGTACGTGCGCCGCGCCATTCTAACGGACCAGCGTGCGCTTCTACACGGCAGCGCTCGGACCGCTCGGCTGCGAGATCACAACAGGATGAGTCAGCCGCGGCATTCGCTCACCCGCACGGCGCCTCGCTGTGGTTGTACGCCGACGCGCAGCTGGCGCACTCCCTGGTGCACATCGCCTTCGGTGCGCCCGAGCGTGGCGCGGTCGATGCGTTCTACCGCGAGGGCCCGCGTGCCCGGGGCCGCGACAACGGCGCTCCCGGTCTGCGCAAGGACTATGGTCCGAGCTACTACGCGGCGTTCCTGTTCGATCCGGTCGGCAACAACATCGAGGCGGTGTGCCTTAAGTGAGGTCGTGACGCCGCTCGCCCGGCTTGACGTTGCGCGCTTGCCCCGGCGATACTCGGACGCATGTCGTACCAGCCTCTCAGCATTGCGCGTCTGTGGTGGTGGCGCACTTCCTGACGGAGTGGGCTGACGGTTAGTTTTTCCCGCGACTCAACGATCCAACGACACCAGAAACCCATCTCCGGATAACCCCGGGATGGGTTTTTTGTTGTCTTGCCGTTACGGAGAGCTCGAGCGTTGCAACCGCCTTTCGACATTACGGGTGATCTGGACACGCCGGTATCGGCGTTCATGAAGCTGGCCGCGTTCCGCCCGCGCTTCCTGCTCGAGAGCGTCGAGGGCGGTGAGCGGCTCGGACGCTTCTCCTTCATCGGCTTCGGCGATGGCCTCGAGGTGCGGCTCGATGCGAGCGGGCTCGTGGTCGGCGGCGAGCGCGCGCCTGTGCCCGCAAGCGGTGCGGCGTTGCTGCTCGCGCTGCGCGCGGCGCTCGCACGCGCTCCCCGGCCGCAGCCCGACATCGCCGGTGTCCCCCTCGCCGGGGGGCTCGTCGGCTATGCGGCCTATGACATCGTGCGCCAGTTCGAGCGCTTGCCCGCCCGCCCGGGACGCTGCAGCACGGTGCCGGCGTTGCATTACATCGCACCGAGCTCGGTGCTGGTGTTCGATCATCTGACGCGGGGCGTGGCGCTCGTGCACGCCGGCTCCGAGGCGGAGCGGCAGTCGCTGCGCAGCGAGATCGTGCGTGCACTGCGGGGCGGTGTGCCGAACGGCCGCCCGGCGCGCTACGCGCCGCCCACCGCGGCATTCACCCGCGCCGACTACCTCGCCGGCGTGCGGCGCACGCAGGAATACATCGCCGCGGGCGATGTCTACCAGCTGGTGCTCGCGAGCCGCTTCTCGGGCCGGCACGCGCTCGACCCGTTCCAGGCGTACCGCGCCCTGCGTCTGATCAACCCCTCACCCTACATGTATTACTGCGCGCTCGGCGATGTCACGGTGGTCGGCTCTTCGCCTGAGGCGCTGGTGAAGCTCAACGCGCGGCGCGCGCAGCTGCGGCCGATCGCCGGCACCCGCCCGCGCGGCGCGGACGCCGCGAGCGATGCGGCCCGCGAGGCGGAGCTGCGCGCCGATCCCAAGGAGAATGCCGAGCACGTGATGCTGGTGGATCTCGCGCGCAACGACCTCGGCCGCGTGGCGCGCGCCGGTAGCGTGCGCGTCGATCCCTACCGCTGCATCGAGCGCTACAGCCACGTGATGCACCTGGTGAGCGGCGTTCAGGGCGAGCTGGCGCAGGGTCGCGACGCCTTCGACCTGTTCGCGGCGGCATTCCCCGCCGGCACGCTGGTCGGCGCACCGAAGGTGCGCGCCATGCAGATCATCGACGAGCTCGAGCCGGTGAGCCGCGGCCTGTACGGCGGCACGGTGGGATATTTCGGCGCGCGCGGCGACATGGATCACGCCATCACGATCCGCACGCTGGTGTTTGCCGGCGATGAATACAGCTACCAGGCCGGCGCCGGCATCGTTGCCGACAGTGTGCCCGAGAGCGAGCACGAGGAAGTGATGGCGAAAAGTGCCGCGATGGTGCGTGCGCTCGAGCTCGCGGAGGAAGGGCTGTGAAGGTGCGCCTGCTGCTGATCGACAATTACGACTCCTTCACCTACAACCTGGTGCAGGCATTCCTGGTGCTCGGCGCCGCGGTGGAAGTGCATCGCAACGACGCCCTGACGCCGGCGCAGGCCCGGGCGCTCGCGCCGACGCACCTGTGCATTTCCCCCGGGCCGGGCACCCCGCGCGATGCGGGAGTCTCGATGGACATGATCCGCGAGTTCGCCGGCCGCATTCCGGTGCTCGGGGTGTGCCTCGGGCACCAGTCGATCGTCGAGGTGTTCGGCGGCGAGGTCGTACGGGCCGGGCGGCTCATGCACGGCAAGACCTCGCTGGTGCGTCACGACGGACGCGGCCTGTTCGCCGGAGTTCCGCAGTCGTGCGAGGTCGGGCGCTACCATTCCCTGATCGCCGAGCCCGCGAGCCTGCCTGCGGTGCTGGAGGTGAGCGCGCGCACCGACGAAGGGGAGATCATGGCGGTGCGGCATCGCGCTCTCGCGGTTGAGGGCGTGCAGTTCCATCCCGAGAGCATCCTCACGCCGGTCGGCCCGCGGATGCTCGGCAACTTCCTCGAGTACCGCAGCGGCGAGCGGCCGGGAGGCGAGCATGTCGGCGCCGCGTGAGCTGCTGCAGCAGCTGCTCGAGCGGCGCGATCTCTCGCCGCTGCAGGCGGAAGGCCTGCTCGCGCATCTCACCGATCCGCTGCTGCCTCCCGCCATGGCGGGCGCGCTGCTCGCCGCGCTTTCGGGCAAGGGCCTCGCCGCCGAGGAGCTGCGCGGGCTTGCCCGGGCGATGCGCCGGCTCGCACGCCGGCCGGATCTGCCGCCGGATCTGCGGGCGATCGACATCGTCGGTACCGGTGGGGACGGCTCCGGCAGCCTCAACATCTCCACCGGCACCGCACTGCTCACTGCGGCCTGCGGCCTGCCGGTGGTGAAGCACGGCAATCGCTCGGTCTCGAGCCGCTGCGGCAGCGCGGACGTGCTCGAAGCGCTCGGGATGACCGTGCCGCTCGACGCGGCGGCCGCAGCGGCCTGCCTTGCCGCCACGCGCTTCACGTTCCTGTTCGCACCGCACTACCACCCGGCCACTTCCAGGGTCGCTCCGGTGCGCGCGGCCCTCGGCGTGCGTACCGTGTTCAACATTCTCGGTCCCCTGGTCAATCCCGCCGAGCCGCCGCTGCACCTGGTCGGCGCCTTCAGCCTGGAGGTCGCGCGGCTGCTGGCCGATGCGTTCACGGGACTGCCGATCGAGCGCACCTTCGTGGTTCACGGCGCCGCCGGCTGGGATGAGCCGACGCCCGTCGGTCCCTTCACGCTCTTCGACGTGCATCCGGGCTCGGTCGAAGTCAGCACGCGCTCGGCCGCGGACTACGGACTGCCGCCCTGCACGGCCGCGCAGCTCGCCGGCGGCGATGCGCCGCATAATGCCCGGGCGCTGAAGGCGGTGCTCCACGGTGAGGACCGCGGCGCGCATCGCGACTGCCTGCTGCTCGGCGCCGCGCTCGCACTGGAGGTTGCGGGGGAGGTGCGTAACCCGCTCGAGGGTGTGGAGCGTGCCGCCGCGGCCATCGAGGGCGGCGCAGCCCGCAGGCTGCTCGAGGCTCTGTCCGGGCAACGCCCGGCCGTCACCGTTGCGCCCGGTGCGGGCACTCCTGCGGGTCCTCCCGCATGAGCGGCTTCCTCGGCGAGATGGCGGCTGCAAGTTTCGCGCGAGTACGCGCCGCCCGGGCGCGCCTGCCCGAGGCGGCGCTCGCGCAGCGCGCACGCGCCACTCCGCCTCCACCGCCGTTGCGCCGCGCGGCGCAGGGCTTCGATCTCCTCGCGGAGCTGAAGCTGCGCTCGCCGGCGGCCGGCATGCTCGGCGCGCCCGACACCTCCATCGCCGGCCGCGTTACGGCCTACGCGCGCGCCGGCGCCGCCGCGGTCTCGGTGCTCACCGAGCCGAGCCGCTTCGATGGCGCGCTCCCGCATCTCACCGATGCCGCGCAGGCGCTCGCGCCGCTCGGGGTCCCCGTGATGCGCAAGGACTTCCTCGTCGATGCGTATCAGGTGCTCGAGGCGCGCGCCGCGGGCGCCGGCGGAGTGCTTCTCATCCTGCGTATGCTCTCGCGCGAGGCGCTCGCCGCGCTCATCGGCTGCGCACGCGAGCACGGGCTGTTCGTGCTGCTCGAGGCATTCGATGCAGAGGATGTGGAGCGCATGCACGAGGTGATCGCGGCTGACGCCGGCCGCAGCACGCTCCTGGCCGGGGTCAACTGCCGCGACCTGACGAGTCTCGCAGTGGTGCCCGCGCGGCTGCTCGAGCTCGCGCCACTTCTGCCGCCGGGCGTGCCGCACGTCGCCGAAAGCGGCGTCGAGAGCGCCGCCGATGCGGGCCGCCTGGCGAGGGCCGGCTACGGGCTGATCCTGGTCGGCAGTGCGCTCATGCGCGGCGCCGACCCGGCCGCGCTCGCGGAGAAGCTGCTCGCTGCCGGGCGGGCCGCCCGCCGGGGCTCCTGATGTGGATCAAGATCTGTGGCATGACAACCGCCGCCGCAGTGGAGGCGGCGCTCGCGGCGCGGGTCGCTGCGATCGGCTTCGTGTTTGCGCCCTCGGTGCGCGAGCTCACGCCGCAGGCCGCCCGCGCGCTGGCTGCTCCGGCGCGCGGATGCGTGCGCTGCGTCGCCGTGACGCGCCATCCGACCCAGCGGGCGGTCGATGAGATCGTGCGCGTGTTTGCACCCGATCTCCTGCAAAGTGATGCCGAGGACCGCGCCACGCTGCGCTTGCCGGCCACGCTCGAATTCCTGGCGGTGGTGCGCGCGGGCACCCCGTTGCCCGCGCCGCTCCCGCCGTGGGTGCTCTTCGAGGGTCCTGCCAGCGGCTCTGGTGCGGTGAGCGACTGGAGCGCGGCGCGGGAGCTCGCGCGGCGCACGCAGCTGGTGCTCGCGGGAGGGCTGAGCGCCGCGAACGTTGCCGCGGCCATCGCCCGCGTGCAGCCCTTCGGCGTCGATGTGTCGAGTGGTGTCGAGGAGCGGCCGGGAGTGAAGAGCCCCGCCGCCATCATGAGCTTTGTGACCGCGGCGCGCGCCGTACAGGCCGCACCGCTTGGTGCGAGAGGAGAGTGATATGCCGACCGCTGCGCTGCCCGATGCCGCCCAGCTGCTCGCTGAGACGGTGGCGGGCCATTTCCCCGACGCTCGCGGCCGCTTCGGGCCCTTCGGCGGGCGCTACGTCCCCGAGACGCTGATTCCGGCGCTCGAGCGGCTCGAGCGCGGCGTCCGCGAGCAGCTGCACGCGCGCGATTTCCAGGCGGAGCTCGCCGCACAGCTCACCGGCTGGGTGGGGCGCCCCACGGCGCTCACCCATGCGCCACGGCTCTCGGCGAGCTGGGGCGCGCAGGTGTGGCTCAAGCGCGAGGACCTCGCGCACACCGGCGCGCACAAGATCAACAACGCCATCGGCCAGGCGCTGCTTGCGCGCCGCCTCGGCGCCCGGCGCATCGTCGCCGAGACCGGCGCGGGACAACATGGTGTCGCGAGCGCCGCGGCCTGCGCGCGGCTCGGACTACCCTGCACGGTGTACATGGGAGCGATCGACATGGAGCGGCAGGCGCCCAATGTGGGACGCATGCGTCTGCTCGGCGCGCGTGTCGTGCCGGTCGAGAGCGGCGACCGCACGCTGCGCGCCGCGATCGATGAGGCGTTGCGCGACTGGGTATCCGATCCGCTCGACACTTATTATCTGCTCGGCTCGGTGGTGGGCCCGCATCCTTATCCGTACCTGGTGCGTGAGCTGCAGTCGGTCATCGGCCGCGAGGCACGCGCGCAGATGCTCGCGGCCGCCGGGCGATTGCCGGATGCGCTCGTGGCCTGCGTCGGCGGCGGCTCGAACTCGATCGGCGCCTTCCATGCGTTCATCCCCGACGCCGCAGTCGAGATCATCGGTGTGGAAGCCGGCGGACGCGGGGCGGGCCTCGGCGACAACGCCGCCACGGTGGCCTATGGCCGTCCCGGAGTGCTGCACGGCAGTTACTCGCTCCTGCTGCAGAACGCGGACGGCCAGATCGAGGAGACGCACTCGGTGTCGGCCGGCCTCGACTATCCGGGCATCGGTCCCGAGCACGCGCTGCTCGCCGCGAGTGGGCGCGTGCGCTACGAGACCGCGAGCGACGCGGAGGCGCTCGAGGGCGTGCGTGAGCTGTCCGAGCAGGAGGGAATCCTGCCCGCGCTCGAGAGCGCGCACGCGCTCGCGGGTGCGAAGCGCTGGGCACGCCGCCGGCCGGGCGGCACGATCCTCATCTGCCTCTCCGGGCGCGGTGACAAGGACATGTCGACCCTGCAGCAGACGCTGCTGCAAGCGGAGCACGCATGAGCCCGTGCGAGCACATCGTCTCGGCCATCCGCGCTGCCTCGGCGCAGGGCGCGCCGGCGCTCGTCGGCTATCTTACCGCCGGCTTTCCGCTGCGCGAGCGCTGGCGCGCGCAGCTGCAGGCGCTTGCGCAGGCGGCGGATGTGATCGAGGTGGGTGTGCCCTTCACCGACCCGATGGCGGACGGAGTCACCATCCAGCGTGCCAGTCGCGCAGCGCTGGCCCAGGGGGTGAGCCTCGCGTGGATCCTCGAAGAGCTCGCGGCCGTGCGCGGCCTGCGCGCGCCGCTCCTGCTCATGAGTTACCTCAACCCGCTGCTCGCCTTCGGGGTCGGCCGCCTCGCCGAGCATGCCGCGCGCGCGGGTGTGGCCGGATTCATCGTGCCGGATCTGCCGCTCGATGAGAGCAGCGAGCTGCGCGCGGCGCTCGATGAGCGGCAGCTCGCGCTCGTGCAGATGGTCACCCCCGTCACCGAGCCGCAGCGCCTCACGCAGTTGTGCGCCGGCAGTCAGGGCTTCGTATATGCGGTCACCATGACCGGCACGACCGGCCGCAACGTGGCGGTGCCCGCCGCGGTCCTCGACTACCTCGACCGCGTGCGCGCTGCGTCCGCGCTGCCGGTGTGTGCGGGCTTCGGCATCCGCAGCCGCGATCAGGTCGAGCGGCTGCGCGGGCACGTCGATGGCGTAGTAGTTGGATCGGCGCTGGTGGAGGTGCTGGAGCGGGGCGAGGATCCGGGTGAATTTCTCAGGAAGCTACGGCGACGATAATTAGACATAAGTCATTAGACATAAGTCATCGTTCTCCGCTGATTGGGCCGCTCACACGTTGCCTGGCCGGCGATTTCGGCCCGCTCAAGCCGTAGCTCGTGTTTGAGATTTGCCGAAGCTGCCGCGCGCGCGTTCCCGCCGGAACTGCGCAGCTTGCAACCCAACATCGTGCGCGCACAATTCGGGGTCTCCGTGCTGTCAAAACATGCAGCGAACGTGACAGCAGCGGACCGAAACCAACAACGTCTACCCCAACGGGGAGGTTCCGCTTATGCACATGCACACATGGTCGTGCCGAACTCTGTTCTGCGCAGGACTGCTCTTGCTGAGCAGTTCTCTAACGCAGGCGGGGCCGCCTGCGAACTCGTTCTTTCAGTGCAATAAACCCACGGGAATCCTGTGCGCCGAGCAAAGCGACAATCCCGGCGGTAACGAGTATTACGTGGGTCACGATGAGCCTTCGGTGCTCTTTTACTCGAGCACACCGGGCGCGGGCAATCACAATACCTACAGACTGAGGCTCCCGAAGGATCCGCCGCTGCTTCCCAAGCAGGACGGCAGCGGAGGAACGTGGAACTTTCAGCTGCACCCGGCGTTCTGGTTCGGGATGGCGATGTGCGACGACGAGGGGGGTCCCAACGCGGGAGGGTCGGCCAACTTTCCCCTGATCCCGTGCACTCCTGACAGCGACAGCAACATCTTCAACAGCCCGGACCCGAGCGCCCCCGACTACATCGGTCGGCACCCGGGCATGGCATTCATGGAAATGCAGTTCTACCCGCCAGGTTGGCTGTTCGCGCTGTTTGGCCAAGGCACCGCGACCCAATGGACCGCGGCGCTCAACATCGACACCTTTCAGTGGAATGACAACGTGCCTTGCGGCACGGAAGGCCCACACTGCCGAGGCGGAGTCCCACCCGCCCCGCTCCCGATACAGGGCAATAACGCCGCTTGTGCTGCGCTAACTAACGACGAATACGTCAACTTTGCCTTTATCCAGATGGATGGCATGCCGTTCCCGCCCGGGTCCCCGAGCCCACTCGGGCCGATTGTGTCAACCAACAAAGAGACACTCCTCATGAATCCGGGTGATGAGCTGATCGTGACCATCGAAGATACGGAGCACGGGCTCAGGGTCACGGTCCAGGATGTCACCACCGGTCAAGCCGGCTTCATGGTGGCGAGTGGCGCCAATGGATTTGCCTCGGTGAAGTGGGATCCCGCTGGAGATAACTGCGACTTCGCCACTCACAATATCGCGCACGACTTTCATGCGGCGTACGCGACCTCGAGTGAGAACACGCGCGTGCCGGACGCGGCGCACTCGTACAACATCGCGTTCTCGGATGAGATCGGGCACTTCGAGTATTGCGCCACGGTGGAAACTGAATTCGGGGCGTGCACCTCTCTCAAAG
>Ga0306922_10003234_pt1 | contig 15211 bp, 12 predicted proteins | sample sta12Cox44000082_FD_203758 | JGI IMG/M metagenome (GOLD analysis project Ga0306922, IMG submission 203758) | Lab enrichment of tropical soil microbial communities from Luquillo Experimental Forest, Puerto Rico - statoxic.12C.oxic.44.000.082 (v2)... | ecosystem: Environmental > Terrestrial >... | reverse complement strand
CGCAGCCAGCGGCATGCCGCCCAGGCGCAGGCCGCGTTCTGGGCATTGTGATCGCCCGGCAGGGTGGGCACGTCGGCGAAATCGGCCGAGTAGCCGTCGGCGTCGACCAGCATGCCGGCGCGGAAGGAGACGCCGCCCGCGACCGGCCGGTCGAGCACCACCGGCACGCAGCCGATGCGGAAGCGATGGGCGATCTTGCCGTAGACCGAACGCGACGGCTCGTCGTCGATGCCGATGACGGCGCAGTCGCCGGGCTGCTGGCGGTCGAAGATGTGCTGCTTGGCGGCGACATAGCCCGGGACGTCGCCATGCCGGTCGATGTGGTCGGGCGTGATGTTGAGCCACACCGCGACATGGGCGCGGAAGGTCTCCAGCAGTTCGAGCTGGTAGGACGACAGCTCCAGCACGTAGACGCCGCCCGGCCCGAGCGGCGCCAGGTCGAGCGCGCCGCGGCCGATATTGCCGCCGACCTCGCACGGCAGGCCGGCGTTCTTCAGGATGTGACCGATCAGCGCCGTGGTGGTCGACTTGCCGTTGGTGCCGGTGATGCCGACGAAGCGCGCATTGGGCTGGGCGCGGGCCAGCAGCTCGACGTCGCAGATGATCGGCTTGCCGGCGGCCCGCGCCGCCGCCGCCATGGCATGCGGCTTGGGCAGGCGGTTGGGGATGCCGGGGCTGATCACCAGCGCCGTCACCTTCGACCAATCGATGCTCGACGGTTCGGCGAGACGGACGCCGGCCGCCGCCGCGGCCTGGCGCGGCGCCTCGTTGTCGTCCCAGGCGACGCAGTTGATCCCGGCCGCCAACAGGGCGCGCACCGTCGCCAGGCCGGAGCGCGCCAGCCCCAACACGACGAAGGACGAACCCTTGAGGACGGCGAGATCGATCATCCGCTCACCTCAACTTCAAGGTGGCGAGGCCGACCATCGACAGGATGGCGGCGATGATCCAGAAGCGGAACACGATGGTGGGCTCGGCCCAGCCCTTCTGCTCGAAATGATGGTGCAGCGGCGCCATGCGGAAGATGCGCCGGCCGGTCATCTTAAAGGACATCACCTGGACGACCACCGAGACGGTCTCGAGCACGAACAGGCCGCCGACAATGGCCAGCACGATTTCGTGCTTGGTCACCACGGCAACACCGCCCAGCGCGCCACCGATCGACAGCGAGCCGGTGTCGCCCATGAACACCATGGCGGGCGGCGCATTGAACCACAGAAAGCCGAGCCCGGCGCCGACCAGGGCGGCCAGCAGCACCGCGAGCTCGCCGGCGCGCGGGATGTGATGAACGTAGAGATAGTTGGTGTAGACGATGTTGCCGACGATGTAGGCGATCAACCCGAACACCACCGAGGCCATGATCACCGGGCCGATGGCGAGACCGTCCAGCCCGTCGGTGAGATTGACTGCATTCGAGGTGCCGACGATTACCAGCACGGAAAAGGCGATGAAGCCGACCAGCCCGAGCGGGATCAGCACGTCCTTGAGGAACGGCACCGCCAGCATGTAGCGCAAGGGCGGCGGCGAGAACTGCGAGATGTAATAGGCGCCGAAGCCCGCGACCACGACCGAGACGATGAGCTTGACCCCGCCCGGCACGCCCTTGGGGTTGCGCTTGGTGACCTTGAGGAAGTCGTCCCACAGGCCGATCGCGCCGAAGGTCATGGTGATGATCAGGACGATCCAGACATAGCGGTTGGTGAGATCGGCCCACAGGAGCGTACCAACCGACATTGCGATCAGGATCAAAAGCCCGCCCATGGTCGGCGTGCCCTTCTTGCTGACGATGTGGCTCGCCGGCCCGTCCTCGCGGATCGGCTGGCCCTGCGCCTGCTTGCTGCGCAGCCAGCGGATCAGGCTGCCGCCGATCAGGAAGCTGAGCACGAGCGCGGTCAGGAACGCCGCAATCGACCGGAACGTCAGATAGCGGAACAGGTTGAACGGGCCGAAGACGTCCGCCAGCGGGTAGAGGAAGTTGTAAATCATCTTCAGCGTCCCAACTCGCCGCCGCTGGCCGCCAGGACGGCGTCGACGACATGCTTCATTTTCGAGCCCAACGAGCCCTTGATCGCAATCACGTCGCCAGCCCGCAGCGCCGACGCCACCTCACCGGCGAGCGCCGCCGAGTCTGGCCGGTGCACGCCCTTCTGCGCCGCAGCGAGCCGCTGCCACAGCGCCTTCATGTGCGGGCCGCACAGGAACACCTGCGTCGCTCCGCTTGCCGCCACCGCGTCGGCCAAGCCGGCATGCAAGTCGTCGGCATAGTCGCCCAACTCGCGCATGTCGCCCATCGCCAGCAGCCGGCGGCCGCCCGGCGCCGGCTCGGTGCGCGCCAGAACCGCGAGCATGGCCCGCACCGAGGCCGGGTTGGCATTGTAGCTCTCGTCGAGGAGCTCGACCGTGCCCGCCACGCTGCCTTGGCCGAACTTCAGCCAGCGCCGCGCCCCACGGCCCGGCGAGGCCTTGACCTCGGCCAGGCTTGCCGCCGCCTTGGCGACGTCGGCGCCCAGCGCCTCGACGACGGCCAGCGCCGCGATGCTGTTCAGCACCCAGTGCTCGCCGGCCGCGCTCAGGCGATACTCGATCCGCCGGCCATGGATCAAGGCTTCGACATCGGATCCGGAATCCTGCAGGCGGCACGCAAGCAGCCGCGCCTCGGCCGCCGCGCTCCTGCCGAAGCCGACAATGCGGTTCACGCCGAAGCGGCGGGCGTGGCCGGCCAGCCGCTCATAGTGGCGGTTGTCGCGATTGAGCACGGCGACGGCACCGGCGCGCATGCCGGCGAACAGGCAGGCCTTTTCGTCGGCGATCGCCTCCTCCGAGCCCATGTGACCAATATGTGCCGCCTCGACGTTGGTGATCACCCCGACATGCGCCTCGACCTGGCGGGCAAGCGGCTCGATCTCGCCGGGATGGTTCATGCCGATCTCGAACACGCCGTAGCGCGCATCGGCCGGCAGGCGGGCGAGGCTTATCGGCACGCCGACATGGTTGTTGTAGGAGGCCGCGCTGGCCTCGGTCTTGGCCTGGGCCGACAGCATGGCGCGCAGCGCGTCCTTGGTGCTGGTCTTGCCGACCGAGCCGGTGACGCTGGCGATGCGGGCGGCGCTGCGGTCGCGGCCGGCATGGCCGAGATCGACCAGCGCCTTCATGGTGTCGGCGACCTTCACCACCCTGCCCTCCGCGCCAGCCACATCGCGCGACACCACGGCGGCGGCGGCGCTGCGCGACAACGCATCGGCGACGAAGCCATGGCCGTCGGTGGTCTCGCCGGCCAGCGCGAAGAAAAGATCACCCTTGCCGACGGCGCGGCTGTCGAAGGTGACGCCGGTCGCCTCGAATGGCGCCGGCATGGCGAGCGGCGACAGCGCGCGTGCCACCTCCGCGGAGGTCCACAGCGCGCTCACTTGGCGAGCTCCCGCGCCAGTTCACGCGCCACTTGGGCGTCGTCGAACGGATAGGTCACGCCCTTGATGGTCTGGCCGGCCTCATGGCCCTTGCCGGCGATCAGCAACAGGTCGTCGGCCGAGCCAAGCGCCGCCATGCCCTCGGCGATCGCGGCATGGCGGTCGGTGCGCACTTCGGCCCAGTTCTTCCGCTCGACCGGAATGCCGCGCACGATCTCGGCGCGAATCCCCGCCGGCTCCTCGCTGCGCGGATTGTCGTCGGTGACCAAAGTGAGATCGGCCAAGCGCGTGGCGATCTCACCCATCACTGGCCGCTTACCGCGATCGCGATCGCCACCGCAGCCGAACACCACGACCAGCTTGCCCTTGGCGAATGGCCGCAGCGTCACCAGCACGGTCTCCAGAGCCTCGGGCTTGTGGGCATAGTCGACATAGACCGGAGCACCGCTCTTGTGACGCGCCACGAGCTGCAGTCGGCCCGGCGCGCCGCTCAAGGTCGCGAGCCCGGCGACCGAACGGGCGACGTCGCCACCGGTCGCCACGACCAGGCCGAGCGCCGCCAGCGCATTGGAGGCCTGGAAGCCGCCGACCAGCGGCAACTCGACGTCGTGCCGCGTGCCCATGATCTCTATCACCAGGTGCTGGCCGGCAGGCGTCGGCCGGTCGCGCAGCAGGCGGAACTCGCGGCCCTTGGCGCCGTAGGTCCAGAAGCGCACGCCGCGCCGGCGGCAGATCTCGGCCAGTGCCGCCGTGCGCTCGCTGTCGGCATTGGCGACGGCGATGCCGCCGGCCGGCAGCAGCTCCGCGAACAGGCGCGCCTTGGCGGCAAAGTAGGCGTCCATCGACGGGTGATAGTCGAGATGCTCGTGCGTCAGGTTGGTGAAGGCCGCCGCCGATAGTTTCAGGCCATCGAGCCGATGCTGATCGAGGCCGTGGCTCGACGCCTCGATGGCGAGATGCGTCACCCCCTCGCGCGCCAGGGTCGCCAGATCGGCATGGAGCTGAACCGGATCGGGCGTGGTGAGACCGGCATCGCGCGTGAAGCCCGGCGAGACGATGCCCAGCGTGCCGACGCTCGCCGCCTTCAGGCCGAGCGTCGCCCACAGGTGGCGCACGAAATGCACCGTCGAGGACTTGCCGTTGGTGCCGGTGACGGCGGCGATGGTGGCCGGCTGCAGGCCGGCGAAGGTCGCCGCCATCATCGCCACGCGATGGCGCGGATTGGCGTCGCGCACCACGACGATGGCAGGGTCGAGCGGCGGCAGAGCGGCATCGGGCGCGGCGAGGATCGCCACCGCGCCGCGCTTCACCGCGTCGGCGACGAAGCTCGCGCCGTCGGCTTTCGATCCAGAGAGGGCGGCGAAGAGATAACCGGGTTGAACCTTGCGGGAATCGAGCGTCAGGCCGGCCAGCACCGGATCGCGCGGCAAGGCGGCTGCCCCCATGAGCTCACTCAACAGCAACGCGACGCACTCCCGCCGCTGCCGTGTTCTGTGCGCCGGCCCGCGCCGGCAGCGCGCGGCGCTCCTGGACGCGACCGTGTGCGCTCACCGACGTGACCTGCGCCGGTGCCGGAGGATTTGCCGCGACCGGCGTCGAGGCGATCTCGAGCGAGGCCGGGTTGCCGTTCCAGTCACCGGGCAGAATGCCGTAGAGCGCGACGATGCGCTCGACGATGGTCTTGACGCTGGGCGCCGCGACCATGCCGGCCGTGGCATAGCCGCCGGTCTCGGCGATGCCCTTCGGCTCGTCGAGGGAGAACACGATCAGGAACTTGGGTTCGCTCATCGGGAAGGCGCCAACGAACGTGCTAAACAAGGCTTTTTTCCGATAGCCGCCGCCCCCGACCTTCTCCGCCGTGCCGGTCTTGCCGCCGACCTCGTATCCCTTGGTTTCAGCGTTCTTGCCGGTGCCCTGGATGACGTTGAGCCGCAGGAGCTGGCGCATCTGCTGCGAGGTCTTGGCCTGGATGATCCGGCGGCCAGGATCGCTGCCCGGGGTGCGCTTCACGAAAGTCGGCGAGTAGAGCATGCCGCCGTTGACGATGGCCGACGCGCCGATAGCCAGATGCAGCGGCGTGACCGAGAGGCCATGGCCGAAGGCGATGGTCATGGCGTTGATCTTCACCCAGTGCCGTGGCCAGAGCGGCGAGCCGAGCTCGGTCAGCTCGGTCTTCAATGGCTTCAGGAAGCCGATCTTGTCGAAGAAGGCGCGCTGGGCCTCGGGACCCATCACGTCGGCGGCGATCTTGGCGGAAGCGATGTTCGACGAATAGGTGAAGATCTCCGGCACGGTGAGCGGCCGGCGCTGCGGATGGTCGTCGTTGATGGTGAAGCGGTCGATCTTGATCGGGTTGGTGGCGTCGAACACGCTCGCCAGCGTGATCTTGCCGCTGTCGAGCGCCATCGCGGTGTTGAAGATCTTGAAGGTCGAGCCCTGCTCGTAGACACCGAGGGTCGCGCGGTTGAACAAGGCCTCGTTGGTGATGGTCTTGGCCTTGTTGGCGTCGTAGGTCGGCAGTGAGGCCATGGCGATAACCTCGCCGTTGGTCGCGTCCATCACGATCGCGGTGGCGCCGATCGCCGAGAACTTCTTCACCGCGGCGACCATCTCGTCCTCGACCAGGCGCTGCAGGCGGAGATCGATCGACAGCTGCACCCGCTCGCCGCTCTGTAGCTGCTGGTCGAAGTAGCGCTCAATCCCGGCCAGGCCCGAATTGTCGATGCTGGCATAGCCAATGATGTGGGCGGCGGTGCTGCCCTGCGGGTAGATGCGCCGCTCCTCGCCCTGGAACTCGAGCCCGGGGATGCCCAGTCGATTGACCAGGTCGTATTCGCGCGGGCTCAAGCCGCGCTTGATCCAGACGAAGGTCTTGTCGGCGTCGAGCCGTTCCTTCATCTCCTCGTACTTGAGGTCGGGCAGCGCCGAGACGATCTTGCGCGCCGCATCGGCGGTGTCGAGCAGCAGGCGCGGATTGACGAAGGCCGACATCACCGGCACCGACGTCGCCAGCACGATGCCGTTGCGGTCGACGATGTCGGCGCGCTCGGACTGGATGGCGCCGCCGCGCGCCGCGACGCGCTGGGTCGGCTCGCCGCCGTCGCGCATCAGCGAGACATAGGACATGCGCAGCGCTACCGCGGCAAACACCATCGTGAACAGGGCCGAGGCGATCACCAGGCGCTGCCGCGCCGTCTCCTGCACATCACCCTTCAGCCGCTCTTTTTCCGACCCGTAACGCGCGCCGGCCGCCGCGTTTGCCGCGGCGGCCGGTTCGGTGCGGCCAGAGCGGCGCCACAGCCTCACCGACGTACCCCTTCGTTTCGCGAGAGGATTTCGTCGATCGAGGCTGCGGCGCTCTGGCCGTCACCAACCGGACCCGAGGTTGCCGGCTCTTGTATTACGGCCGGTCGAGGGGGCGTCGTGGGTCCGGGGGGACGTCCAGAATGGGGTGCGGAGGCCGGCGAGGGGCTGCCGGCCTCCGCGGCGACGCGAGCACCACCGGGCAATGCCGACGAGGGGACGTCGTTGCCCGTGCGTGGGGGGGAAGGGAGTGGCGCTTCGCGTCGCTGTTGGGATGGCATGGTCTTGAGGGCGTCGAGCCGGATGACCTGGGTGATCGATGACGGCTCTAGCTTGAGATGCGTCTTGGCCAGGCGCTCGATGCGCTCGGCTTCGTTCAGGTGCGCCCATTCGATCTTGAGGATGTGGGTCGCCTGCTGACTCTCGATGATCTTCTGGTTGGTGCGGTCGATCTTCTCTTCGAGGTCCTGCACCTTGTATTTCACGGTGAACAGCCCGATCGCCGTCGCTACGGCGGCAACCGACCAGAACAGGAGGCCGCGATGGATCATGCGCGGCTCCCGATCTTTTCCGCCACGCGCAGGCGCGCCGAGCGCGCCCGCGGGTTGGCGGCGACTTCGGCGTCGGACGGCACGACCGGCCGGCGTGTCAGGTCGCGCCAGGTGGCGGCCTGCGGCGCGCGGCGAGGCGGCGCATGGCGCGACGGCGCCGGCGTGCGGCCCGAGCGGGCGCGCACGAATTCCTTGACCGCGCGGTCCTCCAGCGAATGGAACGACACCACCGCGAGGCGGCCGCCCGGCGCCAGAACCTGCTCGGCGGCGGCGAGGCCGCGCTCGAGTTCGCCCAGTTCGTCGTTGACCGCGATGCGCAGCGCCTGGAAGACCCGGGTGGCGGGATCACTCTCGTCCTTGGCCGAGGGGCCGACCGCGCGGCGCACGCTCTCGGCCAGCTCGCCCGTGGTTTCGATACGCTTCTGCTTGCGCTGCTCGACGATGGCGCGGGCCACGCGCCGGCTGCGCCGCTCCTCGCCGTAGCGCCAGAAGATATCGGCGAGCTCGGCTTCGTCGGCTTGGTTCACCAGATCGGCCGCCGAGGTTCCGCGCTTCTCCATGCGCATGTCGAGCGGACCGGAGGCGCGGAAGGAAAAGCCGCGCTCGGGCCGGTCGAACTGCATGGAGGAGACGCCGAGATCGAGCGCCACGCCATCGACCTCGCGCACGCCTTCGGCCTCAAGCAGCCCGGCCATGTCGCCGAAGCGACCTTCGATCAGCAGCAAGCGGGAAGGATAGCGCTCGGCCAGCGCCTGGCCGGCGATGATGGCGTCGGGATCGCGATCAAGGGCGATCACCTGGCAATCGGCCTTGTCGAGCAGCGCGCGGGTGTAGCCGCCGGCGCCGAAAGTGCCATCGAGATAGCGCTCACCGCCGGTCGGGCGCAGCGCCTCGACCACTTCGTTCAGCAGCACGGGGACGTGACCGCTCATGCGTCACCCGTGTCTAGACCGCGCACGAAGGCCGCCATGCGCGCCTTGTCGGCGTCGCGGCGGGTCTGCCAGCGCTTGGGATTCCACATCTGGAACTTGTCGCCCTTGCCGACCAGCATCACGCCGTCGGCGACCCCGAGCACCTCGGCGAACTCGGCCGGCAGCGAGAAACGGCCGTCCGGCTCCATCGGCACGGTGCGTGCGCTGGACGACAGATAGCCCGCCGGATCGAACGCCTCGTCATCGAGCGACGCCTTGAGCGAGCCCTTGGGGCCGAGCGCCTCGGTGCGCAGCGTCTGGAGCATGGCGTCGAAGCCGGCGCGGCTGTTGCCGTTCACGACGCCGGCGAGATTCGGCGAGTGATAGAGCACGAAGGCGCCGCGGTCGTCGGCGGGCAGCTCATCACGGAAGGCGGCGGGCAGCAGGACCCGGCCTTTCTTATCCAGCTTGATCAGGATTTCGGACCGGAATGCCACCGGACCTTCTCCCCCTGCAATCCCGCGGCCGATGCCCCACGCTCCGGCCCAAACTGATACACGGGATACAATGGGATAACATGGGATTTCCCGGGATGCAATCCGGAAAAGCCGATTCGCTGAGGAATCTGAGGACCTTAGCGACCCCTCCTATTGTGGGCATCTGGGAAAGAGGCCGCAAGGCGTAGCGGGTGGGGGTGGCGCGGAAACTGGGAAGAATCGCCGAAAAGCCTTGTACCATCGGCATCGGAGGCGTCCCACCGGGTGCGAAAGTTCTGGGAAATGGAAGGTCAGACGGCCTGTAAGCCGGGTTCTGTCCCCTTGCGGGGGATGGCCATTCCTCTGGGACGCCCGTTGCCGAGCGCCTCGCGCGACCGACCCGGGCGGCGACGCGGAAACACCGCTGCCGGTTGCCCGGCGTGCCGCCCCTATTTGGTCTTGCTCCCGGTGGGGTTTGCCGTGCCGCTTCCGTTACCGGTCGCGCGGTGGGCTCTTACCCCACCGTTTCACCCTTGCCTGGCTGGCGAACCAGCCCGGCGGTCTGTTCTCTGTGGCACTTTCCCTGGGGTCGCCCCCGCCGGCCGTTAGCCGGCACCGTGTCTCCGTGGAGCCCGGACTTTCCTCACCCCGCGGTTGCCCGCGAAGCGCAGCCATCCGGCCGTCTGACCTACGGGCGCCTAGCTAGGCTCCCGACCGGACGGGGTCAAGGCTGGCCCGAACAGGCGGGCAGCATTGCCCTCCAGGATGGCGCGAACATCAGCCTCCGACAGCCCGGCCCGCCGGACGTAGTCCACCGCGGCCAGGAACAGCTCTCCCGCCTGGTAGGGAAAGTCCGTGCCGAGCAGCAGCCGGTCGGCGCCCAACGCCTCGGCCGCCGCCCGCAGCGCCGGCACATGGTTATGGCCGACTGTGTCGTACCACAGGCGCCTGAACGCCAGGCTTGGCTTCTCGGGCATGTCCGATGCCTCGAACGCCATGTGGTCGTCGACGCGTTTCACCACCATGGGCAACAGACCGCCGAGATGGGAGGCGATGATCTTCATATCGGGATACCGGCTGGGAATGCCGGCGATGACGAGGTGCATGATGGCGACCGTGTCCTCGATCGGCGCGCCCACCGACCAAACCATCTGATGCTCGTTGATCAGCGGCGAATCCACGCCGCACCCGGCCGGATGGATGTAGAGCGCGCTCTTGCGACGGTTGAGCTCGGCATAGAGCGGATGAAACGCCGGATCGGAGAGCGGCCGCCCCAGCACCGACGTCGTGACCGCGGCGCCCACCATGCCCAGCTCGTCGAGGGCGCGGCGGAGCTCCGCAAGGGCTGCCTCCGTGTGCGGCAGGGGAAGTGCGGCGAAGGCGCGAAAGCGGTCGGGAAAGCGCCGTGTGATCGCCGCGTACTCGTCGTTCGCCAGGCGCGCGGCCTTCACGGCGTCGACCTGTTGCTCGAAGTGCGGCGACGCCGGGGTGACGGAAAGGATCTGCATCTGGATGCCGGCGGCATCCATCAGGTCGAACCGTTTGCGGAGCTCGTCGTCCGTCGCACCGGCGCCGAGCCCGCGATGGACCGCGGTACGGCGGTTTCCAAGTTGCACGAGAAGGTCGAGGTATCGTTCGCTCCAGAGGTGAGCATGCACGTCAATTCGCATGATCGAGCCCTAAGCTCCGATCTGGTCGAGCAGGCCGGCCAGCAGGGTACGGGTCTCGCGGTCGGCCTCGCCATCGACCCGCGCCGGCCGGAAGCGGCGCTGGAAGGCCTTCACGATTTCCACCGGCGCGACCTCGCCCGGCGGCGGGTAGCCGAAGCGTTGCAGCGCTTCCTGGATGTCGCCCTCGACTGGCGCCGCGCCCGCCTTGGGCCACAGCCCGATGCCCTGGGCCGCGAGCGTCTGCCAGGGGAAGCGCAGGCCGGGATCGACCTTGCGCTGGGGGGCGATGTCGGAATGGCCGACGACGTTGCGCGGCACGATCGGGGGATGGCGCGCGATGACCTCGTGGCAGAGCGCAATCAGCGCCTCGATCTGCCGAGCCGGATAGTCGTGATGATCGCCGTGCAGGTTCACGATCTCGATGCCGATCGAGCTCGCATTCAGCGCCTCGCGGCCGCGCCAATAGGAACGGCCGGCATGCCAGGCCGCGCGTTGCTCGGGCACCAGGCGATAGAGCGTGCCGTCCGCGGCCAGCACATAGTGCGCGCTCACCTTGAGCGGGCGCGCCGGGTCGCTCAGCACCTCAAGCGATTCCTGGAGCGGCAGCTCGGTGTAGTGCAGGACCAGAAGATCGACCGCTACGCCCGCCGGCCGCGGCGCGTGATTGGGCGATGGGTGATCGACCAGCTTCACGCGGCCAGCGTTACGCCGCAGGCGCCGGCGCCGCGGCGAGCCCGCGCTGGCGACGCAGCCGATCGTAGGCGTCGTTGATCAGGGCGAGCTTGCGGTTGGCGACCTGGATCGCCTCCTCGGGCAGGCCCTGGGCGATCAGGCGGTCGGGATGGTTGGCGCGCACCTGGCGCAGCCACGCCTCGCGGATCTGCTCGTCGGTGGCGAGCGGATCGATGCCCAAGATCACGCAGGGCTCGCACTCCATGACGCCGAGCGCCGCGGCCCTGGCGCGCTCGAAGCGGTTGCTGTCGAGACCGAAGATCCGAGCCACCTCGGCGAGATACTGCGCCTCCCCTGCCGTCACATCGCCGTCGGCCTTGGCGATGCCGAACAGGCCTTCCAGCACATTCTCCAGCACTTCCGGCGCGTCGGGAAACAGCGCCGCGATCTGGCGCGCATAGGGCTCGAAGCCGGCGGCGTCGCGCTTGGCGAGATTGAAGAAGCGCTCGACATTGCGCTCCTCATCCGGCGGCACGCGGAAGAACGAGCGGAAGGCCTCGACCTCCTCGCGCGTGACGTCGCCATCGACCCGCGCCATCTTGGCGCCGAGCGCAATCACGCCGACGGTGAAGGCGATCTCGCGCAGGCCTGGATGGTCCTTGGCATCGCGCGGCGCGGCCGGCGCGGTCTCGCTGCTCGGCCGGCCTTCCAGCACGTACTGGTCAACGGCATGACCTGCCATCACGCCCAGCAGGGCCGCGATCGGCCCGCCCAAGGCGAAGCCTGCCGTGCCGCCGACGATCTTTCCCCAGATCTGCATATCCGCTCGCTACGCGACCTCGCTCACAGGATCAAGCTGCCGATCGCCACGGCGACCAGCAATATCAATGCAAGACGACGGTAAAATGTCTCGCTGGCCAGCGGAAACAGCCGCTGGCCGAGCAATCCGCCCGCCACCACGGCCGGCACCAGCCACAGCGCCAGCACGCCGGTGTGCCAGCCGATCAGGTCGCGGGAGGTGAACACCACGAGCGTCACCAAATCGACAAAAATGAAATAGGTCGTGAGATTGGCGCGCACCCGTTCGGCGGTCTCCTCACCTGCGAGGTAATAAAAAATGATCGGAGGGCCGGCCATGCCCGCGAGCCCGTTGAGAAATCCGCTCATGCCGCCCGCCGCCAGCGTGGTGGCCGTTCGCGGCTGGCCGCGGAAGCGCCAGCCGCTGGCCAGCAGCGCGACGGCGCCCAGCACGATGAGCGAGATCGCCCAGCGCATCGGCTCGGGCGCGACCTGCGTCAGCACCAGATTGCCGATCGGCGCACCGACGATGGCCGCCGTCAGGATGGTGCCGATGCGCCGCCAATCGACGTATTTCAGCGCCCGCGGGAGCAGCGGCAGGGCGACGGCGATCTCGAGCAGCAGGCAGAGCGAGATGCCGACGGCGGGCCCGTAAAGCGCCGAGAAAGCCGGCGTCATCACCATCGCCGCACCGAAACCCGAGAAGCCGCGGACCATGCCGGCGAAGGCGGCGACGACGGCGGCGGTCAGGAAGGAAACGGCGAGGAAATCGGGCATGAGAAAAGCTCGGCAGGCTAGCATTGCGAGCGCCCGGGCTGGCCATCATATAATGCGGGCCATGCCCTCGAAGAATTTGGCCGTTTCCGCCGTGCCGCTCGACATGCCGTACATCCAGCGGCGGCCCAAGCTCGACGTCAGCGGCAAGCCGTTCAAGCTGGTGTCGGACTACAAGCCGGCCGGCGACCAGCCGGAGGCGATCCGCGAACTGATCGAGGGCGTGGACAACGGCGAGCGCGACCAGGTGCTGCTGGGCGTCACCGGCTCGGGCAAGACCTTCACCATGGCCAACGTCATCGCCAGCCAGCAACGGCCGGCGCTGGTGCTGGCGCCCAACAAGACGCTGGCGGCGCAGCTCTACGGCGAGATGAAGGGCTTCTTCCCGGACAACGCGGTCGAGTACTTCGTCTCCTACTACGACTACTACCAGCCCGAAGCCTACGTGCCGCGCACCGACACCTACATCGAGAAGGATTCGTCGATCAACGAGCAGATCGACCGCATGCGCCACTCGGCGACGCGCGCCCTGATGGAGCGCGACGACGTGGTCATCGTCGCCTCGGTGTCGTGCATCTACGGCATCGGCCCGCTGGAGAACTACCAGGCGATGACCTTCCGCCTGCACAAGGGCCAGAAGGTCGACCGCTCCACCCTGCTCCGCCGCTTCGTCGAGCAGCAGTACAAGCGCAACGACAACGCCTTCCAGCGCGGCACCTTCCGGGTGCGCGGCGACACGGTCGACCTCTTCCCGGCGCACTACGAGGACAAGGCCTGGCGCTTCGAGATGTTCGGCGACGAGATCGAGTCGATCACCGAGTTCGATCCCCTGACCGGCGACAAGAGCGCGTCGCTGTCGGATGTCGTGGTCTATGCCAACAGCCACTACGTGACGCCGCGTCCGACCATGCAGAAGGCCCTCGATCAGATAAAGACCGACCTCAAGCAGCGGCTGGACGAGTTCAACCGCGCCGGCCGGCTGCTCGAGGCGCAGCGGCTGGAACAGCGCACCCTGTTCGACATCGAGATGCTGGAGACCACGGGCTCGTGCGCCGGCATCGAGAACTACTCGCGCTACCTCACCGGCCGCAAGCCGGGCGAACCGCCCCCTACCCTGTTCGAGTACTTCCCCGAGAACTCGCTGCTGATCGTCGACGAGAGCCACGTCACCGTGCCGCAGATCGGCGGCATGTTCCGCGGCGACTTCAACCGCAAGAGCGTGCTGGCCGAGTTCGGCTTCCGCCTGCCCTCGGCGATCGACAATCGGCCGCTGAAATTCGAGGAATGGGAGACGTTGCGCCCGCAGACGGCGTTCGTGAGCGCCACGCCCGGCCCGTGGGAGATGGAGCGCACCCAGGGCATCTTCATCGAGCAGGTGATCCGGCCGACCGGCCTGATCGATCCGACGGTGATCGTGCGTCCGGTCGAGAAGCAGGTCGACGACCTGATCGCCGAATGCAAGGAGTGCGCGAAGAAGAGCCAGCGCGTGCTGGTCACGGTGCTGACCAAGCGCATGGCCGAGGACCTGGTGGAGTACCTACACGAAGCCGGCATTCGCTGCCGCTACCTCCACTCCGACATCGATACCCTGGAGCGCATCGAGATCATCCGCGACCTCAGGCTCGGCGCCTTCGACGTGCTGGTCGGCATCAACCTCCTGCGCGAGGGCCTCGACATCCCCGAATGCGCCCTGGTCGCCATCCTCGACGCCGACAAGGAGGGTTTTCTCCGCTCGCCGACGTCGCTGGTGCAAACCATCGGCCGCGCGGCGCGCAATGTCGATGGCCGGGTCATTCTCTACGCCGACAAGCTCACCGATTCGATCAAGTACGCCATGAGCGAGACCGAGCGGCGGCGCACCAAGCAGCAGGCCTACAACGACGAACACGGCATCACGCCCGCCTCGGTAAAAAAGAACATCGCCGAGATCCTTCAGTCGACCGCCGAGCGCGATCACTACACCGTCGATACCGGCGTGTCGGGCGATGTGCATCTGGTCGGCCACAACCTGCGCACCCACATCGCCGAGCTCGAGAAGCGCATGCGCGACGCCGCCGCCAACCTCGAGTTCGAGGAGGCTGCGCGCATCCGCGACGAGATCCGCCGGCTGGAGGCCAACGAGCTCGAGCTGCCCGGCCAAGCGGCCAGCGCCAACGTCGGCGTTCATCTTGGCAAGATGCAGCACAGCCGCGTGTTCCGCGGCGTGCGCACCGGCTCGGGCGGCCGCGGCAAGCAAGCGCGCCGGAGCGGCCGCTAGCAAACCCGATGGGCAAGTGGCTCCTGCTGCTGGCGCTCGTCGTCGCCGGCCCGAGCCTTGCCCAGCCACCGGGTCCGCAAGGGCCCGACGTCGGCCCGATGCGCGAGCAGGAATGGCGCATTCCCGGACCCGGCCGCAGCCTCATGGCGGCGACGGTCTTCCGTCCGCCCGGTGACGCGCGGGCTCCCTTGGCCGTCCTGAATCACGGCTCGCCGGCCGACAGTTCCGAACGCGCCGTCATGACGCGGCCGCGCATGGTCGCGGTCTCGACCTACTTCGTGGCGCGCGGCTATGTCGTCGTGCTGCCGCTGCGCCGCGGCTACGGCGCCACCGGCGGCCGCTGGGCGGAGGCCTACGGTCGTTGCGAGCGGGCCGACTACTTCAGCGCCGGC
>Ga0306922_10003231_pt1 | contig 15217 bp, 15 predicted proteins | sample sta12Cox44000082_FD_203758 | JGI IMG/M metagenome (GOLD analysis project Ga0306922, IMG submission 203758) | Lab enrichment of tropical soil microbial communities from Luquillo Experimental Forest, Puerto Rico - statoxic.12C.oxic.44.000.082 (v2)... | ecosystem: Environmental > Terrestrial >... | reverse complement strand
CTTGTGCTTCGCGCTCGAAACGCCGCAGAGCAGTCGAATCCGCAGCCACGCCCTGGGTCAAGAACTTCAGCGCGACGCGGCGATGCAGCTTGAGATCTTCAGCCTCGTAGACCACACCCATCCCGCCACTGCCGACCTTACGCAGGACGCGGTAGTGCGAGATGGTCTGGCCGATCATTGGCGCAAAAGCTTACGTCGGTGAAATCGTCAAGTCAACGAAAGCAATTCGGTCTATGGTGGGCTTGAATCCAACCTGGTATTACAGGCGGTTGGAAAATGGGGTCAGATGTTTGAGTTGAGAAATCAAGCGTTTGGAGGGCGGCCTCAGAAGACTTTTTTGGAAAGGCATCCTTCGCCGATAAGAAGCCACCTACATGAAGAGCTCAACGACCGAGAAGTGCGGTGTCATTTTCCACACCCGTGGGTTGGGCTCGGTTTCTCAGTTAGTGATGGTTCCTTGTTTACAAGTATGGGATGGCGTCGAAGTACGTCCGCGCTCAGTGCCTGGGATATAATCCGCGCAACTCATGCCACTCTCTCCCGGTACAAAGCTCGGCCCTTATGAGATTATCGCCCCCCTCGGTGCTGGCGGAATGGGGGAGGTGTACCGTGCACGCGATTTGCGCCTGGATCGGCAGGTCGCGGTCAAGGTTCTACCCGCCCTGTTCTCATCAGATCCGGACCGGCTGCGTCGTTTCCAACAAGAAGCCATGGCGGCCGCGGCTCTGAATGACCCCGGCATCCTCGCCGTGTACGACGTGGGCACACAGGATGGACTTCCTTACATAGTTTCGGAACTGCTCGAGGGGAAAACGCTGCGCGATCGGTTGCGCCACGGAGCGCTATCGCGCCGCAGGTCCGTCGAATACGGCGTACAGATCGCGCGGGCCTTGGCGGCAGCGCACGATAAGGGAATCGTCCACCGCGATCTGAAGCCGGAAAACATCTTTATTACGCGCGAAGGGCGCATCAAGATTCTTGACTTCGGTCTTGCAAAGCTGACGCGGCAAGAGGAGGTGGCGGCTGGCGTCGGACAGACCATGACGGTAGACACTACTCCCGGAGTGGTGGTGGGAACAGTGGGCTATATGTCGCCGGAGCAGGTGCGCGGACTGGCGGCCGATGCGCGCTCCGACATCTTCTCCCTGGGGGGCATGCTCTACGAGATGCTTTCGGGGCAGCGCCCGTTTAAGGGTCAGACACCGGCAGACACGATGAGCGCGATCCTGAAGGAAGATCCGTCGGATTTTGCGGAGGTTGGGCTCGAGATCTCACCTGCAGCAGAGCGCATCGTACGCCACTGCCTCGAGAAAGATCCGGAGGCGCGCTTCCGGTCGGCGCACGATGTAGCCTTTGCCTTGGAAAATATCTCGCACACGTCCCAAAGCACCGCCACGATCGCGACGGCTCCGAAACCATGGCAGATTGGGGTACTGAAACCGCTGATGTCGGTTCTAGGATTACTACTGGTGGCGGCAGCGGGATTTCTTGCCTGGCGTGGAACGCGTCACGACTCCCTTCCAACTTTCCGGCGACTGACATTCGAGCGCGGGATGATCCTGTCTGCGCGGTTCGCGCCGGATGGGCGAACGGTGATTTATGGAGCAAGCTGGGAATCGAAGCCAGTGAGGCTTTTCTCGACACCATTTGACTCGCCCCAGGCACGGCCGTTGGAAATTGAGTCGGCTTCCTTACTGGGAATCTCCCGCTCGGGAGAGATGGCGCTTGCCGCGGGTGGCAAGATTACCAGCCACCTGGTAGTGCGTGACGCCACGTTGGCGCGAGCACCACTCGCGGGCGGAGCGCCGCGGGAGATGCTGGAACAAGTAAGGGCTGCCGACTGGGGTCTGGATGGCACACCTGCAGTAATCCACTACGTGAGTGGTCGTAGCCGGCTGGAATACCCCATCGGGAAAGTGCTCTTCGAGACCGGCGGCTGGATCAGCCATATGCGAATTTCGCCGGCTGGTGATCGAATTGCTTTTATGCTGCACCCCGGCTGGCCGGATGACCGCGGATGGGTGGCCGTGGTGGATCTGGCTGGCAATGAGAAGACCCTCACGCAAGAATGGGCGGGAGAGGACGGGCTAGCCTGGTCTCCCAAGGGAGATGAGATTTGGTTCACGGCAACTTCCGCCGGCGAAAATCGTGTGCTCTATGCCGTGACGCCCTCTGGAAGACTTCGAGCCCTGCTCCGAATCCCAGGTGGACTCACGCTGCACGACATCGCTTCTGATGGTCGGGTTCTGCTCAGCTTCGACAATGAGCGGGTCGGGATGAGAGGCGCGCGGGAGACTGCGGGCGAAAGCGATTTGAGTTGGCTTGGTTGGACGGTTCCTGAAGCAATTTCGCCAGATGGTAAGTGGGTGTTGTTCTCCGAGCAGGGAGAGCCTGCCGGTAGCGGTTACTTCGTGGCGGTGCGTAACTTTGATGGCTCTGCACCAATCCGCTTGGGAGAGGGCAACGCGTTCGGATTCTCGCCTGATGGAAAGTGGGCAGCGGCAACCTCTGCGGGGGCAGGAAGGCAGGTCACGTTACTGCCAACCGGGGCGGGGCAGCCGAAGAAAGTTGAGGTTTCAGGTTTGGAGGCCGTAGGAGGGGCGAGCTTCTTCCCGGATGGGAAGCGCCTGATTGTGACCGGCTCCGAACACGGACACGCGTTCCGCACGTACGCTGTCAACATTTCTGATGGCAAGCCAACTCCGATCACGCCAGAAGGCGTGGTGTCATATGTGCTGTCGCACGATGGCGAGAATGTTGCTGCTCTAGACGTCTCCGGGAATATCGCAATTTATCCAGTTGAGGGAAAGCCCCCGCGGAGCGTGCCAGGCACTCATGGCATGCTGCCAGTGCAATGGGCCGTGGATGGGCATTCTGTGTTCACTACCGTGCCTGATGAGATTCCGGCTCGCATATTTCGTATTGATGTCGCAAGTGGCCGGCAAGAGCTGGTTCGAAAATTGCAGCCTGGGGATTCGGGGGGTGTTTATAGCCTGTGGGCCCTTCGACTCAGTCCTGACGGCAAGAGTTACGCCTACAGCTACCGGCAGACGCTCTCCGATTTGTACGTTGCCGAAGGATTGCACTGATGCGACCGCCTTGCCCCTAACTAGCGATCGAAGGTCTCTTGCCTCCGGTCCGGATTATGAGCATGGGGCGGGTGCGCCGCGAGGCAATGGAAAAGCGAAGACTTGGTGTCAATTCTGGTGTCAGTTCGTTTTGGAATTCCGTGCAGCTGGCTGCGCTCTGATGCAGTGGGCCGAGCGGCTAAGCCCTTGTGCTTGCAGGACAATGCATCTTGCTGCACTTTGGCGCGCCATTAGTCCATGAGATTAAGAGTCAGTTGCTCACTCACCCGCCGAAATTCCAACCAGTTCCCCTAGCGCCTGCCAGTGCCGAGGATGCGGGCGATCGCCCTCACGAATGCGCCCGGCGTACCCGCGTGATACGCCGATCGCCGCAGCAATGCTTGATGTCGAAAGCCCGGCAAGCAAGGGCAGGACCTTTTGGAGAAAAACATTTTCCGTGAGCCAAACTCGCTGGGTCGAGGGATCCCAGTCTGAGCATGCTCGCGCGTGGCGTCGACGCGTAGCTTTGCTTAGCTCGGGATCTGGAGTGTGTGAAACCGACCGCCCAATTCTGGCGGCAGCTTCGAGGCGCTGCGTTGCACCCTCAATCGCACAATCAGCACAGCTGGTGCCTCCCCGTCGGATCGTCTTTCCGCACCCGCGACAAACATGCTCTGGGCGAGTGTGCTTCACTTCAGGAACATCGCTAGCCTTAACTTCTCTTTTTGTGCGCTGAGTAAGGCGAGTCGCTAAGGGTCGCTTGGATGCGCTCAATGCGTATAACCCCGTCAGATGTTTGGGGGGGTGAGAACGCGACGGGATGGAGATGCACCGCCACAAGGACGAGGTAACAGGCTTTGCGCACGAACCTGCAGCAAGCCGCACCTAGTCTCAAAACGAACTGACACCAGAACTGACACCGACCGGGGGTTAATGAGTGTAGTAGCGAAGTTACGACCATTGGCTGGACCCGATTACTGCACTAGGCTCTCTCGGGTCGGTCAAGGCCGCACACACGAGACCGCAGCTTAACGCTGGCGCTCAACTTTGAGAGGCTGACCTGCTCAACATCGCAGCAACATGTCGCGCCGAATGAATATCAGATCATTGCGGCCCGATTGTGGAAACTGCGGAACTCGGAACCTCCCGCATCCCCGGATTGCCTGTGCGACTCCATTCCAACTTAAGCTCGCTGGGTCCTGTCTGATGGAAATACTGGACATTAATCGAGTGGAGACCCTTCTTCAGCGCAATGTTTCCACTATTCGCCCGGTCAGGGTCAATCACGATGCGGTCACCGATCACAAGACGACTACTTTTCTCAGGAGAGAGTCCGAATGTGTAAACATCGTCCGCCGGAGCGTAGAGGTAACCGTCAAATTCGGCTGCGAAGAACGACTGATTTCGCGCCGCCGGAAGCTCGTTCAAGCTGAACGCGGTACCGGCCGTGGCTTTGATGCCGTAATGCGTTGCGGTGAGACGCGATAGATCGGGCAATCCATTCCAGCAGGCCGAGTCTGGGCGATCGAAAATTTGCCAGTGAAGCCCCGGTTGCAATAACAACCCCTCCGCGGCGGGCATCAGGGGTCCGTTGACAGAAATCTCTGCAGGACCCGAGATAAGTGTTTGGTGATCGAAGAGGCTCGCTTTAATTGTTCCTGTCTGGGTAAGAGTGATCGGCGCTCCCGTCCACAACTGGGAAGTCGCAGAGGGCTCCGTGCCGTCCGTGGTGAACCGGATTTCCCCCGGGGGCAGCGTGTTACTTCCGATCCATGGAGAGCTGATTGTTACTGTTGTGGAGTTGATGAAATCATTTGCACTCGACGTCAGAACCGGCAATGTCGCCTCGTAAACGAGTTGGATAACTTTGCACGGTAATCTTGTAGCGGAGTTCATGACTAGAGCGGCATCAACGCCGCCTGAAAAACGTACGATACAGGCTCTCGCTGTACTCTCAGTACCTCCCGCGGTCCATCCTCCAGTCCTCTCCCAAACGGTTCCCCCTTTTCCCTGCATTTCCGACATAAACATCTCTTGCGTGAAGACTCTTTGGCGAATGTCGTCGCGCAGGATACTGTTGCTCCTTAGACTATTGAGGAACCGCACGAGCTCACGAGCGGAGGCATACCAGCCAACCGGGCCAGCCGAGGCTCGAAAGTCTCCGCTAAAGTCGGTTCCCGGGCTCATTTCTTCGCCGTAATAGAGCACAGCTGGGATCGTGTTGGAGTTGCAAGTTACAATTTCTTCTCCAGGCTGGTTCAAGACCTTATGTTTTGCGTAGGTGCAATAGTCCTCCCTCGCCAGTTTTTCAACGACTGCACGTAAGACGAGATAGTTCTCGTTAAGATAGTAGTCTGCCGGTCCTTCTCGGGTGGGCCATTGAGGATCACAGGGAAGATCGCGGGCCAGAATCCCAGGCTGCTCAGGAGTGCCGGTTATCAGGCAATTCCACAGATCGAATGAGCGGCTACCACCGATACAGCTCGACGGTAGAGCCGGTTGTCCGGGTGCGAGCGTTGGCCCAAGTCCGCTCCTCATGCGGATCAGATTCCGGAGTGAGATGTTGCCGACGAAGTGCCCAAATTTCTTTTCTGGGAACACTTCACGTAATTTCATATCCAAGAACACGTCCAAGGAAGTATTCCTGTCTTGAGCCACTGCCATCAAGGCTGCGCCCGTGATGGCCTTGCTTACACTGGCAACGAACACTTGGCTATCAACGGTAAATGGTAGCGACGCATCCTTGGACTCCCACGGCGCTCGGCTGAAGCCTCCATTGTCGACGAAAATCTCCTGCCCGTTGCGCGTCATGACGAACGCCCACCCGACCGGCGGCGCCCCCCGGCCGACCTCCTTGTGGAGCTCATTCCATGTCGTTGACTGAAAGGCTACTTCCGATGGGGTTTGCTGAGCTTGTACCAATTGCATCGTACCGGCAAGAACCAGCATGCCAGACAAACGGACTGCGACGCCCCACATCCGCGCAGTATAAGATCCGGCAGCCTAGTGCATGCCATTACCAAAGCCTCCTCACCATCGCTGGCTGTAGCCGACACCAGCTTTGTAACCTGCTTCCACCTCGGTGACCGACCCGGTAACGGGGAGAGAGAGCATTTTGCCGTCGGTATAAACCTACCCCGCCCCCGGATTGACGGGGCTACACACAAATTCGAAGAAGGCTTTTCCCTTGCGCCCCGCAGTGTCCCAGTGCCATGTCCTTGTGAGTTGAACAAGACATATGAATTGGACAGGGCCATGTGAGTTTGCGCGAGGCCATCGTGGAAGGCTAAGCTCGCCACATGACTGGTGTACTCACCATCACGCTGATTTTGGTCGCGTTGTGGACTGGTGGACGGGTCGTCCGAAGTGTGAATGCTCCCCACAAGTAATACCTTCCCATTGGCCCCGAACGCGGAACAACAAAAACGCATTCGCGAGTTGTTCAAACGCCTCGCTAAAGTGTCTGATCCGGTCGCACTGAAGAACCTGCAAAACGAGCTTCTGCATCTGCTAACAGCACAACCTCCCCTTCAGAAGCCGAGCCCTCGTCAGCTCCGGATCATCAAAATGGTGTCTCAGGGATTGAAGAATCACGAAATCGCCGAGAACCTCGGTATTACCACACCGGTGGTTGGGAACTACCTCCGTACCATCTATGCCCAGATCGGAGTCGACACTCGGCTCAAACTCGCCCTCTGGTACGAAGACCAAGTGTATCGAGGCAAGCTTCATAAACGACGGTCAAGTGGCATTTGAAAAGTCATGCAGACCACGGTGAACTCCCAACTCGAAGCGGATAATCCAGGGAAGGAGTTCGTCACTTTTGGCCTTCGGTGAAAATATGAGGCTCCCCGCACCAGCTTGGTTTGGGGAAGGGCCCTGGCGCGGGGAGATGACGAATTTCTTGAATGGCGCTAAACATACGTTACAACTATCTGGCTAGTGGTTCAACCTGCCTTCGCGTGGTCTAATTGTTTGGCAATTCAAAACCGCACGGAGCGCTGTTGCTTTGGGCCGGGAAATTATTCAAACGGGGGATGAGGTTTGAAGTCCGGAGGAAGATCCATCTCCAGGCGTAAGACCTCTTCGACCTCGTAGCTGTACTCCTTCCCACACTCATCACAGGTGACGCCAAAGGACCGAACCTTGGGTGGCGACGCGTATTCATCGGTTTCGGCGAGTGGAATTTTGTGCCCCGCATTCACGTTTGCAGCGCGATGCGCCTTCGAGTTCTTGCAGATCACGACCCAGGCGTAGGCAGACCGGCTCCAATAACTGGATGCCTCCATAGCACCCCCTCCAAACATCAGGTGATGAGAAACGGTTGGGCGGCATCGTAGCAGGCGGAGTCGTGTCTGCATGGAGTTGCCACCGGCCGCTAGAGATGTACAAAAGTCTTGACGTGAAAACGGGGCTTCAGCCGTAAGAAATTTCCTGCTACCAAGAATCCCCGAGTCTCGGCGGATCTCTAATTGCATTCCTCACAACTACGTGCCATCTGGCATCAAATCTGCTGCAAAGCCTGTATCGACGTGTGTTCGAAACTTGACACGCCTTCCCTCCTTTGTCATCAGGACGTGAGGCGACGACCAGTAAGTACCGCACTCTCCCCTGCTCGGTGGGGACGTATTTCCAGTTCAGTGTTGGGGGCCAGCCATGAAGAACTACTTCCTGTTCGCGGTCGCGTTGGTGAGTTGTGTACTGCTGCTTGCTTGCAATACCTCTACGAATCGCTCGTCCATCACGCCTCACGGTGTTCCGATGACCTTGTCGATCGGCGACACACCACCCAGCGGTGTAGCTGTGCTTTTCCTGGAGGCTTCGATCACTGCCGCCAGCCTGCAGCCAGCGGATATGAAAAAGCCCGCCGTTCCCCTGATGAACACACCCGTCGAGGTTGAATTTGGACATCTCCAGACCGACACGGCGTTCCTGAGTTTTGCCAACGTCCAGCCCGATACATACCAGAGCCTCTCGTTGACATTTGGCAACGCGACGATGACCATCGTGAACCACTCGGGAGCCGCAATCGGCCCGTGTGCCGACAATTCTGTGTGTCAACTCACGCCGAATTTCAATCCCACGACCGTGTCCGTATCCCTATCCAGCTCACCCTCCCCGGTTACCATCAGCGATAAAACTGCGGTCGGGATTCGCCTGGACTTTAGCGTGGACTCCTCGGTGCAAAGCGATCTCTCGATCAACCCCTCAATCACGATCAAGAAACTGACCCAGCGGTCGGATTCCGAAGACGCTCAAGAAATGGAGCAGCTCGACGAGCTCGATGGGCAAGTGACCGCATTGGGGAACAACCAGTTCACCCTGACGAACGGACGAAGCGGCCAATCCTTCATGATCAGCGTCGACAATAATACGAGGTTCGAAGAGTTCGACCGTGCCGGGTGCACCGCCAGCCCAGAGACTTTCTCCTCCTGCATGCAGACCGGACAGATCGTGGACGTCGACTTGAGCGAGAACGGCACGGGAGCCATGCAGGCGAAGCACGTCGAGTTTGAAGAGAATGCCCAGCAGGTGGCGATTAAGGGCACCATCACCAGCGTGGACAGCTCCACACGGTTCCACATGGTGGTGTTTAACGAAGAACCCGAGATGAGTGGCGTCTCCGAAGGCAGCCCGATCGCCGTAAGCATTCAGCCAAATGCGATGTTCCAGATAGGTCACGAAGAGATGGGAGACGATAACGGCGGCTTCGGTATCCCGGGACTCAGCTTTGCCAGCGGTGCTGATCTAGTCGTGGGTCAGGACGTGCAGATAAGACCGGGAACGGTCTCGTCGAGTGGAGCAGCCACCACAGTCACCACCGATCTGGTGCGTTTGTGGCCTTCTCAGGTCAGCGGCCATGTAGGCAACATCAATAGTGACGCGGGCACGTTCACCCTGACGGGGCTCTCTCCGCTCTTCACAGGCGCAACTCCGTCGATCACAACAATCAACGTTGTCACTCTCTCCGGAATGGAGTCCATGGATTTCTCGGGGCTGGGGTCGCTGAGTGCCGGCAGCACCGTCTCGGTAAGAGGCCTGCTGTTTAACACGTCGGGAGCGCCCACGTTGGTGACGCGTGCTGTGCGCGACCATCAAGGCGAAGGCGACTAGCGTAAGCGTCAACTGCAATGCTCCGGCAGCCTGCGGGCCGCCTGGACGCTGGAGACCAAGGCCCTACTCGACATTTGCATTCAGATTGCCGATGCTCTGGACGCCGCTCACACGAAGGGCAAACTATGTCCGTTGTGACACGCTTTACCATCGCAATCTTCCTTCATTTTGTGGGGATGGTCGGCCTGTTTATGGGCTACGGACTCGAATGGGCCGCCTCCTCTCTGCTGCGCCGCTCGACCAACGCGGAGCAAGTCCGCGCCTGGCTTCGCATCTACCGACTCTCGCTGCCCATTTCCGGGTCTGGCCTCCTGCTTCTGATCCTCAGCGGCGTTTATTTCGCTTCCTTCACCGAAAGGTGGAAAGAAGGCTGGCTCCTCGCGTCGCTGCTGGCCATCGTGTTCGCGTTCGGGACCGGATTCGTGTTCATCTTGCCGCGCGTGCGCATGCTGCGTGCTGTTCTGCCCGAGGGGAATACCCCGCTTTCGGAAGCTGGGCGTGCGTCTGTCCAAGATCCCGTGATCCTCACACTGATCCGAATGCGGCTTCTGCTCGCGCTTGGCGTCCTCTATGTAATGATTACCAAGCCCGTCCTCGCCACCGCGCTGTTCATCTTGCTCGGCGCCATCGTGGTGGGCCTGATCTCCGCCGTAACGGCGTGGACGGCACGCCCTGCGTCGCTTCCCTGACGCGCATTCGTCACCCGGCTGTTTTCTCCTCAGACGCGAGAACGGCGTTCTGGCAACTGAGCAAATCACGAATGCTGAGCCCAATGGTTTGGGACTTCCATTCAAGAACTTACATTCACCCGCGAATGAGGTGATTGCGCAGGACTAAGGTGGTCCAATCGCTATTATCAAGGATGGAAAAGCCTCAGCCCGATGCAGGAGATTGACAAGAGTGGATGGCCGTCCCCCACGCCGTTCTTATTGAATCAGGCAAAGGGCAGCGTCAGTGCTGGGGAGCGGGGCTACTGGCTACCAGCTTCTCCACCTCAACGCAGCCTAGATGCAAGCCAGCCAGCTTGGATCCGGTCTCGGTCAGGGCCATTTTTCCCGGACTCACTTTGTGACAGGTGGCACAACCAAATTCCTGAAAGCGCTGAACTCTTCGAAGTTGCGTAGGCGAACGCTTATCCTCGGGCACCTTGGCGATGATGGTCATCGCTTTCGGCGTGGAGATGCATCCTTAGAATCCCTGCCCCCGTTCCTGGCCTTCCTTGGTGAAGCCGAGCTTTCCCTCATTGCCGATAGTGTGGCACTTCCTGCAACCTTGAGTGTCAAAAAGATGTTGGGCTAGTTCTCGCTGGCTCTTTCCAGCAGCGATCATTTGGTCGAGCGTGGCGGTAGAGGATTGACCCCACGCCAAGCACGACAGGATCGCGCCGCAGAGCACCAGAGGTGCCGTGTGACTTTTTCCCTGGATGAGATTCCGGAGCCGACTTTCTACGTCTGCGTTGCCCGCAGATGAAGACTATGGCCCGATGAGGTAGGCGGTGTGGGCAACACCGCCCACGTGCTGCGTGAGAGTGTGCCCTCGAAGGCACCAGCCGGATATGCGACCAGGGAAGGACACAAGCGAAAAATAGCAGGTTCTGATTGGTGATGATCGAATCAGACGGGTTGGCGCTTAACAGATGCCAGGCTCTTCAGCAGGCACGGCGCATTCGGCGCATTCGGCTCGAACAGAATCGTGAGTCTGGCCCTTGGGATCGGGCGCAATGGGTACTGTTGATCCAGTCGCCTCGAACGAAACGGCGGCTGGACGTGCGGAGAATCGCTGCGTTGAGGTCACAGTCCTCCTCAACCGGGGAATGGTCGGCAATTAGGGAGACGCTGCTTTGGTTTTATTCAGAGACTGGAATTAGAACTGGGGGCTTCTTACTCCAGGTGTAGCCTTTCTCAGCCATGGCGTAACCCAAATCGTAGAGCGCCCGCATGTAGACGGTATCAAAGTCTTTGGTATGAGGAGTTTTGAAACTCGGAGGGATATAAGCAAGGTTGAAATCGATACCATCCCTCTGGCTGACGCTATAAATGCGATACAGATCTCCGATGCCTTGATACTGGAGCAATGTGGTAATGGCTTGGAGGGCAATTGGTAGTGTCTTACGTTCTACCTGTGCCCATTCCGGATCGAGCCGGGCATTCCGGATAATGTAAAGCTTTCTTTCCCGATCTCCTCCAACTCTTTGCGCCACTTCAGTGAGGGGTACGGCCGCTGGATATATGAAGACCTGAGCGGCCGTATTTCCGTCAACATGCATCTCCTGGTACTTCTTGCCGTTCACTTCTACGTTGATCATCACCGGGGGGAACGTGGCAGGAATAGCCGACGAGGCGATCAGAATCGACTGGACCAACTCCAAAGCCGCCGGATGGTGGCTGGCGGCGATTTCGGTAATATTCCAAATGACTGGCCGATGGGCATCCAGATTTACCGTACCGATAAGAAGCATGCGCCCTTTAGCATACTCAGCGGCGATTGCCTCAAGCACGTCCGGGTTGATGTGCTTCTTGACCAAATGCTTTAGAGGTGTATTGTCGGCCACGGACTCGTTCGTCACGATGGAAAAGATGGAACGTTTCTTGGCAATATCTTTGAATGAAGTACTCGTGTAAAGCTCATTGAGTTTCTTGTCATATGCTGGTCCCAGAAAAGCGAAGGGTGCAATCAGAGCTCCGGTGCTAATGCCAGTGACCATCTTGAACTGTGGTCGCGTTCCTGTCTGAGTCCAGCCATTGAGAAATCCAGCAGCAAAAGCGCCGTTATCGCCTCCTCCGGAAATTGCGAGGAACGCTGTTGACGACAGAGGGCCCGTGTGGCCTTGCGTGGCAAGGTAGGCTTTTTCCATTTCCAGGGACTTCAGGTAATCGTCGACAAATAACTGGACGTGCGCAGGGTCTCGGGGAAAATACCGTATTCCAGTATCCATCCCAGGTACATAAGCTCTTCCCTCGAGAGCATCAGGCACGGCTGCTAGACGTCTCCGTGCCGCGCATCCCGACAAAATAACCAGAGAGAAAGTCACTAGGAGTATCAAATACCAGTCGGTGCGCCCTGCTGCAAAATCACGAGTCGTAATTCGTCCTTGCGCCATTGGTCTTCTCTTTCATGACAGGCATCGAAAGGTCCACCAGAACAACCTCAGGATATAGGTGGACGGGCCGTATCCACGGACACTGAGCGTTGGCTACGACCCTCGATTTCGTTGATGCCTCGCCGAAGAAGTCCGCATACTGAACCACCTCTTTCTGCGTTTACGCTCAGAACCCCGGCCCTCCCGTTGACATGCGTACATTTCCGGATGTGGCTTGGTTCAACTACGCTTCCTGGAATGAGGGCGTTTATCGTCAATCGTCAGCTTAAGAACGAGCGGCGGGTTTTCGTAACGGTGCTCGTATGAGCTGAAACCGCTCCCAGATTCTGCCTGAACCACCCGTTTACGGCTTTACAAGCGGGACCTGTCCGGCGAGCTGGAGTTCAATCATCATGCTGACGCGACGGTCGATCTGAAAAAACATTGCTGTTTTCTTGAGCGAGATCACCTTCTCGAACTCAGGGATGTATTTCAGGCGCAGCTGAGTATTATCCTGGTCGAAGGCAATCCAACGCTTGATAAAACTGTCGGCTTGCTCATCGGTCGCGGTATCGTAGTTCTTTGCGTATTCCTGGATGAGAGCGAAACGCGCATCATTCACTTTGATCGTCTCTGCAATGTATTGATCGTACACAGGCCAGAATTTAGTGGCTTCCGCCTCCGTCAAAGGCAGATTAGCTGCCACGACTTTCTTCCGTTGGGAACGCATATCTTGCCGCATCAACTGGATGTTGGCATCATTAACCTGCTCTTCGGTTGGGTTCATACCACTTGCAGCCGCTGGCGCAGCCTGTTGAGCATTAAGCAACGAGGTGGCGACAAGCACAGATGTCGCGAAATACTTGGACACTCCTCAGCTGATTTTCCCTACATTCAACCGCTAGCAATTTGGCAAGCGATCTGCGAAGTTGCCACTGGCAGTGTTGCGAGTAGAGCAGTCACCGCGCATCGCGATTCTTCCGGCCTGAATCGGCGTCGACCGCCAAGGACTGCCCTTGCACCACGCGGCTGTTTTGCTGCGATTCGGTGGAGCGTTATTCCTTCACAAGTGCTCCGACCTCATCCTGGAATTTCTTCGTTCCTCCATAGACGGGCCGCTTGCCGCTGGCGTCACGCACAAAAATGCTCGAGCGCCGACGGCCAATTTCTTTCGCTACATCTCTATGACCGCGACGCAGTGAAGGATCACTTCCTGAAAGTGGATAAAGTTAACTTTGGTCCCGATGGCGAACAGCGTCAATTGCACGCCTTCTCGATCTCATCAAAAAGATATGACCTACACGGCAGACGGGGTCGTCGTCAAAGTAAGTGCCCATGAGCTGGGCTACCTCATGCCGCCCTTCGACGATCCGCTAAAACTACGCAAGGCTGAGGCCGCGAGGAGCACAAATGGATATATGAGGTGGGGGACTGGATTCTGGCGTGGGAACTAGACGGTGAAGAGGCAGCGCAGAGATACCGGGAAGAGCATACTGACCGTGACAGTTTGCGGAAGGGTCGGGACGACTCGTGGATGTCGTACAGGTTTCGAAGTGAGGTGAAACAGCTATGCCCTACCCAAAAAAAACAGTTTCTTTACGCCTTTTTTATTTCCTTCCTGATGCAATAGATGACGACGAAAGAAGATTGCCGTGGCAGTACTCGTCCTGGCTGTGATTCCTCTCGTGGGTGTTCCATTTCTTCTCGATTGCCGGCCTCAGTTCGCCCGCGAAATCAAACCTCCTAAGCAAGGCGTCATCAGCCCGCTACCACCGCGACGTCACCGACGGCCTAATTCGGACTTTTCTGCAAATCAGACATCAAGGAAAGAGGTTCACCATGACGCGGAGGAATCTGATTGCTTTGATGGGCGCGGCCGCGCTGGCGGGTAGCGCTTTGGCACAAAAGGCAGCCACTCCCAAGCAGCCAAATAAAGGCGCCCTGGCAGAGGAGAACGTCAAGGAGCTGCTCATCCTGATGGATACGAACAAAAACGGCCAGATTTCAAAGCAAGAGTGGATGAGGTTCATGGAGGCAGAGTTCGACCGATTGGATAAGGGCAAGAAAGGCGAACTCGATCCTAAAGAACTGCGGCAATCGATGGTGTCTGTCAAGCGCGTACTCCCCGCCAACCTGGGCAAGTAGAGGCGAGCAAATGAACGCCAGTGTGTCCTTTCCACTGTTTGTGTTTAAGAGGGACGACTACTCAATGTTTGTGGTCGAGACGCCGCATGAGGTTCTGTATCACATGGACCCGCTCGACATTAAGAATGACAAGTATTTGTACTGGGACGCAAACGGCAGGGCCGTGCAAATCTCTGTCTCTGACCAACGGGTGACTGGAATGGCATACGGTGAGACGGAGTTTTCGCTCACCGAAGCCTTCAAGCGCTTTTCAGACGTTCATGGCCTTGGCGTGGACACCACGGGACCTGTCGACCAAGTGTGGGGCCGCCTGAAGCAAGGTGAAAACCCATTACCGCGTAGCCGCGGGCTTTTGCCAAGACTGTTCAGGAAACACACCTAAAGATCGCGGTGCTGGCACCGCAGTCCGTCCAGCAACTGCTGGGATCGAAGAATCCCTGTGACATTTCCGACCAGGAAGTTCGCCGCGAATTGAGAAGAAACAAAGGGTCGGTGTACGCCGAAGCCGGTGTCGCCATCCAATTTCGCTGCGGAGACGAGTTACGAGTGATCCGAGCAGACACTGTAGGCCCAGAACTGTTCGGACCGACGCCGAATACTCCGCATTACACAGCCTCACGGACGCCAACCGGGAAGCCTTGCCTGCAAAGGCCGCGGACTCTACAACCCTCGCCGGGCGGAGGGCGGACGAGCGCGAGTGGCTCTACCGCGAGAGCCCAACTCGGCGAGTTAAGTCTATAAACTTCGGGTCAGAGCGAAGACTGTCGAGCCGCGGATCAATCTCCAGGTAGATCATAAAATCAGACCGTTC
>Ga0306922_10003230_pt1 | contig 15220 bp, 12 predicted proteins | sample sta12Cox44000082_FD_203758 | JGI IMG/M metagenome (GOLD analysis project Ga0306922, IMG submission 203758) | Lab enrichment of tropical soil microbial communities from Luquillo Experimental Forest, Puerto Rico - statoxic.12C.oxic.44.000.082 (v2)... | ecosystem: Environmental > Terrestrial >... | reverse complement strand
GTAGGGGATGCCGGCTTCCTTGAGCACGTGCTGCAGCATGGGCCGTTCGAGCAGCGCCGGGTCGCAAAAACTCGGCGCGGCGAAGATCACGCCTTCTGCGGCGGTGCGCTTGACGGCACGAACGAGATGCTGCCCCTTCTCCTTCTGGTTCGGCTCATACTTGGCCGCCGTCGACTCGGAATGATGAAGAAATGCGAGAGCGAGGTTGCGGAGCGGATCGCCTTCGGTCCCGACGTCCCCAGTGAGCCAGCGGGTAACAAGCAGCAGATCATCGTCCACCACGTAGCAGCCGGACAGTTCGAGCGACTTTATGAGGTTGAGCGGCGGTTGCTCGCAGAACATGCCAGTGAGCACAACGCGGCAATTGTCGCGCTTTGGTCGCTCGTCCGCACCTGCCGCGGCAAGATATTCGCGCAGCAAGGCGCTGTGTTCCTCCACCGGAAGCAGGAGGCCGGCACGAACCATCAGATAGACCTCGACGGCCGGCGCCTGCCAGGGCCGCTCTGCCCGCAACGCGTAAAGTTCGCGGATCAACTTGCGATTCTCGTTGTAAACCGCAATCGAGCTGCGCAATTCGTCGTCGGTTATTGGCTTGCCGCGAAGCTCGCCGAGATCATCCCTGAGCTCCGCCAGCTCGTTGATGTAGAAGTTTCCTCCGATGTCGTCACGATAGTTCTGCGGCACGTCGAAGTAGCGCGAATAGACGTTCGGGAACATCAATTTCCACATTCCCGACAGATTGCGGATCACGTCGCAGATCGACGGGAACAGCATGCCATCGACGAAATCCAGCCGGCCCGACACGCCAAGCTCGATGGTCGAGCGCGGAATGCGGCAGATATAGCTCTGGTAATAGGCATCGCCGTGGATCACCTCGAGCTGGTCGCCACCGCCGACTATGCCGAGCGGCAACATGCCGGCGGCGTGAATGATTTCGCGGGGTACATAGATCGGCATGTAACCGACCACCTTGCGGCTGGGCTCCGCTGCCTTCCATTGGCGGGCGGACGTAAATGACAGATCTTCAAACAGCGCGTTAGCGCGTGCGACAAGGTCGGCCGTAGCCGAGGGATTCAGCGATGTTGCCATTGCGGCGGCCTCTTTGCGACAAATGCCTCAAGACCAGCCACGGCGTCGTGGGTGGCCATCAGCTCTTCGAGATAGAGCCGTTCGACACTGCGAATCTTGTTCCTGACGCGCGCGACATAGTCGAGTCGCGCAGCCTTGACCGCGTAGCGCAACGAGCTCGCGCTCTTCGTTGCGAGATGTTCCTCGAAATAAGCCAGCGCGGCGTGTTCCGGGTCAGCGACGGCTTCACTGGCAATGCCCATTGCCGCCGCCTCCAGGCCGGTGACGCTGCGACCGGACACCAGCAGATCGAGCGAGCGCAGCGGGCCGATCAATTCCGGCAACAGGCAACTGGCCGCCGGCGCAAAAACGCCAAGCTTCATCTCTGGCTGACCGAGCGCTGCATCCGAAGCGACGAACATGAAATGAGCAGCCAGCGCAACTTCGAGCCCGCCGCCAAGGCATTGACCACGTACCGCAACCAGAAGCGGCACCGGGAATTCGATCATGCGCATCACCAGCCTGTGCAGCCCGGCCAGCATCGCGGCGCATTGCTCCGGCATGTGCTCCTCGACGCTGGCGCCGTAGCTGAAATGCGGCCCTTCGGCATCGAGGAAAACCGCGCCGAGTTGGCCATTGCCGCTGTTCCGTGCCAGAGCCGCATCGAGCGCCGCGATCATGGCGGCGTCGATGAGATTGGCCTTCGGCCGGTTCAGCCGCAGCCGCAGCAATCGGCCTTCCGCTTCGAACCAGATCTTGAGCGGCTCGGTCACGGCTATCCCCTCGCGCGCGGCTGAATGCTTTCGGTGAGCTCGTCCGACCATGGCGCGTTCGCAGCCAGCGCCCGGCGCAGCGCCACGAAATCGATTTCTCTGCCGGTTTCGCGCGTGCCTTCATTGAAGGCGCGGAAGCCGGCGCGCGCTTCGGTCATCATGTTGAGGGCAAGCCAGTCGCGCGCGTTCTCCTTATTGTTGTTCCATGCATTGAGCTTCGGTTTGCGCAACTCCTCGACCGTCTTGGTCGTGCAATCGGGGAAGGTATAGAGCAGCTTGGTGCAGAGCGCTTCTACGCGTTCGTCGAGCAGGCTGAGGTCAACGGTGCCGCGCTTCAACATCGCCTGCCCTTCGGCGGCTGCCGCACCCGTCTTGGGTTCGCCAAGGACGATACGGCCGTACTCGTCGAGGAATTGATCCGTCCAGACCGTCGGGTTGGCGATTAATTTTCCGTCGACCTTCAGCGCCGGAACGACTTCGCTGACGATGCCAAGGCGATAAGCCTTGTGTGCCGAAAACGGCTCGCACAGGAGGCCAGAGACCATCGCCTGCTCGCAGCCGATCATGAGGGGAAGGAAGTCGGTCGCCCCGCCGACCGGCGCCGAGCCATGCTTCGGACCGGCCTGACCGAAGCGAGCGAGATCCTGCGCAATCGAGAAGTCGCAGGCCATGCCGATTTCCTGGCCGCCACCGATGCGCATGCCGTTCACCCGACAGACGACCGGCTTGTCACAGCCGAGGATCGCCGAGACCATGTCGTTGAACAGCCGCATGTACCCCCGGTACTCCTGCGGATTGCCCGCATAGTATTCGGCATACTCCTTCGTGTTACCGCCTGTGCAGAAGGCCTTGTCGCCGGCTCCAGTGAATACCACGGCTACCACGTCGCGCGCGGCGCTCGCGGCCCGAAACGCCAGGATCGTCGCTTTCACCATGTCGGTCGTGTAGGAGTTGAACTGGCTCTGGTTGTCGAGCGTGATCCAGGCATTGAACAGGCCAGCGACCGGCTTCCCGTCAATGCCTTTCACCGGGCGCTTCTCGTATCGGACATTCTTGGAAACCGATTCGCGCACTGCGTCCGCTACAAGATTGTGATCCTTGGCTTCGTAGTTCTGCGTGGTGGTGATACGGGCGGTTTTCGCGGTCATGGAATGGTCCTCACAGTTCGGGAACGAGTACGGCGCGACGCTTGAGGGCTCCAGCATGGGCCGCCTCAAACACCTGATTGATCTCTCGGAGTGGATGCTTCTCGACGAATTGACTGACCTTGACGCGACCGTCCATGACGAGATCGAGAGCGGCCGGATAGAGATCAGGCGGGCATCCCCAGTTGCCGATAGCACGCGCGTGAAACGCCATGAGGTTCGAGAGCCGAATCTCGACCTTGTCCATGGTGAATCCGACCACTGCCAGGGTCGCCCCGTGATTGATCAGGCTGAATGCCGTTTCCTGGCCGGCGCGCGTACCCGAGCACTCAAAGATGATCCACTCGCTCTGGCGCAGGCCGTTTCGCTTGGCAAACTGCTGGATTGTCGATTTGATGTCGCGCGGCGCCATCTGCCTGGCATTCAGCGTAAGCGCGACGCCGGATCCGGTAATGGCGGCAAGCCTGTCCTCGTTCACATCGAGTGCGATCACGATGCCTCCCAGGGCGGCCGCGATCTGGGCGGCATATCCGCCGACACCACCGACTCCGTTGACGATGACAAGATCTCCCTTCTTGACGCCGGCCTGGACGACCGCCTGATAGGGGGTGGTCACGGCGTCGGCGATAACGGACAGATCGGCCAGATCGATTCCCACGGCTGCGATGCGGCGTTCATCGACGACGCAGAGTCCGTGCGCCGGCACCGTGATGTGGGTGGCGAAGCCGCCGTGAATATCGTTGCCCGGCATCTTCTGGTTGGGGCAGATTGTCGCCTTGCCGCGCAGGCAAGCATCGCACCGCCCACACGGGATCACTGCCGGAATGATGACTGCCCGGTCGGTGAAAAATAGCGCGTCTGCGCCGGTATCGATGACATGGCCGCTGATTTCGTGTCCCAGCGTCAACGGCAGTTCATGCTTGGTGCGCACACCGTCGTAGTAGTAGCCAAGGTCGGTGTGGCAGACTCCGCAGCCGGCGATTTCAACCACGACTTCATCGGCGGCGGGGGCGGCTATCTCGAATTCGGTCGGAACCAGAGGCATGCCGCTGCCCGTCATCATCCAGCGAATTGGCTTGACGCTCATCCGTCTGCCCTCCGGTGCTCTGCCGTCGAGCTTATTCTTTGATCAGCAACCCGCATTGTGCCTTGACCGACGTCAAGGAAGAGCAAAAAAACGTATTCTAGTACTTAAATGCATATTGGAGGGAAGAAGCCGCTGATGAGGAGGCAATCGCCATGGCAGCTTCGCCGAGCATCTCGATCGCGGTCATTGGCAGTGGCGGCGCCGGCGCCCTGACCACGGGGAACTTTTTGCTTGAAGTGGCCAGTTCGGCGGGGTGGCACGGGCTGTTTACGCGGACCCTGGGCCCCCAGATCCGCGGCGGCGAAGCGGCAGGGCTGCTGCGGCTGGCGGTGCATCCGGTCGATTGCCTGCCGGATCAGTTCGACCTGATTATCAGCATCGACTGGCTGAATGCGCACCGATTCGGCAATGAGATCAAGGTCGGGCCCCAGACCCTGGTGATCAGCGATCCGCGCGGTGGAAAACTGCCGCCGCTGGTAACTGAATCCGGATCACGCGTCGTCGAAATCGCGATGAAGGAAATCGCCAAATCTATTCCAGGCGGCCGGGCCAACATGATCGCGCTCGGCATCGCCGGCCGGTTGCTGGGATTCACCATCGAACAGGTGCTCGCGCCCATCGAAAAGCAGCTCGGCGACAAGGGGGCCGCAGCCGTCGAGGCAAGCCGCGCCGGAATCAACGCCGGTTTCGAGGTGGCAGCAGGCATCAGGTTTGAGGCGCAGCTCGTGACACCGGTCCCGAGCCACGCCGGCAGATGGCTGCTGTCGGGCAACGACGCGACCGCGCTTGGCGCCATTCGCGGCGGCGTCCGTTTTGCGGCCGCATATCCGATTACCCCCGCGACGGAAATCCTCGAGTGGCTTTCGCCAAATCTCAGCAAAATCGGCGGCATCCTGCTGCAGGCCGAGGACGAACTCGCCGCGATCAACATGATCATCGGCTCGTCCTATGGCGGCACGCCGGCACTGACGGCGACATCAGGCCCCGGGCTCTCGCTGATGATAGAGGCAATCGGGCTTGCGACCGCCGCCGAAATCCCGATTGTGATTGTTGATGTGATGCGTGGCGGTCCGTCGACGGGTGTTCCGACCAAGTCGGAACAAACCGACCTGAATATCGCCATCTACGGCTTGCACGGCGACGCACCACATCTCGTGCTCGCGCCGCAGTCGGTCGGCGACTGTCTTTTCACGACACAATGGGCGACCTATCTCGCGGAGTCGCTGCAGACGCCGGCAATCGTTCTGTCGGACCAGTTCATGGGGCAAGCGCGAGCCGCCATCGAGCGACCGGCCGACGTTGCGTTCATCGGTGCGCGGACGATCGCGGCCAACATAGCTGGCGCCTACAAGCGCTATGCTCTTGCACCGGGCGGCGTTTCGGCGATGGCAATTCCGGGAATGCCGGGCGGCCAATACACCGCTGACGGACTCACCCATTCCGAACGTGGCGTTCCAACCAGCGGGGCCGGTGATCATCTGGCCCAGCTCGACAAGCGGCGCGACAAGCTCGATCGCTTCAACTTTGGCGACCACTGGGCAAGCATCGAAGGGGCCGGCGATCTCGCGCTCATCACCTGGGGCTCGCTCACAGGTGCCGCGCGCGAAGCGGCTGGGCGCGCTGCCGCCGATGGACTCGATGTTCGCCTGATCGCACCACGCTTGCTGGCGCCGGTGCAGCCGGAACGGCTGGCGGCTGCCCTTGAAGGAGTAAAACGGATCCTGGTGGTGGAACAGACGCACAGCGGCCAGTTCCTGCGCTACCTTCGTGCCCACTATGATCTGCCGGCGCCGGTCCGTGCGTTTCACCGGCCCGGACCGCTGCAGATCACGGCCGGCGAAATTCATCGTGCAATCAGGGACTGGAGATGACGATGTCAAGCGTCACCACGCGCCTTGCCCGCAAGCCGGCGGACTACAAATCGGATTTGAATCCGATCTGGTGCCCCGGCTGCGGCGACTATCACGTGCTCATGTCGTTCACCCGCGCATTCGCGCAATTGGGACTTCCGCCCGAAATGATTGCGGTCGTGTCCGGAATCGGCTGCTCGTCGCGAATCCCTGCCTATACCAACTGCTATGGTTTCCACGGGGTGCACGGCCGGTCGCTGGCTCTCGCTGCCGGATTGAAGGTGACGCGGCCCGATCTCACCGTGGTGGTCGCCAGCGGCGACGGCGACGGGTACTCGATCGGCGGCAACCACTTCCTGCACGCATGCCGTAGAAACATCGATATGACTTATGTGGTGATGGACAATCGCATTTACGGAATGACCAAAGGTCAGCCTTCGCCAACCACCGAACCGGAGTTCGACACCGCGCTGACACCGGGCGGTACGGGCGTTCGGCCGTTTCACCCCCTTGTCGTCGCCCTCGCCTCAGGGGCGAACTTTATCGCCCGCTGCTTCTCGGGAGAGCCGAACGAAACCGCCGACGTTCTGGCGGAAGCCATCAAACATCCTGGATTCTCTTTCGTCGAAATTCTCAGCCCTTGCGTAACCTTTCGCCCCGATGAGAGAGAGTGGAAGAACGTGGTGCGCCCCGCCTCCGTCGCCGAGACAAATGACCAGGGCAAGGCAGCACGCCGGCTGATGACGGATGACGGTTTCAATCTTGGAATCCTCTATCGGGGCAACCGCCCGCCGTTCCAGCCGGCGCTGGGAGTGAGCAAAATCGACCTTTCGCAGCTTGAGAATGAGTTCGAGCTATGAGTAAGTCATCGTCGAACCCCAGGATCTCCAACCTGAACGATCTTCTGGCCGTCGCCTATCAGATCGAGATCGACGCGGTCGAACGCTACAAATTACTGGCCGACCAGATGGAGACCCACAATAACCCGGAGTTGGTGAAGGTCTTCCGCGACCTCGCCCGGGCGGAGAGCATTCACGGCGAGGAAATCCGTCGTCTGGCAGGCGATTTCGATGTCGCAAATCACGCCCGCCAGATCGCACGATTTGGACGCGCAGAGAGCCCCGAAGAGGCCACGCTTGAATCCGCCCATTACCTCATGACGCCCTGGCACGCCTTGCAACTCTCGCTCGCCGGAGAAAAGCGTGCCCTGGCGTATTTCAGCAGCATCGTGGAGACGGCAACAGATGCCAAGGTCAAGGCGATGGCGGCGGAACTCGTGGAAGAGGAGGCCGAGCACGTCAATCTGGTGAATCGGCTGCTGCTGCGTTATCCGCGTCCGGACGATTCGTGGGCCGAGGACCCGGATCCGCCCGTATCTCAGGAGTGAACGCAGCGCTCACTCGTGACGTCCCGCGACATTAAAGCGAGCGCAAGAGTGCGTGCATTCAATTGGACAATTTCCGCTCGTCCTTCACCCTCACGGCCTTACCCTGGGAGCGTGGTACCTCGCCCTTTCGTTTCACCGCGATATCGCAAGTCACGCCAATCATCGACTTGATGTGATGGCGTACCTCCATTCCCTTGCGGGCGCGAGCCTCGTCGTCATCCGGCGCTCCCGGCGCAAGCTCCACTTCCAGCCTGACGGCATCGAGTGCGCCGACCCGCGACAGAACGATCTGGTAGTGCGGCGATAGTCCCGGAAAACCGACGAGCACGGCCTCGAGCTGAGACGGGTAGACGTTAACTCCCCGGACGATGAGCATGTCGTCATCGCGTCCGGTCACCCGCATAATGCGCAGATGAGTGCGGCCACAGGCGCAGGGCGAGTCTTCCAGACGTGTGATGTCGCGCGTCCGGTAGCGGATCATCGGCAACGCCTCCTTCGTGAGCGTCGTGATCACGAGCTCGCCCTCCTCGCCAAACCGCCTGGGTGCCAGCGTCACTGGGTCGATGATTTCGAACAGAAAGTGGTCTTCCCATCCGTGCAAACCCGACTGCTCGACATGGCATTCGCACGCAACGCCTGGACCCATGATTTCAGACAGGCCGTAAATATCGATGGCCTTGATCCCAAGCCGCTCCTCCAGGTCGCCGCGCAATGCTTCGCTCCACGGTTCCGCCCCGAACACGCCGCAGCGCAATGGCGATCGCCGCAAATCGACATCAAGCCCTTCCGCCACTTCGGCAATGTTGAGCGCATAGGACGGCGTCGCACACAGAACATTCGCACCGAAATCCCTGAGCAGCGCGACCTGCCGCTCGGTACCGCCGCCCGACATCGGAACCACCGTGCAACCCAGTCGCTCCGCGCCATAATGCGCGCCGAGCCCGCCGGTAAACAGGCCATAGCCGTAGGCATTGTGGACGACGTCGCCAGGCGCCGCGCCAGCACAGGTGAGCGACCGCGCCATCAGGCCTGCCCAGCGGTGGAGGTCTGCGCGGGTGTAGCCAACCACCGTTGGCCGGCCGGTGGTTCCGGAAGAAGCATGCAACCGCGCCAGCTGCTGGCGCGGCAGGGCAAACATTCCGAAGGGGTAATTGTCGCGCAGATCTGTCTTCAAGGTGAATGGAAAGCGGACGATATCGGCAAGAGACGTGAGGCTTTCCGGCTCTACACCGGCCGCATCGAAGGCGCGTCGGTAGTGCGGCACATTGGTATAGGCGTGTTCAAGGGTGCGCTTCAGTCGCGTGAGTTGTAAGTTGGCGAGCGCGCCGCGCGGCATTGTCTCGGAGGCGGGGTCGAACATGAAGACCTCGGCGTTATGCAGTGCGCTCTGTCTGTTCATGGCGTGATCTCCTGTTCGCTCGTAATTGGCCGGTTCTATCGGAGCCCGCCAGACGTCATGGCAGCGTCCATCCCGGCCTGACCGCTGGCCCGGCGCGGCCAGTACCTCGCACGGGTGTGTGCGGCAGCGCGAAACCCTGGTTGTAACCGGCGCGCGTGATGAGCAGGAACTTGAAACCCAGTCCAGCCGCCGCGGCTGCGACGCCGGCGACCACGAACAGCGGCGCTGTCAAAGCGTGGACCAGCATGCCGACGATAACAGCGACCGTCGGAACGATCAGACCGCCCACCAGCAGCTGCAACCGGTAACCGTCGAACACGGCGAGCGCCTTGGTCGGCGCGCCGTCGCGCGCAAGCGCGCTGCGATAGGCGGCCCAGGCAAGTGCGCGGGCGGCGGCGAGTACGATCGTGGCGGCTGCCGCACCGCGCGCCAGGGGTGCAAGCGCTGGCAGCACAATGCAAGCAGCAAGGAACAGCCCCGCCCCCTCCGTCAACCCGGTTGAGACGATCAGCGGCACGATGCGGCGTTCGCGCCAAACGGGAATGCCCTTCGCCTCGCGCAAGATCATTCCCTGACAAAAGAGGAACGTGAGCGCGAGCGCGGCGGCGGCGAGCCACAGCGCTGGCATGCCGGTCCATACGGCGGCCAGCGCTATCGGAAAGAAGGCAATGGCAACCCACGCCTCGCGGGACATCCACGAGCGTTGCGGCTGGCGCAGCACAAAAATCGCTCGCAAGGGCCGGCCGACCTTCATCATCACGAGGAAGAGTCCCAGGCCGACGAGCGTCATGGCGAGCAGTCCAAGCACGGCTGACGGGCCGACCGTCATTGCCGCGACGGCAGAACCGGCGAACAACCCCGGGCCGATTCCGCCGGTCATGAAATTGCCTGCGGCCTTCCAATCCCAATGCTTCTGGTGCCACGGCTCGACGCCGCGCGCCCGAATGCGCGACTGCGTCATCGGCACCGACCGCTCCGCGGGACCGTCGGCGGCAACTGACGAGCCGGCGTGCTCGTAGAGATAGTAGAAACCCGGCTCAGTCCCGATCTCCTCGTGCATGCGAAAATGTCTGTGCTGCTTCATGAGCGTCGAGACATTGCTCGCGGGGTCGTCGAGATCGCCAAAATGCAGCGCGCTGGCGATACAGGCATTGGCGCAGGCCGGTGTCGCGCGCGGGTCGACGCCCGGGGTCAGACCGTTTTTCAATCCGAAATCGATGCGGTCGGAGCAGAAGGTGCATTTCTGCGCGACGCCCAGGCGTGCCGGATCCTCGCGCTCGGCCTCGTTCTGCATTTGCCGGCCGGCGCCGTAGGCGAAATCGGCAGCATCGACCTTGAAACGCGCCTGGTACGGACAAGCTACGTCACAATAGGCGCAGCCGATACAGATGTCGTAGTCGATTGTGACGATACCATCAGGCCGCTTGCGCGTCGCCGTCGAAGGGCAGACATGCATGCAGGGCGGATCTTCGCAGTGTTGGCAGCCAACCGGCACGTAGGTGCGCGACACCTCTGGATACGAGCCCGCCTCGATATCCAGCACCTTGCGCCATTGAACGGCCGGCGAAGTCGCATTGGCATGTTTGCACGCCGCCGTGCAGGTCTGGCAACCTACACAGCGCTCCAGGTCGGCGATCATTGCCCAACGGGTCATGCCGCACCTCGGAGCTTCGTCACCTTCACCTTGACGAGATCGGCCGCCGAGCCGGTGGCATCCGTGAGCTCAAGCAGCATCGGCACCAAGGCATTCATGCTGGGGGCGTCGAGGTCCTTGGCATAGGGTGTTGCCCAATGCTCGAACTGCCCAATGATCAGCAATGTGTCGGGTCGAATGCCCTCCCGCAGCACGACGCTGCCTTCCGTGGCGTTGAGTGGCGAGCGCACTTCGATGCGGTCGCCGTCTTCAATGCCTATCTTGGCGGCCGCGCTCTCGTTCATCACCACACTACCGTGGCCGATGACGTTGTCGGCAAGCTCCTTGATCAGTTGCAAGCCGACATTGTTGCCCCACGAGTACTGCATGCTGCGCGAGGTTACGAGCCAGAACGGATAGTCGGCGATGTCGACCTTGAAGTGTCGGGCGAGCGCGTCTTCCCACAATTTGCCGAGATCCCGCCAGTGCGGGATCGCTTCATATTCCTCGAGCTGGCGGTCCCACCAAGTAATGCCCTGCTCATGCAGGCGGCGGCCCAGTTCCCTGCCAACCCGGAACAAACGCTCCTGATAGGGCTGCTCGAAGCGCAGGCCCTGCTCGACAAGGCGCGGGTAGAGGTACCACATGAGGCGCGGGAAAGGCGCGACCCGAAAGCCGTGCTCGCGGAACCAGGCGAGACCGTCACTCGATTGACCGTTTGTGATCTCCGCGCTGGCGGCACGGCAGGTCGCATCCCAGATCTCCTCGACACTGTGCGGCGCGGACACTTCGAGCGAAAAGTCGTAGTTCTCGCCTGACAGCTTGACGCCGTGACCGCCGCGATTGATTGCAGCGTTGTAGGCTTCGAGAATCCCGGAGCGATGCGCCAGCTCGGTCGCAATCCAGGTGAAATCGCGCGCTTCACCCTGTGGCGGGACGGCAGGATCGCGCAGCGCGAAACCCTGATAGTCCCAGAATTGCTCGATGTATTTGGTGCCGCCGATTCGCAGGAGCTGGAGGCCTTCGAGGTCGGTGCAATCGGGCAGCAGCACGTCGGCCATGTGATTAGTCTCGTCGCGCGTCAGCGCGAAGCAGACCGTGAACGGGAAGTTGGCGACCGCTTCGCCCACGCGCTTTGTGTCCCAGAACGAAATGACCGGATTGGTGCGGTAGACGAACCAAACGTCGGGTGGCGAGGCATGGGGAAAATGCTCGAAATCCTCGCTCTGCTGCATCCAGGCGAGATGGGTCGGCCCGAGTGCCTGGCTCCAGGCCGAGTTTGCGACCAGCGGCACCAGCGTGCGATGACCCGAGCGAACAGGAGGGCGCGATACCCAGGCCTCCTTGCTGGTCGGGTTCATGGGATATTCCATAAAGCCGTCCGGACCCGGCTTGATGCTCGACCAGCGATTGTCGGCAGGACGATTGAGCCGCACCGTGCTGCCGAGCGTACCCCCCGGCACCTCCAGCGCGCCGAGCAGGCACGGGATCAGGGTCCGAGCCCAGCAACACTCGTAGCCGCCCCAGCCATTATTGACGGTCTTGCCGAAAGAGATCGATACCGGCCGGAACGGCAAGGTGACGCCCTCGATCTCGATGGTCTCGCCGACATGGGCATGATCGACGAATTCGTTCGTCACTCGGCGGATGGTCGCCGCCGGCACGTCGCAAATCCGGCTCGCCCATTCAGGTGAATAAGATTTCACGTGATCGACAAGATGTTCGAACGCCGGACGCACCTCAATGCCGCGATGCGGGATCAACTCGTCATCGGGGCCGATCTCGACGCCATCGACCTTGAAAGTGCCTTCGAGCACAGGATCGGCGCCTTTGGTGTCGAACGGCACGGCCCGCCCGCTTCCGAGGTCGAACATCAGCGGCTTGCGCGTGTCGATGCCGCGCAGGAAATAGCCGTTCGGTCCGATCAGGTAGGGTGACGAGGTCACGTTCTTGAGGAATGGCAGATCGAGCCGGTCGCGCGGATGCTCGTGCAGCAGCACGTGAATCATGGCGAAAAGGAAGGCGACGTCGGTCTTGGGCTTGATCGGGATCCATTCGGCCGACGCTCCGCCCGTGACAGAGAGATGCGGCTCGATCTGCACCCGCTTCATGCCGCGATTGCGTGCGTCAGCGTGGCGCTTCACGCCGCACACGCCGCCGGATGCCTCGACATTGGCGCCGAACGAAAGCACGTACTCGCACAGGGGTGTGTCCGGCGCGACAGTGAACGCCCGATGCCACAACTCGCCGTAAAGATGCTCCGAGTGCGTGCACTTCACGCCCTGGCCGGAGCCAAAGCTCATATCGACCGGACCCCAGGCGCCGAGAAACGCGGGCAACGTGCCCATATAGGCCGTCGGCGTGCCTCCGCCGCCGAAGCTCGCCGCGACGCGCGGATATCCGGATTCGTCGATGAGGCCGGCGGCACGCGCGGCATTGAGCTTTTCCGCTACCATATTGAGCGCTTCATCCCACGAGATCGCGACGAAGCCCGGATCCTCGTTGCGCCCTTTCCTTGGGTTGGTGCGCTTCATCGGAGTCAACACGCGGTTCGGCGTATAGGCCTTCTGCACCAGTCCGAACGCCTTGACGCACACCTTGCCTCCGGCGGGATGGATTGTCGCCGCATCAAAGTTCGGAGCTATTTCAGTGGCGATATTGTCCTCGATACGCACTTTCAGCAGGTCCGGACCGGCGACGCACTGGTAGCAATAGGTCGATACTGTTCGCTCGCTATGTGCTGGCTTGATTTCCGCGGACTTGCCCGGCATCGCCTCTATCCTGTCTTGCCCGTCCGCTTGGCGGCCTTCGCCTTCAGACGTTCAATCGTCTTGCCCACGTCGACCACGAAGCGGCCGTGCGTACCGCTGCAAATCGGCTCGATCTCGTCCTTGGCCGATACGTCGAATGAGACCTTGTGCCCTTCGACGGCCTTCACCGTGACCATGATCTCGACTGACATGCCAAGCAAGGTCGGCGCAACGTGCCTGATAGCGATGTCGGTTCCGACCGAATCCTCGCCGGCTTCGCCGTGCTCCAGCAACAGGTCGCGGCAGGTCTGTTCGATATCGCGCACCAAATAGGGAGTGCCGTAAACGCGGCCGTCCTCGCCCATGAAGTCGATGCTGCGGTCACGGTCCACGGTAAGCAGGCTCGTCCGTGAAACTCCGGGGCGGAGGCTCGCCTTCATTGCCGCTCTCCTGATTGGCGGGTGACAACTGCGTATTAAATTGGTTTTGCGGATTGACTTACTTGACCGATGTCAATGGCCCATCGCATTTGTTCAAATTCCCAGATATGCTTCCCGGACCCGCTGATCGTCTTGAATGTCGCGGGCAGTTCCGCTCAACGCCACCTTGCCGGTTTCCAGCACATAGGCGTGGTCTGCAATTTCAAGGGCAGCGCCCGCATTCTGTTCCACGAGCAGAATGGTCAGGCCTTCCTCCTTGAGCGATCGGATCACCGCGACGACGTGATCGACCAGCTTGGGCGCAAGGCCCATGGATGGCTCATCCAGCAGCAGCAACCGCGGCCTTGCCATCAAGGCCCGTCCGATCGCCAGCATTTGCTGTTGTCCACCCGACAGCGTCCCCGCCGGCATTTCCCAGAACGCTTCGAGCATCGGGAAGAGCGCGTAGATACGCGCAAGGTCCAGCTTGAGATCGGTTGAGCGGCGCGACCACGCACCGAGCCGCAAATTATCGCTCACAGACAGCGGATCGAACACCTGACGGCCCTCCGGCACCTGCGAAATGCCAGCTGCGACTCGCAAGTGCGCAGGCAATCGTTCGATCGATCGGCCCTCGAATCGTATCGCGCCACCGGTGATTGGCTGAACGCCGGAGATCGCGTGCATCAACGTGGTCTTCCCGGCCCCATTTGCGCCGATCAGAGTTACAATTTCGCCGGCGTCGACCTGCAGCGTCACTCCGTGGAGAACCTCGATGCGGCCGTATGCGCTTCTGATATTGTCAACCGAAAGCACGAACCGCCTCCCTTGAACCGTGGTCGCCCAAATAGGCTTCGATCACCGCAGCATTGGAGCGCACCTCTTCGGGCGTGCCTTCGGCCAGCGTCCGCCCCCTTGCGAGAACGTGAACGCGATCGGAGATTTTCATCACCAGACGCATGTCGTGCTCGACCAGCATGACTGTTATTCCGTCCCTTGCAAGGGAGCGAATGACGCGATCAATCTCCTGAGTTTCGACCGGATTGCAGCCCGCGGCCGGCTCATCGAGCAGCAGCAGCTTGGGGTCGCTGGCGAGCGCGCGCGCGATCTCAAGGCGCTTGAGCGCGCCATAGGACAGCGAATCGGACGCACGTCTGGCTTCATCGGCAAGCCCGACACGGGCGAGCGCCGCGAGGGCCACTTCGCGGGTTGCCGCATTCTGGCGCTGAACCGAGGGCCAATGCACCAGATCGGCCAATATCCCGGTATCCTCGTGGCGATGGTGACCGACCATCACATTTTCCAGCACCGACATTCGGGAGAATATCTGCAGATTCTGAAAGGTCCGAGATAGGCCACGCCGCGCCAGCCGGTCAGGCTCAAGGCCCGTTACGGTTTCGCCGGCAAAGTGGATGCTTCCGTGGTTCGGCCTGTAGATGCCCGATATCAGATTGAACAGCGTAGTCTTGCCGGAACCGTTCGGTCCTATGATCGAAAACACCTGGCCGGATTCGACGGCAATGCAGACCTCATCGACAGCTCGCACGCCGCCGAAAGCAACCGAAAGCCGATCGGTTTCCAGGATCAACATCAGCGCCGTCCCGCAAAGGCCGCGGCAATCGAAGGCACAATGCCCCGGCGCAGGAAGATCATGAACACCATCACGACTAGCCCAAGCAAGGCTTGCTCATAGTCGTGGAAGATAGTGA
>Ga0306922_10003226_pt1 | contig 15227 bp, 10 predicted proteins | sample sta12Cox44000082_FD_203758 | JGI IMG/M metagenome (GOLD analysis project Ga0306922, IMG submission 203758) | Lab enrichment of tropical soil microbial communities from Luquillo Experimental Forest, Puerto Rico - statoxic.12C.oxic.44.000.082 (v2)... | ecosystem: Environmental > Terrestrial >... | reverse complement strand
TGAAACATGCTCTCGCCGAAGAACGCGCGGCCGAGCGTGACGCCGTAAAGACCGCCGACGAGGTTCTCGCCTTCGTAGACCTCGAGACTGTGACAATGGCGCCGCTCGTAGAGCTTGCGATAGAGCACGCGAATGCGGGCGTTGATCCAGGTGCGCGGGCGGCCGGGGCGGGGCTCCGCGCAGCCCTCGAGCACTGCATCGAAGTCGCGATCGACGGTGACGGTGAAGCGGTCGGAGCGCACGGTGCGGGCGAGCCGGCTTGGCATGTGGAAACGATCGAGCGGAATGACGCCCCGCTTCTCCGGCTCGATCCAATAGAGCGCGGGGTCGTCCGCGCTCTCGGCCATGGGAAAGATGCCACACGCATAGGCCTTGAGCAGCACCTCCGGCGTGATTTCGATGAACGTGGTTTCGCGGTTGGCCATGCAGCTTTGCGGGCGCCTGGATCATTCCGAAGATAAGATATGCGAGCGTGCCATGGGAGAGCCTTGCGCGACAATCGAATGTGCCGCCCATGCGTGATGTTGCCGGCTGTCGCCGCTGCTAGCCTGCCATGCCGCCGCGCGCCAAGAACTCTTCCAGCCAATGGATGTGGTAGTCGCCGTCGATGACGTCTTTTTCCCGCACCAGCGCGCGGAACAGCGGCAGCGTTGTTTCAATGCCGTCGATGACGAATTCGTCGAGCGCGCGTTTGAGCCGCATCAGGCATTCACCGCGCGTCTTGCCGTGCACGATCAGCTTGCCGACCAGCGAATCGTAGTAGGGCGGGATCAAGTAGCCGTGATAGACGGCGGAATCGACGCGCACGCCCAGTCCGCCCGGCGGGTGATAGTGCACGATCTTGCCGGGCGAAGGACGGAAGGAGACCGGATTCTCCGCGTTGATGCGGCACTCGATGGCATGCCCGTTGAATTTCACACCGCTCTGCGACAGTTCGAGTTCGCCGCCGGCGGCGACGCGGATCTGTTCGAGCACAAGATCGATGTCGGTGATCATCTCGGTCACGGGATGTTCGACCTGGATGCGCGTGTTCATCTCGATGAAATAAAACTTCCCATCTTCATAGAGGAATTCGACCGTGCCAACGCCGAGATATTCCAGCTTGCGCATCGCAGCGGCGACCATTTCGCCGATGGTACTGCGGGTCGTCTCGTTGAGGGCGGGGCAAAGGCCCTCCTCCCAGATTTTCTGGTAGCGGCGCTGCAGCGAGCAGTCGCGCTCGCCCAGATGAATGGCGCGGCCGTGCCCGTCCCCCAGCACTTGGATTTCGACGTGGCGCGGCTGCGCGAGATACTTCTCGAGATAAAGCGCCTCGTCGCCGAATGCGGCCTTCGCCTCCGCGCGCGCAGTAGCAAGCACGGCGACGAGATCCTCCGGGCGGTGCGCCACCTTCATGCCACGGCCGCCGCCGCCGGCAGCTGCCTTCACCAGGACCGGGAAACCGATATCGTGTGCAAGCGATATCGCCTCCTGGTCGGAGGACAGGCCGCCATTCGATCCCGGCACCACCGGCATGCCTAATCGTTCCGCCGTGCGTCTGGCTTCGATCTTGTCGCCCATCAGGCGAATATGGGCGGGCTTGGGACCGATGAAGTGGATGTCGTGCTCGGCAAGGATCTCCGCAAACCGGGCGTTTTCTGCGAGAAAACCGTAGCCTGGATGCACCGCATCGGCGCCGGTGATCTCACAGGCGGAAAGCAGCGCGGGAATGTTGAGGTAGCTGTCGCGCGCCGCGGGCGGGCCGATGCAGACACTCTCGTCCGCGAGCCGAACATGCATCGCGTCCTCGTCTGCGGTGGAATGCACGGCGACGGACGGTATGCCGAGCTCCTTGCAGGCGCGCAGCACGCGCAACGCGATTTCACCGCGATTTGCGATCAGGATCTTGTCGAACATTTCGGCATGTTGAAGCGGCGGATGTGGCGCAGCGCGGGTGGAAACGGCGGCCGAGCATTCATTCGATGATCATCAGCGGCTCGCCGAATTCGACCGGCTGACCGTCCTCGATCAGGATCTGCACCACCGCCCCGGCGCGCGGCGAGGGAATCTGGTTCATGGTCTTCATGGCTTCGATGATGAGGAGCGTATCGCCGGCCTGTACCCGGCTGCCCACTTCGACGAAGGGCCGCGCGCCCGGCTCGGGACCGACATAAGCGGTGCCGACCATGGGCGAAGTGACCGCGCCCGGATGCTTCGCGGGATCGAGCGGGGCGGGATCGGAGAGGGGCAGAGACGCCTTCGCCGCGGCGGTCAGGCGCGGCGGCACCGGGACGAGCGGCTGCGTCTGCCGCGCCACGCGCACGCGCTGACCGTCGCGCTCGAACTCGATCTCGCTCAGCCCGGTCTCGTCGAGCAGGCGCGCCAGCTCGCGCACGATCTCCGGATCTACCGCAAGCTTCTCCTTATCCTTGCTTTTGCGTTCGCCGGTCATGAGCCTAGCTCTTGCCGCGCGCGCGGATCAGCGCGGCCAAGCCTTCGATGGCGAGCGCGTAGCCGGTAACGCCGAAGCCGCACAGGCTGGCCTTCGCCACGGCGGCGATGTGGGAATGATGGCGAAAACTCTCGCGCGCAAAAATGTTGCTGATATGGACTTCGACCACCGGCACCGCGACGGCCGCGACCGCGTCGCGGATTGCAACCGAGGTGTGCGTGTAGGCGCCCGCGTTGATGACGATACCGGCGGCTTTCTTGGCGGCAGCCTCCTGGATCGAGTCCACGATTTCGCCCTCGTGGTTCGATTGCCGAAACTCGATCTCCAGCTTGTGCCGCCCGGCGGCTTCGCGGCAAAGCTTTTCCACGTCCCGTAGTGTCGCGCGGCCATAGGTGTTCGGCTCGCGCGTGCCGAGTAAATTCAGGTTGGGGCCGTTGAGGACATAAACGGTTTTCGCCATGGACGGTCCCACGCCGCGACCGACAGAGCATCCCGCTTTATAGGGACCTCGCGCGGAAAGGGGAAGCCAAGCCGCAAAAAGGAGACCGCATCGGGCGACTGTCTTGCGGCCGCGCGCCTGGTCGTTGCCTCGCAACGCGCGCACAGGACGTGCAGCGGGAAAGGCGCTAGACGCAACTCGTCGGGAGGGGAGGGGCCGGACGCCGTTAGCAGGTGGGCTTGCCGCAGCGCGCGGCGTTAACCTTTTCTCTGAGCGCGTTGAGGCCGACCGCGCCGACGACGACATCGCTGCCCACGACGTAGCTGGGCGTACCATTGAGGCCGAGCGCATCCGCAAGCTTAAAATTCTCTTCCATGGTGGCTTTGACCTCGTCGCTCGCCATGTCCTTCTCGATCCGTGCCATGTCGAGGCCGGCATCTTTCGCGGCTGCGAGTGCGCGTGTCCGGTCCGCCTGGCCACGTCCGCCGAGCAGCTTCTGATGGAATTCGAGGTATTTCTTGCCGCTCTTGTCTTGCATGCGCACCGCTGCCGCAACCTGCGCGGCCTGGATCGAGCCCTCGCCGAGCACCGGGAACTCTTTGAGCACGAATTTGAGCTTCCCGTCGGTCTTAAGGAGTTCGAGCATGTCGCTCATGGCGCGTTTGCAGTAGCTGCAGTTGTAATCGAAGAATTCGACCACCGTGACGTCACCCTGCGGATTGCCCAGCGTGACTTGCCGAGGCGAAGTGAAAAGAGCAGCGCTGTGCTCTTTGACGCTGGCGCGATGCTTTTCCGCTTCCGCCGTGGCCTGCCGCTTTTCGAGCTCGCTCATTACGTCCTGCAAGAGCTCCGGGTTGGCCAACAGATAGTCCTTGACGATGCGTTCGATCTCGCGGCGCTGATCGCTGCCGAAGGATTGGGCTTGCGCGAGCGCCGCGGCGGGTAGCGCCAACACGACGGCCAGCAGCGCGGCGGCGAACGGTCGCGAATCAAATTTCATTGTTGTTCGTCCTTCTGTCATTGACGCCGCAAGGCGCTTTGGGGGGGCTTGAGGCTGGCAAGGTCGTCGGCCTTGACCCAGCCTGGCGACCCGACCGGAAAGCGCATTTTGGCGCGCGTGGCAATTTCGCGCGCCGTCTTGATGTCGCCGCGCATATAGGCAGCCTGGGCGGAAGCGAGATCCGCATGGGCCAGGTCGTTCTTCTGCCCATAGGCCATCGCCAGCTGGCCATAGGCCTCGGGCGACTCGGGCTCGCGGAGCACCGCAGCCTGCAAGAGCGATATCGCCTCGTCGGCGTGCGCCCGATCGCGCGTGGCGACGAGCGCCTGCCCGAGCATGATCTGGATCAGCCCCGGGTTCGGCGCGATCTGAGTCGCGTGGCGCAGCGGAGCGATTGCCTCGCCAGGCCTGCCCGCTTCCAGCAGGGCCTGTCCCTTGAGCTCGTAGAAATAGGGGTTTTGCGGTTGGGCCTGGATGAGGGCGTCGATCTGCGCCACCGCGGCTCGCGGATCGGAGAAGCGATAGGCCGAGATCGCGCGCGCGTAGCGCGCGGAGAGCGAGGTATCGCTCGGCGGATAGCGGCGCGCTACCACATCCGGACGCTCCAGGAAGCCATAGAGCTTGGCGCGCATGAGATCGTGGCGTGCTTGGAGCGCCGGCGGATCCTTGTGATCCCAGTACGGACTGGCCTTGGCCAGGCCCTCGAGCGCCGCCACGCGCTCGCTGGGCAGCGGATGGGTCTGCATGTAGGGGTTCATGTAGCGGACTTGGTAAAGAACCTGGTCTGCCAGCCGCTTGAATGTTTCGTACATGCCTTTGGGGGATTGGCCGGTCGCGGTGAGGAATTTCACCCCAGCGCGGTCGGCCTGCTCTTCCTGGGCGCGCATGTATCCGAACAGCGTATTTTGAATCGCCATCGTCGGGCCGGCGATGGCGGCGGCACCGGCTTGACCCAAATCGGCGCCGCCGCTGCGGCTGGCCGCAACCATGGCGCCGGCGCCAAGGATCATGGCGATGATCGACTGCGTTGTCGCCGAGGCAATCTGTTCGCGCATGCGGGCGAGATGTCCGCCGGCGATGTGACCGGTTTCGTGTGCGAGCACGCCGATGATCTGATTCGGCGTCTCGGCCTCCACCAGCGCGCCGGCGTTGACGAAGATTCGGCGGCCGTCTGCGACGAAGGCATTGAATGTGCGGTCGTTGATGATGACGACCTGAACGTTCTGCTTGGCAAGGCCCGCTACGCGTAAGATCGGTTGCGTGTACTCGCGAAGCAATTGCTCGATTTCCGCGTCGCGAATGACGGGCGGTCCCTTCTGCGCGCGCGCTGGAGCGCTGGCACCGGCGAGCGCGATCGCGGTCACAAGGGCAACAAGACGCGCCGCTGGCGTCGTTCGCTGCCGCCTGATAGGTCTCTCGGTTCCGGTCATGTCCGCTTGGTTCGCACCGTTTTCCCGCGCAACCTAGTGGTGCGCCGCAGGGCGGTCAACGCGACTACGATTAGGGTCTGATTGCGGGACCTTTGTGACGGAAATTGTGCGTAAAAATGCGGCGACAGCGGGGCGGGTTGTCGCGGCTCTATCGAGAGCACAGAGCAGATGTTGGATGCGGCACGACGGTTGATCAGGCCTTCCGCGCGCAGCGATGTTCCCCCGTTCATGGTGATGGACGTGATGGCGGCGGCGGCGCGCATCGAGGCAGCGGGCGGTCGCGTCATCCACCTAGAGGTTGGTCAGCCGGCGGCAGCGGCGCCGACGAGCGCGATCGCGGCCGCGCACGCGGCGCTCGCCTCGGGCCGGCTCCGCTATACCGAGACGCTCGGCATTGCCAGCCTGCGGGCGCGCATCGCGCGCCACTACCATGAAACCTACGGCGTGGCGATCGACCCGGCGCGCGTCGTCGTCACGACCGGATCGTCGGCCGGGTTCATTCTCGCGTTTCTCGCGCTGTTCGAGCCCGGTGATCGGGTCGCGGTCGCGCTGCCGGGATATCCGCCTTATCGGCATATCCTCAGCGCGCTTGGCTGCGAAGCGGTGGCGATCGAGACCACGCAAGCAACACGCTGGGCGATCACGCCCGAGATGCTGATGGCGGCGCATCGCAAGGCGCCGCTCAAGGGCGTGCTCGTCGCCAGCCCCGCCAACCCGACTGGCACGATGATGACGGCAGCGGCGCTGCGCGATCTCATCGTCGCGGCTGAAAGCGAAGGGATCAGATTTATCTCCGACGAAATTTATCACGGCCTCGACTACGCGTTCGCGGCGGAAACCGCGGCGCGACTATCGGACAGCTGCGTCATCATCAACTCGTTCTCGAAATATTTTTGCATGACCGGCTGGCGCATCGGCTGGATGGTGGCGCCTGAGCCGCTTGTGCGTCCGCTCGATCGATTGCAAGGCAATCTCGCCGTCTCGGTTCCGACGCTCTCTCAGATCGCGGCCGAGGCAGCCTTCGAGGGACGCGCGGAAATGGAGGCGGTGAAGCACGGCTACGAGGAGAATCGTCGCATTCTGCTCGACGGCCTGCCGAAAGCCGGCTTTGATAAATTCCTCCCGGTCGACGGCGCCTTTTATCTCTATGCCGACGTGTCGCGCTTTAGTAATGACAGCTTCGAATTCGCCAAGCAGATGTTGATGCAGACGCACGTGGCGGCGACGCCGGGCGTCGATTTTGATCCGCTCGAGGGCCGACATTTCATCCGCTTTTGCTACGCGGGTGCGGCCGCGGAGATGCACGAAGCGGTGGAGCGATTGGCAAACTGGCTCGAGCGGTGACGGTGCGGGCGCCTGTATCCGCCAGAACCCGCGGAGCAACTTGAAGCAACCTGCGCTCATCCCCGCTTGCGCGGGAATGAGCGCAGGTTGCGGGTCAAGTCGAACGGGACATGTCGAAAATGAACGCCCTCATGCCATCCCGCCAGCACATCCCAGCCATGATTCCACCGCTCCTGAGCTTCACCGCAGGCTTCATCGATAGCTTCACGGTGCTCGCGCTGTTCGGATTGTTCGTGGCGCAGGTCACCGGCAGCTTCGTGCTTACGGCCGTGGCAATTGTGACGAACGAGCAAGGTGCGCTGACCAAGGTGCTCGCAATTCCTGTGTTCCTGCTGGCAGGCGTGACGACCACCATTCTCGCCGTCATGCTCGAACGGCGCGGCCGCGCTCCCCTGCCGTGGGTCTTGGGATTGGAGTGCGCGGTGCTGACCGGCTTTCTGCTGACGGCGTTGACCGGAGCGCCGCTCTCGGATCCTGCCGCGTTCGGCGTGGCGGCGACGGGCCTGCTCGGCCTGTTCGCCATGGGCACGCAGAGCGCGACCGTGCGGCTGTCGATGAGGGGCGTGGCTTCGACCAACGTGATGACCACGAACACCACGCAGCTCGCCATTGATGCGGCGGAGCTGTGGCTCGCCTGGCAGGCCCGCCGGCGCGCGCCCGCCGATGCGGCGCTCGGCGCCGCGTACGATGCGGCCCGTGTTCATTTTGGCGCGCTCTTTCCCATCATGCTCGGTTTCCTCGCCGGCACGGCGGTCGGGACTTTGGCTTACGTGCTGATCGGAGTGTGGGGCCTGCTACTTCCGCTCGCCATCATGTACGGGATCTTTGCCTGGGCGAGCGCGAGGGCTGCGCGCGCGCAGTAAATCTCTCGCGACAATCAGGCAGCGCGCCTACCGCCGTCGATGGTAGTGGCGCTGCTCCCTCACTCGACGGCGCGCGTCGCGTTCAGTGCCCTTCATTCGCTTTCGCTATGGACTTGCCGGTGGCGGCGCGGTGGAGCGCATCCAGGGCGGCTCGAGGGATGGCGGCGTCGTGTGTGAAACTCTGGAAGCGAGTCTCACCGCAGCGCAGCAGCGATGTTGCCGCCGTCCACCGTCGTGACGTCGCCCGTGGTCTTCAATTCCAGCGCTTGATGAAGAAACGCTTGTGCCACGTCCTCGGCGGTGACCTCCCGGCCGAGCAGATTGCCGCTGAGATAGTCCTTCTCGCTCACCCCGCGCGCCTTGGCCCGCTCGGCAATGAACGCATCGGTGAGCAAGCCGGAACGGATGCGGTCGGCATTGACCGCGTTGGCGCGGATGCCGTCGGCGCCATAATCGAGGGCGTACTGCCGCACCAGGAACAAGGTCGCCGCCTTGGGCAATCCGTAAGGACCGAAGTTCGGTCCGGGATTGACGGCCTGTTTCGAGACGTTGAACAGCAGGCAACCGCCGGTGCCTTGCGCCAGCATGATTTTGACCGCGGCCTGCGCCACCCGCTGGTGGCCGTAGAAGTTCAATTCGAAGCTCTTACGCAGCAGCTCTTCGTCGACCTCGCCAATCCTTCCCTGCCAGGCTGCGCCAGCGTTCGACACCACGATATCCACCCCGCCGAAGGCCTCGACCACGCGAGCGAAGGCATCGCTAACGGAGGCGGCGCGCGTGACGTCGCACTCCACCGCCAGCGCGGCGCTTCCGATGGCCTTGGCTCCGTCCACGGCAGCGCGGTGGTCGAGGTCCAGCAATGCGATCTCGGCGCCCGCCGCGGCGAATGCCTTCGCGGTCGCCGCGCCGATGGCGCCGGCAGCGCCGGTGATGACGGCGATCTCGCCGGTGAGCGGCTTCTCCGTCGCCTTGCCGAGCTTGGCCTGTTCGAGCGACCAATATTCCATGTCGAACATGTCATCTTCCGAAATCGATTCGAAACGACCGATCGCCTCGGCATCGGTGATGGCTTCGATCGCGCATTGCGCTAGATCGGCGGCGATCGCGGCGTCCTTCTTCGAGCGTCCAAGTCCGAACAGGCCGAGACCCGGGACGAGCGCGACACGGGGCAGCGGGTCGAGCGGCCGCTTGATTCCTCCGACGCGGGCATTTTGCCGGGCAAAATAGTCTTCGTAGCGCTGAACGAAGGCCGCGACTACGGTGCGCGCCGCGCCTTTGAAATCATTCATTCGGTCGCGTTCGGGCGCGGCGGTGACGAGCGGCCAATTCTTGGTGCGGATGGTATGGTCGGGCGTCACCACGCCCGCCTGGCTATAGCGCGCGAGCTCGCCGCCGTTGACGAAATTGAGGATCGCGGAACCGGTGCGGAAATCGAGAACCATGCGCCGCCACGCGCCTTCGATTTTTTGGTCCTTGCGGCTGCAGGCGCCGCGCAGAATCGGCGCCACCGCGGTAACCGGCGCGACCGCCTGGGGCAGCTGTGCAGTCACAAATACGGCTTTGCGGTTCTTTTGCAGCCGCTCCTCGGCCAACGTGACCAGCGCGATCATGCGCTCATAGGCTTCACGCGCGCTGTCGCCGAAGGTGAAGATGCCGTGCTTGTGCAGGATCAGCCCCTCGACGGTGGGCTTGGCCTCGTAAATGTCCGCTGCCGTCTTCGCCAGCAGGAAGCCAGGCATCACATAGGGAACGACGCTCGCGCGTCCGTCGTAGAGTTCCGCGCAGATGGCTCGGCCGTCCGGCTGGTCGACGATGCTCAGGATGGCGTTGGCGTGGGTGTGATCGATAAATTTGTGCGGCAGAAACGCGTGCAGCAGAGTCTCAACCGAAGGGTTGGGTGCCGCGGGCTCGAGCAGACTTTCGCGCTGGATGCGCACCATGTCCGCATCGGTAAGCACCGTGCGAGCGCGCAGCTTGCGCAAACGATCGAGTCGGACGGCGGGGAGATCGGCGGGCTCGATCGTCGCCATGTCGGAGCCGGAACCTTTGACGCACAGGACTGCGACCTCCTCGCCGAGAAGGTCCGGCATCGTGGTCTTGACCGATGTGTTGCCGCCGCCGTGCAGCACGAGCTTGGGATCGCGGCCGAGCAGGCGCGTGGTGTAGACGCGCAGTGCAAGGTCGCGGCCAATTCCCTCAGGCGCATAGCGGTCTATCGTCGCCTGCGCCTCGCTGTCGATCCAGCCGCTTCTCATCCCCGCGTTCCGTCAGATAACCCCGAGACGGCGCGCGCAGCCGCGCGGCGCAGACAGACGGGCGTCAATTGCGGCAAGCACGGGGTTAGCTCTTGCCGAGCACGCGCTTACTCCACCAGCCGGAACGCCGCGGGCGATCGCCGCTCTCGCTCTCCTCCGAACTCGACACCACGGGCTCGATCGAAGGCGCGGGCGGCGTGAAGGACGGCGGCGGAGAATTTGCCTCGTCATGCAACGCTTGCGGCGCAGGCTCGCGCACAGTCGAACGGCGGCGCGGCGCTTCGGGCACGGTCGGTTCGGAAACGTCAGGCTCCGCCGCCTGCGGCGATGGGGCCGCCTGCGGCTCGGCGTCGGGCGCCGCCGGCAAGTCGCTGTGCGTCTCGGAGATCGGGATCGCGCGCCGTGCTGGCTCGCCGAACGGTGCACTCGGCGATGCGGCCTCCGCCCCCAAGTCCTGCTCGAAATCCGCCCGGCCGAGTTCCGGCTCGACGGCTACATTCCGCGCGAAGTTCTCGCCCTCGCGACCGCGCCGGTTGCGCCGTCCACCGCGCCGGCCGCGGCGACGACGGCGGCGCTCGCCCTCGCCGTGCGACTCCTCCGGTTGTTCGCGGCCACCCACTGAGGCGGCCTCATGCGGCTCCTCCGCTCGGCCAATGTCGTGGTCGCCCGTTGTGAGAGCGAAGTCTTCGCCTCGTTCTTGCTGGGATTCCTCGCGCTCCTGCTGGAACGCCGCGCGGTCTTCGCCGCCATGGCGGCCGCGCCGACGGCGCCTGCGCCTGCGGCCCGGACCCGGCTCGCCCGCCGGCTGCGCCTCCGCTTCCGACGCGCTGGTCTCCGCATCTTCGGACGCGGGCTCTTCCTCGTCCTCGTAGTCCTCTTCGTCCTCCTCCTGGATCGGGACAGCGCTCGCCGGCTGCAGCGCCAGCGCCTTTGCCTGCTCCAGGCTGTGCACCTGCTCGCCTTTCTCGATGACGAAGGACAATTGTCCCGCGATGGTGGCATCGGCATTGACCATGATGGCGATGCGGAAGCGCTCCTCGAGCGCGCGCAAATGCGCGCGTTTGTGATTGAGCAGATAAAGCGCGATATCGGAGCGGGTGCGAACCGTCAGATTATGCATTGCTCCCTTGAGCAGCATTTCCTCGAGCGAGCGCAGGAGCTGCAGCGCCACCGAGGACACCGAACGTACGTGGCCGGTGCCGCCGCAATGCGGGCATTTCTCCGTCGAGCTCTCGAGCACGCTTGAGCGGATGCGTTGGCGCGACATTTCCAGCAGGCCGAAATGCGAGATGTGCCCAACCTGGATGCGGGCGCGGTCGTGCCGCAGGCATTCCTTCAACCGCCGTTCGACGGCGCGGTTGTTACGCTTCTCGTCCATATCGATGAAATCGATGACGATCAGCCCGGCGAGATCGCGCAATCGCAATTGCCGGGCGATTTCCTCGGCGGCCTCCAAGTTGGTCTTGAGCGCAGTATCCTCGATGTGGTGCTCGCGCGTGGCGCGCCCTGAATTCACATCGATCGCGACCAGCGCCTCGGCCTGATTGATTACGATGTAACCGCCGGAGCGCAGTTGCATCACCGGCGTGAACATGGCGTCGAGCTGACTCTCGATGCCATGCCGGGTGAAGATCGGCAGCGTCTCGCGATAGGGCTTCACGTTCTTGGCATGGCTCGGCATGAGCATGCGCATGAACTCTTTTGCTTCCGTGTAGGCATCCTCACCCGCAACCAGGATCTCGTCGATGTCCTTGTTGTAGAGATCGCGGATCGAGCGCTTCACCAGCGAGCCTTCCTCGTAGACGAGCGTCGGGGCGCTCGATTTGAGGGTGAGGTCGCGCACGGTTTCCCATAGCCGCAACAGGTATTCGAAGTCGCGTTTGACTTCGGTCTTAGTGCGGCTTGCGCCGGCGGTGCGCAGGATCACGCCCATGCCTTCCGGCACCTGCAGCTCTTGCGCGATTTCCTTGAGACGCCGGCGGTCTTCCGCGCTGGTGATCTTGCGGCTGATGCCGCCGCCGCGCGCCGTGTTCGGCATCAGCACCGAATAGCGGCCGGCAAGGGAAAGATAGGTGGTCAGGGCGGCGCCCTTGGTGCCGCGCTCCTCCTTAACCACCTGCACCAGCATCACTTGGCGGCGCTTGATGACTTCTTGAATCTTGTACTGGCGGCGTACCCGCGGCATGCGCTCGGGCACCTCTTCCAGAGCGTCGGCACCGCCCACCGACTCGACGACCTCCTCCTCGCTATCGGCGATATGACCGTTGACCTCGGTGATGTTGGCGCCGGTCTCGGGCGCCGCGCCCGCTTCCGTCTCGCTTGTCACCGGCACAGCCCCGACCTCGGCCGTTTCGGCGGCGAGGCTCTCGACCGCATGCGCCTCCCCGGTTGGAAGCGGCTCCGAGGCGCTCGTTGATTCGAGCTGTGCGAGTTCGATCGGAGGCTCGGCGGCGACGGCGCTGGTGGGAGCATCCGCAGCCGGCTCGAGCGGGATCGGCTCCTCGAGCGGGACTGGCTCGGCCGCGACCGCGGCCGGTGAGTCCGCATCCGCCGCCAACTCTTCGGTGGGCTCCTCGGGCGGGACCGTCAGCTCGGCGGCCGCGCTCATCGCTTCGCCTTCGCTCGCGACGGGCGCGCCCTTGATCTGGTCGGGGGCGCGCTCCGAACGCATCGCCCGACGTCCCGCGCGGCGGTCGGCCTCGGCCTCGGCAGCGCGCTGGGCGCGTTCGTCCTCCGCGATCAGCGCCTGCCGGTCGGCGACCGGGATTTGGTAGTAGTCGGGATGAATTTCGCTGAAAGCGAGAAAGCCGTGCCGGTTCCCGCCGTAGTCGATGAAGGCGGCTTGCAGCGACGGCTCGACGCGCGTCACCTTGGCTAGATAGATATTGCCGCGAAGTTGCTTACGGCTTGCGGACTCGAAGTCGAATTCTTCGACACGATGGCCGCGCAGAACAACCACCCGCGTCTCCTCCGGGTGGGTCGCATCGACGAGCATTTTGTTGGACATTGACCAATCTCTTGATGACCGGCTGGCGCACCGCTCGCCGCCACATGGACGGCGCAAGACGGCGCGACCGGAAACCGGTCTGACTGTGGTTGAAAGGCTGGGCGCTGTGCGCGCGCGAGAGCGACGCGTCGCAGGCAAGCGAGCCTGCGCGGATCGTCGGAACGGTCATGGCGCCGTTTGCGGACGCCATGGTGCCTTGACAGCGGTCGGCTGAAGTCTCGAGGCGCGGTCGTAGCATGACCTTTGGCCCATATGGGCGGCAGCGCTGGTAGGCGCGACCGCTGGTTCTTTTGGCTGACGATATTCGACTCGAAAGAGCGGGCTTGAGCATAAGCCGCTTCAGATCGTGCGCGGCATATGCCGCCCGCAATGCCGGCGGTGTCCACAAGAACATCGGCTTCGCTGATCCGTCAGCGCCGCACCCATGCGACGCCAGCCAAACTTTGCCCGCTAAATCCCCTCCCGTCGCGTGTCAGGGAGCGGTCTTTGCGGCCTGCCGGATGTCCGAACGTGGCACGACCGGAACTGTAACTCGTCAGCACCCCTTTATTAGGGCTGGCGGCAGGCAATGGCAAGGGAGCCGGCGCCTTCGCGTGTCTGATGCGGTAAATCCAGCTTAGGGTTGGGTTAACTGCACGCCCGTAATGGAGTAAGACGGTGCTGCAGGAGCCGGCGAGGCCATGTTTGTGCGGGCGGCGATCTCGGCTTGTCTCTTCGGCGTAACGGTCCTGGGCGGCGCGTCCGCGGCCGAACGTGCGGGCGTATCCGGCGTGGCGGCGAGTGCGACCGACGATTTCCCGGTGGCGCGCGATGTGCGCCTCGGCGGCGACGATACGCAGACGCGGCTGATCGTCGACTTGAACCGCAAGATCGAGGTCCGCACTTTCACGCTCGCTAATCCCTACCGGATCGTGATGGACATGCCGCAGGTCACGTTCCAGTTTCCGCCCAAAGCGGGGGAGGCGGGCCGCGGCCTGATCAAAGCGTTTCGTTTTGGCCTCGTGATGCAGGGGGGCTCGCGCATGGTCATCGATCTCGCTCGCCCGGCGCAGGTCGACATGGCCTTCGTACTCGATCCCATTCATGACCAGCCCGCCCGTCTCGTGCTTCACCTCACGGCGACCGACCGCGAGTCCTTCATGCGTAGCCTCGCGCTCGAAACTGGGGCGCCGCAGCGCGGCAAGCCGGACGCGCCGGCGGAGACCAAGACCAATGGGGATTCCCGGCCGCTGATCGTGATCGATCCCGGCCATGGCGGCATCGACAACGGCACCAGGGCGGCGAGCGGGGAGATGGAGAAGACCATCGTCTTGGAGTTCTCGCTGCTCCTGCGCGACAAGCTCGAAAAGACTGGCAAATACCGCGTGCTCATGACGCGCGCCGACGACACCTTCGTCGCACTCGGCGATCGGGTCCAGTTCGCGCGCGCGCGCCAGGCGGCGCTGTTCATTTCCGTCCATGCCGACGCGTTGCGGCGCAGGGAAGGTGACGCGCAGGGGGCGACCGTTTACACGCTGTCGGAGCGGGCGTCGGACGCGCGCGCGGCGCGCCTCGCCGAAGCCGAGAACAAAGCCGACGTGATCGCGGGACTCGACCTGTCCGCCGAGGAGAAGGACGTCGCCGGCATTCTCTTCGATCTCGCCCGGCGCGAGACCAAGACTTTTTCGGTGCAGTTCGCCCAGAACCTCGTCGGCGCGCTCAAAAACGCCGCGCGGCTGCATCAACATCCCTTGAAATCCGCGAGCTTCGTCGTGCTCAAGGCGCCCGACGTGCCCTCCGTCCTGGTCGAACTCGGCTATGTCTCGAACAACGGGGATTTGAAATCGCTGATCTCGGCCGAATGGCGGGAGCGCGCCGCCGATTCGATGGTCCAGGCCGTGGACGCGTTCTTCCGCCCCCGCTTGGCTGGAAGCGGGCAAACAAGCGGCCAGAATTGACTGGACTGTGGCCGTTTAGCCTCAGTTTCAACATAAAACAGAGCGACTTAGTTCGCCGGACCGAGCGCGGCAGGAGGCGGCGAGTGGGGCGGGAAAATCTCGCCGGCGGGGACCTTCGCCGACTGGCGGGGATACATCGGCAGATAGCACGGCCGCGGCGGTTCGAGGCAGGGGGCCTTCGGGCATGAGACTGTTGCTGCGCTTCATCGGCCTGTTGTTCGCGGCGGGGACGATCATATTCGTGGTCGCGGTTGCGGCGACAGCCGGCTTGCTGTGGCACTATTCCCAATCGCTGCCGGATTATTCCCAGTTGCAAGACTACGAGCCCGCGGTCATGACGCGGGTGCACGCCGCCGACGGCTCGCTGCTCGCCGAATATGCGCGCGAGCGGCGGCTTTACATTCCCATTCAGGCGGTGCCGAAACTCGTCATCAACGCCTTCGTCGCCGCCGAGGACAAGAACTTCTACGAGCATGGCGGTATCGACTTCGCCGGCATCGCGCGCGCGGCGATGCTCTACG
>Ga0306922_10003221_pt1 | contig 15231 bp, 17 predicted proteins | sample sta12Cox44000082_FD_203758 | JGI IMG/M metagenome (GOLD analysis project Ga0306922, IMG submission 203758) | Lab enrichment of tropical soil microbial communities from Luquillo Experimental Forest, Puerto Rico - statoxic.12C.oxic.44.000.082 (v2)... | ecosystem: Environmental > Terrestrial >... | reverse complement strand
TGTGGGGCATTAGAGGGAGACAAACCATGCGCAAGGTAGCTCTTCTGGTGTTCATCGCCGCGTTCGCGCCACAAGCTGGCGCGGCCGCCAGGGGGGGCATCAAGGTGCTCAATGCGATCCCCGACGCTCACAAGGTCGCGGCGCTGCGCACGCTGGTGTTCCCGGGGCCCTCGATCAAGCTGCCGCCGCTCGAGGGGCTGCCGCTCGGATCGCGCCTCGCCGTCGCCCGCATCGAGGAGGCATTCGCCGTCACCGCCGCGGGCGGCTACGTGCCAACGCGCCACCTCGTTGCGATTGACGCAAAGGAAAGCGACTTCGTCGCGGTCGCGGAGCGTTTCCTCGGCGCGCCGTATCTCTGGGGCGGAAAGACCTCGCTCGGGCTCGACTGTTCCGGCCTCGTGCAGGTCGCGCTGACCGCCTACGGCATCCCCTGCCCGCGCGACAGCCACATGCAGGAGAAGGCGCTCGGCCGCGAACTCGCCACCGGCGCCTCGCAATTGCGGCGCGGAGATCTTCTGTTTTGGCGCCGCCACGTCGCCATCGTGCGCGACGCGGCCTCGCTCGTTCACGCCAACGCCTTCCACATGGCGGTCGCGTTCGAGCCGATCGAGCAGGCGATCGCGCGCATTCGCGCCGCGGGCAGCGAAATCACCAGCGTGCGCCGGCTCGACGGCAAGCCGTAGATGGGCGGAGCGCTCGAAACCCTTGCGCTGCTGGGTAGCAAGGCGCCCGCCCACCCCACGAGTGGAGGTTTAGTCATACCGGCCTTGGCGCTAAGCTCGGCAGTGGACAGGCGATTCGGCAAGCCGCCTGATGGGAAAGGGAGCAAAAAATGCAATTCGACCTTCATGCACCGAGCCAGCTGGTGCTCTTGGTTTCGCTGGCTTTGGCCGTGCTGGCAGTGGTCTGCTATTTCGTGGTGACCCCCGCTACCGTTGCCCTCCCATTCTGGCTGGCGATCCTGGCCTATGCGGTCGCCGCACTCGGCTCGACGGTCAAGACCACCTGAGCGACTTGCGTTCATTCCCGCCCCGCTTCCGGGGGTGAACCCCAGCGGGACGTGCATAGGCGCGGGCGCGGCGCCTCGTGCGGCACGCACGGGAGGCCGCACGCGTACGGCTCGCACGCCGGGGTTGGTATTTTCCATTGTTAATATCAATGAAAAACAATGGACCCGACTGCGGCCACACGTGCAGCGAGTAGCCCGCATGAGCCATAAGCGCGTTCACGCGCGTCTTCGACGCGCTATGGCGAGATGCGCGATGCCCCGGATTTCGCCAGCGCTCATCCGGGCTACGAATGCCCCTGCTTTCCTGTAAACAACAGGCGAAAACAGGGCCCCTCGCCTGTGGCGGTCCCGGATCAGCGATGCACCACTCGCTAGCGCTCGCGCTGCATCGCATCCGGGACACGCAAGTCTCGGACGCATTCGCAACCCCTATTCACTTTTCAAACAGCCCACCTCGGTCCCGCGACGCATTCTGCGCCCGGGTTTTTGCCTTTTGCTTCGCTCACCCCATCGAGGGGTGGGCGGAGCGCCGAGAGACGTTCGGGTGTTTGCGAGACACCCGTCGGGCACGCCGTATTGCGTCAAAGACGCGCGTGAACGCGCTTATGACGCAGCGTGCCAGGCGCTTGCGAGGCGCCTTGCGTCCCATGACGCGGGACGCTCGCCTCTCGGCGCTCCACCGTGGCGGTTTTGGGCTCCCAGGGCCGCGCTTCTCTCACCGGCACCGCCTCCGCTTGCGCTTCGGCCGGCATCCGGGTTGGTCACAGCGAGCTCCTCGCACCCAGGTCGTAGTGCCTGGAGGGCGGGGTCCCTACCTCCCGAGGCAGCGGTTACAACCCGCCGCCGCAGGACGCCACTCCCCGCTCCGCCTTCAGGATCGTCCCTAGAAGACGCCCCTCAATGAGCGAGGATGGACATAATATAGTCTAGCTTCGATATGTAGTCAATACAAAAATGCGATTTGTAGCCTAAATTTTTGCCGCGACCTCGGGTCCCCGCTTTCGCGGGGACGAACGGACATCTAGCTCGCGCCCTTACTCAATGACCTCGTCGGCGGCGGCTTGCAGGGTGAGAGGAACCGTCACACCCAGCGCCTTGGCGGTCGTGAGGTTGATCACCAGCTCGAACTTGGTCGGCTGTTCGACCGGAAGCTCCGCGGGCGGCGTACCCTTGAGAATGCGCGCGACGTAAGCGCCCGCCCGGCCATAATTGGTGATGGCGCTGCTGCCGTAGCTGACCAGCCCGCCCTCTTTGGCAAACTCGCGCGTGTAATAGATCGCGGGCAGCGCCCGGCGATTGGCCTGCGCGACAAGTTGATGGCGTCGGGTGCTGAAGAAGGGATCGTCGGTGACGAGCAGCGCATCGGCGTGCTGTTGCACAATGCTCGCAAAAGCAGGCTCAACGTCGCCGTCGGCGCTAGCTGGAAAGACCAGGATCCGCTGTCCCATGGCATGCGCCGCCGCGCGCACGTCGTCGAGGTGATCCTCGGAGTTCGGGTTTTTCGGATTGGTCAGAACGGCGATCAGCGATGCTTTGGGCACCAGTTCGTGGATCAGCTCCAGCCGCTTGCCGCCGAGCGCGCCGTAGACTTGATACACTCCCGTCACGTTACCGCCCGGGCGGTTGAGGCTTGGGACGACGCCGAGCTTGACCGGATCGGCGCCCATCACGAACACGATGGGAATGGTCGTGGTGGCGGCCTTGGCCGCGAGCGCCGATGGCAGCGAGGCGCCGAAGATGACCGCGACCCGGCGGCGCACGAACTCGGCGGCCTGCGCGGCGAGCCGACCGTAGTCGCCCTCCGCCCAGCGGTATTCAATGGCGAGATTGGTACCCTCGGCATATCCCGCCTCGGCGAGACTCTGGCGCATCGCGGCGATGCGCCCCGCGTCCGCGCTTGCCGATTGGCTGCTGAGATACCCAATCACCGGCATCTGCTGCGCGCGCGCCGCGAGCGGCCACGCCGCAGCGCCGCCGAGAAGCGTCATGAACTCGCGGCGCTTCACTCGATCACCTCGTCGGCGCGCTGGATGAACGGCCCCGGGATCGCGAGGCCGAGTGCTTTCGCGGTCTTGAGGTTGAGGACGAGCTGGAACTTGGCCGAGAGCTGCACCGGCAGCTCGCCCGGCTTGCCGCCCTTGAGGATCAGGTCGATGTACGACGCCGCTCGCCGGTAGGTGTCGGCCAAATCGATGCCGTACGACATGAACCCGCCGTTGATCGCGAAAAAACGATAGGGGTAGACGGCCGGCAAGCGGTGCCGAGCCGCGAGCGAGATAATGAGGTCGCGATGGACGATGGCAAGTGCGCTCGGCAGCACGATCAGCGCGCCATTTGGCTGCCGGGCAAATTCTTCGATCGTCTCTTCTATGTCCGCAGCGCCGCGCATGCTGGCGGTCGTCACGTGGACGTTGAGCGACGACGCGCTCGCCTCGAGCGCTCGCACGTACTCTGGGTGGGCGGGGTTGGCGGGTTCGACAACGACCGCCACGCGGGTCGTGCGGGGCGCGGTGTCCTTGATGAGTTCGAGCCATTTGCCGGTCATCGAGTATTCGTAGGTCGTAAAGCCCGTCACGTTGCCGGCCGGCCGCGCAAGACTTGCCGCAAAGCCGAGCTTGACCGGATCGGGGACCTGCACGAATACGATCGGCAGCGAGCGGGTCTCCCGGCTGAGCGCCAACAACGATGGCGTGCCGGCACAAAACAGCACGTCGGGCGCCGCTCCCACCAACTCGGCCGCGTGGGTCTGCAGCAGCTGCTCGTCGCCCGCGCCCCACCGATAGTCGATGCGGAGATTGCGACCTTGGCTCCATCCCAGCCTTTGCAGCCCCTCTTCAAAGGCAGTCAGCCACTCCTTCGCATCGGGATCGCTCTCGGCAAATGCCAGCAGAACGCCGACGCGCCGCATCTTGTCCGTCTGTTGCGCGCGCGCCGCGAGCGGCCAAGCCGCCGCGCCGCCGAGCAGCGTGATGAACGCGCGCCGCCTCATTCGATCACCTCGTCGGCGCTCAGAAGAACCGACGTCGGCAGCTCGAGGCCGAGCGACTTAGCGGTTTTGAGATTGACGACCAGCTCTACCTTGGTCGCCTGCTGGACCGGAAAATCGGCGGGCTTAGCACCGTTGAGTATCTGCCCTGCGAAAATACCGGCCTGTCGGTACATATCAAAGTTGTTCATGCCATAGCTTATTAAGCCGCCAGCCACCGCAATATCTTTCCGATCGTAAATCGCAGGAAGCCGGTAACGCGCCGCCAGTGCGGTCAATTGCATTCGTCGGCTGTTGAAATAGGCATCGCCGGCGACCAGCACCGCACCGGCTCCGTGCTCGACGATCGTGATGAATGCCGAATCAATTTCACCTGCCGAACTCGCTGCAATGACATCCAGTTTCAGCCCAAGAGCTTGCGCGGCTGCCGCTGCTCCGGCGTCGATGGTTTGCGCGGCCGGGCTTTTCGGATTCACCAGAACGGCAATCGTGCTCGCACGCGGCGCGATCTCGTGCAGCAGCTCAAATCGCTTTGCGGTGAGACTCGTGTTGAAATTGCTCAGTCCGGTTAGATTGCCTCCTGGCCCTCTTATGCTGTGAACGAGGCCGGCAGCCACGGGATCGACGCCGCTTATAAACACAATTGGAATTGTCGACGTGGCCGCCTTGGCTGCTAGCGCTGCGGGCAGGTATGCCGCAGCGATGACGAGGACCTTGCGATCGACTAGATCGGCGGCGAGCCCCGGGAGCCGTTCGTAGCGACCCTCCGCCCAACGATATTCGATCGCGAGGTTCTGGTTTTCGGAATAGCCGGTCTCGCTGAGTCCCTTACGGAATCCATTTACCAGATTTGCAGCGAACTCCGCAGATTCCTGGTTGAGCAACCCGATCACCGGCAGCGCCGGCTGCTGCGCGCGCGCCGCGAGCGGCCACGCCGCCGCCGCGCCGCCGAGCAGCGTAATGAACTCGCGCCGCCTCACTCGATCACCTCGTCGGCAAGCGCGAGGATTGTTGGCGGGATTTCGAGGCCGAGAGCTTTCGCGGCCTTGAGATTGATCACGAACTCAAACTTGACGGGTTGTTGGACGGGTAGCTCCCCGGGGTTGGCGCCCCTTAGAAGTTTGTCCACGTAGCTCGCTGCTTGTCGAAGCAGTGGCATAATATCAGCGCCGTAGGACAGCAGCCCCCCAGCTAATGTGTAAAAGCGAAGTTCGTACATTACCGGGAGGCGATTTTGTGCAGCGGAGTCGGCGATGACTTTGGCATTTGAGCCCGCCAAAGGATTGGAAATTACGATTGCAGCCTGACACTCTCGCGCCATGGCAGCAATGGTAGGAGCAAACCCTTCATCAGTGTGGACCTCGGACGGGTGAACTTGAACTTGGAGCGCGCGGGCTGCCTCGCCAATCCGCTCCATGTAGCTGGGGGTAACGATCGCAGCCGGCGTGATTGGCACAACGATTCCAAGCCGTGTCAGATTCGGGACCAATTGCTTGAGCAGATCGACGCGCTTGCTCATCGACTCGGGATTGAGCACCTGAATTCCGGTGACATTTCCACCGGGTCTCCGCAAGCTCGCGATCAGTCCTGTTCCTTCAAGGTCGCCGGCCGATGCGGCAACAATGGGAATAGTGCTAGTAACTTGTCGGACGAGCGAGGTGAGGCCAGCGCTAGTCGTCACGATTACATCGGAGTTCATCCGCACTAGATCGGCCGCCATGGCCAAAAACCGATCGGAATTTCCCACGGCATGCTTCGGCGCGAACGTGACGTTCCTTCCTTCGATCCAACCCAATTCCTGAAGTTCCTCCGCAAATGCGGAGAAGCGGCGTCGGTATTCAGGATCATCGGCAGCAATTCCCCACAACAGACCGACCCGCCGCATTCGCTCGCGCTCCTGCGCGCGCGCCGCGAGCGGCCACGCCGCCGCCGCGCCGCCGAGCAGCGTAATAACCTCGCGCCGCCTCATTCGATCACCGCGTCGGCGCGCTGCTGGAGAATCCACGGCACGTCAAGGCCGAGCGCCTTGGCAGTCTTGAGGTTGATCACCAACTCAAACTTGACCGGGGCCTGCACCGGAAGCTCGCTCGGCTGCGCGCCCTTGAGGATGCGGTCGACATAGCTCGCCGCGCGCCGATAATTGTCGGCAATGTCATTGCCGTAAGACAGCAAGCCGCCGGCCTCGGCAAAGGCTCGATTGAAATAGACGGCAGGGAGACGGTAGCCTGCAACCAGCAACGCGACCTCCGCGCGGTGAGTGAGGAAGTAAGGATCCGGCACCACGAACAGGCCACCGTTCGGCTGGCGCGCCTGTGCGGCACAGATGGAGTCGAATTCAGACATGTCGTGCGCAGGCGCCACGATCGTCTCAATTGCCAAGGACGGCGCGGTGGCTTTGAAGGGAGTAAGGTAGACCTCGACATACGGGGCTGTGTCGGGGTGATACACCGCCGTCACCCGCATGACATGCGGTGCGATCTCTTTGAGCAGCTCCAGCCACTTTCCGACCATGGTCGGCTCGAGATTAACGAAGCCGGTGGCGTTGCCGGCGGGCCGCGCGAGGCTCGCGACGAAGCCGCTGCCGATCGGATCGACGATGTTGGCGAAGATGATGGGGATGGTGCGCGTTTGCTGCAGCAGCGCCGCAGTGGTGAACGTACTGCTCGAAAAAATGAGATCGGGCTGAAGCAGGACAAGTTCCTTGGCGAATAGTTTGGTCGCCTCCGCGTCGAGCCCTGCCCAGCGGTAGTCGATTTGGAGATTGCGACCCCCTGCCCATCCGAATTTGCCGAGTTCTTCGCGGAATGCCGCAAGGAACGTCTGAAATTCGGGCTCGTTCTCGGACGCCCCCATCAGCACACCGATGCGCCGCATTCCCTGCTGCGCGCGTGCGACGAGCGGCCAAGCCGCGGAGCCGCCGGCGATGAGCGCGAGGAAATGGCGCCGCCTCATGTCTGACACGGGGCTTTCTCCCTCCCTGTCGGCATCGCGAGATGCGCGACATCGGCGGCCGGGCGGGGCTTGCCGCATTCAAAATCTAACATGCCGCGGCGGGCAGGTCCTTAGGCGGTCCTGAATCGTTCTGAATCGGGCGCGGCCCATACGGACCGGCTTGGCATCGAGATAATGGCGCGGGGTTACAAACAGCGCCGCGGCTGCGCAGCAGCCGGTCTCCCGGACGGCTTGCTGCGCGCGGGTCTGTCTTCGGCGCCGTTGGGCCTACCAGCTGGAAAGATAGGCTTTGATCGTGGACAGACTGAACGGCCAGAAGGAGCGCGACGGCTCCGCCGCCCCAGGAACAGACGCAGTCGGAGCCGCAGGAGCCGCCGACGGCGTGGCTGAAGTGGCAGGCGGTACCTTCTCGGGCGGCGTCGTCAATCCGGCAGCCGGCGTTTTCTCGAACGGGACCGATGGCCCCACCGCCGTTGTCCCTTGCTTGCCCGTGTCAGTGCCGGTCGGCGCGCTCGCTGCGGGCGGCAGGTTATCCGCGTTGCCGAGGATGATCGGCAGACCGTCTTTGCCGCTGCCGATGATCACGACCTTCGCGTTCGTGGATTGCGACAGCTGAAGCGTCGCCTCGATGCCGCGCCACCGCAGGTAGGAGTCGGAGATGCCCTGGCTGACGGTCTGTTGAAATTCGCGGATGCCTTGCGCCTCGATCGCTTTACGCTCCGACTCGCGTTTTTCCCGCTCGACGCGGAACTTGTATTCCTCCGCGATGTAGTATTGCTCGGTTTTGCGATTAATGGCGCCGACGATCGCCGCGGGCAGCTCGATGCCGGTGACGAGAATGTCGTAGAGGATGATGGTGTCGCGCATGGAGACGCGATACGACTCCTCGCCTTCGTGCTCCATCATCTTCTCGGAGAGCCTGTTCTCCACAAGCTCGCGAATTTTGTCCTGAATTTCCTGCCGCGCCGTCGAATAGACCTGCTCGGCGGTGTATTGCGCGATCACCTCGCGCGTGAGACTGCCGATGCCGGGCTGGATCAGCACCTGCTCGTAATTCGGGCCGATGGCTTGATGCAGCACGGGGACCGAATCGCGCTGGAGGCGAAAGCGAACGATGATCGATGCGGTGAGATTCACGCCGTCGCTGGAGATGGCGTTGTAGGACTCGCTGAAAGACTGCAGCCGCAGGTCGTAGAGAAAGACGCGGTTCCAGGGCAGAATGAAATTGAAACCCTCGTTCTTCAACCGGCGCGGGTCGAGCACGGTGCCGCCGCCGAAGCGTTTCCACAGCACGCCCACCTCGCCGCTGGGAACCGTCACCACCATGTGCGGGTAGAGCACCACCCCCACAAGCGTCAGGACCATCAAATAGATCACGACACTGGGGAGATGGCGATCGACGAACCGCCACCACTTCGAGCGTGGTTTGGCCGGGGGCGGCGGCCCATCGACTGACCAAAGATACGGTTTCAATTTCTCCTCCACCGTCTGCCGCCCGACAAAATAGCTCAAGGAGCGTATTGCATTCTTCGCGAGTCAACCAGACCCAAATCAGCGCACCGGCAGGCCCCCAGCAGGCGTGATCGCGCTCAAGGGCCTATGCTGCCGGGCCCCCTGGGAGCGGCAATGAAAGAAGCCCTGCAGTCGACGCTCATCCTCGTTCTTTGGATCGTTTTTTGGCTCGCCGGCACAATTGGCGGTGCCGTGCTGCAGGCTTGGCTCGTCGATTTAGGGGTTTTGTCCGATATCAATCCGCCGTGGATCATCACGATCGGTTCTAGCTTCATCGGCTTCTTCGCCGGTGCATACGCTGCGGTCAAACTGGGCGATTGGCACTTAGGTAAAAAATAACATCTTGATTTTCAGCGAGGCGGTATACGATCGCCACGTCGGCATTGCCGGAAGCTGCGCGCGCGCCGCAACCGGCCAGGCGACCGCCGCGCCGCCGAGCAGCGTGACGAACTCACGACGTCTCATTCGATGACCTCGTCGGCACGGCCGATGAGCGGCAGCGGCACGCTCACGCCGAGCGCCTTGGCGGTCGCAAGATTGACGATCAGCTCGACCTTGGTGGATTGCTGCACCGGCAGGTCGCCCGGCTTGGCGCCCGCCAGGATTCGCCCGGCATAGATGCCGGCTTGGCGATACGAGTCGGTCAAGCTGCCGCCGTAGCTCATCAGGCCCCCGGCTGCGGCGAACTCGCGATACTGGTAGGCCGTCGGTATCGCGTGGCGGCGCGTGAGCGTGGCGAGCAGCTGGCTCTCGCTGTTGAAGAACGGATCGGCGCCGATCAGCACCGCGGCCGCGCGCAGTTCGCGCAAAGCGCCGAACGCAGCCTCAAGTTCGCGATCGCTGCTCGCATGCAAGACGTGCAGCCTAATGCCGAGCGCACCGGCCGCCGCCTGCACCTCGCGCGTCTGGCTTGGGGCATTGGGATTGGCCGGGTTGATGATGAAGGCAACGACGGTCGCCGCCGGCACGAGCTCGTGCAGCAGCTCGAGCCGCTTCGGCCCGAGCTCCACGTTCAAGATGCTGATGCCGGTGACGTTGCCGCCGGGCCGGCTGAGACTCGTGACGAGTCCGAGCTCGACGGGATCGAACCCCGCCGTGAACACGATCGGGATCGTCGCCGTCGCCGCTTTCGCGGCGGGCGCCGCCGGGCCGTTCGCGGCGATCAGGGCCACACCCAAACCGACGAGTTCGTCCGCCAGCGTGGGCAGCCGATCGTAGCGACCTTCCGCCCAGCGATATTCTATGGCGACGTTCTGCCCGGCTATGAAGCCGGTTTCGGCAAGGCCCTGGCGGAACGCCGCCACGAACTTGCCGTACGCATCCGCGGAGGCACTCTGCAAGACGCCGATCATCGGCATCGCCGGCTGCTGCGCGCGCGCCGCGAACGGCCAGGCGGCCGCGCCGCCGAGCAGCGCGAAGAATTCGCGACGGCCTATCCCGTTCGTTCCCGCGTAAGCGGGAATCCAGGGGCCACGTTCTGCGGCTCTGGGTCCCCGCTTTCGCGGGGACGGCGCGCGCCGCCTCATTCGATCACCTCGTCGGCCATGGCGAGCACGCTCGGGGATATCGTGATGCCGAGCGCCTTGGCGGTCTTGAGATTGACCACCAACTCGAATTTGATCGGTTGCTCGACGGGCAGATCGGCGGGATTGGCGCCTCTGAGGATCTTGTCGACGTAGGCCGCCGAGCGCCGCCACAAATCGATTTGGTTCGGGCCGTAGCTCATCAGCGTGCCCGCCTCCGTGGCGGGCCTGAATTCGCTCATCACGGGAAGCCGTTGTGCCATCGCAAATGCCACGATCCGTGCGCGTTGTGATTGCAGCACCGGGTCGTCCATGGTGACGATCGCCTGGGCGTTCGCTTGCACTGCTGCTTGCAAGCTTCCCTGGACGTCATCGGCGGTTCGGATGGGAAATGACTGCAACACAATGCCGAGCGCCGGCGTTGCGCGCTCCATTTCCTGCAGCTGCAGGCGATGGCCGGACGCGTTGGCGTTCCAAAGCAGTGCCACCCGAACGAGGTTCGGGACGATCTCTTTGAGCAGCTGCAGCCGCTTCGCGCTTTGGTCGGTTGCGACGAGCGTCAGTCCGGTGACATTGCCGCCGGGGCGCGCCAAGCTCGCGACATAGCCGGCGCCGAGCGCATCGCCCACCGACGCCATGACGATGGGAATGGTGCTGGTCGCCTTACGGGCTGCCTCGATGGGTTGCGCGGCGTTGGTGACGATCACGTCCACGGCGGAGTGAACGAGCTCGGCGGCAAGCGCCGGCAGTCGCTCGGGCTTGCCGCCGGCGAAGCGAAACTCGAAGGCGACGTTGCGCCCGTCGGTCCAGCCCAATTCCTGCAGTCGCTGCTTGAAGGCGCCGAAGCGCCGCGACCATTCCGGATCGCTCTCGGAGAGGCCCTGCAGCACGCCGATGCGCCGCATGTGCTCGCCCGGCTGCGCGCGCGCCGCGAGCGGCCACGCGGCCGCGCCGGCGAGCAGCGTGACGAACTCGCGCCGTCGCGGCAACTTTATTTCGTCATGCGCGGGCTTGACCCGCGCATCCATCTTCCTGCGAAAAAGGATGGATTGCCGGGTCAAGCCCGGCAACGACGCTGTGCGCCACCGCTTCATTCGATAACCTTATCGGCGCGCAGGACGAGCCCCGCCGGAACCTCGTGCCCGATCGCCTTAGCGGTCTTGAGATTGATGACCAGCTCGAACCTCGTCGGCTGTTCGATGGGAAGATCGGCGGGCTTGCCGCCGCGCAAGACCTTGACGACCAACCGCGCCATCTGACGAAACATTTGCGTGAGACGCGGACCGTAACTCATGAAGCCGCCCTCTTCCGCAGTTTCGGGCCATTGATACATGGCCGGCAGGCGCAACGCGGCGGCGCGGTCCATGATCGAGCGACTATTGGCGAACAGCAGCGGCGAGGCCAGCAGATTGACGGCCGCGGCACCGCCGGCATGGGCTTTCTCGAGCGCAGGTAGAATTTCCTCGACCCTTGTGACTTCGAAAACCAAAAGCTCGATGTCGCGCGAGCGCATCGCCGCTTGCAGCACGTGAAGCTCCCGCGGCGCCGTGACATGAGAATCGGCCAGCACCGCCATCCGGCGTGCGCCGGGCACCGCTTCAATCAAAAAGTCCTGCCGCTTGCCGTTGAGTTCGGGCGCAAGAATGCTCACCCCTGTCGTGTTGCCGCCCGGCCGCGCCAGCGAGCGCGCGAGTCCCTCGCCGATCAAATCATCGGAGAGCGCGACCATCGGCATCGTGGCCGTCGCATCTTGCGCAGCACGCGTCGCCAGCGGCCCGCCGGCGACGATCAAGTCGGGCGCGCCCTTGACCAACGCTACCGCCCGTTCGGGGAGCGGCGTACCGCCCCTGTCGAAGCTGCCGGCAACGGCCGCCAGATTTTGCCCATCGACGAAACCGTTGAGGCGCAGCTCGTCGAACAATGCAAGGACGGATGCGCTCTGCCGGTCGGTCGGCAGCAAGAAGGCGAGGCGATAGACGCGCCCCGCCTCTTGCGCCGAAGCGCGCCGCAGCGTGAGCGCGCCCGCGGCGCCGCCCAGCAGCGATATGAACGCGCGCCGGTTCATTCGATCACCTCGTCGGCGAGCGCGAGCAGCGTTGGTGATAATTCAAGATTGAGCGCTTTCGCGGCTTTGAGGTTGACGATGAACTGGTATTTGGTCGGCTGCTGGAACGGCAGGTCACCCGCCTTTTCGCCGCGCAGAATGCGGTCGACGTAACCGGCGGAGCGGCGGTAGAGCTCGACGCGATCGGGCCCGTAAGACGCCAAACCTCCGGCGCTCACAAAGGAAGGATCCGAATAGATCGCCGGCAAACGCCGCCGTGCGAGCAGCGCGACGACCTCGTCGCGCAAACCGAGGACGGTGAGGTCGGGCGGGACCAGAACAGCGGCACCGCTTCGATCAGCCACGCTCGCGAGCGCGCGCTCGATGTCGGCAAAGCCGTGCGCGGGAACGGCGACAGGCTCGACGGCAAGCGGACCGGCGGCCTCCTCGAAGGTGCGCCGATAGACCCTTGTATTCGGATTATCCGGATTGTGGATGAAGGCAACGCGAGTGACCCCCGGCGCCATCTGCTTCAACAGTGCGAGCGTCTTGCCGAGGATCGAGACCTCGAACAAGCTAAAGCCGGTGACATTGCCGCCCGGCCGCGCCAGGCTCGTCACCCAACCGACGCCGAGCGGATCGCCTGACCCCGGAACCACGATCGGGATCGAGCGCGTCAGCTGCATGAATATGGGAATGACGCGGCCGCCGGGAGCGACGATCGCGTCCGGATTTGATGCAACGAGGCTTGCCGCCTCGACCCGCACGCGGTCCATATCGTCGGCGGTCCAACGCTCGTCGAATTCCACGTTTGCGCCCTCGGTCCATCCGAGTTTTGCCAGCTCCTGCCGGAATGCGCGCACGCGGACGGCGACGTCGGGATCGCCCTTGGGATAGGGCATCAGAACTCCCACGCGGCGCATACGCTCGCTCTGCTGCGCGCGCGCCGCGAGCGGCCATGCAGCCACGGCACCGCCCATCAGTGTGATGAACTCGCGCCGCTTCATTCGATCACCTCGTCGGCGCGGGCGAGCAGCGTCGGCGGGATTGTCAGGCCGAGCGCCTTGGCGGTCTTGAGGTTGATCACCAGCGCGAATTTGCTCGGTTGCATGACCGGCAAATCGGCCGGCTTTTCGCCATTGAGGATTCTGCCGGTATAGATCCCGATTTGACGGCGCTCTTCAACACCCGGCGCCAGCAGATCGTCGCGCTGGCGGCGCGCTACGCCGTGCCAGCGTGCTATGAGCTGCGCGATTCCGTAGCGGCGGGCGGATTGCTGAGCTACGGGGCCGATCTTGCCGATGGAGAATGCCGTATCGATTTCGTGCTCGTTGCCGGCATTGAGGATTACGACCTCACGCCCGAGCGCGCGGCCCGCCTGCTGCGCTTCGCGCGATCGATCGGCAGCGTCCGGATAGTTCGGGTTGCTGAGAAATGCGATGCCGACACCCGTAGGCACCAGCTCGTGCATCAGCTCCAACCGCTTTGCGATCAGGCCGAATTGGGCGACACCGGTGACGTTGCCGCCCGGCCGGTTCAAGCTCGCGACCAGACCCAGCTTGACCGGATCGGCGCCGGAGCTGAAGACAATCGGAATTGTCGAGGTCGCCCGCTTGGCCGCCAGCGCGGAGTTGGCGCCACCGACCGCGGCGATGGCGGCGACCTCGCGATTGACCAACTCGGCCGCCAATTCCTGCAATCGATCTTCCCGCCCCTGCGCCCACCGGTTCTCGATCGTCAGATTCTTGCGCTCGAAATAGCCGGTTTCTCCCAGACCTCCGTAAAACGCAGCCATAAGCTCGGCGGATTCGTCGGGTGACCTGCCGCTTAGGATCCCGATCAACGCCATCTTTCGCTGCTGCGCGCGCGCGCGGCGAGCGGCCACGCGGCTGCGCCCCCGAGCAGAGCGATAAAGGCGCGGCGCCTCATTCGATCACCTCGTCGGCGATCGCGAGCACGCCTGGCGGAATGCTCAAGGCAAGTGACTTGGCTGTCTTGAGATTGATCATCAGTTCGAACATGGTCGGCTGGATGATTGGCAGATCGGCCGGCTTAGCGCCTTTGAGGATCTTGCCGGTATACACACCCACTTGTTGTTCCGCAGCTGCGAGACTGGGTCCGTAGCTCATAAGGGCGCCCGCAACCGCAAATTCGCGCCATGCAGCCATCACAGGAATTGCGTGGCGGGCCGCCAGCGCGACAATTTGATCACGCTGGCTGGTGAAAAAGACATCGGAATTGACGAGGAGCGCGCCGGCCCGTTCTCGAGCGAGGGTTGCGAAGATCGTCTCGAAATCGGCTTCAGTCACCGCTTTCATGACAAGAATTTGTCGCCCGACCGCGCGAGCCGCCTCCCGCACGATTGCCGCATCGCGCTCGGCGTTCGCATTGTTCGGATTTATCAGCAGGGCGATGGTCCTGGCCGCGGGTATCACCTCGTGCAAAAGCCCGAATTGCTTTGCCGGCAGCGGGCCGGCGACCATGTTGACGCCGGTCAGGTTGCCGCCCGGGCGCCTTAGGCTGACGACGAGGCCAACCGTAATCGGGTCGATTCCGGTATTGAAGACAATCGGAATCGTTGTGGTTGCCGCCTTGGCCGCCAGCGCCGACGGGCCATCCAACGCGGCGATCACGGCTACTTGCCTGCGAGCGAGTTCCGCCGCCAGCGCTGGCAGGCGATCGTACTGACCCTCCGCCCAATAGTACTCGATCGCCACGTTCTGACCTTCGATATAGCTAGATTGGCTCAGACCCTTCCGGAACGCGACCAGCAACGGCGCCCGCTCTGTTAGCGACGAGCCACTGAGGCATCCGATCACCGGCATCGCCGGCTGCTGCCCGCCCGCCGCGCACGGCCACGCGGCTGCGGCCGCGCCGAGCAGCGATACGAATTCGCGCCGCTTCATCTGACCCGGTGCCATCGGTTGCCCCGCGCTGGCGAACGGATACCGGTGATTTCGAGACTAGGACAATCGGGTCGCAGCGGCCACCGCGGCGCCCCGGACGCGCCACGGCAGCTTCGCAGCATGGAGTATGCCCGCGCGCAGGGGCCCGCGTCCTTAAGCCGATCTGAATCGTTCTGAGTTGGGCGGGGGACGGCGCGGCGCAGACGGAAAGCTGGGGGAATGCAAGGACCTAGCTGCAACTTTCCGGCTAGGGCGGTGTCCCGGATGCAGTGCGGCGCGGATATTAATATCCGCGCGCG
>Ga0306922_10003220_pt1 | contig 15234 bp, 13 predicted proteins | sample sta12Cox44000082_FD_203758 | JGI IMG/M metagenome (GOLD analysis project Ga0306922, IMG submission 203758) | Lab enrichment of tropical soil microbial communities from Luquillo Experimental Forest, Puerto Rico - statoxic.12C.oxic.44.000.082 (v2)... | ecosystem: Environmental > Terrestrial >... | reverse complement strand
CGACGCCGACACCATGGTAAATCCCTTGGCATAGGCGATGGTCTTGAGCGCAGCGAATTCGTCTGGCGGGATGAAGCGCTCAACCGGATGATGCTTGCGGGTCGGCTGCAGGTATTGCCCTATGGTCAGGAAATCGACGTCGGCGGCGCGCAGGTCGTCCATCACCTGCAGCACTTCGTTGCGCTCCTCGCCCAGGCCCACCATGATGCCGGATTTGGTGAACATCTGCGGGTCGAGCTCTTTGACCTGCTGCAGGAGCCGGATCGAGGCGAAATAACGCGCACCCGGCCGCACCGTCAGATATTTCGACGGCACGGTCTCGAGATTGTGGTTGAACACGTCGGGCCGCGCCGCCACCACGACCTCGGCGGCGCCGTCCTTGCGCAAAAAATCCGGCGTCAGTACTTCGACCGTGGTCTGCGGGCAACGGCCGCGGATCGCTTTGATCACCGCGGCAAAGTGCGCGGCGCCGCCATCAGCAAGATCGTCGCGGTCGACGGACGTGACCACGATATGCGACAGCCCGAGTTTGGCCGTCGCCTCGGCGACATGAGCCGGCTCGTCTGGATCGAGCGCGCCGGGCAATCCGGTCTTGACGTTGCAGAACGCGCAGGCCCGGGTGCAGGTGTCGCCCATGATCATGAAGGTGGCGTGCTTCTTTTCCCAGCACTCGCCGATATTGGGGCAGCCGGCCTCCTCGCAGACGGTGTGCAGGCCGTTGGCGCGAACGATGCGCTGCGTAGCCACATAGCCGGGCGACACCGGCGCCTTGACCCGGATCCAATCGGGCTTGCGCAACGACGGCTGGTCCGGCCGGTGCGCCTTTTCCGGATGGCGCGCCGGGCCCGCCTTGCCCGTCATCGTGTCGATCACAACGGCCACGCCGTCTCCAAATCCCTCAATACCTATCAGGATACTTACGAGCCCACTTGCTGCGCCGCAAGACGCTGGACTCTCTCCGCCCGATCAGCCTGCCGACTGCCCACGGCTCATGCGTTCCCTGAACAAAATGTAATTAACCCAGGCGATTTTGCCGCTCCAAATTGAAACTTCCGCCACAATGGAAACGTCTAACTGATTGCAGGTGAGGCGTTGCAGCCGGAGGATTTTTTGACGTGACCGCGCGCGGAAAAGAAGCGGCAGCGCTGGCGCTGCACCGATTCGGCTTCGGACCGGCGACCGGCTCGATCGCCGCCATCGCCACCGACCCGCAAGGCGCGCTCATGGCCGATCTGGCGCGTCCCCAAGCCGGGCTCGTCGCCGCAAGCCTGCCGTCGAGCACGCAGGCGGCACGCGCGGTTTCAGATTTCCAGGCCGAGCAGCAAGCCAAACGCAAACTCGAGGCGCGGGCCAAGCAAGCCGAAGCCGACAACGCCGCGAGCTCCGTCTCTTGTCGGCAGCCGTCCGGGTTGCCGTGCGTCGCGCCCACGGCAAACGAGGCGGCAAACCAGGCCCCGCAAATGGCGCAAGCGCAGCCGCCGGTGCCGCAGCAGCTTTTCCAGAACGAGGCGAAGATCCGCTTCGACGCCGCCGTCGCCTTCGACATCGGCTTCGTCGAGCGTTTGGTGTGGTTCTGGTCGAATCATTTCTGCATCTCCGCCGACAAGGCGGTTGGGATGGCCGGCGCCTATGAGCGCGAGGCGATCCGGCCGCACGTGCTCGGCCGCTTCGCCGACATGCTGCAGGCGGTCGAGAGCCATCCCGGCATGCTGGTCTATCTCGACAATACCGAGTCGATGGGCGCCGACTCGATCGGCGGCATCAATCGCGACAAGGGCCTCAACGAAAACCTCGCGCGCGAGATCATGGAGCTGCATACGCTCGGCGTCCACAGCGGCTATACGCAGAAGGACGTCACCAGCTTCGCCAACATCATTACCGGCTGGAGCTGGGTGCGACCGGAGGATCCGGCGCATGGCGGCGAGTTCGAATTCAGCAAGCGTTTGCACCAGCCGGGCGCCCAGATCGTGCTCGGCAAGAGCTATGCGGATACCGGCGTCGCGCAAGGCCGGGCCGTGCTCGCCGATCTGGCGCGCCATCCGGCGACGGCGCAGCACATTGCCGAGAAGCTTGCCCACCATTTCGTCGCCGACGCGCCGCCGCCGTCGCTGGTCGGCAGGCTCGCGACGACGTTCAAGAACACCGACGGCGATCTCAAAGCCGTCGCCGAGACCTTAGTGACGGCGGATGAGTCCTGGACGCCGCAGCGCGGCAAGTTCAAGCCGCCGGCGGTGTGGCTGATGGCGATGTATCGCCTGACCGGCATCCTGCCGAGCAACACGATCGGCCAGGTGCTTGGCGCGCAAGCAACTCTCGGCCAGTCGCTGTGGCGGCCGCCAGCGCCGAACGGTTACCCCGACACAGAAGCGGCCTGGATCGACGGCGTGCCGCGCCGGCTCGATATTGCCAACGCGCTTGCCGGCCGCGTCGCCGGCAGGAGCGATCCGCTGGCGCTGCTCGACGCCGCGCTCGGTCCGCTGGCCTCGGCCGAGACCCGCTCCACGATCGGGCGGGCCGAAAGCCGCGCCCAGGCCTTGGCGCTCCTCTTCATGGCGCCTGAATTTCTGCGGAGTTGACCATGACACGCCTGCACGCACCGTCACGCCGCGAATTGCTGGTTACTTCCGGCACGCTATTCGCCTGGGCCTATATGCCGAAACAAGCGTTGGCCGAAGGCCGCGACCCGCGCTTCCTCACCATCGTGTTGCGCGGCGCGCTCGACGGGCTTGCCACCGTGGCGCCGGTCGGCGATCCGGACTGGGCCGCACTGCGCGGCGATAATGCGCTCACGCTCGACGGCAAAACACCGGCGCTAAAGCTCGACGATTTCTTCGCGCTCAATCCGGCAATGGCGAATTTGCACCGCATGTTCGCAGCCAAGCAGGCGGTCGTCGTTCATGCCTGCGCCACGCCCTATCGCGAGCGCTCCCATTTCGACGGCCAGGACGTGCTGGAAAGCGGCCTCGCCAAGCCCGCGACGAGCGACAGCGGCTGGCTCAACCGCGCGCTTTCGAGCCTTGCGCCCGGCGGCGCCGTCAATCCGCGCGGCAGCAAGGCCTTCGCGGTCGGTCCGGTGACGCCGCTTGTGGTGCGCGGCACGGCGCCGGTGCTGTCGTGGTCGCCGCAGCGCGGCCTGCCGGCGAGCGAGGATACGGCGATGCGGCTCCTCGATCTCTATCGGCACTCGGACCAAAAACTCGCCGCCGTGATGGAAGAGCACGGCCCCGTGGTCGCCATCGAACGCGGCGGCGACATGAGCGAGATGCCCGGCCAGAATGCGCCACAGCCGGCGCAGGTGCGTGCCTATTTCGCCGAGGTCGCCGGCACTGCCGCGAAGTTCTTGGCGCAGCCCGACGGGCCGCGCGTCGGCGCGCTTGCGCTCGACGGCTGGGACACGCATTTCAACGAAGGCATCGCGCAAGGGCGGCTGTCGCAGCTCCTCGGCTCGCTCGATGCGGCGCTGGCCGCGGTCGAGACCAATATGGGTGCGGCCTGGCGCGACACCGTGGTGGCGCTGGTCACCGAGTTCGGCCGCACCGCGCGCATCAACGGCACCGCCGGCACCGACCACGGCACGGCGACGGTGGCCCTGCTCGCCGGCGGCGCGCTCAAGGGCGGCCGCGTGATCGCCGATTGGCCCGGGCTGAAGGCCGCGAGCCTCTACGAAAATCGCGATCTGAAACCGACCACGGACCTGCGCGCGGTGCTCAAAGGTTTGCTGAAGGATCACCTGCGCGCCGACGACCGCGTGCTGGCGCAGAGCGTCTTCCCCGGCAGCGAGGCCGTGAAGCCGATGACGGGACTGGTGTAGCTGTCAAATATTTAGCACGCGGCCGTACGCATCGAGCACCGCTTCCTTCATCATCTCCGACAAGGTCGGATGCGGGAACACGGTATGCATCAACTCTTCTTCGGTAGTCTCCAGATTCATCGCCACCACGTAGCCCTGGATGAGCTCGGTGACTTCGGCGCCGACCATGTGGGCGCCGAGGAGTTGCCCGGTCTTCTTGTCGAAGATCACCTTGACCAAACCCTGGTCCTCGCCGAGCGCGATGGCCTTGCCGTTGCCGACGAACGGAAAGCGGCCGACGCGGATGTCGAGTTTGCGCTCTTTCGCCGCCTGCTCGGTAAAGCCCACCGAGGCGATCTGCGGCGTGCAATAGGTGCAGCCGGGAATGAGCCGCTTGTCGATCGGGTGCGGGTGCAAGCCTTTGATGGCCTCGACGCAGATGACGCCTTCGTGCTCGGCCTTGTGCGCAAGCAGCGGCGGGCCGGCGACGTCGCCGATCGCGTAAATGCCGGGCACGTTGGTCTTGCCGAGGCCGTCGACCAGGATGGCGCCGCGCTCGGTCTTCACGCCAAGCTTCTCCAGGCCGAGGTTCTCGATATTGCCGACGACGCCGACGGCGGAAATGACACGGTCGACGGTGAGCGTCTGGCTGCCGCCCTTGCCGTCGTCGACGGTGGCGGTGACGCTGTCGGCCTTTTTGTCGAGCTTGATCACCTTGGCGCCGGTGAAGATCTTGATGCCCTGTTTCTCGAAACTCTTGCGCGCAAACGCCGCGATCTCCGCGTCCTCCGCCGGCAGGATTTGCGGCAGCACTTCGACCACGGTCACGTCGGCGCCGAGCGTGCGATAGAACGAGGCGAATTCGATGCCGATGGCGCCGGAGCCGATGACAAGGAGCGACTTCGGCATGGCCTCGGGCACCATGGCCTCGAAATAGGTCCAGACGAGCTTCTTGTCCGGCTCGAGGCCTGGCAGCACGCGCGGCCGCGTGCCGGCGGCGACGATGATGTGCTTGGCCTGGTAGGCGCCCGGCCCGAGCGCGCCCTTCGGCGCCTCGCTCTTGCTGGCCTTCACCGTGAGCTTGCCGGGCGCGTCGATCGTCGCCTCGCCCCAGATCACGGCGATCTTGTTCTTGCGCATCAGAAAGCCGACTCCGTCGTTGAGCCGCTTCGACACCGCCCGCGAGCGCTTTACCACGGCGCCGGGATCGTAGGTCACCACGCCTGCGGACAGACCGTAATCCTTGGCGTGCTGCAAGTAGTGGAAGATTTCGGCGGAGCGGAGCAGCGCCTTGGTCGGGATGCAGCCCCAATTCAGGCAGATGCCGCCCAAATAGTCGCGCTCGACGATGGCCGTCTTGAAGCCGAGCTGCGCGGCGCGGATGGCGCACACATAGCCGCCCGGCCCGGAGCCGATGATGATGACGTCGAAATTGGTCTCTGCCATTGAGAAGCCTCGTACGATCCCGGCCTATATGTAGCCATCGTAGGAGCTGTTGTCGCGGGCTTGGCTAGTCGGAAATGGGCCGAAAAACGCCGTCGCCGCCGAGCCGTTCGAGGATGCCGGAGCGGATATCGAAGAAGCAGCCGTGCAGCGTGATGTGGCCGGCGTCGACCGCGTCCTTGATCCACGGAAACGTCAGGAGATTGTCGAGCGAGAGATGCACCGCGTCATGCTCGCAGATGCTCTGGCGCTGCTCCTTTGGCGCCTGCATGGCGCGCTGCCGCGCCGGCTCGGCAATGCGGACCCAGTGGCCGACGAAATCTAAGACCTCGTTCGGCGCGTCTTCGAGCAGGGCCTTGATGCCGCCGCACATAGCATGGCCGAGCACGACGATGTCGCGCACATGCAGCGAGCGCACCGCAAACTCGATCGCGGAACTCACGCCATGGGGCTGATCGTCGGGGCCGTAGGGCGGCACGATGTTGGCGACGTTGCGCACGACGAACAGCTCACCCGGGCGCGCATTGAACACCATTTGCGGATCGGTGCGGCTGTCCGAGCAGGCAATAACCAGCGCCCGCGGCCGCTGGCCGAGCCGGCTCAGCGCCTCGAAGCGCGTGCGCTCGGCTTGCCAGGTGCCGGAGCGGAACCGGCGATAACCCGCGATCAGATCATCCATTCGGCGCTCGATCGCTTTCGTGTGCGAAGGGGGCTCAATAGAGCCCGACGGCTACACCAGCATCATCACCGGATTTTCAATCAGCGCCTTGAAGGCGCTGATCAGCACGGCGCCGAGCGCACCGTCGACGGCGCGATGGTCGCACGAGAGGGTGCAGCTCATGATCTGAGCGGCTTCGATCTTACCGTTTCGCACCACGGCGCGCTCTTCGCCCACGCCGACCGCGAGAATGGTCGCCTGCGGCGGGTTGATCACCGCGGTGAAGTCCTTGATGCCGTACATGCCGAGGTTCGACACCGAGGTGGTGCCGCCCTGGTATTGGTCCGGTTTGAGCTTGCGCGCCCGCGCTCGTGCCGCAAGCTCCTTCATCTCGTTGGAGATGACCGAGAGCGATTTCGTCTCGGCGTTGCGGATGATGGGCGTGATCAGACCGCCAGGCAGCGCGACCGCGACGCCGACGTCGGAATGCCTGTGCTTGAGCATGCCGGCGTCGGTCCAGCTCACGTTGGCCTCGGGCACGCGCTGTAGCGCGAGCGCCAGCGCCTTGATGACGAAGTCGTTGACCGAAAGTTTGTAGGCCGATTTGCCGTCCTTGTCCTTGGGCGCCGTGGCGTTGATCTCCTCGCGCGCGGCGACAAGCTTGCCGATGTCGCAGTCGATGGTGAGGTAGAAATGCGGAATGGTCTGCGTCGAGGCGGTCAATCGTTGCGCGATGGTGCGGCGCATGCCGTCGTGCGGCACGAAGTCGTAGGAGCCTTCCTCGTAAAGCGCCCGAACCTGCTGGTCGGACAGCGTCGGCGCGATCGACAGCGTGCCGACCGGCGCTGCCGGCGCACGCAAGCCCTGGCCGGATTTCGCCGCTTCGACGTCGCGAGCGATGACGCGGCCATGCGGACCCGAGCCCTGGATGCGATCGAGCGCGATGCCGGCCTCTTTGGCGAGCCGGCGCGCGAGCGGCGAGGAGAAGATTCTATTGCCATGGCCGTTGGCGCGAACCGGCTCAGCCGTCGACGCGAGTCTCGGGGCGCTAGCGACCGGCGGCGGAGGCGCCGGCGGTCTGGCCTGAGGTGCTGCCGCTGTGGCGGTTGATGGCGCAGGTGCGGTAGCGGGGGGCTTTGGCGGCGGAGCGCCCTTTCCCGCCGCGGCCGCGGCGGCTTTCACGTCCTCGCCTTCCTGGGCCAGCACGGCGATCAACTGATTGACCGGCACGTCGCTGGTGCCTTCGGGCACCACAATCTTGGCCATGACGCCGTCTTCGACGGCCTCGTATTCCATGGTGGCCTTGTCGGTCTCGATCTCGGCGATGACGTCGCCGGTCTTGACCGCGTCGCCCTCTTTCTTGAGCCACTTGGCGAGGTTGCCCTTCTCCATGGTGGGCGACAGCGCCGGCATGAGGATGTTGATGGGCATGTCAGCTGACCGCGTTGGTCTTACCGAGATCGGTCGGGCGTTCCATCTCGGCCTCGAACATCGCCCGGACCTTTTCAACGACGTCATCCTCACGCATCGAGGCTTCGAGCGCGTAGATGCGCCCGACATGGCGGGCGACGTCGGCCAGCAGAATGCCCCACGTCTCGGTCTCGTCGAAGGCGCCCCGCAGCGAGACGTGCAGCTCGCCCTCGGCAATGACGGCGCGGATTACCTCATATCCGCCCTTCTCCAGCGCGGGCGGAGGCACGGCGAGCGCTTCGAACGCGGCCTGGGCGGGCCTGTCGCTCATCGATAGCAGACCACTTTCGCCGCCTCGACCACTTCAACGACCGACGGCAGCGCGAGCTTTTCCAAGTTCGCCGCATAGGGCATCGGCACGTCCTTGCCGGCCACCCGCTCGATCGGCGCGTCGAGATAGTCGAACGCCTGCTCCATTACGCGCGCGGCGATCTCGGCGCCGACGCCGGATTGCTTCCAGCCTTCCTCGACGGTGACGATGCGGCCGGTCTTCTTCACCGACTCGACGATGGTGTCGCTATCCATGGGTTTCAGCGTGCGCAGGTCGATCACCTCGGCATTGATGCCGTCCTTGGCCAGTTCGTCGGCGGCCTTGAGCGCATAGGTCATGCCCATGGACCAGGCGACGATGGTGACGTCGTTACCGGGGCGCACCACGCGGGCACGACCGATCGGCAGCACATAGTCGTCGAGCCTCGGCACCGGCGACGAGTGGCCGTAGAGGATTTCGTTTTCCAGGAACATCACCGGATTGGGATCGCGGATCGCGGCTTTGAGCAGTCCTTTGGCGTCGGCCGCGGTCGACGGCGCGATCACCTTCAGGCCGGGGATGTGCGAGTACCAGGCGGTGTAATCCTGGCTGTGCTGGGCGGCGACGCGCGCTGCGGGTCCGTTTGGGCCGCGGAATACGATCGAGACGCGCACCTGGCCGCCCGACATGTAGGGCGTCTTCGCCGCCGAGTTGATCAGCTGATCCATCGCCTGCATGGCGAAGTTGAAGGTCATGAACTCGACGACCGGCTTCAGACCTGAAAGCGCCGCGCCGATGCTGAGGCCGGCAAAGCCATGCTCGGTGATCGGCGTGTCGATGACGCGGCGCGCGCCGAACTCGTCGAGTAACCCTTGAGTGACCTTGTAGGCGCCCTGATATTCGGCGACCTCCTCGCCTATGACGAAGACGTCGGGGTCACGGCGCATCTCTTCGGCCATGGCATCGCGTAAGGCTTCGCGCATGGTCATGATGACCATCTCGGTGCCTTCCGGCACTTCCGGCTCCGGCGCCGCGGGTTCGGGCGTGGTCTTTTGTGCCTGCATTCGTCGCTGCAGCGGCACTTGGCCCAGCGCTGGATCGTCGGCTGCCGCGGGCGCCGATTCGGCCGGCTTCGCTGGTCGAACGATCAGCTGAGGTGATGCACCCTTGCCGTTGGTCAGTGCCGACGAATCCTCGCCGTCGGCGAGGATCATGGCAATCGGCGTATTGACCGCGACGTCGGCGGTGCCTTCGGGCACCAAGATCTTTCCTAGCGTGCCTTCGTCGACCGCCTCCACCTCCATGGTGGCTTTGTCGGTCTCGATCTCGGCGATCACGTCGCCGGACTTTACGGTGTCGCCTTCCTTCTTGAGCCACTTGGAGAGGTTGCCCTTCTCCATGGTCGGCGACAGCGCAGGCATCAGGACTTGGGTGGGCATGGCTTTTTGTGGCTCAAAAACGCGAGGACCGCGCGCAGAAAATCAGCGATAGACGTCGGTGTAGAGCTCGGCCGGATCGGGCTCGGCGTCCTGGGTGGCGAACTCGGCCGCTTCATTGACGACGGCGCGCACGGACGCGTCGAGTTTTTTCAGCTCGTCCTCGCTCGCCAATTTGCGATCGAGCAGGCGCTTGCGCACCTGCTCGATCGGATCGTGCTCACTGCGGACTTTGTCGACCTCCTCCTTGGTCCGGTATTTCGCCGGATCGGACATGGAGTGGCCCCTGTAGCGATACGTCATCATTTCCAGGATCATCGGACCCTTGCCCGCGCGGCACCAGGCGATGGCGGCTTCGCCCGCGGCTCTGACGGTGCGTACGTCCATTCCGTCGACCTGTTGTCCTGGAATGTTGAAGGAGAGACCGCGTTTCGAGAAATCGGTCTGCGCCGAGGAACGCAGCACCGCGGTACCCATGGCGTAGCGGTTGTTCTCGATGATGTAGACCACGGGGAGCTTCCACAGCTCCGCCATGTTGAAGCTTTCGTAGACCTGGCCTTGGTTGGCCGCGCCGTCGCCGAAATAAGTCAGCGATACCGAATTGTCGCCGCGATATTTGTTGGCAAAGGCGAGGCCGGTGCCGAGTGGAACCTGGGCGCCGACGATGCCATGCCCGCCGTAGAAATTCTTGTCGCGGGAGAACATGTGCATCGAGCCGCCCTTGCCCTTGGAATAGCCGCCACGGCGCCCGGTCAGTTCCGCCATCACGCCCTTCGGGTCCATGCCGCAGGCCAGCATGTGGCCGTGATCGCGATAGCCGGTGATCATCTGGTCGCCCGGCTCTTTGGCCATTTCCATGCCGACGACGACGGCCTCCTGACCGATATAGAGGTGGCAGAAGCCGCCGATCAAACCCATGCCGTACATCTGGCCCGCCTTCTCTTCGAAGCGGCGGATCAGAAGCATTTGCTGCAGCGCTTTGAACTCCTGCTCCTTGTCGAATTCCGGAACCTTAACGCCGTTCTGGCCCCAATCGATGGCGGGCGGAAGCTCGGTCACGGCGGCTTCGGCGGGCTTAGGCTTGGCGACGGCCATTTGGTCCTCAGGCGGGCAACGGGGAGGCTTGCATCCATAGCCGAAATCGCCCCTTTGCGGAAGCGGCGGGGCTGTGGAATGGGATGGGCGAAGGCGCCCAACGCATTGCTAAGTCAATTATTTTGGGGACAGCCCCTCGACGGTCAAGGCTTGGCTTACTTCGCGGCCGTGGGCCGCCACGGGTTCATCAGGGCGAGGTCGCGAGGATCGGCGTAATCGAGCAGCCCGCGCGCCTGCTGGTCGAGCATATCGGGGTCGAGCCTATCGGCGCGGAGCAGCGCGACCCGGCGCTCCCACTGGGCGCGTTCCTGTTTGAGACCCTTGAGCTCCGACGACAGTTCGGCGATCTGGCGGTCGATGTCTTCCTTGGCCTTCAATCCGTGATTGCCGCTATAAGCGTTAACGCCGAAATAGCCGATCAACAGCGCGGCCATCACATAGAGGCCGAGCGTGGTGAGAACAGAACGCAGACGTTTACGCGTGACCATGCCGCCGCCACCATGGGAGACGGCGGCTTAAAGCCGCATTAATGGCGATCGCGCCCGGCGCTAAGCGCCGAGCACTTTGAAGGCGCCGCGTCCGCCATAGGCGGCCTGTGCGCCGAGCTCTTCCTCGATGCGCAGAAGCTGATTGTATTTCGCTGTGCGGTCGGCGCGCGCCAGCGAGCCGGTCTTGATCTGCCCGCAATTGCTGGCGACGGCGAGGTCGGCGATGGTTGCGTCCTCGGTCTCACCGGAACGGTGCGACATCACCGCGGTGTAGCCCGCCTTCTGCGCCATCTCGACGGCGGCGAGCGTTTCGGTCAGCGTCCCGATCTGATTGACCTTGATCAGGATCGAGTTGCCGATGCCGTTCTTGATGCCGTCGGCAAGGCGCGCCACGTTGGTGACGAAGATGTCGTCGCCGACCAGCTGACAGCGGTTGCCGATCTTCTGCGTCAAAAGCTTCCAGCCGGCGTAATCGTCTTCGGCCATGCCGTCTTCGATCGACACGATCGGATAGCGCTTGGTCAGTTCGGCGAGATAGTCGACCTGCTGCTCGATCGTTCGCGTCTTGCCCTCGCCTTTGTATTGGTACGCGCCGTTACTGAAGAACTCGCTCGCCGCCGGATCGAGGGCCAGCATGACGTCCTTGCCGGCCTGGTAGCCGGCCTTGTCGATGGCGGCGAGAACGAAGTCCAGCGCCGCTTCGGCCGACGGCAGATTTGGCGCAAAGCCGCCCTCGTCGCCCACATTGGTGTTGTGGCCGGCGGAATTGAGGGCCGCGCGCAGGGTGTGGAAGATCTCGGCGCCGGCACGCAGCGCCTCGGCGAAACTCGAAGCGCCGAGCGGCACGATCATGAATTCCTGGAAGTCGATCGGGTTGTCGGCATGCACGCCGCCATTGACGATGTTCATCATCGGCACCGGCAACAGCCGCGCCGAGGTGCCGCCGACGTAGCGGTAAAGCGGCAGCTTGTTGGCCGCGGCCGCCGCCTTGGCCGCGGCAAGCGAAACGCCGAGGATCGCGTTGGCGCCGAGCCGGCCTTTATTCGGCGTGCCGTCGAGCGCGATCATGGTCTCGTCGATCTTGACCTGCGCCTCGGCATCCATGCCGCCGAGCGCATCGAAAATCTCGCCGTTGACGGCCTCGACCGCCTTGCGCACGCCCTTGCCGAGATAGCGGTTCTTGTCGCCGTCGCGCAGCTCGACCGCCTCGTGCGCGCCGGTCGAGGCGCCGGACGGCACGCCGGCGCGGCCGCGCGAGCCGTCTTCCAGGACCACGTCGACCTCCACGGTCGGGTTGCCGCGGCTGTCCAAAATCTCCCGGCCGATGATGTCGACGACGGCGGTCATGGCGGCTCCCGGATGACGTAATGCTTGCGGCTTCTACAGGATCGCGGAGGGCCTTGTCATGCCCCGCAAAACCAAGGCATGCAGGGTTCCGCCATGTCGAAGAAAACGCTGCAACTCGGCCGTCCGGCGGCCATTCCTGTGTCGCCCGACGCCGCGGTGCTCGACCGGGTGCGCAACCCTCATCCGGGCACCAACTACGTCGCGCGCTTCACTTTCCCCGAATTCACGGTGATGTGTCCGGTGACGGGGCAGCCCGACTTCGCGACGCTCGTGATCGACTATGTGCCGAAGGCTTGGCTGGTAGAGTCGAAATCGCTGAAGCTCTATTTGAACAGTTTTCGCAACCAAGGTGCGTTCCATGAGGAGTGCACGGTGGCGATCGGCAAAAAGCTTGCCGCGTTGTTGAAACCGAAATGGCTGCGCATCGGCGGCTACTTTCATCCCCGCGGCGGCATGCCGATCGACGTGTTCTGGCAGGCCGGCAAGCTGCCGGCCGGCGTCTGGGCGCCCGACCAGGGCGTCGCTACTTACCGCGCACGCGACTAGCGGCTGCGGAACCCTGCAGGGTCACGACCAGGGCGCCGGTTTCGCTGCCGGGATCGGCGGCGCGCATGACGCCGCCCATCACCGCGACGCCGGCGCAGCCGGCGGCCAAAACTTCGGCGACACGCAGCGTGTTGATGCCGCCGATGGCAAGGAGCGGCACGCGGCAGGCGCGCGCCATCTCGGCCAAACCCTTGCGGCCGATCTCGGGCCCATAGCCGGGCTTGCTGACGGTCTCGAAGGCGGGTCCCGCCAACGCGTAATCGACCGTCGCCGGATCGATCGCCTCGGCCTCGGTCGCGGTGTGGATCGACACGCCGATGAGCTTGTGGGCACCGAGCAACGCCCGGGCCTCGGCCGGATCGCTGCCGGAGGACAGATGCACACCGTCGACGCCGGCAAGCTTGGCCAGTTCCGCTTCGCCGTGCAGGGTCAAGCGCGCGCCGTGGCGGCGGGCCAGCGGCAACAGCAGCCGCGCCAGGGGAACCTGCTCGTCGTCCGGCAAATCCTTCTCGCGCAGGCTGATCCAGCGGCACCCGCCGTTGAGCGCCGCGCCCACGATTTCAGGCAGCCCCCGCCGCGCCTGGCGGCGGTCGGTTACGATGAGGAGCGGCGGGTTGGGCAATCGCACCCGCGGAGCCTATCGAAGGCGCCCGCCCATCGCTACTTAAGGGGCGGCCTGTGCTAGGAAGCGGCAACAAACGATGAACCGCCCTGCCCGCATTTCCTTCGTCTCGCTCGGTTGCCCGAAGGCGCTGGTCGATTCCGAGCGCATCATCACGCGGCTACGCGCGGAGGGCTACGAGCTTGCGCGCAACCATGCCGGCGCCGATCTCGCCATCGTCAATACCTGCGGCTTTCTCGACAGCGCGCAGGCGGAATCGCTCACCGCCATCGGCGCCGCCATGGCCGAGAACGGCAAGGTCATCGTCACCGGCTGCATGGGCGCCGAGCCTGAGAAGATCACCGCCGTGCATCCGGGCGTGCTCGCGGTCACCGGGCCGCAGCAATACGAGAGTGTGCTCGAAGCGGTGCACCGCGCCGCGCCGCCGGCCCACGATCCCCATACCGACCTAATCCCGCCGCAGGGCATCAAGCTCACCCCGCGCCACTACGCTTACCTAAAGATTTCCGAGGGTTGCAACAATCGCTGCACCTTCTGCATCATCCCGAAATTGCGCGGCGATCTGGTGTCGCGGCTCGCCGCCGACGTGCTGCGCGAGGCCGAGCGGCTGGTCAAAGCGGGTGTCAAGGAGCTTCTGGTGATTTCCCAGGACACCTCGGCCTACGGTGTCGACATCAAATACGCCACGAGCGCCTGGCAGGGCCGCGGGGTGCGCACCAAGTTCCTCGATCTCGCCCGCGAGCTCGGCGAATTCGGCGTCTGGGTGCGGCTGCACTACGTCTACCCCTACCCGCATGTCGATGAGGTCATACCGCTGATGGCCGACGGCAAGGTGCTGCCCTATCTCGACGTGCCGTTCCAGCACGGCAGCCCCGCCGTGCTCAAACGCATGCGGCGCCCGGCGGCGCAGGAGAAGACGCTCGAGCGCATCCTCGCTTGGCGGCAGATGTGCCCGAACCTGACCATCCGCTCGACCTTCATCGTCGGCTTTCCCGGCGAGACCGACGACGACTTTGCGCTGCTGCTCGATTGGCTCAGCGAGGCCGAGCTCGATCGTGTCGGCTGCTTTCGTTACGAGCCGGTCGCCGGCGCCGCGGCCAACGATCTCGGCGCGGGCGTGCCCGATGCGGTCAAGGACGACCGCTGGCACCGCTTCATGCAGCACCAGCAGGCGATTTCGCGCAAACGGCTCAAGCGCAAGGTTGGCGGCCGCGAACAGGTCATCATCGACGAGGTTGGACCGACTGTCGCAAAGGGCCGTGGCAAGGCCGATGCGCCGCAGATCGACGGTACCGTCTATGTGGCGAGCCGCCGGCCCCTGCGCGTCGGCGAGATTGCGACGGTGAAGATCGAGCGCGCCGACGACTACGATCTACACGGCACGACGGTCGGCTACTAAAAAACCCTGCGGCGTTCGCGTGGCCGCACAGACGGGGCAAGTGGGAATGACGATGGAAATGCGAACTTACGGCCGCACCGGCATGAAGCTCTCGGTGCTCGGCTTCGGCTGCGGCGCGGTCGGCGGGCTGATGGTGCGCGGCGAAGCGGGCGACCAGGAACGCGCCATCGCGCGCGCACTCGACGTCGGCGTCAATTACTTCGACACCGCCGTGCAATATGGCAACGGCGAGTCGGAAAAGAATCTCGGCCGCATCCTGCAGACGCTGAAACCGGCCAATGCCATCGTCGGCACGAAGGTCCGCCTGCCGAGCGCCGACTACGGCCGCATTGCCGAGGCGATAATCTGCTCGCTCGACAACAGCCTCGCCCGCATGCGCCGAGACCGGGTCGATATCTTTCACCTGCATAACGCGATTACGCCGAGCGGTGGCGGTCCCGCGCTCAGCGTCCGCCAGGTGCTGGACGAGGTGGTGCCGACTTTCCGACGGCTGCGCGACGCCGGCAAGATCCGCTTTCTCGGCTTCACAGCGGTCGGCGACACCGCGGCGCTGCGCGAGGTCGTCAACTCCGCCGCGTTCGACAGCGCGCAGGTCGTCTACAACATGCTCAATCCGTCGGCGGCCGTGCCGCTGCCGGCGAACTACCCGGCGCAGGATTACGGCCGCCTGTTCGACCACACCAAAGCCGC
>Ga0306922_10003217_pt1 | contig 15242 bp, 16 predicted proteins | sample sta12Cox44000082_FD_203758 | JGI IMG/M metagenome (GOLD analysis project Ga0306922, IMG submission 203758) | Lab enrichment of tropical soil microbial communities from Luquillo Experimental Forest, Puerto Rico - statoxic.12C.oxic.44.000.082 (v2)... | ecosystem: Environmental > Terrestrial >... | reverse complement strand
TGCTTTAAGAAAGCTCGATACCTCGCAAGGGCATAACCCGACTGTCCGAGCCATGATGGTGTATTTGTTGAAACAGGAGCCTTTGGAGGCAAATAATCAGCCATCTGGGAACACTTTAGTGTGACGGGGTAGAATGGGATTGATCATTCGATCACCTCGTCGGCGATGGCGAGCACTCCGGGCAGAATGGTGAGTCCGAGCGCCTTCGCGGTGTTGATACTCATAAGCGCGCAGATGTCGGGTCTTGTGGACTAGGCGGAACCAAAACCGATTTGGCACAAAGTAGACTTTCGGAGAGGCCCGCTGTGATGTCTGCTTTTGGGGGCAAAGCGGACATGGGATTCTGCACGGTACCGTTGACGCAGGCGAGGCGAGCGCCCACCTCGGTCGTTCTACCGCGCGTTAAGATGCAGCAACAATACGCTGCTGCGTTATGCGCGAACTACGACCACCGGTGTAGTGCTGTGGGTGAGCACCTTGACCGTTTCGCTACCGAGTACAACCGCTGAGACGCCACGGCGACCATGGGAAGCCATCACAATTGCGTCGCATCCCATCTTTCTTGCCGTGTCGATAATCGCCTCGTAGGGATGCTCGTGTTCAACATGCACCCCATCGCAGGTCACGCCCGCCGCCGTGGCGGTATCCTTCGCTGCCTTGAGATATTTGGCGCTAACAGCGGCAATACGTCGTTTGTACTCCTCTGGCGTGTCGGTGATCATGCTCGCGTCCACCGCGAAAACGTGAAACGGCTCCGACACAGTCACTGCGGTGACCTTGGCATTGAGAGCCTTTGCTAACTTAGTTCCATGGTCGATGGCTTTCTGCGACAGCTCGGATCCGTCGGTCGGGATCAGGATGTGTTTGTACATCTGCGCCTCCCTCAAATCTTCTGAACCTCAGAATTGCACAGTGGCCGATCGTCTCGGTGATGCGGCGGCACTCGCAACCTCCGCACCCATGCATTTGCTTTCAGGCGACTAGAAACCGTAGCGACGGACGCTGCTCGATGAATGAAAGCTTCTCCACCCAACCGTCGAGACCCCACACGTGCCCGGCACGTTTGGCGATCAGATAGACGCACAGCGTCGCGTATACGATGTGATAGTCGACGATAAAGTTATTGGTGTTCTCAATGAACGGCCAATCCATGTGCGCCGTCCAATACATCAACAGAAGCGCGACCCCGAATGCGGCGCTCACGCGAACCATCAACCCGACCAGGAGGGAAAGCCCGATTAGCAGGTGGCCGTAGCTGACAAGGAACGTCAAAACGGGGTCGATCGTGGGCATGGCGAGCACGGCGTACACGTCATGGAAAGTCTTCGTGCGGCTCAGGAACGCGGCCGCACTGAATTTTGGATTGAATACCTGATGCGACGCGGCATAAAGAAACGTCCACGCCATGAGGAGGCGAAAAGCAAGAATGAAACTGCGGTCGGTGGTGGATTGGGTCATGGCTTTCGTCCCTTTCGCTGCACTTGAAATATTTGTTCTTCGATCTAATTGTGAGCGCCCATCTGCTTCCAGTATTGATCTATCTCAAAATTGGCTGCCATTTTTACGTCGGGCCGGCCGCTGACAGGTGCGTTCTCCCAAGCCGGTGGGGGAGCTTCAGGGTGAGCAGAATTTCGCTTGTCCGCATGTCTCCGGCGCTGGACGTTTGACGCAGGTCAGGATTGCTTCGCTCAGTATCTCCATTGCGCCGGACGAACGATCAGATTGTCGTTGACCGCACGCACGCCGGGAGTCACCTCGGCGGCGATGCAGACAGCCTTCTTCTCCGATGCAGAGTCCACGATCCCCCACAGCTCGACCGTGCCGTCCTGCACGATCACGTTGACCAACGACGGCCTGAGCCACGGCTCCGCGTTGAGCTGAGTGAGCACCTTGTCCCTGATTTGCGAATCGTTGACCTCAGTCGCGACTTCAATCTGCTTGGTCTGACTGGCTAAGGCTTGCAGCAGGTTTGCGCGGCTGACGATACCGACCAGTTTGCCTCCTTCCACGATTGGAACCCGCTTGATCGCGTTCTTCTCGAGCAGATGTGCGATTTTCGACAGCGGCGTGTCGGGGGCTGCAGTTATGACGTGGCGAGTCATCACATCGCTGACCTTACGTGAATGCTCCCTTATGAACTCTGCTGCCAGCGGCTCTTTGCCGGTGAACAGCGCAAGCCACCACGGCCGCGAGCGGCTGGTGCCGGCCTCGGCGCGCCGCATGAGATCGCCTTCGCTGACGATACCGAGCAACTCGCCGTTTGGCCCGACGACTGGAACCCCACTGATTCGAGCGCTCAATAGAATGTGCGCGACATCCTGGACGCATGCATCGGGACCAACGGTAATAACATTCGTGGCCATTACATCTGCGGCTTTCATCGCGCTGCTCCTTGACCTGAATCAAGAATCGCGCACCGTCTTTGTACAGTGATGAGGTGGCTCGGGAGTAAAGCTGCTGCCTAACCAGTCCGCTTTCCCCCGGCTACCTCCCCAAGCAGGGCGCGTTACTGGTTGGCCATTTAGCCGGGCGCGAGCGCCTCGAATTCGAGCACCTCCTTCGATCCGAAGTCACATTGATTTTCGATCAGGACGATGCATTCAGGTTCTAGCCGATAGAGTCGCGCGCGCTGGTACGCATTGCGCAGCTTCCCTTCGGAGAGGCGCTGCAGGAACGGATAGCGCGCCTCAAGACCGGCGCGCCCCCGGGCTTGCTCCTGCGAATGGCTGATGCGCCATGCGCGGCCGTGGACTTGCAGCCCCTGAACGTCAGGAAAGTCGCAGCAATCGCTTGCGATGGTCGCTGCCACCGCGGCGCACTCCTCGACATGCAGTGAATGACGGCTTGTGGGATCGGAGACCCATATTAGGGCATACCCATCGCGGGCATAGAACAGATTGGCGGCGTGCGGACCATCTCCGCCCACCGTTGCCAAGGACATGACGTGGTGTGCATCAAGAAACGCCGTGATGCGGGCCGTCAGATCGCTGTTCATCTCAGGATGTAATCCGGTGGTGTTGTGTCACCGCACGGCGGTCGCATGGGGTGCCAAGCATCCATGCGGCCCGGTCGAGCCTTTAGCGAGCCGCCTATGTCGGTGTCGCACAACAGCCTTGGACAATCGGGGTCGATGCGTTCCTTTCCAGCGATGCGGCGGTTGGTCTCGCCGGAAGCGCAGGACCCGCACCGCTTATCCTTCGCCGGGAGTCTCCTCTGGAGCACTCGGAATCGCGGCCACGGGTCCTCCGCCGCGCCTCATCTGTAGACTGGTTCACCGCATAGGTCAGTTCGGCTTCTGACGACGCTTCACCGCCCTACTTCGCCAGTCTTGCCTCCGCACGACGATGCCACATCAAACCACATGAGCCGATTTCGTATTTTGATCTTGATCAAAAACGTCGGCGAATGCCGAACGGCTCGCCGCGGAGGATTCTACGTGACCAGCGGGCTGTCGAATTGATCTTTGTCAAAGACTCACGGGGTGCGGCCCCCATTAATGGTGGATCATGGTCGATGACTGATCCTACACGGGGTGGCCGTCGTGCCAGATCGGTAACCGAGGCTATACACATGAGAACCAGATCAAGCCGATCAGAAACTTTAACCGACGACGCGGAGACGCTCACGATCTCGCCCGAGAAGATTTGTTTCATCATTGTCAAGGCCCGGGAATTCGATGCCAAGGATCAAGTGACCGAGCCGGATCCAGGTTCTAATCCGTCCGACGACGGAAACACGGCGATCCTTGAGGATCACGACGACGACCCTGTGGTTGAGGAGCTCACATCTTTCATCAACTGTTTATCGGAAGATGAGCAGATCGACCTCGTGGCGCTGACTTGGCTGGGACGGGATGACTATTCCGCAAGCGACTGGCCGGCGGTCCGCGCCGAGGCAGCCCGTGCTCACAACAAACGGACGGCCGGCTATCTTCTCGGCACGCCGCTCCTGGCAGACTTCCTCGAGGAGGGGCTTTCACTCCTTGGCCGCTCCTGCAAAGAATTCGAACTCGAGCACCTCGCATGAGCCGGGCCATCGGTCCCTATCAAAATACGAGCTGAAGTTTGAGCTAGATCAAAGCGGCTGCCATACACAGCCGTTGAAATGGCTCACTCAATTGGGTCCATCGCATGTTCCAGGTGCGCATACACGGCCGGGGTGGTCAGGGCGTCGTGACGGCGGCTGAGTTGCTTTCCGTCGCGGCGTTTCTCGAGGGTAAGCACGCGCAGGCGTTTCCGAGCTTCGGCTCGGAGCGCACCGGCTCCCCGGTCGTGTCGTTCTGCCGCATCGACGACAAGGAAATCAGGCTGCGCGAGCCGATCCTCGAGCCGGACGGCTTGATCGTCCAGGATCCAACGCTGTTCAAAGCAATCGACGTGTTCCAGGGGCTTAGGCCGGACGGCTATCTCCTCGTGAATTCCAACAAGAGCTTTGACGAGCTGCACCTTGCCGAGGTGGTGGCAAAACTCCCGAAAGGTCATGCCCGCCTGTCGCCTGCGACCGAGCTCGCCTTGAAACATATCGGCCGCCCATTGCCCAATGTGGCGCTGCTCGGGGCTTTCGCCGCGTTGACCGGCGTCGTCCATCTCCATTCCGTAGTGACCGCCATCCGGCAGGCGTTTTCCGGCAAGCTCGGCGAAGCCAACATCGCTGCAGCGACCGCCGCCTATGACGCCACCGCAGGCGCATCTGCGGCAGCGTGAGAGTTGCCCATGTTGAAACAAATCGAGGGTTCGCGGGCGATGGCGGAGGGCATCGCGCTCTGCCGGCCGGAGGTTGTCTGCGCCTATCCGATCACCCCGCAGACTCATATCGTCGAAGGCCTCGGGGAGATGGTGCGAACGGGAGAACTCAAGAATTGCGAATTCATCAACGTCGAGTCGGAATTTGCTGCGCTGTCGGTCGCGATCGGCGCCTCGGCGGCCGGGGCGCGCGCGTACACGGCCACGGCGAGCCAAGGCCTGCTGTTCATGGCGGAAGCGGTCTACAACGCTTCCGGGCTCGGACTGCCGATCGTCATGACGCTCGGCAATCGCGCCATCGGCGCGCCCATCAACATCTGGAACGACCATTCCGACGCCATGTCGATGCGGGACGCCGGATGGATGCAGCTCTTCGCCGAGACCAATCAGGAGGCCGTCGACCTGCACATCCAGGCGTTTCGGCTAGCCGAAGAGCTGTCGATGCCGGTGATGGTGTGCGTCGACGGATTCATCCTCACCCATGCCGTCGAGCGCATCGACATCCCCGATCAAGCCGACGCCGATGCGTTCCTGCCGCCTTTCGAGCCGGTGCAAGTGCTCGACCCCGAGCAGCCTATTTCAATCGGCGCCATGGTCGGGCCAGAAGCTTTCACGGAGGTGCGTTTCCTGCAGAATTTCAAGCAGAACCTGGCGCTCGACCTGCTCCCCCAGTTTGCTGCCGAGTTTAAGGCGCGCTTCGGGCGCGAGTCTGGAGGCTTGCTTCGCACCTACCGGACGGACGACGCGGAGCTCCTTATCGTTGCCATGGGATCGGTCAACGGCACGATCAAGGACACCATCGACGAAATGCGAAGCGACGGCTTCCGTGTCGGTCTTGTCACCCTGGTATCGTTCCGCCCGTTCCCGACGCAGGCACTGCGCCAGGCCCTGGTCGGCGCGAAACACGTCGTGGTGATCGAAAAGAGTTTCGCCATCGGCATGGGTGGGCAGCTCGCCAATAACGTCGATCTCGCGCTACGCAATACCGCGGGGGCGCCGCAGGTGCATTCGGTTGTGGCCGGCCTCGGCGGCCGCCCAATCACCCGCCAGTCGCTGCACAAGCTGTTGCGTCGCGCATTGGTGCAGCCGTGGGAAGGCGTGCACTTTCTCGATCTCAATGAAGCGATCGTCGCGAAGGAACTCCAGCACGTTCGCAAAGTGCGGCGGTCGGGACCAACTGCCGAGAATATCCTGCGTTACCTGAGCGCAGGCGCGCAGCAGCAGGCCGCGGAGTGAGAGGATGCTATGACCGAATTAAACACGACCTCGCCGGCCACGCAGAAATTGCGCTTCTATCAGAAGGGCACCTTTACCGTGGGCAACCGGCTGGTGTCGGAGAAGGAACGTTCCGTTCAAGCCTCGATCGACCGATCGAACGCGCTCACCTGTGGTCATCGCGCCTGCCAAGGATGCGGCGAGGCGCTCGGCGCGCGCTACGCAATCGACGCCGCGATGCGAGCGACCGCCGGCCGGCTCATCGCGGTCAACGCCACGGGTTGTCTCGAAGTATTTACCACCCCTTATCCTGAGACCTCCTGGCAGGTTGCCTGGGTGCATTCGCTATTCGGCAACGCGGCTGCGGTCGCGACCGGCGTCGCGGCAGCGATGCGCGTCAAGGGACGAAAGGACGTGCGCGCCATCGCGCAGGGCGGCGACGGCGGCACCACCGATATCGGTTTCGGATGTTTGTCCGGAATGTTCGAGCGCAACGACGATGTGCTCTATATCTGCTACGATAACGAAGGATACATGAATACTGGTGTGCAGCGCTCGTCGGCGACGCCACCTGCCGCCCGCACCGCCACCACGCCAGCGATCGGCCCCGAGCCCGGCAATGTGTTCGGCACCGGCAAGAGCGTGCCGAAGATCGCCGTCGCGCATGGCATTCCCTACGTCGCCACCGCCTCCGTCGCCGACCTCCATGATCTGGAGCGAAAGGTCATCAAGGCGATGGGCATCCATGGCGCGCGCTATATCCACGTCCACGTGCCCTGCCCGTTGGGATGGGGGTCGGCATCGCACGACACCATTCGCCTCGCCCGGCTGGCGGTGGAATGCGGGCTTTTTCCAGTATTCGAGGCCGAGCATGGCGTGGTGACCGCCAGCCGCAAGATCCGTCGGATGGTGCCGGTCACTGAGTATCTCCAGCCGCAGAAACGGTTCGCGCACCTCTTTTCAACCGACCAAGGAGCGCAGCAGGTCGCCAAATTGCAGGCGCTCGCCGCTCGCAACATCGTCGAATTTCATCTCCTCGATCGGGATGGAGATGCATGATGGAACACCCCTTCGCCATTACTCTCGACAGCGGCACGAGCCTCGCCAACCACACAGGTTCGTGGCGTACCTCCCGGCCGGTTTATGTGGACCGGCTACCGCCGTGCAATCACGCCTGCCCCGCGGGCGAGAACATTCAGGGCTGGTTGTCCCACGCCGAAACCGGTGATTACGAAGCCGCGTGGCGCCTCCTGACGAAGGACAATCCGCTGCCGGCGGTGATGGGACGGGTCTGCTATCATCCGTGTGAAGCTGCCTGCAATCGCGCGCAGATCGATGAGGCGGTCGGCATCAATTCGGTCGAGCGCTGCCTCGGCGACGAGGCGATTAAGCAAGGCTGGAAGTTCGCCCCACCCCAAACCGAAAGCGGCAAACGCGTGCTCGTCGTCGGTGCCGGGCCCTCCGGCTTGTCAGCCGCCTACCACCTGCGCCGTCTCGGACATGCAGTGGAAATCTTCGAGGCGGGGCCGATCGCCGGCGGGATGATGCGCTTCGGCATTCCGAAATATCGGCTGCCGCGGGATGTGCTGGATGCGGAGATCGCGCGCATTCTCGATCTCGGCGTGACTCTCAGCCTGAATGTCAAGGTGGTGAACATCCTCGAGACAATGACGATGCGCGGCTTCGACGCGGCCTTTCTCGCCGTCGGCGCGCATATTGCCAAGCGCGCCTACATTCCGGCGGGGGAAGCGGCGAAGATCCTCGACGCCGTTCAGGTCTTGCGCTCCATGGAAGGCGAGGCAAAGCCGTTGCTTGGCCGGCGCGTCGTCGTTTATGGCGGCGGCAATACCGCGCTCGACGTCGCCCGCACGGCGAAACGGCTTGGCGCGACCGACGCAATCATCGTGTATCGCCGCACGCGCGACCGCATGCCAGCCCACGACTTCGAGCTGGAGGAGGCGCTCGAAGAAGGGGTGATGATGAAGTGGCTCTCAACCATCAAGCGCATGGACGAGGGAGTGATCACGGTCGAAAAAATGGTCCTCGACGCCACCGGTTTCCCGCAGCCGACCGGAGAATTCGAAAAGCTCGAGGCTGATTCGCTCGTGCTCGCGCTCGGGCAGGACGTCGACCTGTCGCTCCTCAACGGCGTGCCTGGACTCGAGATCAAGGACGGCGTGGTGAGGGTCGGACCGAACATGATGACCGGCTATCCCGGCATTTTCGCGGGCGGCGATATGGTGCCGGCCGAGCGGACCGTCACGGTCGCCGTCGGCCACGGCAAAACGGCGGCGCGCCACATCGATGCCTGGTTGCGCGGCGGCGCTTACGAGCCTGCACCTCGGCACGAGATCGCCACCTTCGACCAGCTCAACGCCTGGTACTATGCCGATGCACCGAAGACGGTGCGGCCGATGCTCGAAATGGCGCGACGGCGGGCGACCTTCGAGGAAGTCACGCAAGGACTCGATGAAACCAACGCGCTCTATGAGGCGCGGAGATGTCTCTCTTGCGGCAACTGCTTCGAGTGCGACAACTGCTACGGGATTTGTCCCGATAATGCCGTGATCAAGCTCGGCCCCGGCAACCGATTCAAGTTCAACTACGATTTCTGCAAAGGTTGCGGGCTCTGCGCCCAGGAGTGCCCGTGCGGCGCGATCATGATGGTGCCGGAGGCAATCTGATCGCATGGGCGCGGGTGCAGCTCTTCGTTTGAAGCCCGTTGCGGTATCGGTGGCCTGGACGCAAATCGAATGGCGCGGGCGACCAAGCTCGCTTTAATTGCGTAATTCCTGCGATTTCGCCCGCACAGAAGCGGCTAAGGGCGCAATCCACATATCCCAAAGTGAAACGAGAATCTGACAGGCCATGGCCAAGCCCATGAACGCCCCGCCGATGAGTACGATATACGCGAACACCGGATCGTAATACTTGGTTGCCCACCAAGATCCGATATCCATAATAATTGCCAGGTAGGGAATGACGATAACGGCTACGCGGAACCAAATGGGTGTCACACTCAAGCTGAAGATCGCTCCAGTCAGGACGAACATCATACTGATACCGAAAAGATGGATATGCGACACCTTGGCCAACTGGAGCAGGCTTAATCCGGTATCCGGTGTGGTGATCTTTTGTACCTCTTCGAAGCTGGTGAGAGGCAAAATCGGCATCCCAGACTGAGCACTGTGGCAGGTCGCGCACTTTTGTATGAGAATGGGTTCGATTTTCGCGTAACCGTCGGCTGATACACCGTCACGAATCCACTGGAAGACCTGCTCGCGCTCCTTCGCAGTGAGCTTGTCGGCCATCGTTCCCTTAAGGGCTGCCTCCAAGCGGGTGTCTGTCGATCCATGATATTTTGCGCTGATACCCTCCACCGGCCCCTGTCCCTCCTCGTGATGCGGTTCGATATCGACTAGGAACAAATAGGACAGCGCCATCAGATAACCGATGCCGATCACAATCAGAAAACTGGTGAAGAGCGCGCGCAAGGTCACTGGTAGGTCGCGTAATGAGATCATTGATAGTGCCCCCATATCATGAGTGATTCATGCTAGGGCAGGATAGCAGGCCGTTATTTGATCTATCTCAAAACTGAAGAGCGCATCTCCTCTATGGTTGCCCGCCGCTCGGTTACGGAATGGCTGAAGGAGGGCCGAAGAGCATGTGCATCATGATCAAACGAGCGTTGTTGCCACTCGCTATCGTGGTCATGTCGGGCTTCTTATTCGAAGCGTCGGCGGCGGATCCGGTGATTGCCGTCAAGGTGGCCAAAGCACCGGACCTTAAGGCTGGTGCCGCCGATCCGGCATGGGCCCAAGCTAAGGGGGTCACGGTTGCCCTGGCTGGCGGCGCGAACTTCAAGGACGGCAAGACAACCGCGACCATCAAGGCGGTTTATTCCGGCGACATGTTCTACATGCTCGTGCAGTACGACGATCCGACGCAGTCGATACGCCGCTTTCCATATCAGAAGCAGGCCGACGGCAGCTGGAAGAAACTGAGCGACCCCAAGGACAAGGGTGGGGATGACAACGTCTTCTATGAAGACAAGATTGCACTGATCTGGAACATCGGCAACTCGATCAAGAACTTCAGCCAGATGGGCTGCATGGCCGCCTGCCATGCCGGCGAGGCGGGGAAACCTTTTGGCAATAAGTATCTGGCGAACGAGGGCGAGCTCGGCGACATCTGGCACATGAAGGCGATTCGCACTAGTCCTAACGGCCAAGCCGATGATCAGTATCTCGATAACACTCGCTACGACAAGGACAAGGCTCCCGAGGCCGGACGCAAGAGCGACCCGAAGACCGGCGGTGGCTACGATGACATCAAGCTGGTCAACGGCAAGCCCGAGTTCATGCACAAGAGCGGCACGCCGGCGAACAAGGGCGGCACCTATTACTTGAAGGACGCGGACAAGGCCCCCTTCGATGACAGCAAATTCCAACCCGGCGACGAAGTTGCTTCGATCCTGGTCGCACCATTTACCGGCGACCGCGGCGACATCGCGACCAACATCGCCTGGAACAACGGCAAGTGGAGCATCGTTTTGGCGCGCAAGCTCGTGACCGGCAGCAAGTATGACGTCCAGTTCGACAATCTGGACGGCACTTACGAGTTCGGCCTCGCCGCGTTCGATAATGCCCAGGTGCGCCACGCGTTTCACGTCGGCGCGCTGCAGCTCAAGTTCGCCAAGTAGGCCTCGCGCTGTTACGTGCTGGGCCGGCCACGAGGTGCTCCCGTTTCTCGCGGCCGGCCGCCTCACGCAAATCGGGGGCAGATCGGTCAGTGCAAGATCGGCATTCTCCTGAAAATCAATCTCAGTGCGCCGGCACCCGCTATTTGATCCACCTCACTGAATTGACACCAATCACGCTCATGATTGTTCAACCTCGCGGCAAGCAAAGGAGGTTATAATGCCAGCAGTGCTTCCTCGGCAGAAACGCCGCCGGTCTCTTTTTGCGCCCATTCTGGCGTGGTGCAGCGGTCGCGTCAGAGGAATCGCCCTGTTTGGGCGCAAGCGTCGCAGCCCCGCCCAAGCCAGCGATGTCGTTGGGGACGTTCGCTCGTCCGGCGAAGCGCTCGACCTCCCGCGCTATTCCTATGATGCCAGCCTATTGTTTCGCCGGATGGCTGCGCTGCGAATTGATCAGGACGAACTCGCATGCGACGACCCTTTGCTGTTCCGCGAGCTGCAGGCATTATGCACGTTGTGCCGCAGCAAGGAACGCTGCGTGCTGGACCTGACGCAGGAAGGCGACAAGCCCGAGAATCGAAAGTGGCGCGAATACTGCCTCAATGCCACGACGTTGAATGCTCTCGGCGCGCTACAAAACTGCGCTCGGGCAACGCAATACCTGCGGACGCCACGTTCCACTGGCTATGTGGCAAACGAGCGATTGGCTCCAGACAAGCCGAGCCGCTGACGCACCGCAAACTCGCGTGATCTCCGTGGAAGGCAGTGCCGCGGGCGGCAAGTTAAACCATGATCAGCGCTGCCGCTGTGATCGCGATCAGCACCCACGCCGACCCATAGCAGGTCGCCTTGACCGCGACGCCACCCCCAAAGCCGAGATCATGGGCGGTCATGCGGAGGCGATGAGCAGCGTGCCAGGCCGGAAGCGCCACGGTGCCGAACAGGATCAGCTTTCCGAGCGGATTGTGCGCGAATGCTGCCATTTTTTCATATGGCAGATGCACCACGCCGAGCGGCAGCAGCAGCCCTGTGATCAGGATCAGCACCGGGATGATCAGCGCCGCCACTAATCCGCCGGCGGCGAAAGGCAGCCACAGGATGGGTTTGTTCGACCGGGCCATGGTTCAAATCCCTGCGGCAATCAGCACGATGAGCGATATCACCGCCCAGACGCCGTAATGCATGCCGACGATCGCCTTGGCCGGGATGGGCTCGCCCCGCAACGCCAGCGGCATGGCCTTCGGGGTAAGCGCGAACCAGGTCACGCTGTGATAGGCGGCGAACGCCAGACAGATCAGCTGGAACAGCACAGCCAGCGGGCTGGACAGCACGGCCAAGAAACCGTCCCACGCAGCATGCCCCTGGGCGAGGCGCACAAGCCCGACCATCAGCAAAGCGCAATAAAGCCCGACGAACAAGCTGGTCAGCTCGCGCACCATGTAGACAACGTAGCGGCGGTGGCTGAGCCACCAGCTGCGCTTAACCTTGCGGATGTACGGGCGGCGGCTCATCGACGCGCTCCCGGCAGCAGCCGCGCCTTGAACCAGTCGAGCGAGGCGGAAATCTTGGTCTGCTGGATTGCAGCGGCGGGATCGACGTGCTTGGGACACACCTCCGAGCAGGCGCCGACGAAGGTGCACTCCCAAATGCCGTCGTTGCTGGCCACCACGTCGGCCCGTTGCTCCTTGCCGTTGTCACGGGAGTCGAGATTGTAGCGGTGCGCGAGCGCGAGCGCCGCCGGCCCGACGAAGCTCTCGTTCAACCCGCATTGCGGACAGGCGGCGTAGCACAGCAGGCAATTTATGCACAGCGTGTACTGTTTGAAGGCCATCAGCTGGAGGGGAGTCTGAAGATTTTCGCCGTCGCTTAGGGACTTCTCCCGCTTTGCGATCACATAAGGCTTCACGCTGGAAAGCTTGTCGATGAAACTGTCCATGACAATCACCAGATCGCGTTCGATCGGAAAATGGTCGAGCGGCTCGATCCGAATCACGCCATCACGGTAATCGCGCAGGAAGGCATGACACGCGAGCTTGGCTTCGCCGTTGATCATCATGCCGCAGCTGCCGCAAATTGCCATGTGGCAGGACCAGCGATACGCCAGCGTGGCGTCCACACAGTCCTTGATGTAGTTGAGCCCGTCCAGCACAACCCAGTCGTCCCGGTAGGGGATGCTGTAGGTCTGGAAATGTGGTTCGCTGTCGAGCTCCGGCCGGTAGCGCAGGATCTCGAGCGTTACATTTTCGCTCATGCCGCGGCTCCCCCATAAACTCGCTCGGCCGGTTTTGAGCGGGTGATCACCACGTCGCAATAGCCCACGGTTGGCGGTTCAGAACCGCGATAAGTGGCGAGGCTGTGCTTGAGATAATTGGCGTCATCCCGTTCGGGATGATCCAGGCGCTGGTGCGAGCCGCGCGATTCCTTACGTCGAGCCGCCGAGTGCGCGATGGCCTCGGCAACCTGCAGCATGCAGCCGAGCTCCAACACCTGAATAAGTTCGGTGTTGAACACGTTGCTGTGGTCTTGCAATTGCACCTTCTCGTAACGCAGGCGCAAATCCGCCAGCGTGCGACACGTCTCTTGCAGCGAGCTTTCGCTGCGGTAGATGCCAGCCCCACTCTCGATGGTGTCATGCATTCCCTTGCGAAGGCCGGAGACGGTCTCGCTACCTGTCTTACGCAAGAACAGGTCGCGAATGCGCTCCTGAGCGGCGTCCGCGCCTTCGCGGGCGGCGGTGGCGCTGACCATAGGATTCGCCTTGGCAAACGCGGCCGCGCTGTGCCCGGCGCGCGCGCCGAATACCAGGAGCTCGGTCAGCGAATTGGAGCCGAGGCGATTGGCGCCGTTGATTGACACGCAGGCGCACTCGCCGGCAGCGAACAGGCCGGGCAACGGCGTTGCGGCATCGATGTCGGTGTGGATGCCGCCCATCGTGTAGTGAACCACTGGCCGCACGGGGATAGGCTCGTACACGGGGTCGACTCCCGCGTAGCTCTGCGCCAATTCACGCACCATAGGGAGGCGTTCGTTGATTTTTTTCTCGCCGAGGTGACGAATATCGAGGAGCACGGCATCGCCATGCGGTGTTTTGATGGTGCGGCCCTTTTTCTGCTCGTGCCAGAACGCCTGGCTTAACCGGTCGCGTGGACCTAACTCCATCGCCTTCAAGCGCGGCCATGGATCTGGTGGACCGAGATTGTAGTCTTGGAGATAGCGGTAACCGTCCTTGTTAATCAGGAGGCCCCCCTCTCCGCGTGATCCTTCGGTCATCAGTATGCCGGTGCCGGGGAGCCCGGTCGGGTGATACTGGATGAACTCCATGTCTTTGAGTGGCACGCCTGCGCGATAGGCCATAGCCATGCCGTCGCCGGTCTTGATCGCGCCGTTGGTGGTGAAGGGAAAGATGCGGCCGCAGCCCCCGGCAGCGATGATCACCGCTTTGGCTTGGAAGGCAACCATGCGTCCCGACCGCATTTCGATCGCGACAGTGCCGGTGCAACGACCATCCTCGACCAAAAGGTCGGTCGAGTAGTATTCGTCGAAACGCCGGATCGAGGGATATTTTAACGAGGTCTGGAACAGGGTGTGCAGCATATGGAAACCGCTCTGGTCGGCTGCATACCATGTGCGTTCGATCTTCATTCCGCCGAATGGGCGCACTGCCACCTTGCCGCTGGGCTCGCGGCTCCACGGACAGCCCCAATGCTCCATCTGCAGCAACTCGCGCGGAGCCATGTTCACGAAAAGCTCGACCGCGTCCTGATCGCACAACCAATCGCCGCCCGACACGGTGTCGTGAAAATGATAATCGAGGTTGTCGTCGTCCTTGATGACGCCGGCCGCGCCGCCTTCGGCAGCAACCGTGTGGCTGCGCATGGGATAGACTTTAGAGAGCACGCACAGGCTCAGCGAAGGGTCGGCCTCGGCCACCGCAATCGCCGCGCGCAAACCAGCTCCGCCGGCACCTATAATGGCTATATCCGTAGAAATGAAATCCATGGGCAAGGTCTTCGCACGAGCGCGCCAGATACCACGCCCCTTTTCAGGAGAAGTTGATGTAGGTCAAGATCGCTGGCTTGCTCTCCGGTAGCTTGCCCCTGTTAGCCTCATTCCTGCGGTCCGCGGCAGGATGCTTCGGCGGAGGAGAAATGCCGGTTATTTCGACGATACGGCGCGTCCCTCACAGTGCAGATGAGATGTTCGACCTGGTGGCCGACGTCGAACGCTATCATGAATTCGTGCCCCTCTGCTCAAGAAATGCCATTGTGTCCCGTGAAACGCGCGGTGAGAGTGAGGTCTTAATGACCGACATGACGGTCGCCTGCGGGATCTATCGTGAATCCTTCAGGAGCCGTGTTACGCTCGATCGCGCGAACGGATTCATTCTGGTCGAGTCGGCGGACGGGCCGCTGCGTCGATTGCGAACCCGATGGACATTTCATTCGCAATCTGACGGCAGCTGCAACGTTGGGTTCCATTTACAGTATGAATTCACAAGCCGGGCTCTGGCGCTGCTGATGGGTCCGGTCTTCGATGTCGCATTCGGCCGTTTCGTGCAGGCTTTCGAGCGCCGCGACGAGGTG
>Ga0306922_10003212_pt1 | contig 15258 bp, 11 predicted proteins | sample sta12Cox44000082_FD_203758 | JGI IMG/M metagenome (GOLD analysis project Ga0306922, IMG submission 203758) | Lab enrichment of tropical soil microbial communities from Luquillo Experimental Forest, Puerto Rico - statoxic.12C.oxic.44.000.082 (v2)... | ecosystem: Environmental > Terrestrial >... | reverse complement strand
ACCCAGTTGGGTCGTAACTTCCAGGTGATCTACGAGCAGGCCAACGCCCACGGCCAAAAGGTGCAGACGGCCGGCAACAACATGTTCAACACCGACAGCAGTGTGGGGTCCAGCTGGGCCTAACTCCCGACTTCAGGCGCGGCAGCACACCTGTCGGTGTGCTGTCGCGTCCTGCGGTTTCCGCGCATTTCGACCACTTCGACCTCTTAGGGTATTGATGGACCAACAGAGCACCCGCACCGACATCACCGTCAACGTCGATGGTTTCTGGATGCTTCAGGCGCTGCTCGACATTCGACACGTCGCGCCGGAATTGCGGTGCCGGCCATTTGTGTCCGCTGACTCGAGCGACTGGCTCAACGAGCACCCCGGAATGGCGGTGATGCGCGAGCAGGGCATCGTCGTCGGCGACGAGGTCCAGGAGCAGGTCGCGGCCCGAATGCGGGTCCTCGCCGCGCCCGACCTTGAGGTTGTCGCCCTGCTGTCGCGGGGCAAGTTGCTCTACGGCGTTGTCGACGACGAGAACCAGCCGCCCGGTTCGCGCGACATCCCCGACAACGAGTTCCGGGTGGTGCTCGCCCGCCGCGGCCAGCACTGGGTGTCGGCCGTGCGGGTGGGCAGCGACATCACCGTCGATGACGTCGCCGTCGCGGACAGCGCCTCGATCGCGTCATTGGTGATGGACGGTCTGGAGTCGATTCACCACGCGGAGCCGGCGCAGATCAACGCGGTCAACGTGCCACTGGAGGAGATGCTGGAAGCAACCAAGTCATGGCAGGAGTCCGGTTTCAACGTCTTTTCCGGCGGTGATCTGCGGCGAATGGGCATCAGTGCCGCCACGGTGGCCGCGCTGGGCCAAGCGCTGTCGGACCCGGCCGCCGAGGTTGCGGTGTACGCGCGTCAGTACAAGGACGACGCGAAGGGCCCCAGCGCCTCGGTGCTGTCGCTCAAAGACGGTTCGGGTGGCCGCATCGCGCTCTATCAGCAGGCACGCACGGCGGGTTCCGGGGAGGCGTGGCTGGCCATCTGCCCGGCAACCCCGCAGCTGGTGCAGGTCGGTATCAAAACCGTCCTGGACACGCTGCCGTACGGCGAGTGGAAATCCCACCGCAGGGTTTGACATGCGCGTGAAACGTAAACTTCACCAATGCTTTTGCGCATAACATGCGGTAGGGACGCGAAGACGGCATACTTCTCTAGGATCATTAGCAAATCTCAAACCAGTGTCACCACAACTTTTTATCCCAAGGCGAGGCAGATGAAATCCGAAATGGTCGAGCTACACCTCCCGGGGGGCCACAGCGCCCCGGCAAGTAGAGCGGCACAGGCCCCAACACGGCCGGCGACACGGGGTTACACATTGACCATGGCAGGGGGTGCAGGGCGATGACCGCGGTAGCTGACGCCCTACAGGCAGACATCGAGGGAATCTCACAGCCTCGGGCGGTAGTGGTCAGCGTCATGGCCGGCGAGGGTGTCCAGATCGGGGTTTTGCTGGATGCCAACGCGCCGGTTTCAGTGATGACCGACGCGCTTTTGAAAGTGGTCAACAGCCGGCTTAGGGAGCTCGGCGAGACCCCGCTGGAGGCCGAGGGGCGCGGCAGGTGGGCGCTTTGCCTCGTCGACGGAACGCCCTTGCGCGCCACGCAATCGCTGACCGAGCAGGACGTCTACGACGGCGACCGATTGTGGATCCGGTTCCTGCCGGACACCGAACACCGGTCACAGGTCATCGAGCACATCTCCACCGCGGTTTCGGCAAGCTTGAGCAAGCGCTTCGCCGCGATCGACCCGATCGTCGCGCTGCAGGTCGGCGCATCGATGGTCGCGATCGGGGTGACAGTAGCGTCCGGTTTGCTGGGTTGGTGGCGCTGGCACCACAACTCGTGGCTGCCGACGGTCTACGCCGCGATCATCGCGGCGCTGGTGTTGGCGGTGGCCAACCTACTGGTAATGCGGGCCAAGACGCAGGCCGATCGAAGCGTGGCCGACATCATGCTGCTGAGCGGCCTTGCGCCGCTGACGGTGGCCGCGGCGGCGGCGCCGCCGGGCGGCGTCGGGTCCCCGCACGCGGTGTTGGGCTTTGGCGTACTCACCATCGCCGCGGCGCTCGCCCTGCGCTTTACCGGCCGCCGGCTCGGCATATACACGGCGATCATCACGATCAGTTTGGTGGCGGCGATTGCCAGCTTGGCGCGCATGGTCGCGGCGACCAGCGCGGTGACGAATTTCAGCTGCGTGGTGCTGGTCTGCGTGCTGGCCTACCAGGCCGCACCGTCTCTGTCCCGTCGACTGGCCGGCATTCGGCTGCCCGTGTTCCCGTCGGCCACCAGCCGGTGGGTGTTCGAGGCGCGACCGGATCTGCCCACGACCGTGATGCGCCCCGAAGGTGGCCTTCCGGTCCTGGAGGGGCCCGCGTCGGTTCGCGATGTGGTGCTGCAGGCCGAACGGGCCCGGTCGTTCTTGACGGGTCTGCTGTTGGGCCTGGGCGTGCTGATGGTGGTCTCGCTGACCGCATTGTCGGATCCGCACACCGGGCAACGCTGGCTGCCGCTCTTGCTGGCCGGCTTCTGCGCTGGCTTCCTGATGCTCCGCGGCCGCTCGTACGTCGACCGCTGGCAGGCGATCACGCTGGCCGCGACCTCGGTGATCATCGTCGCCGCGGTGGTGGTGCGGTACGCACTGGGGCTGCAGTCGCCGCTGGCACTGTCGATCAGCGTCGCGATCCTGGTCCTGCTGCCGGCGGCGGGCCTGACGGCCGCGGCCGTGGTGCCCAACACCGTCTACAGCCCGCTGTTCCGCAAATTTGTGGAATGGATTGAATACCTGTGCCTGATGCCGATTTTCCCGTTGGCATTCTGGCTGATGAATGTCTATGCGGCGATCCGTTACCGCTAGCGGCAAGGTGTGGCGCGGTCGCGCATCTCGTGCGACCGTCGCTGCGCTCCTACTCACTTCAGGCGCATTGGCGGGTTTGCCGCCCGCGTCTGCGATTTCGCCGCCAACGGTTGATCCGGGCGCGGTGCCGCCTGATGGTCCACCCACACCGGTGGCGCCGATGAAGCAGAACTCCTACTGCACCGAGGTTGGGGTTGTGCCCGGAAGCGATTTTCGGCTGCAGCCGAAGTACATGGACATGCTGAACTTGCAGGAAGCATGGCAATTCGGCCGTGGCGCCGGGCAGAAGGTCGCCGTCATCGACACCGGTGTGACGCCCCACCCCAGGTTTCCACACCTGATTCCCGGCGGCGACTACATCATGTCCGGCGACGGGTTGTCGGACTGCGACGCCCACGGCACCATCGTGGCGTCGATGATCGGCGCAGGGCCGGCCAACGGCGCCACAGCGCCGCCCGCGGCACCGCGCAAGCCGGTCACGATTCCCACCACCGAGCCGCCCCCGAAAGCGCCACCGCCACAGACGGTGACGTTGTCGCCGTTGCCTCAGACCGTGACGATGGTTCCGCCGGCCCCGCCCCCGTCGGAAGCGCCCCCTCCACCGGGGCCATTCGGATTTCCGCCCCCCGCGCCGCCACCACCGCCGGCAGCACCACCGCCGCCGGCAGCGCCGGGACCTGGTCAGGCACCGTCGGGACCTGGTCAGGCACCGTCGGGACCTGGTCAGGCAGCGCCGGGAGCTGGTCAGGCAGCGCCGGGAGCTAACCGGGGCAACGGAGACACGGTGACAATACCGAGCTACTCCGGCGGTCGCCGGGTCATCGCCGTCGACAACCCAGGCGGCCCGCGGCCGCTCGACCCGCCCAAACCGCCGCCCCCACCACCACCACCGCCGCCGCCGCCGCCGCACGCCCCCGATGGCTATAGCGGAATCGCGCCGGAGGTCGACATCATCGCGATCCGCCAGTCCAGCCAGGCCTTTGGGCTCAAGGATGCCTACACCGGTGATGAGGATCCGCAGACGCGGGCGAAGGTCGACGATGTCGAGACCATGGCGCGCGCGATCGTGCACGCGGCCAACATGGGCGCCACGGTGATCAACATCTCCGACGTGACCTGCATGAGTGCGCGAAACATCGTCGACCAACGTTCGCTGGGCGCCGCGGTGCGGTATGCGGCGGTCGACAAGAACGTCGTCATCGTGGCCTCGGCCGGCGACAGCAGCAAGAAGGACTGCAAGCAGAACCCGGCGTTTGACCCCATGCAGCCGAAGGATCCCCGCGACTGGAACGGTGTTACCACCGTGGTAACGCCGTCCTGGTTCAGCGACTACGTCCTGACGGTCGGGGCGGTCGACGAAGACGGCCGGCCGCTCGCCCAAGGTGGTCAAGGTGGTGGGCAGGGTGCGTCGAGCATCGCCGGGCCGTGGGTGGGAATCGCCGCGCCTGGGATCGACGTCGTCGGGCTCTCACCCCGCGACGATGGCCTGATCAACGCGATCGATGGGCCCGACAACACGCTGCTGATTCCGGCAGGCACCAGCTTCTCGGCCGCGATCGTGTCCGGCGTAGCTGCCCTCGTCCGCGCCAAGTATCCCCAGCTATCCGCATACCAAGTGATCAACCGGCTGGAACGGACCGCCCGGGCTCCGGCGCGCGGCGTGGATAACCAGGTCGGCTACGGTGTTGTCGACCCGGTAGCGGCGCTGACCTGGGATGTACCCGAAGGTCCAGCAAAGCCGCCGCAGCAGCTGTCTGCACCGCTGAACCTGCCTAAACCGGTCCCTCACCGCGATATGGTGCCCATATGGGTGGCCGCCGGGGGATTGACCGGAGCGCTACTGGTCGGCGGCGCGATGTTCGGTATAGCCGTGTTTATTAAGCGAACGCGGAAGCAGCAGTGAGGGCGGAACAGTAGCAACAATGAGGGCTCAGCGCAGTATTGGACTGTCTTTGTCGTGGCCGCGGGTGACCACGGTGTTTCTGGTCGACGTCGTGATCTTGTTGGTGGCCAGTCACTGCCCGGCCTCCTGGCAGGGCGATCATCACATCGCGTTCTGGGTGGGTGTTGGCCTCGCAGTGGTGGTCACCCTGCTTTCCCTGGTCACGCACCACGGCCTCACGGTGACCTCCGGCTTGGCCACATGGCTATGGGATTGGTCCGCCGATCCGGCCGGCGCGCTGGCTGCGGGATGCACCCCCGCGCTCAACCACCAGCGCCGCTTCGGGCGCGACACGGTCGGCGTCCGCGAGCATGAAGGCCATCTGGTCACAGTGATCGCGGTGGACGGCGGAGAGGACGACACCCCTGGGCGCCACCGCCATCGGGCTACCGCGGGCACCTTGCCTGTGCAAGCGGTGGCTGATGGCCTGCGCCAGTTCGATATTCACCTGGACAGCATCGACATCGTCTCGATGAAGGTGCGCATCGGGGGCAACGCGGCAGAGAAGTCAAAGCTGGATGACTGGGGGCCCGAAGAGTGGGGGCTGGTAGGTGATCAACCCACCTCCTACGTGCGCCGCACCTGGTTGGTGCTGCGGCTGAACCCGCAACGCAACGTGGCCGCGGTGGCGGCCCGCGATTCGCTGGCTTCGACGTTGGTGGCAGCCACGGAGCGGCTCGCCCAAGATCTCGACGGACGGAGTTGTGCGGCCAGGCCGCTGACCGCCGAGGAGATCGCCGAAATCGACAGCGCCGCGCTGGCAGATCTGGAGCCGACTTGGAGCCGGCCCGGATGGCGGCACCTCAAGCACTTCAACGGGTTCACGACCAGCTTCTGGTTGACGCCGTCGGACATCACCACCGCGACCCTGGAAGGGCTGTTGTCGTCCGACGTGGGGGCCACCGTGATCACGATCCGGCTCATCCCCGACGGTGGCCGTGCCCACGTGTCGGCCTGGGCGCGATACCACAGCGACGGCCGGCTATCCAGGCACGTATCGTCCGGGCTCAACCGGCTCACCGGCCGCCAGCTAGCCGCGGTACGCGCGAGCTTGCCCGCCCCGTCGGCCCGCCCGCTCCTGATCGTGCCCAGTCGTGCACTGCTCGACGATGATGATTTGATGCTGTCGGTCCGTCAGGTGCGGGACGGCTCAGCGAGCGTGCCCGTAGCGTAATGACGCGCTCGCAATCACCCGCCGAAGACGCCCGTAATGCCATGGTCGCCGGCCTGTTGGCGTCGGGGATCTCGGTCAACGGACTGCAGCCCAGCCACAACCCGCAGGTGGCGTCGCAAATGTTCAACACGGCGACCACCCTCGATCCGGGGATGTGCGATGCCTGGCTAGCGCGGCTGATGGCAGGTGAGCAGGGCATCGACGTGCTCGCCGGCGCATGGTCGTCGGTCCGGACGTTCGGTTGGGAAACCCGCCGCCTAGGGGTCACGGACCTGCAGTTTCGTCCTGAAGTCTCCGACGGGTTGTTTTTGCGGCTGGCGGTCACCACCGTGGATTCGCTGGCCTGCGCGTACGCCGCCGTTCTGGCCGAGGCGAAACGCTTCGAGGAAGCGGCCAAACTGCTCGACGGGATCGATCCCCGCCATCCTTTCGACGAGGAAGTCGTCGATTACGTGCGGGGCGTGCTGTACTTCCGCACCGGGCGTTGGCCAGACGTGCTCACGCAATTTCCCGAGGGAAAGACCTGGCGGCACCCCGAACTGAAGGCCGCGGGCGCGGCGATGGCGACCACGGCGCTGGCGTCACTGGGAGTCTTCGAAGAGGCTTTTCGCCGCGGCGAGGCCGCCATCGAGGGCGACCGGGTGCCGGGGGCTGCCAATATCGCCTTGTACACCCAAGGCATGTGCCTGCGGCACGTCGGCCGCGAGGAGGAGGCCGTCGAGCTATTGCGGCGGGTGTACTCGAGGGATCCCAAGTTCGCCCCGGCCCGTGAGGCGTTGGACAATCCCAACTACCGGCTGATACTGACCGACCCCGAAACGATCGAGGCCCGCACCGACCCGTGGGATCCGGACAGCGCGCCCACCCGCGCGCAGACCGAGGCCGCGCGCCACGCCCAAGAGGCCGCCAAGTATCTGGCCGAAGGGGACGCGGAGCTCAACGCCATGCTCGGCATGGAACGAGCCAAACGGGAAATCAAGCTCATCAAGTCGACCACCAAGGTCAACCTGGCCCGCGCCAAGATGGGCCTCCCGGTGCCGGTGACATCACGCCACACCCTGCTGCTGGGGCCGCCCGGGACCGGCAAGACGTCGGTAGCGCGGGCCTTCAGCAAGCAGCTGTGCGGGCTCACGGTGTTGCGCAAGCCGTTGGTGGTGGAGACCAGCCGAACCAAGCTGTTGGGCCGGTATATGGCCGACGCCGAAAAGAACACCGAGGAGATGCTCGAGGGAGCGTTGGGTGGGGCGGTGTTCTTCGACGAGATGCACACGCTGTTCGAGCGCGGCTACCACCAGGGCGACCCCTACGGGAACGCGATCATCAACACGCTGCTGCTGTACATGGAAAATCATCGCGACGAGCTGGTGGTCTTCGGGGCGGGTTATGCCAAGGCCATGGACAAGATGCTCGAGGTGAATCAGGGTCTGCGACGGCGCTTTTCGACCGTCATCGAGTTCTACAGCTACACCCCGGAGGAGCTCCTCGCGCTGACCAAACTGATGGGGCGGGACAACGATGACGTCATCACCGACGCAGCGGCCGATGTGTTGTTGCCGTCGTACACCAAGTTCTACCTCGACGAGAGCTACTCGGAAGACGGGGACCTGATTCGCGGCATCGATACGCTCGGCAACGCCGGCTTCGTGCGCAACGTCGTGGAAAAGGCCCGCGATCACCGCAGCTTCCGACTGGACGACGAGGACCTCGACGCGGTGCTGGCCAGCGAGCTCACTGACTTCAGCGAGGATCAACTGCTCCGGTTCAAGGAACTGACCGCTGAGGACCTGGCCGAGGGCCTCAAGGCGGCAGTGGCCGAGAAGAAGGCGTCGTAAATACCGCCGGGCTCTCCCGGCGGTTTGTTGCAATCGACTGCGCGCGGGCGCGAGACGCGATCTCACAGACGCCGGCTCGGCTGGTTGAGCTTTCCGCAACACCGCGAACACGCTGCCCGCCCGCGGGGCCGACCGGTTCGCGGCGATAACCTGCGTGAACGGGGCCGGTCAGCCTCACAGAAAACCCCCAGCAGTTAATCAGGGTGGCGGCAGCGAGGCACCCGTACGCTTAGTGAAATTCAGGGGGGCATCGCATGACGATTCGCTATCGACTTGGTGATCTCGACGCCCACGGCGCCGCCGTCCGGTCCAGGGCCGCATTGCTGGACGCATGGGGCGGCGCCGGCCGGCGGGCACCCAAAGGCAAAGGATTCAGACCACCGGTAGCAACGTGGCCGGCACCGATAGGGCCCTCCGTCTAGCTGGGCTTAATTGCATTACGCTACCAGGGTGGTAAACGCTGCGAGCCAACAAGCGCTATCCAAAGTAATGGAATTCGAATTGTTGGCGATGACTAAATAAGCCGTGGCTGATCGACACCCATAAGCGTCTGGCTCATTGGGCTACCGATTTCATTGACGGCGCCGACCGTCGATAAGCTGTGCCGGAGTTTACAAATTGCATACAATTTCTGGATGGTTGCTACGTATCACCTAGCAATTCGCTGTACACGGCATCCAACACAGTAATGCGTTAGCTACTACGCAGCATTGTCACAGGGGTAGTGACGTGGTGACATTCGCTTTCTACCTTACTATTACACCGCGGGAACGTGGTACAAACACGTTCCTATCAGGATGATCGGTACATCGGGCAGTGGAGCGTGCGAACTGGGGGATCGCGCCACTGAAACGTTTTCCGCCGGGGGGCAGTTGAATCCTTTTGCCTTCATGCGTGGCATCAACGCCCGGATTCAACTAAAGATTTCATGAATTCCATTGGAGCTACGGCACGGTTGCGTGCGGAGCTACGAAACCGACCGGAGGTAATAGATGTTGGATTTCGGGGCGCTACCACCAGAGATCAACTCTGGCCGGATGTATGTCGGTCCGGGGTCGGGGCCGATGTTGGCGGCCGCCGCGGCGTGGGATGAGCTGGCTACCGAGTTGCAGTCGACGGCGGCCTCGTACGGCTCGACGATCGAGAGCCTCACCACCGGCCCGTGGACGGGGCCGTCCTCGATAGCGATGACGGCCGCGGCCGCGCCGTACGTGGCGTGGATGGGTGCGACGGGCGCTCAGGCTGAGGAGGCGGCCACCCAGGCCAAGCTCGCCGCCGGCGCCTACGAGACGGCGTTTGCGGCGATGGTGCCGCCGCCGGTGATCGCAGCCAACCGCGCGCTGCTCACAGCGTTGATCGCGACCAACTTCTTGGGGCAGAACACCCCGGCCATCGCGGCCACGGAAGCCCAGTACATGGAGATGTGGGCCCAGGATGCCGCCGCAATGTACGCCTATGCCGGTTCGTCGGCGGCCGCGTCACAGCTGACGCCGTTCACCGAGCCGCCGCAGACCACCAACCCGGCGGCCGCGACGACGCAAGCAGCCTCGGTTTCTCAGGCGAGCAGGGTGAGTGGGTTGAACATCGGCACGCAGCTGTCCCAGCTCATCAACTCGATGCCGACCGCGCTGCAAGGCCTGGCAAACGGCATCCTCCATTCACCCACGTCGGCGTCGGGAAACCTGTTGTCAGGACTCGACTTGCCACACTTGACTTCCTCAATGTCGTTGCCGGCCGGGCTCCAAGCCGACTTGACAAACTGGAACACCCTAACGTCGACGATCACGTCCGGGCCGTACTCCCTTCAAGGTCTGGCTTCCATCCCCGGTGGCCCGTTCCTGTCGTTCGGTCAGGCCTACGCCTGGGGCCAAAACGGACAGGGAGCCGCCGCGTATCTCGCCGGCCCGAAAGCCATCAACGGGGCGTTGGCGCCCCTGACGCAAGGCGCTGTGAAGCCGATGCTGAGCTCCGCTGCCGGCGGGGGGCCGGCCTCGGGGGCTATGGGCAAGGCGGCCCTGGTCGGAAGCATGTCGGTGCCCCAGGGCTGGACCCAAGCCGCCCCCGCGATCAGAACGCTGGCCTCGGCGCTGCCCACCAACCTGGCGGCGGCCCCCACGGCCTCGCTTGCCGGCGAGAGTGACGTATTCGGCCAGATGGCGCTGTCGAGCCTGGCCGGACGCGCTGTGGCCGGCGCCGCATTCCAGTCGGCGGGCAGTGGCGGGGCCGCGGCGAGCTCACTGGGCGGTGTCGTCGCCGCGGCCGACCCCGCCGCGGCCACCATCATCGTGATCCCGGCGCTCGAGGAGTGAAGTCGATGAGACGCAACAATCCAGCACAGTCCGCGCGGGCGCGCACAACCAGGCAAGGGGTCTAGACATGTTTTACGCAGCGTTTCCGCCGGAGATCAACTCGGGCAGGATGTACTCCGGCCCGGGCTCGGGGTCGATGCGGGCCGCCGCGGCGGCCTGGGAGGGGCTGGCCAGCGAATTGCAGTCCACGGTCTCCTCGTATTCGTCGGTGATCGACAGCCTGACCAGCGCGGCGTGGGTAGGTCCGTCGTCGGTGAGCATGGTGGCCGCGGTCACGCCCTACCTGACCTGGATGCAGGGCACCGCCGCACAGGCCGCCGAAGCGGCGACCCAGGCCACCGCGGCGGCGACCGCCTATGAGACGGCGTTCGCCGCGCACGTGCCACCGACGGAAATCGCCGCCAACCGCAGCCAACTGGCGTGGCTGATGGCGACCAACGTTTTCGGACAGAACACCCCGGCCATCGCGGCCACCGAAATCCAATACGCCGAAATGTGGGCCCAAGACGCCTTGGCGATGGACAACTACGCCGCCTCGTCAGCGGCTGCCTCCAAGGTGACGCCGTTCACCGCGGCGCCGCAGATCACCAACGCCGGTGGGGTGGCCGGCCAGGCTGCCGCGGTGACCCAAGCCGCCGCCACCCCGGCCGGCGGCGTGGGGACTCTGTTGTCGGAAGCGGCCAACCCGCTCGCAGACGGCAATCCGCTGCTGGCGGCACTGGCAAACCTCAGCACCGACTACACGGCCACCATGAACGGGTTGCTGAACTCGCTGTTCGGGGCCGGCACGTCCACGCTGTACACGAACCTGTACAACGCTGTGAAGGTTCCGCTCGGCTTTACGACGGGGTTCAACGACATCGGGCTGCTCACCAACTTTCCGGTGTCGCAGTGGCTGAAGTTCGCCCCGCCCGCGGCGTACGGCGCGCTCCCGAAGGACGAGCTGGGCGCCGGGCTCGGGGCGTTGGGCTTCGGCCGGGGCACGCTGTACAACTCGGTATCGGCGGGCATGGGAAATGCCGGCACGTTGGTCGGAAACCTGTCGGTTCCGCCGAGCTGGGCCACGGCCACCCCGGCCATCAGGACGGTCGCCGCCGCATTGTCGGCCGCCGGGCCGGAAGCCGTGCCGGCGGCCGCGCTCGGCGAGGGCGGGCTGCTCAGCTCGATGGCGGTGGCGGGGATGCTCGGCAGCGCCCTGGGCGCCGGTGCGCCCAGCGCTCTGAGCCGCACCGGCGTCCGCGGCCGCATCACCCCGCTCAAGGACCTCAAGGACAAGAACTCGCCTGCGCACATGAAGCGGCTGGTGGCACAGATATCGGAGAAACCCGAGAGCGTGCAACACCACAACGTCGATCAGGAAGGCCTTGACGCTCTCCTCGAACAGCTTTCGAAGAAACCCGGGATCCACGCGGTGCACTTGAAAAAGGCCGACAAGCCACAAGTTGTGCCGTCGGATGCGCAGTTGGGTTAGGGCACAACCGAATTGGGAGAGTGATGAGTTATGAGACTGCTACTAGCGGTGATCGGCGTTGCGGCGACGATTGGGTTCGCCGTGCCGGCGTATGCCGATCCGCCACCCGTTCCGAACGGTGACGACGGGGGCTTCCTCGCCGCCCTGCACCAGGCCGGCATAATCTATGCCAGCCCAGACGCCGCCGTCGCGTCCGGCAGAGCGGTATGCACGTGCCTGAACAACGGCGAATCGGGCCTGGAGCTAGTTCACGATGTGAAGAGCCACAATCCGGGATTCGACATGGAGAGCGCGTCCAATTTCGCGATGATCGCGGCGAAATTCTACTGCCCCCACCAGCTTTCGAAGGCGTAGCGCACGCTTCAACGCATCGGTTCCACCACGTAGCGGTTACCCGCGCGTTCGCGCGGTGCAGTGGTACGCCGGCGAAAAAGCTAACAGTCGGACTGAGCATCGCCTTTCAGGGACGGTTCTGCAGCTCCGGCGCGGCGGCGGCAAGTAGGTCGCCGCGGTTGCCGGTCAGCGGGGGATAGATGCGCCGGGTATTGATGCTCACCTTGGTCGCCTTGGCCGCCGCGCCCTTGGAAACCACTGCCCGGTCCCACCCTTCGGTGTAGACCGCGCCTGCCGGTCCGAGATCGAGAACCGTTACGTACCAAGGGATTCGCAGAGCAAGCATCGGCTCGTCGAACAGGTCGCTGATGACGTTGTAGCCGGCATAGCGGCCCATCGGGCGCCCGTGTTGGCACGACATCACCGACAGGTGCTCGTCGTCCATGCGCGCGGCGGCCACGTCACCCGCGGCGAACACCGAGGGCACGCCGACCACCCGCAGATAGTCATCGACCTCCACCCGGCCCAGCCGGTCGCGCACCACCGGCAGCTGCTCGGTCAGCGGGCTGGCCCGCATGCCGGCGCACCACACTACGGTGGCCGCTTGCAATTGCTCACCCGAGGACAGCGTCACACCGCGCTCGCTCACCGTCGAGACGCCTACCCCGGTTCTCGTCTCAACGCCGTTGTCCGTCAAGGCCTGTTCGATCACATGGCGCGCCGAGGCGCCCATGTCGGAGCCGACCATGGGGCTGCGGTCGACCAGAATCACCCGAGGGGTGACGCTTCCCCGCGAGAGCAATGCGCGGAGCCGCTTGGGCAGCTCGCAGGCCGTCTCGATGCCGGTGAGCCCGGCACCGACCACGACGACCGTCGCCGCCGCCGGCGTCGGCGATTCGTCGGCAAGCCCCCGCAAGTGCTGCTGCAGTGCAAGCGCGCCGTCATAGGTGTCGACGTCAAAACCAAACTCTTGCAGCCCCGGTATGGCGGGTTTGAGCACGTGACTGCCCGAAGCCAGCACCAGTCGGTCGTAGCGGTATAGCCCGCTGGCCGACGTGGTGACGGTGCGGGCGCCGGTGTCGATCGCGGTCACCTCGGTGGCGACGTGCGCGACTCCGACGGGGTCGAACAGGTCGGCGAGCGGGACGCGGCAGGAGCTCAAATCCGTTTCATAGTTGCGAACGCGGACGTCGTGAAATGCCTTGGGACTCAGCACGGTGATATCGACCGTGTCCTTTGGGACGGCGAGCTCGTCGAGGCGGCGGGCGGCGCCCAGTGCCGCCCATAATCCGGCAAATCCCGAGCCGATCACCACCACAGCGGTCAAGTGCTCACCACCTCATCGATCTGGGCCGTCCAACCGCGTTGTCAGATGGTCGTAATCTATCTGTGTGAATGCCGTCACCGGGTTCTGGACCGCGCTGCCCCCGCTGATGCGGGACCCGGTGCTGTTCGCCATTCCGTTCTTCTTGTTGCTGCTGATTCTCGAGTGGACGGCGGCCCGCAAGCTGGAACGTCTCGAGGCCGCCGCCGAGAAGCCACGACCCGCGTCCGGGGCCTACCTGACCCGTGATTCCGTGGCCAGCATCTCGATGGGGCTGGTCTCGGTGGCCACCACCGCCGGCTGGAAGACCCTGGCCCTACTCGGCTATGCCGCGATCTATGCGTATGCGGCGCCCTGGCACCTCTCGCCGACCCAGTGGTACACGTGGGTCACCGCGATCCTCGGTGTCGACCTGCTGTACTACGCCTACCACCGCATCGCCCACCGGGTCCGGCTGATCTGGGCGACGCACCAGGCACACCACTCCAGCGAATACTTCAACTTCGCCACGGCGCTGCGCCAGAAGTGGAACAACAGCGGCGAGATCCTGCTGTGGATTCCGTTGCCCCTGCTGGGGCTACCGCCCTGGATGGTGTTCTTCAGTTGGTCGCTGAACCTGATCTACCAGTTCTGGGTGCACACGGAGCGGATCGACAAGCTGGCGCGACCATTCGAATTCGTGTTCAACACCCCGTCACACCATCGGGTCCACCACGGGATGGACAAGGTGTACCTCGACAAGAATTACGGCGGCATCTTCATCATCTGGGACCGGCTGTTCGGCAGCTTTCAGCCCGAGCTGTTCCGCCCGCATTACGGCCTCACCAAGCAGGTCGACAGCTTCAATATCTGGAACCTGCAGACCCGCGAATACGTAGCGATCGCCCGCGACTGGCGATCGGCGGGCCGCCTGCGCGATCGGCTGGGCTACGTCTTCGGTCCGCCGGGCTGGGCGCCGCGCTTGGCCGGCCAAACCGACAGCGCGGCGCCACTGGCCACGTCACGGTAACGTCACGACCAGGTCGCGCGAAAGAATCAAAGTCGGAAAGGGTTACGTCGTAACCTCAACCTGCGGTCGGTATTCACCGACGGATCGGAGCTCATGGTGCGCCGTCTGGCAACGCGGGCATTCGCCGCCTCGGTTGCCGTCGCGGCCCTCGCGTCCGGGCCGCCGCCGTTGACGGCCAGAGCGGACCCGCCCGTGGTATTTCCGGGCATGGAAATCCACCAGGACAATCTGGTCTGCACCCTGGGCTACGTCGACCCGGCCCTGAAAATCGCGTTCACTGCGGGACACTGCCGGGGTAGCGGGGTCGTTTACGACCGGGAGCACAACGTCATCGGCCGTCTGGCCACCTTCCGCGACAGCACGCCCAGCGGCACCACCGTGGCCACCGACCAGATGATCTCCGACTACGAGTCGATAGTGCTGGACAGCGGCGTCACGGCCAACAACATCCTGCCGGGCGGGCGTCCACTCGAGTCGAACCCATCCGTGGTCCTTCAGCCCGGCCAAGCGGTCTGCCATTTCGGCGTCATCACCGGTGAGACCTGCGGGACGGTGGAAAGCGTCAACAACGGGTGGTTCACCATGTCGCACGGCGTCCAGACCCAGAGAGGCGATTCCGGGGGACCGGTGTACCTGGCACCCAGTGGCGGCCCCGGGCAAATGGTCGGAATCTTCAACAGCGTGTGGGGCGACTTGCCGGCGGCGGTGTCGTGGCGGGCCACCTCCGATCAGGTCCGCCAGGATCTCGGAGTGACGACCAACCCTCGTTGACGCCCATCAATTGGACGGTGTGAGCACGAACACCGGAATCGTCGGCGCGGCGGCAAGCAGCTGGTCAACGCTGGACTCCGGCGTCAACCCGGCGACGTATCCCTTGACCTGCCAGTACCACCTGGCCAAGTAACGCCTCAACAGTTCGGGCTTGGCCGCATCTTCGACCTCGCTGACTCGAGCGCTTGCACTGCG
>Ga0306922_10003211_pt1 | contig 15264 bp, 11 predicted proteins | sample sta12Cox44000082_FD_203758 | JGI IMG/M metagenome (GOLD analysis project Ga0306922, IMG submission 203758) | Lab enrichment of tropical soil microbial communities from Luquillo Experimental Forest, Puerto Rico - statoxic.12C.oxic.44.000.082 (v2)... | ecosystem: Environmental > Terrestrial >... | reverse complement strand
CACGAGACCCGGCCCGATGCCGACATCACCGTCGTCTCGAACCCGGAATTCCTGCGCGAAGGAGCGCCATCCAGGACTTCAAGCATCCGACCGCATCGTGGTCGGCACCGACGACGAGCGCGCAAGGAAGTCATGGCCGAGATCTACCGGCCGCTCTACCTCAACAAGGCGCCCATCCTCTACACCAGCCGCCGCACGGCCGAGCTCATCAAATACGCGGCGAACCTCGCCACCAAGATCACCTTCATCAACGAGATCGCGGATCTCGCCGAGGAGGTCGGCGCCGATGTGCAGGAGGTCGCGCGCGGCCTCGGCCTCGACAACCGCATCGGGTCGAAGTTCCTACACGCCGGCCCCGGCTTCGGCGGCTCGTGCTTCCCGAAGATACGCGCGCACTGCTCAAGACCGCGCAGGATCACGACGTGCCGTTGCGGGTGGCCAAGTTTAATATCGCTGGGCGTGGCCTCTACCCACAACTACAGGTGCAGGTTTGAGGCGTGAGCTCAGGTCACCCCCAAAAACCACTGGTTCTGACCTGCGCCGCCTCGCATGGCGACCATTTCGAAACACCCACCTCAGTTTTGAGCTTGAGATCTGTGAATTTCTTTCTTCATGCATTGACGATTCGGCGCTAACTTGCGTCGGTGATTCGCATTTCCGAGAATGGAGTTGTGCTATGCCGGTTGGAGATGACAAGTCCGCTGTGCGGCCGAACCCAAACATGGAAGGCAGTACAATGCATTCCGACCGTGTGGCGCGCAGGAGGAAAGTAAACGCCTGGGCTTATGCTGAGCAAGAGCCCTCACCGCTCACGGTCATGTTGGTCAAAATGCGATTTGATTTCGCTACAGCCCAGGCTGAGGCAGCAAAGGGAACGGCGGCAGACCAAAGCATCATTCGCAAGGCGCTGGATTCAGCACATGCAGCAGCGAAGGACTGCGCTCCGTATGTTCACCAGCGTTTGTCATCTTTGGATAAGAGCAATGTTCCGGAAAGGAATCTTGATAACCTAAGTGAGGATGAACTCAAAACATTTTTGCCGCTGTTAGAGAAGTTGTGGGGCAAGAAAGCCAATAACCCCCAGCAAAGCTGGGGGTTTGAAGGGGAACCGCCAGAGGCGGTTAGAAAGGACTCTGGGACGAGAGATGGGAATTCATGAGGACGCAAGCTTCAATTGCAACTGATCCAACTGCTTGTCCGCCATCTCCTGTTTCCTGATATAGGCGCGAATCATCTCCTCATCCCGCCCGACCGTCGAAACGAAGTAGCCCCTTGCCCAGAATTTGTGACCCAGAAAATTCCGCAGCTTGCGTTCCACATTCTGTGCGATCCAGATCGAGCTCTTCCCTTTTAGATACCCGATCACCTCCGCCACTGAATATTTCGGTGGGATCGATATCAGCATGTGCACGTGGTCGGGCATCAGGTGCCCTTCCTCGATTTGGCACTCCTTGCGCCGAGCAAGCTCGTGGAATACTGTGCCCAAGTGCCGCCGGATTTGCCCAAACAACACCTTCTTGCGGTACTTCGGCGTGAACACGACATGGTACTTGCACTCCGCGTGGTTCAGGTGATTGTGATCTTGTGACATTGCGATCTCCTTGAGGGCCTCGCGGTTCCCCCAAGGAGATCGTATGACTTCGTGGCCCTACTCCCGAAGCTGTACAACTGCCTCTATTCGCTCCGGCAGAGCCGGAGGCTTAGCGGGAGAGTTAGCAGCATAGAAGACTACTTCTCGTCCCATAAAGACGTACAATGAAGGTTCGATCATGCAGGAGATAAAGGTACGGGCGGCTCGTTTGTCATAAAGCCGCGCAAACCAGCTGGATCCTGTATACGATTAACGCGTCCTTGCCTTGTCTACACGTCGACCATTTCGCAAAGGCGTCCGGCCGAACCTGTGCATTAGTTTTTTTTGTAGATTGACCATTCAGCATAGCTTGCCTTCACTTTCCAGGTCCGATTCGCCTCAGTGAGAGTGGAGTAGTGCCATGGCACGTCGAATTAAGAAGCTTTATCCAGCGCTCAAGCATGGAGCGTATTCCGCCTCGGGACTTCTTCCAGGAGAAGATCCGCTTGCCTTTGAGGAGCTGCACCAGAATCTTATCACGTACTATGACCCGAACGGGCCGCTCCAAGAATCTACAATTTTGGATGTCGCCCGTACGATGTGGCGCAAAGAAAACCTCCAAACTTTTCGCATAGCTGAGGCGGCACGCAGGCGATATTCGGCCATTCGAGCACAAATGATTCCGTCCGCATCGCCAGCGCTGCAGCATCTTGAGTATCTCAGAGACGACTGGATCCCTCCTACTGCTGCGAAGATCGAAGCAGCGACAGAAGCTGCAGAGGCGCGCGCTCGGCAAGAACTTGGGGAGAATTACAAATTCGTTGAACTGGGCGATTTAGCCACCCCCGCCCAACTGCTTGCCGAGCTGGAAGTCGAAGAACGTTTAGATGCCAGGATCGACAAACTTCTTAAGCGATACGCGATATTGAAAACCTTTGAGTCCCTTACCTCGCGTTCCTCCACCGAGTTGCCTCGCATACCTGGACCGAAGAAAGCTGCCTAGCTCCTCCTGCGCGCGGTGGCATGGTCCCAATCGCGGGACACATCGTGGCTTGCGCTGTAATTATGCAGTTACTCAACTATAAGTTGTTTTGTTGCAAATTGAAAAACAAAATTTCCAATGTAATCAATGGCCTAATTTGGACCAAAGACGCTGCCTAGAACCCAGGATCCGCACCACCTGAAGCAGATCTCAGTCCGGTAAGCGGGTTCTTCCCATCGGGGGAGGTACCGTTGACGAGTATTATCTTTATGCGAGTTGTGGCTTGGTTCTTACTAACAGCGATCATAGTGATGTGGCGGAGAATAAAAAAAGCGAATGAATCTGTCAGAGGCTCAGGATGCCGGCCATATGCCAATGGCGAATCGACCGGCATCGGCTGCAGGCGGATGTTCTGCGCGACGGGCTCGCCCGCGCGCCGGCGCCGACACCGGTTCGCGGTTCACATCCTTGATGTTCTCTCTGATGAGTAGCGCTGCTCTACGGTGAGATTGAGCTTGTGCTGCGGCGTGACCGCGGGCGCCGCCGGCGGTGCAATCGCCGGAGCATCCGGCACCGGGCCATGCGCGATCAGCGTCGTGGCGGCACAGCCGAACAGGAATGCGAGCACGGCCGTGTGGCGCTCGACCGAAGCCTCGCGCACAGCGGCGAACAGCCGCTTAACGATATCCGGCTCCGCGGCGGAGCCGGCGACGTTGTTCGATGGCGGCAGGGCTCGCCGATGTTATATAAGGTCCGGCGTCCGAATGCTCCTTCACGAAGCGCACGATGAGAGTCGGGAATGTCTCGCGTGGAGCGAGCGGGTCGGCACCTCGTGCTGGGCGGAAATTCATTCGGCGAACACGTGGCGTGGCGCACCCTTGCGGGTTAAGAAGCTCATTCTCATTCTTGTGGACTCTGCCGGGTACCCGGCGCGCCCCATATCGATGCCCATCGCGTTTCACAGTGCACGGCTGCCGGTGCCCGGCTGGACATTGAGGAACACTGCCAAGGGAGGATCAGGCAATGACCACACGTCGCGACTTTCTCAAGGGCGCGGCCGCCGGCAGCGGCATCGTGTTCTGCGGATGCGGGATGACGGGCACAGCCCGGGCACAATCCTCGCCCGCGCGCGCCTTGCCGGTGATGGTCAACGGCAAGCGCATCAAGACCATCGATGTTCACGCGCATTGTCACTTCCACGAGGCCGTCAATCTGATGGGGGAGGAGGCAAGCTCCGTCCTGCCGCGGACCAAGGGCGCGCAGGAGCATTTCATTGTCGTGGAGGAGCGCCTCAAGGGCATGGATGCCCAGGCCATCGACATGGAGGTGCTCTCCATCAACCCATTCTGGTATCGCAAGGACCGCGACACGGCGGCCGCAATCGTCAAGGTGCAGAACGAGAAGCTGGCCGAGCTATGCGCTTCTCGCCCGGACCGCTTCGCCGCCTTTGCCTCGCTCGCCCTGCAGCATCCGGATGTTGCGGTCGAGCAGCTCGAGCACGCAGTCAAGCAGCTGGGCCTGCGCGGCGCCGCCGTCGGAGCGAGCGTGCTGGGCGAGGATTTCTCCGAACCCCGCTTCCATCCGGTCTGGGCAAAGGCGGAAGAGCTCGGTGCGGTGCTGTTCATTCACCCGCAAAGCACGCCGGATCTTGCGAGGCGTTTCAAGGGCAATGGCTGGCTCGCAAACACCATCGGCAATCCGCTCGACACGACCATCGCGCTCCAGCATCTGATCTTCGAGGGCACGCTCGACCGCTTTCCCGGCCTCAAGGTCCTGGCCGCGCATGGCGGCGGCTATCTCGGCTCCTACGCGCCGCGCTCCGACCACGCCTGCTTCGTCTCGCCGAAGAACTGCAACCCCGACATCAGGCTCAGGAAGAAACCGACGGAATATCTCAACCAGCTCCATTTCGACGCGCTGGTGTTCACTCCCGAGGCGCTGCGCCACCTGGTGGCGCAGGTCGGCGCCAGCCAGATCATGCTCGGCAGCGATCATCCCATTCCCTGGGAAGAGCATCCGGTCGATCACGTCTTTGCCACGGAGAGTCTCACCGACGACGAGAAGGCGGCAATCCTCGGAGGCAACGCGACGCGCCTGCTGCGACTGGCGTAGGTTTTTCGCTCTGACGCAATTGCAACGCCGCAAAGACATCGCCTTGCTGTACGGCGCGCGCGCGGCGCGCGGATTCGGCGACGGGTTCGCGGCCATCCTTCTGCCGGCCTATCTCTCGCAGCTCGGCTTTAGCCCATTGCAGATCGGGATCGTCGCCACTGCCGCGCTGCTTGGATCCGCGCTGCTCACGTTCGTGATCGGGCTTCTGGCTCCGCGCCAGGACTTGCGTACGCTCCTGATGGGCTGCGCGGCCCTGATGATCGCAACGGGAGCGGCGTTCCCGAACGCACAGCATCTCGCCTTCATCGGCCTCATCGCCTTCATCGGGACCATGAACCCGACCACCGGCGATATCGGCGTGCATGTGCCGCTCGAGCAGGCGATGCTCGCGCACGGCGTCTCGGACAAGAACCGCACGCGCACATTCGCGCGCTACAGCCTGTTCGGCGCCCTTTCCACCGCGGCCGGCGCGCTCGCAGCCGGTGCGCCGGACCTGCTGGTCTCCGCCGCCGGCATGGACCGCAACGGCGCCTTCAAGATCATGTTCTACGTCTACGCTGCGCTCGGTCTCGTTGCGGGCCTGCTCTATTCCCGCCTTCCGCGCGGCGAGAAGCAAGCCGCGGCGCCGCAGACGCGGGCGCTCGGGCCCTCGCGCTTCATGGTTTACAAGCTCGCCGCCCTGTTCAGCCTGGATGCATTCGCCGGCGGATTTGCAGTCCAATCGCTGCTGGCGCTGTGGCTGTTCGAACGCTTCGACCTTTCGCTTGCCGCCGCAAGCGGCTTCTTCTTCTGGTCGAACGTTCTCTCTGCATTCTCCTATCCGGTGGCCGCGCGTCTGGGGACCCGGTTCGGGCTCATCAACACCATGGTCTTTACCCACATGCCGTCGAACATCTGCCTCATCCTGGCGGCCTTTTCCGGAAGCCTCACGGTGGTGCTTGCGCTTCTTCTGGTACGCTCGGCGCTTTCGCAGATGGATGTGCCGACCCGCACATCGTTCGTGATGGCGGTCGTCACGCCGGCCGAACGGACGGCGGCAGCGAGCATCACCGCCGTGCCGCGCAGCCTTGCTTCCTCCGTCAGCCCGGCAATCTCCGGCGCCCTGCTGTCGAGCGCGTTTATCGGGCTCCCGCTCGTCGTCTGCGGCGTGCTCAAGATCGTGTATGATGTGGCGCTGCTGGTTGCATTCCGTCACGTGCGGCCGCCGGAGGAGCGAGGATGACCCCGGGAAGAGCACGCGCACTTGCGCACGCCGCCCGTCGCCGCGTGCTCACCGGGCTTGCAGTGCTGGGTGTGGCCGCCGCGCCGCTCCTGTTCGCCGCTTCCGGGCTCGCGGAGCGCAATGCGGGCAGTTCGCCGCAATGGGTGGAGGAGCTGGCCTCGGCGGTGGTGCGCATCAACGCGCACATCGACCCGCAAGGCTATACCGTCGCAGGTCTCGGCCGCGAGCGCGAAGGCTCGGGCATCGTCATCGACGGCGACGGGCTGGTGGTGACCATCGGCTATCTCATGGTCGAGGCCTATGCCGCCGAAGTGACCGACAGTCACGGCCGTACGGTGCCGGCGAATGTGGTCGGCTATGACCATGAGACCGGCTTCGGACTGTTGCGGGCAGTCGAGCCGGCAAGGCTCGAGCCCAAGCCAAAGCCAAAGCCCATGCCGCTCGGCAAGTCTGCCGCCGTGAAGGAGCACGACCCCGTGCTGATTGCGAGCTCGGGCGGCAGCGGCATGGTCAGCGCGGCGTACGTGGTTGCCAAGCGCGAATTTGCCGGCAGCTGGGAATATCTGCTCGACGAGGCGCTGTTCACGGCGCCGCCGCATCCGGCCTGGAGCGGGGCCGCGCTGATCAATAACGAGGGCAGACTGGTGGGCGTGGGATCGCTCATTGTCGGCGATTCCGCCGGCAACGGCGAGAATGTGCTGGGCAACATGTTCGTGCCGATCGACCGCCTGCCTCCGATTCTCGCCGACCTCATTGCGGATGGCCGGGTGGCCGGACCCGGGCGGCCATGGCTCGGCCTCAATGCCGACGAGCTGCGCGGTCGCCTGCTCGTCGCCCGCGTCACCCCCGCAGGCCCGGCGGACAAGGCCGGCATCAGGCACGGCGACGTGATCGTGGGTGTCGATGGGGAGAAGCCGGGAAGCCTCGCCGACTTCTATCGCAAGGTGTGGTCGCGGGGCGGTGCGGGTGTCACCGTTCCGCTCGATGTGCTCCGTGACGGAGACCGGCAGCGGATCGACGTCAAGTCAATCAATCGCCTTGAGCACTTAAAGCTAAAATCGACTTTCTGATTGCAAGCTGCTGAATATTTTCAGATTCCACCGGTCACGCCACGAATACACCTTGAGATAGTTTGCTTTGCGTGTGCTCTCATTCCGAGTATTTTGTCAGAACAGACCCAAAGTGCTTCTCCGCAACGCTTCAGCTTACGGCGAACCAAGCCGCGGAGCCGCCCCCAGTGCGGTCCAGCATGCGACTTTCGATCAGCCATTTTCCCGGGTTATCGGCGACGAAGGCGATGCGCTCGACCGGGGCGACGACGACCAGCGTGTCCAGCCAATAGGGCTTCCAGCCATCGTCGAGCGCGTCCAGCAGGCGAAAATGATGGCCGTGCACATGCACCAGCCTGGCAGAAGCGCCTACGTTGCGCAGCGCCAAGCTCACGGATCGTCCGCGTTTCACGGTAAAGAGCGGCGCCGCTGGAAGGTGAAATGCGGAAGCTTTCCCTTCCGCGGAATTTTCGCCCAGAGACATGTCGACCCTGAGCGCATTTCGAAGGTCGATGCGCGCGGGCAAAGGATTGGCTGGCAGGGGCAGCGGCTGTGATCGCGGGCGCGCTGCCGGGGCCTCGCCCGTTGCCTGAGGGACAAGGCGCGCGATCGGGGTTTCGTCGCGAAAACCGCTGAGAACCGGAGTAATCCCGGCCGCGCCGGCACTCACATCGAGGAACAGATCGAGCCTGCCACCCGGCGCGAGCCCAAGGCGGCCTTCGCGCGGGACAAACGGCTCCGCGGGCTGGCCGTCGATGGCCATGACCCAGGGCGCAGCGCCAGGCAGCCGCAGAGCATAGCCGCGTGCGCTGGTGGCGTTGATGAGACGCAGCCGCAGCCGCTCGCCCGGCCGCACCGCAATATCAGGCCGCACCGCGCCGTTGACCAGAGCGGGCTCGCGCGCGCTCGGCTGGGTCGGGTCCGGCATTCCCAATACCAGCGCAACGTCACGATCGACATCGACCGCCTCTTGTTCATCGACGATGAGCGCCCCATGCAAACCCTGGTCGAGCTGCTCGGCGGAATGGGCGTGGTACCAGAACGTGCCCGCGTCGGGTGGCCGGAAACGGTAATCGAAGCTCCCGCCCGGCGCGACGGGCATCTGGGTGAGGTCCGGGACGCCGTCCATGGCATTGGGGCCTCGCACCCCGTGGCAATGAAGGCTCGTCGGCTCGTCAAGCTCGTTGAAGAGGCGAAGGTGGAGCTCCTCGCCCTGCCGCAGGCGCAGCAGCGGCCCGGGAATGGCTCCCTCGTAGGCGAGAAAATTCCTGTCGACGTGCGCATGCAATGTGCGCAAAGGCGCGCCGGATGTCTGCTGCGCCCGCGCGGCACCGCATGAGGCGGCAGACGTCACGCCGAGGAAACCGGCGCCGGCCAGGACTTTGCGTCGCGACAGCATGGCTGTGGTGGCGCTCCAGCGGTTTGCGAACAGCCGTCAGGTTATTCTACTTTTTGGCGTGCGCGGCGCGATTTCGGGATGATATAAGCCGCACCGCCCATGCCGCCCTCTGCATCTGGACCGATGCGGGTCAAACCCGCTATCGGTTGGCTGCCGACGGTCCCCTTGGCGGGCGTGGCGGAATTGGTAGACGCGCGGGATTTAGGTTCCCGTGACGAAAGTCGTGGGGGTTCAAATCCCTCCGCCCGCACCACCCGAGGAAGGGCGCGAAACCCATCGCCGCCTGCGCGGCTCACATGTAGACTGCTGCCATGGAAGTGACAGAAACTCTTTCCGACGGCCTCAAGCGCGAATTTCAGATTCAGGTCCCCGCGGCCGATCTTGAGGCGCGCGTGTCCCAGCGCCTGGGCGAACTCAAGGAGCGCGTTCAGCTGCGCGGTTTCCGGCCGGGAAAGGTGCCGGTCACCCACCTCAAGAAGATCTACGGCAAGCGCGTGATGGCGGAAACCATCGACGAGGTCATTCGCGAGCTCAACGGCAAGATCGTGAGCGAACGCGGCCTCAAGCTCGCCACCGAGCCCAAGGTCACCATCCCGAACGAAGAGAAGGAGGTTGAGAAGCTCATCGGCGGAGGGGTCGATCTCGCGTACACCCTGGCGCTCGAAGTTCTGCCCAAGATCGAGCTCGCCGATTTCAGCGGGATTGCGCTCGAGCGTCTGGTTGCGGAAGTCACCGAGACAGATACCGATGAAGCGGTCGCCAAGCTGGCAGAGCAGAGCAGGGCCTATGCCCCGAAACCCGACGGGGCAACGGCCGAGTCCGGAGACCGCGTCGTCATCGACTTTGTCGGTCTCGTCGACGGCAAGCCGTTTGAAGGCGGCTCCGGAACCGACGTGAGCGTCAATATCGGGTCGCAGACCTTCCTGCCCGGCTTCGAGGATCAGCTCGTCGGTATGGCATCCGGCGAGAAGCGGTCGGTGAAAGTTACCTTTCCGGCCCACTATGCCAAGGCGGAGCTTTCCGGCAAGGAGGCCGAGTTCGATGTGACTGCGAAATCGGTCGAGTCGCCCGTCGCGATTGTCGTCAACGACGAGTTTGCGAAATCGCTCGGCCTCGAATCGCTCGACAAGCTGCGGGAGGCCGTCAAGGGACGCCTTGTGCAGGAGCACGCCGCGGCGAGCCGCCAGCGCGTCAAGCGCCAGCTGCTCGACAAGCTCGACGAGATGCACAAATTCGCGCTGCCACCCACCCTTGCCGAGGACGAGTTCAAGAACGTCTGGAGCGCCGTGGAAGGTGATCTCCAGTCACAGGGCCGCACGTTCGCCGACGAAGGCACGACCGAGGAAAAGGCGCGCGAGGAATATCGCGGCATCGCGGAGCGGCGCGTGCGGCTCGGCCTCGTGCTGGCCGAGATCGGCGCCAAGAACAACATCACCGTGACCGAGGAGGAGATTACGCGCGCCGTCGCCGACCGGGCCCGCCAAGTTCCGGGCCACGAGCAGCAGCTCTGGGACTTCTATCGCAAGAACCCTCAGGCGGTAGCCAACCTGCGCGCGCCGATGTTCGAGGACAAGGTCGTCGATTTTCTGTTCGAGCTGGCCAAGGTGACGGACAGGTCGGTCTCCCGCGAGGAGCTCTACCGGGACGACGAGGACGACAAGCCGGCCGAGCCGGCGCGCGCGTAGCGCGATCCGCTCGCGAATCGCGGGATGTGGTATCGGAGCAGGCTTGATTCTCGATTCGAAGCATCCGTGCTTGTGGCCGGCGCGCCGGTGTATATGTATCCGGGAGCAGACCAGGTCCGCGTCAGTATTCCCTGCGGCGAATGTCCGCCATCACCGATCGGCAAGGAAGGTAGGCGACAATGCGTGACCCCATCGACACCTATATGAACACCCTGGTTCCGATGGTCGTCGAGCAGACCAACCGGGGCGAGCGCGCCTACGACATCTTCTCCCGGCTGCTGAAGGAACGCATCATATTCATCAGCGGAGCGGTCGAGGACATGATGTCGACCCTGGTGGTCGCCCAGCTCCTGTTTCTGGAGGCGGACAACCCCAAGAAAGAGATTGCGATGTACATCAACTCGCCGGGCGGGGTGGTGACCTCGGGGCTCGCGATCTACGACACCATGCAGTTCGTGCGCCCGGCGGTGTCGACCCTTTGCATCGGGCAGGCCGCCTCCATGGGATCGCTGCTGCTCGCCGCAGGACAGAAGGGCATGCGGTTTGCGCTGCCCAATTCACGCATCATGCTTCATCAGCCCTCCGGCGGCTTCCAGGGCCAGGCGACCGACATCATGCTGCACGCCCAGGAGATCCTGAACCTCAAAAAACGCCTCAATGAGATCTACGTCAAGCATACCGGGCAGGCGCTCAAGAAGATCGAGGACGCGCTCGAGCGCGATTACTTCTTGACCGGCGAGTTGGCGGTCGAATGGGGCATCGTCGACAAGGTCATCGACAAGCGGCCCGAGGACGTCTCCAAGGCGGCATAGGGGGCGGCTGGTCCGCCCCGGTTCCATTTTCACGCGGGCGGCGCGGGGATGCCCAAAAGCCGCCAAAAAGTTGACACGACGTTGAACTTTCATGATTAACGCATTCTTGATTGTCGCCGCCCTATCGTGGTTCGCTAGGACAGTGGTCCATCGCGAATGGCGGCCAAAATGGGCGCAGAGCTGTGACCTTGCTGCTACGGACTCTTAAAAGGGCCCCTGCTATGCTGAGTTGCAGCGCGGTCGGCTTGCCCGGGCGGCATACCGGAGAAAGGGTATGAGCAAGGTCGGCAGTAGTGATTCCAAGAATACGCTCTACTGCTCGTTCTGCGGCAAGAGCCAGCACGAGGTGCGCAAGCTCATCGCCGGCCCGACCGTGTTTATCTGCGACGAATGCGTCGAGTTGTGCATGGACATCATCCGCGAGGAGAACAAGTCCTCGCTGGTGAAGTCGCGTGACGGGATCCCGACTCCCAAGGAGATCAGGAAGGTCCTCGACGACTACGTGATCGGCCAGGACCACGCAAAGAAGGTCCTCTCGGTTGCCGTTCACAACCATTACAAGCGGCTCAACCATCAGACCAAACACAACGATGTCGAGCTCGCCAAGTCCAATATCCTGCTGATCGGGCCGACCGGCTCCGGCAAGACGCTGCTGGCCCAGACGCTCGCCCGCATCCTCGACGTGCCATTCACCATGGCGGACGCGACCACGCTCACGGAGGCAGGCTACGTCGGTGAGGATGTCGAGAACATCATTCTCAAGCTGCTGCAGTCCGCCGACTATAATGTCGAGCGCGCGCAGCGCGGCATCGTCTACATCGACGAGATCGACAAGATCAGCCGCAAATCCGATAATCCTTCCATTACCCGCGACGTGTCGGGCGAGGGCGTGCAGCAGGCGCTGCTCAAGATCATGGAGGGCACGATCGCGTCGGTGCCGCCGCAAGGCGGGCGCAAGCACCCGCAGCAGGAGTTCCTCCAGGTCGACACCACCAACATCCTGTTCGTGTGCGGAGGCGCCTTCGCGGGGCTGGAGAAGATCATATCCGCGCGCGGGCGCTCGACCTCCATCGGGTTTGGCGCCAAAGTGATGGCGCCCGAGGATCGCAAGTCCGGCGAGATCTTCAGGGACGTCGAACCCGAAGACCTGCTGAAATACGGGCTGATCCCCGAGTTCGTCGGACGCCTTCCCGTGGTTGCCACGCTGGAGGACCTCGACGAAGCTTCGTTGAAGCTCATCCTCACACAGCCGAAGAACGCGCTGGTAAAACAATACCAGCGGCTGTTCGAGATGGAATCGATTGACCTTACGCTGGCGGAAGAGGCGCTTGGCGCCATTGCGCGCAAGGCCATCGACCGCAAAACCGGCGCGCGGGGGCTGCGTTCCATCATGGAGGGCATCCTCCTCGATACGATGTTCGACCTTCCGAGCCTCGAAGGCGTGGAAGAGGTGGTGATCTCGAAGGAGGTCGTCGAAGGGCCACGGCCGGTCGACAGGCTCATTTGGGTTCCGCAAAACCGGGAGCTGATTGCGGTGCGCGAGGACGCTATCGTCTGGCGGCGCGCGGGACTGTCGCCGGAGGCGCTCACCGAAAACGTGGGGAAGGACGTCGCCGACAAGCTTGCGCGCGCCCCCGTTCAGCATCGCGGCGAATACTCAACGTCTCCGTTCCAGGAGGTCTCAGGTTCCGGTCTCGAGCTGCGGGTGCGGCCCCTCTACACCTACGCAGACCGGGCGAGTGACGCGAGCGCCTGAGAATTGCACAACCAGCAGGCGATCTGGTTGCGCGATTCGTTCCGGCGATCTCGAGGCGGCAAGTCAACCGGCCTTCTATTTGCTTGATTTTTCTGGCTTCCTTGACTCCAATCCGGTCCGTCGCCACCTATGGAGGCGAACGCAAAGTGAAGGGATCACCTTCTCCCGGGAGGTTTCGTAGACGCCCTCAGTCCTACTGCCTCCTTCTGGGTCCACCTCTGCACTCGCCCGCGGCGCCGGCTTTTCGGGTCGCGGTGGAGGGGCACAACATAAGGGACTTGGGGCCATGACCAGCGCCAAACCAAAGCCGTCACTCGTCGCGGGCGAGACCCGCGCCTATCCCGTCCTGCCGCTGCGCGACATCGTTGTCTTCCCGCACATGATCGTTCCGCTCTTCGTGGGGCGCGAAAAGTCGATCAAGGCGCTGGAAGAGGTGATGCGCTCGGACACTTTCATCCTGCTGGCCACGCAGAAGAACGCCGCGGATGACGACCCGGCGACGGGCGCGATCTACGAGGTCGGCACGCTCGCCAGCGTATTGCAGCTGCTCAAGCTGCCTGACGGCACCGTCAAGGTCCTGGTCGAAGGCGCCGCCCGCGCGAAGGTCGAGCGCTATACCGATCGGGCGGAATACTATGAAGCTGCGGCGCTGGTGCTTTCCGACTCCTCAGGCGAGCAGGTCGAAGCCGAGGCGCTGGCGCGCTCGGTGATCAACGAGTTCGAGAACTATGTGAAGCTCAACAAGAAGGTCTCGCCGGAAGTGATCGGCGTTGTCCAGCAGATAGAGGACTATGCCAAGCTCGCCGACACCGTGGCGTCGCATCTGGCGGTCAAGATTCCCGACAAGCAGCTGATCCTGGAGACCCCTTCCATCACCGAACGGCTGGAAAAGGTGCTCGGGATGATGGAGAGCGAGATCTCCGTGCTGCAGGTCGAGAAGCGCATCCGCACCCGCGTCAAGCGCCAGATGGAGAAGACCCAGCGCGAGTACTACCTCAACGAGCAGATGAAGGCGATCCAGAAGGAGCTCGGCGACGAGGAGGGCAAGGACGAGCTGGCCGAGATCGAGGAGAAGATCAAGCGCATCAAGCTCTCCAAGGAAGCGCGCGAGAAGGCCCAGCACGAGCTCAAGAAGCTGCGCCAGATGTCGCCCATGTCGGCGGAGGCGACGGTGGTGCGCAATTATCTCGACTGGCTGCTCTCCATCCCGTGGAACAAGAAGAGCAAGGTCAAAAAGGATCTCAAGCACGCGCAGGAGATTCTCGACAACGATCACTACGGCCTGGAGAAGGTCAAGGAGCGGATCGTGGAGTATCTCGCGGTTCAGCAGCGCGCCAACAAGCTGACCGGGCCCATTCTCTGCCTGGTCGGTCCTCCCGGCGTGGGCAAGACCTCGCTCGGCAAGTCGATTGCGCGTGCGACCGGCCGCGACTTCGTGCGCGTATCGCTCGGCGGCGTGCGCGACGAGGCCGAGATCCGCGGTCACCGTCGCACGTACATCGGCTCCATGCCGGGCAAGGTCGTCCAGTCCATGCGCAAGGCGAAGTCCTCGAACCCGCTGTTCCTGCTGGACGAGGTCGACAAGATGGGCGCGGATTTCCGGGGCGACCCGTCCTCGGCGCTGCTGGAAGTGCTCGATCCCGAGCAGAACCACACCTTCAACGACCACTATCTCGAGGTCGACTACGACCTTTCCAGCGTGATGTTCATCACCACGGCGAACACGCTCAACATCCCGCCGCCCCTGATGGACCGCATGGAGATCATCCGCATCGCCGGCTACACCGAGGATGAGAAGGTGGAGATCGCGCGCAAGCATCTCATTCCGCATGCGATCGCCAAGCACGGCCTCACCGACGCCGAATGGGCCATCGACGACGAGGCGCTCCTGCTCCTCATTCGCCGCTATACGCGGGAGGCGGGCGTGCGCAATCTCGAGCGCGAGCTGTCGACGCTCATCCGCAAGGCGGTGAAAGAGCTCATCCTGTCGAAAAAGAAGTCCATCGCGGTGGAAGCTAAGGTCGTCGCGGACTATCTCGGCGTGCCGAAATTCCGCTACGGCGAGGTGGAGGAGGAGGATCTGGTCGGGGTGGTGACCGGGCTCGCGTGGACCGATGTGGGGGGCGAGCTCCTCACCATCGAGGCGGCGATGATGCCCGGCAAGGGCAAGATGACGGTCACCGGCAACCTGCGCGATGTGATGAAGGAATCGATCTCGGCGGCGGCCTCCTATGTCCGCATGCGTGCGATCGCATTCGGCATCGAGCCGCCTTCCTTCGACAAGAAGGACATTCACGTGCACGTGCCTGAGGGCGCGACGCCGAAGGACGGGCCTTCTGCCGGCGTTGCGATGGTCACCGCAATCGTCTCGGTGATGACCGGAATTCCGGTGCGCCGCGATGTCGCCATGACCGGGGAGATCACGTTGCGCGGGCGCGTGCTGCCCATCGGCGGCCTGAAGGAGAAGCTGCTGGCAGCCTCGCGCGGCGGCATGAAGACGGTGCTGATCCCGGAGGAGAACGCAAAGGACCTCGTCGAGATCAGCGAGAACATCAAGAAGAACCTGGATATCGTCCCGGTCTCGCGCATGGACGAGGTGCTTGCGCGCGCGCTGGTGCGCAAGCCCGAGCCCATCGAGTGGGACGAGGAAAAGGCGAAACCGACCGAGACGTCGGTG
>Ga0306922_10003208_pt1 | contig 15269 bp, 18 predicted proteins | sample sta12Cox44000082_FD_203758 | JGI IMG/M metagenome (GOLD analysis project Ga0306922, IMG submission 203758) | Lab enrichment of tropical soil microbial communities from Luquillo Experimental Forest, Puerto Rico - statoxic.12C.oxic.44.000.082 (v2)... | ecosystem: Environmental > Terrestrial >... | reverse complement strand
AGGCGCGAATGAATGAAAAAAATATCGCCGGGATAGGCCTCGCGACCCGGCGGCCGGCGCAGCAGCAGTGAGATCTGGCGGTACGCGGCGGCGTGCTTGGTGAGATCGTCGAGGATCAGCAACACATCACGACCACGCGTCATGAAATGCTCGGCCATGCTGCAGGCGCTATAGGGTGTCAGCCACTGCAACCCCGGCGGGGCATCGGCCTCGCCGATCACAAAGAGGCAACGCTCCGGCGCGCCGTACTGGCGCACCGCCTCGATGACCTGCGCGACCGACGATGCCTTTTGTCCGATCGCGGCATAGACACAAATCACGTCGGTCGAACGCTGGTTGATGATGGCATCCACGGCGATTGCCGTCTTGCCGGTCCCGCGGTCGCCGATAATCAGTTCTCGCTGACCACGACCGAGCGGGATCATCGCGTCGACGATAAGAAGCCCGGTCGCCAACGGGCGCGTCACCAATGCCCGGTCGACGATTGCTGGTGCCGGCTGCTCGACCGCAGCAAAGGTCTGGGTAACAACAGGCGCGCCGCCATCAAGCGGTGACCCGAGCGCGTCGACGACGCGCCCGAGCAGAGCGTCGCCGACCGGTACACGCGCCACCCCGCCTGTGCCGCGGACCACGCTGCCCGCGGCAATTCCGGCGGTGTCGCCTAGCAGCACGCAGCCGATCGTCTCTTCACCGAGATCGACCGCAAGACCGCGCACCCCTCCGGTGAAGACAAGGAGCTCGTCGAGCCGCGTCTCCGGCAAGCCGTTAACCGTCGCCACCCCGTCGCCAATCTGGGCGACATGGCCCACTTGCTCCAGTCGCGGTTCGAGCGCGAAATTTCCGATGCGCCGGCGGCTTTGACCGAGCCAGGCGTGCAGGTCGTCAGTGAGCGTTACCATCGCCTAGGATTTCCGCGCGCATCGCAGCGAGTGCGCTCTGCCAGGAGAAACGCAGAACAGCATTCGGGAAATGCAGCTCCGCGCCGGCGACGAGATGCCGATCCGTGTCGAAGGCGATAGCGACCCGTTCGCTGAATGTCTTACGGAGCCGCGCACGCCAGGCCTCGGCGGTGTCGGCGGACAGGGCCGATGCGGTCACGACCGTCAGCTGACCGCCGTCGACAAGCTGCTGTGCAAGTGCGTCTCTTTCTGGCTTCGGCAGCCCGGCCAAGTGCTCCTCGATGCGTGCAAGCCAAGCCTCAGCGCGGAGTTTTACAGGCACCTCGGCGAGCAGTCGCCGGGCGATGTCCGCGCCAAGATCGAGAGCAGCGCACCTCGCCTCCGCCAGTGCCACGCCGCGTTCAGCAGCGAGCGACTTGCGCGTGGCATCGATGAGTTCTGCTGCCTCGCTTTCCACCTGAGCACGTCGCGCCGCTGCCGCTTCCGCCGCCTGTGCGGCCGCCTTTTCCAGCGCCGCCGCCCGCTCGGCTGCGATGCCCGCGTGTTCGGTCTCGACGGCGGCTAGTTCGTCCTTCGCCTTGGTCTCGGCCATATGCGACTCGGCATACTGCTTGTCGATTTCGGCGCGCCGTGCATCGAGCAGGCGCAGTACCGGTCGATAGAGGAACCGATGCAGCAGCCAGACGAGGATCGCGAAATTGGCCGTTTGCAGCGCGAAGGTGGACCAATCGAAATGCATGGTCACCCAGCATAGGGGTTGGCGAAAAGCAGCAAGAGGGCGACAACCAGGCAGTAGATCGCCATTGTCTCGATCATCGCCAGACCGACGAACAGCGTGCGTGAGATCGTCCCGGCCGCCTCGGGCTGCCGGGCAATTGCGTCCATAGCGGCGGCGACCGAGCGCCCTTCTGCCAAGGCGGGGCCAACCGACCCGATCGAGACCGCGAGTGCCGCAGCAATGATGCTGATGAGCTTAACGTCCACGACCCCTTCACTCGGACTCGAAGTTATCGACCGCGGCATCGATGAAGACCGTGGCGAGGATCGTGAAAATGTAGGCCTGCACCAACCCGACGAGGACCTCGAGGGCCATCAGAGGGACTGGGACGAACAGCCCGGCAAGCGCCACGACCAGCGCGATGACGAACTCCCCACTCATCACGTTGCCGAACAGGCGGACCATCAGCGAGAAGGTGCGCGTCACTTCGGAGACGATGTTAAGCGGCAACATGATTAGCTTCGGCTTGGCGAAGCTTGCGAGATAGCCGAACGGCCCGCGGGCGCGCACGCCGAAATAATGTACCGCCACAAAGACGATCAGCGCCAGGGCGGCCGGCGTCTCGAGCTTGCCAGTCGGCGCTTCGACTCCGGGCAATACCCCGGAAAGATTGGCGGCAACGAGAAAGATGAAGAGCGTGCCAAGCAATGGCAGGAACGGGCGCGGGCTCTTGCGGATCACCTCGTCGATCTGAGCCATGATCGCCGTAACGAGCAGCTCCAACACGATCTGGCGCCGGTCCGGATGCAGCCTCAGCCGCCCCGTCACCAGCCAGGAGATCAAGGTCAATACCGCCATGATCGCCCAGGTCGTCACCACCGGCCGGGTGATCCCGACCGGGCCGAGATGGAACAGGATTGTGCTGGCGAGCGGCGAGGAGGCCATCACGCGGTCCGCCGCGCCACCCGCAGTGCAAGCACGCGTGCCAATAAAAAGCCGAGAAAGGACGACAGCAACGGCAGCGCGCCGAGCCGCACGGCGAGGCTGAAGAACGCAATCGCCACGGCGATACGGCCCAGGGTGAGTGCTATGACCGTGAGGCCGCTGCGGCCTTTGGTGTAAAGCTCGACAGTCCGCAGCAACGCCGCGAAATAAACAAGACCGAAAACTAGCCCGACAAGCGCAGCCGCGGACGCGAGGGAGACGCCGGTCATTCCCGATGGATCCTCTTCCATGCCAGTGTGCAGCCCAGAGCAAGGCCGGCGACGAGCAACCCGAGCGTCCAAAAGATCCCCGACCCGAACGCACGGTCGAGCCAGCGGCCGGCAAAAATGCCGATCAGGGTCGGCGTCACGATGGTCCAGCCGAGCGCTCCGATCATCGCCAGGTTCTGTCCGACCGATCTCTCGCCTTCGCGCTCCCATCGCGCCCGCCGGCTGCGCCGGAGCCGGACGGCCTCGTCGAGACGCTCGGGGTGATCGGGCCGGTCTTCCGTGGGCGGTGGCATTACGGCGCGAACCCATCACCGAGCCCGAGCGTGGGCGCCGCGGGCGTTGTCGGAGCACTTTCCACGCGGAGAAAGCGCGCGATCTGGCGGATTGCCGCGAGGTAGAGGCGCTGCGCGTCGGTTCGGGCCGCCTGCTCCTCGACGAGCTGACGGCGGAACTTGTCGAGCACCTCGGATTCGAGACGGTGGAGGTCGTCACCCGTCACCGCCTCCGGCGTTGCGATAGCTATCGCGTGACCATCGCGCACTTCGAGCATGCCGCCGCGTATAGCGACATGATGCTCCGCGCCGTGATCGTCGCGCCAGCTCGCCACAGATACGGCGAGCGCTGTCAGGAAATCGGCGTGACCAGGCAAAATGCCAAACGCCCCAGTATCATCTTCGGCCCGAAGGTGAACGACATCGCTGGCCTCGACGACGATAGCGAGCGGGGTAGTGACGGTGAGCCTCACCGCGTCCCGCCTTTCGCTGAAGCTTCCCTCTCCCGGGCTTCCTCTAAGTCGCCGACCATGTAGAGCGAGCTCTCGGCCCAATCGTCGGCCTCACCGTCGAGGACGGCCCTGCAGCCGTCGAGAGTGGCGTCGAGCCCGACAGCCCGGCCGGGTTTGCCGGTGAAGGCCACGGTCACCATAAAGGGCTGGGTCAGAAAGCGCATCAAAAGCCGGGCGCGTTTGACCGTGGTGCGGTCGGCCGCGCTCAACTCCTCGATACCGAGCAGGGCGATGATCTCCTGCAGCTCGCGGTAATGGGCGATGGTCCTGCGGACGTGCTGCGCAGTCCGGTAATGCGCCTCGCCGACGAGCCGAGGGTCGAGCAGGCTCGAAGTCGAGGCGAGAGGATCAATCGCGGGGTACATACCCTCGCTCGCCATGCGGCGCGACAGTACGATGGACGAGTCGAGGTGGCTGAAGATTTCCGCGACAGCCGGGTCGGTAAAGTCGTCGGCTGGGACATAGACTGCCTGGATCGACGTGATCGCAGCCCCGGCGACCGAAGCGATGCGCTCCTCGAACTCGGCGATCTCACTGGCCAGCGTCGGCTGGTAGCCGACTCGCGACGGCAACCGGCCGAGCAGCCCCGAAACCTCGCCGCCAGCCTGAACGAGCCGATACACGTTGTCGATCAGCAGCAGAACATTTTCGTGAGCCCGGTCGCGGAAATGCTCCGCGATGGCAAGAGCGGTGAGCCCCGCCCGCCAGCGCGCACCGGGCGGCTCGTTCATCTGGCCGAAGACCAGCGCAGTGCGCGCGAGTATGCCGGATTGGCCGAGCTCGAGCAACAGCTCGTGTCCCTCGCGCGAGCGCTCTCCGATCCCGGCGAACACCGAAATGCCCGAATGCCGCTCGACCGCGGTGCGGATGAGCTCCATGATCAGAACGGTCTTGCCGACTCCGGCGCCGCCGAACATCGCGGCCTTCCCGCCCGAGATCAGCGGCGCCAGCAGATCGATGACTTTGATGCCGGTGTGAAAGATCTGGCGAGCGCCGGTCTGGCGTTCGAGCGCCGGCGCGGGACCGTGGATGGGCCGATGCTCGACCTCGGCCGGGAGGGGTGAACCCCGATCGGTTGGCTCGCCGATTGCGCTGAGCAATCGCCCGAGCACGGCAGCGCCGACGGGTGCCCGGATCGGCGTGCCAAGGGCGCGCGCGACTGTGCCGCGTCGCAAGCCTGCGGTGCCTCCAAGCGCGACAACCCGCACCATTGCCGGGCCGAGGTGCTGCTGCACCTCCGCGACCAGCGGCGGTCCAAGATCCCATTCGATCGCGACAGCCTCATTGATCGCGGGCAGCATCGCGCCGGCGAAGGCGATGTCGACGACCGAGCCGTGGACCGCCGCGACGCGGCCCGGGCTTGGAGCAGTTTCGAGGGGTTCCACTGAAACAGACATGGCCCTCGGTTACCTAATGCGTCCGTTTTTTGGCCGCCGCGTTGATCTAGCTCAAGGCGGTGGTGGGACGCGCCTGTGAGGCTAATGTGCCATGCAAACTGCTGGAAGGAATTCCGTTCAGAAAGGGGCACCTCGATGTTCCTGACAGCCTGCGCCGCTTTGGTCCTTTTTGCGGCGCTTCCACTTGCTCGCACGCTTCTGACGGGGCGAGGCGGCCGATCGGGAATGATCTTCCTGCACCGCCTTTATCGCGACTTTTCCTACATCGCTGCTGCCGTTCTCGCTATTATATGCTTTGAGACAGCGTTGACCATTTCCCTCCAAAATTACTGGTTCGACGAGCTCGGCCAACGCTACCGTTATTGGCTGGCACTCGGGCTTCGCACGGGGATCTTCCTCACGCTCCTGGTTTCTGTGGGTGCCTTCGTGGGTTACAATCTGCGGGTGCTGTGCCGACCATTGCCGGCGGTCCCGCATACTGCCCCGTGGTTCGCGGCTCTCATTCTTGCCGCTCTAGTTGGCATCGGTGCGGCGCCCCTTTGGGTACCATTCCTGGGCTTCTTGGGGGCGACCGCTACCGGGACCAGCGACCCGGTCTTCGGCAAGGACATTTCCTTCTACCTGCTGGTCTTGCCCTGGTACGACGCGGTCGTCGTGATCGTCATCACCGTTCTTGTCATGACGGTTGCGCTTTGGGCGCTGATCGGCTTCGCATTTTTTCCAAGTTCGGGAAGGCCCTGGCATCAGCCGGCCTATCGCCTCGGATGGCGCACCCGTCGCTCGCTCCGCGTAATCGAGGCGGACGACGCGGATTCGTGGTCGCAAAATGAGGTGATCTGGAGAGCTTGGCTGCGCCAGGGTGTGGCGCTGGCTATGCTTCTCTGTATCTCGATGGGCGTCACCCGTTTTCTCGGCCGGTATCACCTCGTAATCAACGGACATTCCCCAGTCGTTGCGGGCGGCTCCTACGCGGACGTCTATTTCTGGATCCCAGCCTACGACGTTATTATGATTTGTTGGTTCGCCGCCGCTTTCATTTTGGCGGTCGCGGCTTTTGTGCCGCGGTTCCTTGCCTGGCTGATAATGCGGCGTCCCATTGGGTTCTCCCGTGCGGGCTCTTTGCGATCTTCTATCTCGGAGCGGTCTTTGTGCCGCCGACAGTCGAGCAAGTGTATGTCGGCCCCAACCAAATAACGCTAGAGCGGCCTTTTTTGACGAGAAGCATTGCCGGCACACGAGAGGCCTACAATCTCGACGGCCCGTCGGTCGAAGAGCAGGAATTCGCGGTCTCTGCTGTTCCGCTCACTCGCCAGGACTTGGACAAGAATACAGCGACCTTGCAAGACGCCCGCATCTGGGACTGGCGAGCGCTCGAGCCCCAACTGCAGCAGATCCAAGGTCTGCGGCCCTATTATAGTTTCGCAGGCGTCGACATCGACCGCTACGCGATCGATGGCGCCGAACGGCAGGTCATAATCACCGCTCGCGAGCTCAACCTGGATAAGCTGCCCGATCAAGCCAAGGTTTGGGTGAACCTCGCACTCAAATACACCCACGGCTACGGCGCGGTCGCCGTGCCCGTCAACGAAATGGATGGCCGGGGAAATCCGGTGCTTTGGGCCCACGATATCCCGGTGAAGGCCAAGGGCGGCCTTGCTGCGACTCACGGTGCAATCTACTACGGCGCGCTGACGCGCGATCGGGTCTACGTCCGCACATCCGAGAATGAATTCGATTTCCCCCAGGGCCAAGCGAACGCCGAAACGGTCTACGAAGGAAAAGGTGGAATTCCGCTCTCCAGCTTCTGGCGCAAGCTCGTCGTCGCCAATGAACGCGACGGATTGCGGCTGTTCATTTCGGGATATTTCACGCCCAAAAGCCGCGTGCTGTTGCGGCGGAACATGATCGAACGGGTTGAAAGGTTGGCGCCATTCCTGATCTTCGACCACGACCCCTACATTGTCGCTGACGGGGACCACTACTCCTATATCATCGATGCCTATACGAGCTCGGCGGACTACCCCTACAGCGATGTTTATCAGGGGTCGCTGCAGCAGTTCCATAGTCGCAACTATCTACGGAACTCCGTCAAGGCAGTGGTCGACGCCTACAACGGCTCAGTGACGTTCTATATCTTCGATAAACGCGATCCGATCATCTGGGCCTATTGGCAGATGCTGCCAGGTTTGTTCAAGGACGGCGACGACATGCCGGAGAACCTGCGCCGTCACATTCGGTATCCCGAAGATTTTTTTACGGTCCAGGCCGAAATGTACGGCACTTATCACATGACCGACCCCACGACCTTCTACAATCGCGAGGATCGGTGGGAAGTGCCGCGCGAACTTTATCGCGATCGCGAAATCGAGATGACGCCCTACTACGTGATTGCCCAGCTTCCCGGTGCTGCAAAGCCGGAATTCCTGCTGATGCTGCCGCTGTCAGTGGCGGGGAAAAACCAAATGGCCGGATGGCTGGCCGGGCTCTCGGACGGCGAAAATTACGGCAAGATGGTGGCGTTCCGCTTTCCGAAGGGAACCTTTATCGACGGTCCGGCCCAAGTCGAATCGCGGATCAATTCGGATAGCCGTTTCTCGGGGGATCTGACGCTCTGGGATCAGCACGGCTCGCAGGTGATCCGCGGCAATCTCATTGTGCTGCCGCTCAACGGCAACCAGCTGATCGCAATTGAGCCGGTCTATATCGAAGCTGAGCAGACCAAGATTCCGACGCTGGCACGAGTGGTTCTGGCGCAGCTGCTGCCGGACGACCGAAGGATCGAATGGGCGCGGAGCCTAACGGAAGCAGAGGACCTCCTCGTCGGAGCGCCTACCCACCCGCCCGTTTCATCAGCCGAGGCGGAGACGGATACCGACAGACTTGATCGCGCACGTGCGGTATTCCAGGAAATGCAGCGGCAATACGCGAACGGTAACTTCGCCCGCTACGGAGAATTGCTCCAGCAGCTCGAAAAGCTCCTGAGTTTGCGATGATTTGCATTCTGTGCCGGGCACCTGGGGCACGGGCGGACCGGACAGTCGACCCGCTGTAACCAGTAGATTGATGATGCACCTCTCCGCCACAGTGCAGTTCTTGGGGTGGAGACCGCCTCTGTTCCAAGGAGCCGGGTCAACGAAGTTGCTTCCCCTGGTCCTTTATCCAGTCGAGCCAACGCCGTCGCCGGGCCTCGTCCGCGACTTGCACCATCCCAAGAAGCTTCTCTCGCACCGGCTTGACACCGGCAAATCTGAGAACGCTGCGCTCCAGTCCGCGCACCCCGTGCGCCTGGAAATACCACCGGTAGACCAGAGCCGGCATCCCCATCGTGACGATGAGACTATTCCCATGTCGCCACGATCACGAAGCGTCCCGTCGTGTCGATGTTCTCCTTCCTCGTGACGCCGCGCCGCTTCAAAGACCCAAAGACCCAGAGGGAGAGCGGCGACCCCAAGTTCCAGATCGATCTCGCCATCCCCCGGAACCACCCCGACCTTGCCGCGGTGGAGCACACTGCGCTGCTCCAGCTCCAGAAAGAGTTTCCCGGCGCGACGAGCCTCGCGGGCTACAGCAATCCGTTCGAGGATGGTGACGAGAAGTTCCGCAAGGATCCCAAGTCTTCCTGGGCTCAGGGCGCGGTCATCCTGCATGCCAAGAGCCTCGCGGACTACCCGCCCCGGCTATCCTTGCACATGAACGGGGTCACCACCGACTACCGCGGCGGCGATGCCGCCGGCGTTTATTATCTGCGGCGTCGCAATCTCGGCAACTACGAGCACGCCGAGGCCAGCGTCCGGTTCACTGTGAACGACGACGCAGTGAACGAGGCCCTCGCCCGTGCGAAGCGGTATGCTGAGGCCGTGCGCCAATTATACACTGAAACTATGTATAATATATACGAAACCATACCGGCCCCCGCGTTGTTGCGGGCAGCCGAAATCGCCCTGGTGTCGCGGCCCGAGGAGCAGGCGACCGGAAGCCCTCTAGCCGCTGCTGGCCCAAGTGCCAGCTCAATACCGCCAACCACGGGTATTGGCGCCGTCCGCCGGGTGCAGAGGGCCGCTAAGGCCGCCGTGCCGGCTGATGGTGTTCCGACCGCCGAGGAGATGGGCCACGCCTTGCAGGCCAAGCGTAAGGAGTTGCCGGAGATGCAGGCCGAGCGTCCGGTCATGAGGGCACGTGGGAAGCCCCTTTGCGGTACTCGAGCGCTACCCCTGGGCGCATTATTTGTTCAATGAACCCTTTGAGGGGTGCGGGCATCATGCCGTGCCACGGCGGCAAGACGATGAGGAGATGCTGTGCGGCAATGATTGCATCACGCGCCGGCGCCAGCATTCTCCGGAATGGCCCCAGTCTCAAAGTCCTTCTGCGTGCGCAGCAGTGGGAAGCCGGGTTTCGCGGGCTCGATGCAACAACCTCATGCCCACCGAGAATCGCGGGCGGTCTTTCCGAGTCCGCTCTCGGAGGGGACCGCTTCGCCCGTCAACATCGAGTGGTCGAGGAGCAGCGTGCCATCGACGATCCGGAGGTCGGCAGGGCGACTTTGCCGAGTGAGAGCTCCACGATATCGCCCGGGACCAGATCAGCCGCCGGCACCTCGACCCACGCGGCGTCGCGCTTAACCCGCGCCTTCAATGCGAGCCGTCGCTTCAGTAGCGCCAGAGCCGCGCCGGCGCGGTTCTCCTGGAACACGCCGAGAGCGACGTTGAGGAGCAGCAATGCCGCGATCATCGAAGCCTCGAGCCGTTCGCCGATCGCGATCTGCAGTGCGATCGCCGCCTCGAGCATCTAGGGCACCGGTGCCCAGAAATGGCGCGCGATCTGCACCATGGGATGGGCCCGCTCCTCGACGACCTCATTCGGACCGAATTCCAGCCGGCGGCGGTCAGCCTCGGCCGAGGACAAGCCGACCGGGACAGGAGCTCCGGTTATCGCCGGTTGTGCCACAGAGACGTCTATTTCCCGAGGGGACGCCGAGGAGTCATTCTCCCCAAGACAGGAAAAGGCCAAAATCGCCCGGGATGCCACCACGAAATTCGGGTACTCGCGCGGCGAGACGGAAGCTGCGCGGCTTCAGGTCGCGCTCCCAGCGCAGCTAGATCTCGGCGGCCTCTCCGCGCAGCGTGCGGGCCCAATTCGGCTCGAGCGCGTTGATCGCGCGGCCTCCATCGCTGCACAATTGGGGCAGCTATCCACTCCCGCACCTCTACGAGACCTTCGGGCTCGTGCGTCTGACCCGGCTTGGGCGCGACGTGCCGTGGGCGAAGGCGTGAGGTCTTGTCCGAGAGCCGGATGCAGGGAAATCCGCATGTCCGGTTCTCGGAAAACGGAGCAGAATGAACTCGTTTTGCCCCATTTGTGCGGCCGCTTGGCGTGCATTCTGCAGCATGACCCGCCAGCTTTAGTCGGCGATTTGGTGATCGATGAGTTCCCTCACTTTCTGTTGGCGCTGCTCTGCTGCGACGCGACGCGCCTCTTTGCGGTGCCGCGCCTCCCCGCGCTGAAAATCCTGGACCTGCCGACGGAAGTCATCGACCCGAAAACCCGCGCGATCAGACGCTGGAGCCGGCTCCGCGTGGCCTAGCGGCGAACTGGGCTATGCCCCGCCAAGGCGCGCAGCAGATCGGCACGGCTGACGATGCCGATAATACGGCCATCGCGGACGACTGGGACCCGCTTGATGCGGTGGGCGGCTAGCAGACGCGCTATCTCGCCGACCTCCGTTTCCTCGCTCACAGTCACGACCGGGGTCGACATGATCTCCCGTGCCGTCCGCTTCGGAGCGCGCAGGCTTGCCAGAAACTCGGCGTTCAGCGTTTCGCCTTCGGCGAGCAGCTCCAGCCACCAGTCGCGGCGCGCCTTGCGCGCCGCCTCGTCGCGGCCGATCAGATCGCCCTCGCTCACCATTCCAAGCAGCGACCCATCGCTATCTACAACAGGCACTGCGCTGATCCCGTTGTCGAGCAGCAGCCGAGCGACTTGGGATGTCGGCGTATCGGGACGCACCGACACCACGGCATCGGTCATGACATCATGCGCCTTCATCTGTTCACGTCCTTTCACTTGACCGCCGCTCCACGCAGATCGTGATTACCGCGGCGGCACGGCTTCCCAGCTCGACAAGCAGATGCCGACATAGGGACGATATTGCCCGTGGCAATCGCACCAAGACCGCTATCGCGGCCAAGGCAGTGATCGGTAACAAGTGCGCGCTGGATCGCAAGGGATCGGCTCAGTTTCATGTCGTGTCTCAGAAATATGCCCGACTCCGGGCCTGAGGTTTGATCCAAGTCAAATATCGCAGGGGATGGCCAAGGGTGCCACCCTCTCGGCGGGTACCGCCCTCGTCTTCGGTTGGCAGGTGCCGATCTCACACTGCGCCACGAGTGTTCCGAATTCCAAAGCCACATGCGGGATTGATCTGAATCAAGTTGTTGCGTGGCGCTCGCCCGTAAAAGAGGTCGCTACGAAGGCGGAAAGGCTAAACAAAATGATTCGTACGATCCTTGTGCTGCTGACTGCGGAGGCGTCGGGCGACGCGCTTTTGGATGCCGCTCTCACATTGGCACGACGAGTGAATTCGCACATTCGTGCGCTGTTCATTCTTCCGAACCCCGATGCAGCTCTTGCCTAAATTCCTGACGTGGTCCTTGCTGCCGGAGTGACGCGCGAGGTAATCGAGCGGGAGACGCACGACGTGGCTGCCAAGGAGAAAGAGCGCTTCATCGACTGGCGAACCCGCAACAACCTTCCCGAAACCCCCGGCGGGCGTCTCGATACGTGCTTTGCGACCTGGGCAGAGCAAATCGGCGAAATCCAGGCGGTGGTGACACGCTACGGGCGCCTTGCCGATCTGATTGTCGTGCCAAGGCCCGCGCCCAGGTCCATCGAGGCGCAACGCTGCTTCGACGCCGCGGTCTTCGGCGGCGGACACCCGACCCTGGTCATCGGCGAGAGGGTGCCTTCCGACATCATCGACCATGTCATGATTGCCTGGAACGGCAGCCTCGAGGCAAGCCGGGTGGTGCTCGGCGCGATGCCGCTGCTGCATCTCGCCGGTCGGGTGTCGATCTTTGCCGCGCCTCAATATGACGTCGAGGGTGTCGATCCTACCGATCTGACAGACTATCTCCGTTGGCACGGGATTCGAGCGCACCCGGTGAAGAGCCCCAAAGACGACCACGCGACCGGCGCGGCTCTGGTTTCAGCCGCTTCTGAACAGCAAGCAACGCTGATTGTGATGGGCGCTTACACCCACAGTCGGCTACGGCAGAGTTTTCTCGGCGGTGTGACGAGGTATCTGCTCGCGCACGCCCCAGTTCCACTGTTGATGAACCATTGAATAGCGCAAAATTCTGTCGCTGCGGCGTTCGCCGCCTGTGGTCGAGGCCTGGGCCGATTATTCTAGGCGCCGAGATGACGCCACCTATGCCTTGCACGACAACCTTGCCTTGTGTTTATCGCGAAAGGGTGTCAACGTTAATAGTCCGATTTTCCGCCAGCACGGGTCAACGCGGCGTGGATGCACGGAGCATCTACCCCAGAAGTGATATCCTTTGGCCCCGCGAGGGCGCCACAAAGCGCCGGTACTGGACGATGAGTGAAGCCCTCGGTCGACCGCTCGGGGTCGGAAACGTGGCTGAATCCTGATGCCGCGAGTTGGACGTGCGGCGACGCTCGCCGGCGCTCTGACTGCAACGGCCTTCAGCGCGGCGGCACAGGAAGGTGATATTGCGCGTGGCCATGCCTTCGCGCGTGAGGCCTGCAAATTGTGCCACGTTGTCGAGCCGGGAAAAGAGCCGCCGCGAACGCTCGCCATCGCCCCGGCCTTTCGCGCTATCGCGAACACCCCAGGAATGACCGCGACGGCCCTCCGCGTCTTCCTGACGAGCTCCCATCCGAAGATGCCGAACCTGATCCTTCAGCCGGGCCAGACCGCGGATGTGATCGCCTACATCCTGAGTCTGCGCGACCGCCCCTGAATCGCCATCAGGATGACCCCCAAAAGGAGCTTGCCGCCGTGAGTAATCGATCGATCGTCCTGATCGCGGTGGCAGCTGCACTCGCGGTGCCGATCCCCGCGACAGCACAGCAGCCACATGCTGCTGCCCTTGGCGATCTGATGACCGCATTCGTGCAGCCGCGCCACATCAAGCTCGGTCTCGCGGGGACCGAGCGGAACTGGCCCTACGCTGCCTACGAGCTCAATCAGCTGCGTGAAACCCTCGCCGACGTCGCCGAGATCCTGCCGAAATATCGGGATCTGTCGATCCCGGACATGATCACGACGACGGTCAAGGAGCCGCTGGCGGCACTCGACCGGGCCATCAAGGCTGAGGACGGCACCCAGTTCGTTGCGGCGTACGGACAACTGACAGCGGCGTGCAACGCCTGCCACCAGAGCTATGATCGCGCGGCGATTGTGATCCAGCCGGCGACGGTCGCCGCTTTCCCAGATCAGGATTTCCGCCGAACTACGAAATGAGCCGCGCCGCCGTCACCCCTCGGATGACCGGGGCCTCAAGCTCGCGTCCGGAAGGGACCGAACCAGAACTGAGCTGCCTGGAGTGATTGCGCTGGATCAATGCCCGGCGGCTCCCGTTGCGTATTATCACATCGTATCCACAAGGGAAAAATTCAATGCAGCTGCCGCTTCAGATCACCTTCCGGCGCATGGATACCTCGGACGCGGTCGCGGCGCGCATCCGCGAACGGGCCGAGGAGCTCGAACGGTTCTTCGATCGCATCGTGTCGTGCCGCGTGGTCGTCGAATGTCAGCACCCGCGCCGCCAGCAGGGTAACTTGTTCCATGTCCGCGTCGACCTGAAAGTTCCGAGCCGCGAGATCGCCGTCGGCCGTGATCCCGCAGCACATCATGCTCATGAGGACGTCTACGTCGCGATCCGCGACGCGTTCGACACGACGCGCCGGCTGCTCGAAGACTACGCTCGCGAGGCGCGCAGCGATGTCAAGCTACATGCGGTGCCCGACCACGGCCGGGTTGCGCGGCTCCTCCCCGAGCAGAATTGCGGCTTTATTCTGAGCGTCGACGGCGACGAGATCTACTTCCACCGCAACAGCGTCACCAATGGCGGGTTCGACAAGCTCGCGGTCGGCGATGAAGTGCGTTTTGTTGCACAGCATGCCGAGAGCGCCGAAGGCACACAGGCGAGCACCGTTGTCCCGCTCGGCAAGCATCACCTGCCTCCGACTGAAACGGTCCGCGGGTGATACGGAGTACAGTTCGATGAAACAGATTGATCGCCCTGCGACCGCCGCGGAGATCACCGAGATCGTGGGTCCGCTCGATGATGCCGTACTGATGAGGATCCTGGAGACCGACGCAACCCCGGCCGAGGTGCTCGAGGCCTTCACCTGGGCAACCGCCGACGATCAGATCGGCACCGAACTGGAGCACCGGCCGCGTGGCGTCGTCGCCCGGGTTTACGACATTCTTAAGCGCGAGGACGCAGAACCCGACGAGCGTAGATAGGCGTCGCGTCAATTCCCCGGATCCGCGCAGGGCTGTCCGGGGAAATTCGCCATGGATGTGGATCCGAACGTGCACCGACCCCTGTGCAACTCAGAGTCGTCATGGCCGGACTTGATCTGACTTGATCCGGCCATCCGCGCCTTCGCCACGGACGCTGGCGGCGCCGGTAGCCGCGTGGATACGCGGGTCGAGCCCGCGCATGACGACTTGCGGTTGCGGCCGTTCGAGACACAGCAACTCGCTCCCGTTCCCCGGACAGCCCTGCGGATCCGCGCCATTAAATTCCCGGTTCGGGTGAACCTCATCTGACCCCGTAACTGTCTCAAATAACAGGATTTTAGCGGCGATTCTAAAATCGATTTCGCGGCTTTAGACGGGATTTTTCGCGGTTTCTCCGGCACAAAAGCGGGAAGGGATGGGGCGGCGAAGCGGGGTAGGCGCCGGCGTGATGCCCCCGGCGCCCATACCGACAAACGACTACGGTTCGATCGTTAAGCGATCCTGAACCTCGGTGACACCAGGGGCCGACCAGGCGGCCCGTTCTGCGATGTCGCGCTCGTACCAGGCGCGGACCCTGCCCTTCAGGATCACCCTCCCGCCCTCGGTCTCGACGGTAATCCGCGATGCCTCGAGCTCGGCACTGCGCTGCAACGCCTTCTCGATCTTCTCTTTGATCTCGACGGCATGGATCGGCGAAGCGACCCGAATCTGGTTGAGTACGTCTACCACACCGTTCAGCTTGTGCACGACATGGTCGGCTTCGGTCT
>Ga0306922_10003206_pt1 | contig 15272 bp, 16 predicted proteins | sample sta12Cox44000082_FD_203758 | JGI IMG/M metagenome (GOLD analysis project Ga0306922, IMG submission 203758) | Lab enrichment of tropical soil microbial communities from Luquillo Experimental Forest, Puerto Rico - statoxic.12C.oxic.44.000.082 (v2)... | ecosystem: Environmental > Terrestrial >... | reverse complement strand
GAGGAGTTACTCGAGCGCTTTGTGGGGCTCGACCGGCGCGAGCTCGCCCGTTGGGTTGAAAACCGTTGGGTGCTGCCCGAGCGACGCGGCAAAACCTGGGTCTTCCACGAGATCGATGTCGCGCGGGTCGAGCTGATCCTCGAGGTCCGCCGGGAGTTTGCGATCGATGACGAGGCGCTGTCGCTAGTGCTCGGATTGCTCGACCAGGTCTACGATCTGCGGCGGCAGCTCGGGCGGCTGTGCGACGCGCTCGCCATCCAGCCGCCGGAGATCCAGACGGCCATAAGGCGCGCCTTGCCCGCTCGCGATGCCAGCGACCCGCGGAGCGGCTAGAAACACGCCATCTTGTTTTGGCAACGTCTGCTTATCGCCGCGGCGCCGCAATAATGTAGTGACGACCGGGGGTTGGGCACTCGCAACCAGTTCCCGCCATTGGGGTTGAGCTGCTCTAACATGTTCCCGAGATGGTTGACCTCTTAGCCACTCAACTTCGCTGCTGGGTCTCCGATGCGTTTTCGACGCGCCGGAGAAATTCGTTCAGAACGGTAAGCTCGTGGTCGCGTCCGACAAACACCGTCTTGTGCGCCGATGCCGCCTCGTCGAGCGCGGACCGCCGATGCGACATTCCGAGCAAGCGATAAGCCAGGACCGGCTCGGCTTTACCCTCGAGGGCGAGCGGCCCAATCGCTTCGACCAGCGCGTAACCCTGTGCCAACAGGCGGGTCGCCTCACTCAGCAGGATCGTCCCCGGCTCGGCTTGTTGTTGGAGTCTCGCGGCAACATTTGCCGTGTCGCCGATCACCGTGCGGTCCATCGGCAGGCCTTCGCCGAGCGGGCCAAAAACCACGGCTCCGGTACGGATGCCGATCCGCACCGGTAGGTTCAGTCGACCGGTGCCTGCCGCTTCGTCGTCGCCGCCGAGCGCGTGCCGGATGGCAACCGCCGCCAGCGCAAACAGCGCCGGGATGGTGCGCAAGTGCAAGAGTTAAACCTAGTCTAAAGTTGCCGGGGGTTCAACTTTTGCCGGTTGCCACCCCGGCTCGCCAGCCTGCCGCGCATGGCGGCCTCAGGTCTGGAGAGAATATTTCAGCGCAGTGTGACCTACCTCACATTTGCTGCTCGGTGCCCGGTGCTATCCGTGCGCACCATCATGCGGTTTAACAATTTCGGGGAGTTCGCCGTGACCAGCCGCAAGCCGGCATTGCTTCGCTGGCTGGAGGAAGCCGAGGCCAGACAGATATGCGAATGGGCCGGGCTCCAACAAGAATCCGATCGGCGGGACTTTAGCGCCGAACCGTCGCGTGCCTGCGGGGAGCGATTGTCCTTGCTTCGTCGCCTGCGCGGCGTGCTTGGAAACCAAACCGTGCAAATTACGCGAGACGATCGACGACGAGACGGTCTATCATGAGTTCCGGTTAACGCGTTGCCAGGCGCCGCGGCGGTAACGCCTGCGGGTGCCCGGTCTCTGCGTTTGCTTTGGGGCGAAAAGCGCGGTGCGGACATCGTTGTTCGCGCGTCGGTGCTCCTTGACGAGGACGGTCATGAGCAGCTCGACCTACGAGGAACGGAGGCAGATCCTCGAGCAAGATTTCCTGCTCGGGAAATTGAGCCGAGGCGAGATCGACACTCTGCTGGCCTATTCGCGGGTGGACCGCTATCCCGCCGGCGAGGAGATTTACGCCAAGGGCTCGCCTGGGCAAAGCATGATGGTGGTTTTGCGCGGGACCGCCAAGATGTGCTCGGGGTCTCTCGACGGTAAGGAAATCGTTCTCAACATCATGCATCCAGGCGAGATCTTTGGCGAGATCGCGATTCTCGACGGAAAGGAGCGTTCGGCGGACGCGGTCGCAATGAGCGATTGCGAATTGTTGGTAATTAACCGCCGTGACTTGCTCCCGATGTTGGAACGACATGCCGACATGTGTATGATACTGCTGGTAATTCTTTGCCAGCGCTTGCGCCAAACAAGTGAGCAAGTCGAGGATATCCTGTTCAGGGATCTCGAAGCGCGGATCGCAAAGAACTTGCTGCACCTCGCCGAAACTTCCGGCTTCGACAGCAAAGAGGGCTTGTCGATCGATCTTCACCTCTCGCAGCGCGAGCTCGGCAACATCGCCGGCGGGAGCCGGGAAAGCGTCAACAAACATCTGCAGAGCTGGCACAAGACGGGCTGGATCGAGCTCGGCAAGGGCTCGATCGTGATCCTCGACATTGCCGCCATCGAGCGCTTGGCTCGTCGCTAACCCGTCTGGATGTCGTCGCCGCGGCCCGAAGCCTGGATCAAGACCACCTCCGCCGGGCTCTACTGCCCGCCCGGCGACTTTTACATCGATCCGCTGCGGCCGGTGGCGCGCGCGGTGATTACCCATGGGCATGGCGATCATGCGCGGCCCGGGAACGACCGAGTGCTCGCCACCCCCGACACGATCGCGATTATGCGCGAGCGCTACGGCGACGTGGCTGGCGGCTCGCTGCAGCCGCTCACTTATGGCGAGACTGTGGCGGCAGGTGATGTGGCGGTGCAGCTCGTGCCCGCCGGGCACGTGCTGGGCAGCGCCCAGATCGTGCTGGAATACCGCGGCAGCCGGGTCGTGGTCTCCGGCGACTACAAGCGCCGGCCGGATCCGACCTGTGTCCCGTTCGAGCCGTGCCCTTGCGATGTCTTTATCACCGAGGCGACCTTCGGGTTGCCGGTGTTCCGCCATCCGCCCGACAGCCAGGAGATCGACAAGCTGCTGCACTCACTGGCTCTGTTCCCGGAGCGCTGCCACCTGGTTGGGGTCTATGCGCTCGGCAAGTGCCAGCGGGTTCTGGCGCTGCTGCGGCGAGCGGGGTACGAAGAGCAGGTTTATCTGCACGGCGCGCTGATCAAGCTCACCGAGCTCTACGAAGGCGTTGGCGTTCCCATCGGGCCGGTGCTGCCGCTATCCGGAATCGCCCGCGAGGCGCTCAAGGGCCGCATCGTGCTGGCGCCGCCCTCGGCCACCGCCGATCTGTGGTCGCGGCGGCTGCCCGAGCCGCTCGTCGCGATGGCCTCGGGCTGGATGCGGGTGCGGCAGCGCGCCAAGGCGCGGGGTGTCGAGCTGCCCCTGGTGATCTCTGACCACGCCGATTGGGACGAGCTGACTGCGACCATTGACGAGGTCGCGGCCGAGGAGATCTGGGTGACGCATGGCCGCGAGGAGGCGCTCGTCCACCATGCGGCCAAAAAGGGCTACCGGGCGCGCGCGCTGACGCTCACCGGCTTTGAGGAAGACGAGTGAACAGCTTCGCAGCGCTGCTGGACGCGCTGCTGTTCACCCCGTCGCGCAACAGTAAGTTGCGGCTGATGCGAGAGTATTTTGCGACGGTGGGCGGCCCTGAACGGGGCTGGGCCCTCGCCGCGCTGACCGGCGAGCTCGTTTTCGACGCGGCCAAGCCAAACCAGGTCCGAGCGCTGGCCGCCGCGCGGGTCGACCCCGAGCTCTTGGAGTGGTCATATGATTTCGTTGGGGATCTCGCCGAGACCGTGTCGCTGATCTGGCCTGAGACAGCGGGCATCGAGGTTCCTGTTCCGAGCCTTGCCGAAATCGTCGAGCAGCTCAAACGAGCAAGCCGCAGCGAGGTCGGGCACCTGCTCGAGCCGTGGCTCGATGCACTCGATGCGACCGGACGCTGGGCGCTCCTCAAGCTCGTCACCGGGAGCCTGCGGATCGGCGTCTCGGCTCGGCTAGCCAAGACTGCGTTGGCCGAATGGGGTGGGATCGAGGTCAGTCGCATCGAAGAGATCTGGCACGGGCTGGCACCCCCTTACCAGCCGCTTTTCGATTGGCTCGAAGGCCGCCACCCGGCGCCTGATACCGGCAATCTGCCGACCTTCTGTCCGCTGATGCTGGCGCAGCCCATCGAGGATGCGGAACTCGAAGGCCTCGATGCCGGCGATTATCTCGCCGAATGGAAATGGGACGGGATCCGCGTTCAGCTCGTCGCCCGCGGCGGCGAGAGGCGGCTTTATTCCCGGTCCGGGGACGATATCGGCGCTGCCTTTCCGGAAGTTCTCGCCGCAATGCCGGCGGCGGTCATGCTCGACGGCGAGCTCCTGGTCCTGCGTGACGGCGAGGTGGCCTCGTTCAATGATCTGCAGCAGCGGCTCAACCGCAAGACCCCGACCACCAAGCTTCTGCACGACTATCCGGCCGCGGTGCGGCTATATGACATCCTCCGCGAAGGGGCGGAGGATCTGCGCGGTTTGTCGTTCGCCGAACGCCGGCGCCGGCTTGAATCATGGTATGCAAGAGAACCGCGTTCGGGTCTTGATCTGTCACCGCTGGTGCCGTTCATAAGCTGGGACGAATTGCGCCAACTGCGCGACGGTGCGCGCGAGCGCGGCATCGAAGGGCTGATGCTGAAGCGGGCGGATTCGGCTTATGTCTCAGGCCGCCCAAAGGGCCCGTGGTTCAAGTGGAAGCGCGGCGCGCTGACCCTCGACACTGTGCTGATGTATGCCCAGCGCGGGCACGGCAAACGCTCCTCGTTTTACTCCGACTACACCTTTGGGGCCTGGCGCGGCGACGAGCTGGTGCCGGTCGGCAAGGCTTATTCGGGCTTCACCGACGAGGAGTTGCGGCGCCTCGACCGCTGGGTGCGCAACAACACCGTGCAGCGTTGGGGGCCGGTACGTGAGGTTTCGCCGGAGATTGTTCTCGAAATCGCGTTCGACAGCGTGCACCGTTCGACCCGCCACAAATCGGGGTTGGCGATGCGCTTTCCGCGGATCCACCGCATCCGCTGGGAGAAGCCAGTCCGCGAGGCCGACAGCCTTGAGGTGCTGGAAAGGCTCCTGATCCTGGGCTAATCCGGCAAAGCCTGAGAGCACATCGCGCCGCACCGTTTCACCGGTCTGGAACCGCTAGCCGGTCTCAGCGATGATCCCGATCTTGGGGTGCCCGCGATCATCGGAACCTGAGGCATCGAATTCTTCGGTGAACCTCCAACTGCTTCGGAATACCCCGCTAGACTGGGCAGGTGATCATTTGGCCGCGGACGCGACAGTCTTTTTCGGGCTTTGGCTGCAAAAACCGCTGCGCATTGCTGCCACGAATCCAAGCAGTGCGCGCCTCGCCGACGCGTTTGCGCGTTGCGTCGAGCTGGCAAGACCAGGGCCGGTGCTCGAGCTCGGATCGGGTACCGGCAGTCTGACGCGCGGCCTCATGCGCGCCGGCTGTCCGCCTGACCGGATCCTTGCTGTCGAGCGCGAGCCTCGCTTTGCGGCGATGCTGCGTCGTGATTTGCCGGGAGTGACGGTGATTGAAGGTGACGCGACAGAGATCAGGGGGTATCTCGCGGGCCGTGTCGAACGGCTGTGCGCCGTCGTCTCAAGCTTGCCGATCAAATGGTTTCCCCTGTTGGCGCAGCGAGCCGTGGTAGATCCGTGTCTCGACCTACTGGGACCGGGCGGCCGATTCCTTCAGCTGACCAACGCATTTTGTTCGCCATTGCCGATCGATCGCCTGGGGATTGCCGGCTGCGAGATCGGCCGGGTCTGGCTGAATATGCTTCCGGCCCAGATTTGGTCCTATTCGCGCTGCATCGAAGCCGGTTGCGGAGCCGGCTGTGCCGATACATCTCGCTGGTGAAGCTGGCGCAGACGGGTTCTCACCCAGGGTCAGGAATGACCGAGCGGCCGGGCTTGCATGCCGACACGACACTCCAGGACGGCTAGACCATCTGGCCGCCCGGCGCTGTGGAATTTTTGATCGTCGACCACGCGGATGGCGGCATCCCAAGCCTCGAAATCGATTACCAGAGAGTCAAGGCGGCCCTTCTTGGGCGGCTCGGCAACGAATTTTTCTCGCTGATGAAGGAACGGCGGACGCTGTGGGTCGCGGGCATAAGGGACCCGCAGCATCATCCACGGCAATCCCGATTTAAAGATTTACACTGCCGCGATTACGCTGACCGGACTGCGCACTGCGGGCGAGGTGAAAGACGGCACTTTGCCGATCTTTATGTCGCCGGAGAAGCCGGAGGCGATCCTCGCCCCGCTGCAGGAGGGAATTGCAAAATCCAGCGGCGGCAAGACGCTCACCGTTTGCGATCTGGCGCCCTATGTGCGGGTGAGCATCGGCGAGGATCTTGGCACCTGCCCGATGCGCTCCTTGCGCAGCCGGCGCTTTACGCCGCCACATGGGCGCGCGCTCGAAGCATTACTACGACGACATGACCAAGCGCCTCGGTTACGAGGCGGTAGCGGCCGACATTCAGGACCACTTCCTCACCGGGCGACGCAAGGACGCCGAGGCGGCGGTGCCGGACGCGCTGATCGATGAGATTTCGCTGGTCGGGTAAAAAGACCGGGTTCGCGACCGGCTCCAGGTTTGGAGAAACCCGCAAAGGACCACCGTGTGGGTTCGCTGGTCCTGAGCGACGCTACGCCGGAAGCGCTGCGCGGCGTCGCCGAAGCGCTCTTGTAAGGCCTTCCTAGTACCTCGTTGGAAAATTAGCGTATCGAACTTCCGCGCTGCTGTCGTCCCCACGAAACGCGAGGACGACGGAGACTATGCCTACATCGCGATCAGCGGGCACCATGGTGGAAGAGAACGAAACGCGCCCCTTCCATGAAAGTGGGGTGCCCAAAAGAAATACGTCCCATTACGGAACCAAATACAAGAGGCGGTGGTCAGAACTGACGGGGCAATCGGCCGCGATGCAGGCGCTATGCAGTAGCGAGTTGATGATAAAGCGAGCCTCAGCTGAAGACCAAGGTCGGGTACAGCTCCCGGTGGTACCCGGCGTCGCGGCCTGGGGCGGCAAACACAATGCGGATGCGGGACCATACCTGCAAAGGCGGGCAGGACATCATCCCAATCAGCGTGAGGTTAAGAAAAGTCTCCGAGTGTGAAGTGGATCACACTTACCGTGGAACCGCCGGCGATATTGGAAGCTGTCCGTCCCACTCAAACACGGAGGATCGGTCTATGACGAGTGATGCCTCGGTTCTCGAGGCGAACCGGTCGATCCCTCGACGGCTTGCCGCGAACCTACAGCACAAGTCGGGGAAACCCGCGATAAACGGGTCCATGATTTTCCGGCAGGTGTCTCACGATTTATTCGGAAGCAAGGACGCGCAAGACGCATCGACTCTGACCTATACCTGGGTCGCCGATCAATTCGGCCATGTTACCCTGGGGTTCATCGTCACGCTCGCACTGTGGGCTCTAATCTCGATTATTTGGCCCGGCATCGATGTCTCATTGCGAACGGCCTGGGCCGCGATTCTGGTTGCCGCCGCCATCGTCCTCAAAGAAGGTTACGACTTCGTCTGCGAATTGGATCGTCGCCAGAAGTGTTTCCGTTTCGATGCGGGGGATGTACTGTTCAACTGCGCGACCTCCTGCATCTACACGTGGATCGGCACTGCTGTGGCGGCGGTCGCTGTGCTGTTCTTCGCTTGGAGTCTGCTGGCTGCCCTCGTGCTGGTGCTGCTGTCGCTGCCAGTGGCAAAATACTGGCTGCGGCGCAAGATCGCGTTGCAGCAATCCGACGCGCCGTTCTTGTATAGGCTTGCGGACTTTCCCCAGAACTTCGCTGGCCGTGATGGTCCTGATATCATCACCAATCTCTATTCCCGGACCGAACCGCAGCACGTCGTCCTGACTGGCCCGTTGAATTCTGGGAAGACCAGCCTCGCTGTCGGAGCGGCCACGGAGTTCGGCTACCGTGCCGGATTGTGCCGATACATCTCGCTGGTCAAGCTGGCGCAGACTGGACATGGAGCTGCTGAGAGGCCCGGGCTGCACCCTGAAACCGCTTTCCAGGACGGCCGGACCCTATGGCCGCTCGATGCCGTGGAGCTGCTGGTCGTGGACGATGTTGACGGCGGCATACCGGCGCTGGAAATCGATCCGGATAAACTCAAAAAGGCGCTCGTCGCGCAGCTAGGCGAGAAGTTTTTGTCGCTAATGAAAGAACGACGCACGCTTTGGGTTGCCGGCACGAACGACCGCGCAGAAATGTGGCAACAGCTGGTCGCGAAGCTGGTGACGGATGGCGACGTGACTCGCGTCGGCAAGGTGGAACTGCGGGATGATCTGCAAAGTACCGTTCGGACCGGATCTCTCGCCGCGGCAATGGCCCGTTTTCAACGAGGTCGCCGGAGCGACTGATTCTCTGCGGCTGGGCTGGCCTTGGACAAGGCTCGAATTCGTCAATGGAGGCAGCGATGACAGACGTCACGCGAGATGCCGTTCTTCGGCCCCCAGGGCGGGCCGCAGGCCCGCTCGAGGACCGGCAGCGTTCGAGGCTGTTGACTCTGTTCTCTACTCTCGCGCCCTATGCGTGGTTATTGCTCGCAATGGCTTTGCCGGCGTGGCTGGGGGTTGCCGTTGCCGTCTGGCTGGGCGGGATCGATCGAAGTCAGATCTATATACTCTCTGTCGCTATCTACACGATCATTGTATTTCTGTTGTCCGTCGCCGGATATGTTGGGCGTGAAGGCACGTCTGTTACCGGCCTAGTTGGCATTCTTATTTTCGTTATAATACCTGTGATTTTGACGGTGATCTATGGGGTCTTCTCTGCTCCTCGTAACTTTGCGTTTATTGATTTGGTCCGCTGTGCATTCATTTTATTTTGTTTATTAATACCAGGTATTCTGTATTATCTATTTGTTGGCTCGCGCCGTGAGAGTCTATTGAATGCTTTATCGTGATCATTGCTCGACTGGGATTGCTCGAATATAAACTCTTTTATAGGTCTGCGGCGAACGCCTCGAGTGAAACGGCAACAACGCTTCCAGCAGGTTCCGGGCAGCAGCTTTTACCTATTCCCGAGAGTGAATTCAGTCGGGCGCGACGCGTACGGAGCTATTTCGAGCGCTTTGAAGCTATATATGGCCCTCTACCCGAAAGATTTATCGAAGAAATTATAAAGATACATCGAAGATATCATCCCGTCGACGAAGATATCATCTTGTCAACGAAACCCGATGTAACAGTGGATGTAGCAAGCAAAGATTTTCCCAATTATGTTATCCCGCTTTCTGTACGACACATTGCCCCGGTGATTCTCCTGGTCGGTCTATCGTTTATCGGATGGATTACCATTCTGCCACCCATAGAATACAACGATAATCTGACTGGAATCCCTTCCTATTTACACATATCAAAGCCCGATAAAGTCGCATTTGCATTTCTGGGAGCCTATTTCTTCACTCTGCAATTCCTCGTTTGGCGCTTTATCCGCAAGGATCTGAGCTCAAACGCATATGTCTCGATGTCTCTTCGCATGGTTCTGGCTGTCATCGGCGTTTACGCCCTGGGCGAGATCATAAGCGCTCTCGCTCCGAAATTATCGGAAAAGGTCCTAAACAGCATTGCCTTTGCAGTTGGTGCATTTCCGATGATCGTTTGGCAAATGATGACCAGTCTAGCGAAGCGATATTCCCGTATCGTGTCCTTCCTCCCAACAATGGACAGGGGGATCCCGCTCAGCGAACTCGACGGCATGACGATCTGGCAAGAAACGAGGTTAAAGGGTGAGGATATCGAGAATGTCGACAATTTCGCCACCGCGGATGTCATCGACCTATTCCTGAACACGCGCATCGCACCTAATCGAATAATTGATTGGATTGACCAAGCCATTCTTTTGAGCGTGATTTCCGGTTCTCAACCGGCAGGGAATAACATCCTGAAAAATGATTTATACGCGGTTGGCCTTCGCTCGGTTACTGCCATAAACGCGGCATTGAACATCGGGACGCCCGAAGTGCAGGCGTTAGATGCTGACGCGGAATTAGGCGCAGGCGCGAAGCAATCGTTGCGACCGACATTGAACTTGATATCCGAGATCGCTGATACTTACCCAAACTTTGCGCTTGTCAAGACTTGGAAGGGGGTCGGGCGACGGGCGTAACCTCCAACGCGTCCGCGGGCGCCGATGCTCGGCGCGACAGACCTGCGATCAGGCGCCCCGCGTATCCGCGCGAAGAGAGCGATGTGGCCTAGGCTGACGCGGTAAATCAGTCGGCGCAGAGCTGGTGTCGCGCCGGCTCGGCCAGCAGTACGGCATAGCGGCCGAGGCGGGAATCGAGCAGGCGATCGAAATATGCCGGCACACTCGCATTCGTGCCATCGGCGAAACGAGCAACCGAAGAATCCGTGCGCAGCACGGATAAGAATGCGCGAAGCTCCCGCACATAAGCGTTGATCGCAAAGGCGCGCAGAAGGTGCATTAAACGCATTGCAACGCCATCGCAGGCGGCCAGCCGGGTCGCCACGACCCGCGCTGCAACGGAGGCCTGCAACAGCGAAATAAGCCCGGCGTAAAACGCGGCCGGGGCGTAGTGCTTTACTCGGAAGCTGGGTAGCGGCGTGAAGTAGTATATCGACGGTAATGGCAGCAGCCGACCCTCCAGCCGCAGCGTCTCGCGCAGCAGGGTTCCACCGTAAGCCAAGGGGTAGGATATCACCGGACAGATGCGCGGGCGCAGGCGTATGAATTCTCGAGTAAGCTCGATCGGCTCCTCGCCTGAGTCTGCTTCATTGCCGAACATAAAGTTGGCTTGCACTTCGGGGATGTGCGCGGCTATGACGTCAAACTGCGCCACCACGTGTTCCAGCTTGGCATGACGAGTGCGCCGGCCGGTGCCGGCCTTCGCACCGTAGTCGCTCCACGATTCGACCCCGGGCGCGACAAACACACAATTGGTCTGGGCGAGCCGGTCCAAACGGTCTTTCTTCAGGATCGACAGCGTGGTCTCGATCAAATACGGGTTGCGGTGCTCGGGTCCAATGCCGACGAAAGCATCCAATATCTGGTCGAAACGGACGCCGAAATTCGGGTCGTGAAAAGCCAGCAGGCGGCCGGGCAGAGCACGGGACGCATAGCCGAGATCGCCCTGGAGTTCATCCTGCGAGCGGGCAAGATAGGGATTGTTCCAGTCCACGCAAAAATCGCAAGCATAAGGGCATCCCGTGCTGGCCAGCAGTGGGACGACCGAGATGCCCCAGTGCCGGCCGGCGATCGTTGTGGCGCGGTCGATATCCGCACGGCGCTCTTCCAGCGAGGGAATGTGCAGCAATGTGCCGGGCACTCGGACGATCGCGCCCGGGGGGTATTCGCCGCATAGGATGTTTTCGATGGCTGTAGCGTCACAGCTGACCACGACGGCATCAAAGAAGCGCCTGGCATCATTGGGGAAAGAACGCGCGTGCGGCCCGCCCAAGACCGTGCGGACGCCGTCTTGGCGGAACAGAACGGCTAGCGCGTAGGCGAGCGCCGCCGCTTCCGTGAAAGCCGAAATAAACACGAGGTCCAGGCCGGCTGGCATCAGCCTTTCCGGCCGACACTGGCCGAAATAGGTAGCATAGTGCACTTGGTGGCCTCGTCTGCGGCACCAGGCGGCCACCACCTGTGGCATAACGCCGTAGAACATGCGCCGGTAGATCAGGCCGTAGGGGCGCGCGGCCACACCGCCGTTCGTCTCGCCGCTCAGCAAGTCCAGTACCCCAATCTTCAAGCGGCGCGATCGCATCGAAGCTCCTGTCGACTTCGGCGAGAGGATGTCGCAACGAATTATGCGACGCCGGTCGGCGTTTCGGGGGTTGTCCGGCGTTTCCGATTCTCGTCGAACGCGGTGAACGGTTCAACCACTCCTATATCAAGGACTCGTCGTTTGAACCACGAGAGCGAGCACAAACCTGATTCAAAAACCGGTATTTTGATACAGCAGCGGTTCTGCTAAACTGGAGGTTTCCCATGGAAGGCTGCGTTCCCATCCCGCGGCCGCAACATTGGAGGAGCACGATGCGAGACCCGCGAAACGTTGCTCTGCTCACCGGCATCTGGCTCGCAACCGGCTGCGTCGCGCTCTTGCCCAAGGTCGCGGATGCCGCGGGTTTCCAGGTTCGCGCCGGCAGCCCCGACTGGATTGCCAACGCCTTCGCGGGAATGGCGGCCAAGGGCTATGATGCCAGCACCGCCTGGAGCAACCCGGCCGCCATGATCCTGCTTCGCGACAACGAGCTGGCCGGCGGGTTGAACGCCATCGTGCCGTATACTCAGTTCACGGGCGAGAACCTGGTCGGATCCTCGCCGACCCCGGGAGTGACCGGCGGCAACGCAGCGACCGCCGGGGTGGCGGCGAGCCTCGCCGGGGTGTGGAGCGCCAGCCCGGACTTCAAGCTCGGCTTCTCGTTGGAGGATCCATTCGGCCAGCGCCAGAGCTATCCGTTCGACTGGGTCGGGCGCTATCAGGCGCTGGCGTCCTCCGTCACCGACATAGAGCTCGGATTGGTCGCAGCCTATCGGATCAACGAACATATCTCGCTGGGCGTCGGCCCAATCGTCGACTATTTCCAGGCTCGGCTGACTAGTGCGGTCAACATCGGGCCCTTGACCGCGCTGGCCGGCGAGCCGAGCGCCGACCTGCATGCCCACAACTGGACTGCCGGGTATCATCTGGGAGCGCTCTATGAATTCGACCCCCAGCTGCGCGCCGGCATCGATTACCGCTCGAGGATTAACGAAGACCTCGACGGCGAGCAGCGGATTTCGATCCCGCCATTGGTCCCCACGCTCAGCCCGCCGGTTGCCGGCATCCTAGAGGCCGGGAACGGGCACGTCCACACGAGCATCACATTGCCGGACGTTCTGACCACCAGCGGGGTCTGGGACATCAACCCCGAATGGACGGGCTTAGCGACGGCGGCGTGGACCGACTGGTCGCTGATTCAGCAGCTGTCGATCACCACCGCCAATGGCCTGACGACGACCACTGTGCCGCTGCAGCTGCGCAACACCTGGCTCGGCTCGCTGGGTGCAAATTATCGGCCGGCAACGGTCCCGGGCTTGATGCTGCAGGCGGGGCTCGGATTTGACGAGAGCACTGGAACAGACAGCACGCGCTCGCCGCGGCTGCCGGGCCGCGACCTGATCCTATTTGGTGTCGGGTTCACCTATGAAATCATGCCGCATGCGAGCCTGCAGGCGGCGTTTCTGCACGAGTTCGGCATCGGGGCACGCGGCATAAACTATTCGAGCAGCCCGTCTGCCGGCACGCTGATCGGTTCCTACAGCACCAGCGCCAGCGCGATCAGCGTCGGCTTAAATTTGCGCTTCTGACCGCCTATGGCCTATCACTCTGTCGGGACGGCGCGTAAAACCGCTGCTCCCAGCGGCGCATATTCTCGGTGCCTTCGCGGAGATATGGCGTGAATGCGGCCAGCCTGAGCAGCACCCAGTTCAACACGCTGGCGGGAAATCGCAGAGGCTTCACGAAGTCGACCAACAGGACCACGCGGGGCTGGCTCGACTCGTTCCAGGCCTCGTGCTCATAGGCATCGTCAAAGATCAGCGCGCTCCCCTCTCGCCAGCGACGCAGCTCGGGGCCAATGCGAATCCCCTGGCTCGCGCGGGGCTCGGGTACCAGGAGCCCTAGATGGAGCCGCAACACACCGTTCTAGGGACCACGGTGCGGCGGCAGCCGCGTTCCCGGCTCAAATACCGAAAACATGGCTGTCTTAAGCCCGGGGATCTTTCGCAGAATTCGCCATGTCTCGCGGCACAGCTCGATATTGGGCTTGGATCGAATGCCGTAAGCGACCAGCACAAATATCTTCCAGCCGGAGTCCGGAGCGATCGCGGCGGTGTCGATCGCGAGATCTTGAACATTGGGCAGCTCGTCTTTACGAGCGAGAAGGCGATCCAGCTCGCCGCCGATGGCTCGCCATTCGCGTTCAACCCCCGCCGCCCACGGAAACGCGGCATTGTCGTAAAAGACGGGGTTTCCGAGCCGGGCATATCTCAGGTTCAACCGCTCGGCGAAGGCAACCACCAGCATCAAAAACCGCGAGACAACGCCAGGCCGCGCCATCGACGCGATTCCCTCGGTGGCCCAGCGCTGATGGGCCACCCCTGGCCCCGCCCGAGTGACGGCCTCGGCCGATGGCGCAGCCTTGGCTGGCTCGTTCACGGTTCGCGGGCCGGCCTCCGGCGCCCGGTCGCGCCTGACCTTTCTTTCCCGTGCCTGGGGGTTGCGGGCGCAGGTTCCTGGTTTGCTGGCTCCACCTTCTTGCGTTCGGCACCGGGGCACCTTGAGGGGGGGCCTTCATGAGGTCCATCATGATGCGCCGACCGATTCTTTGCAGCGTACCAAGCGGGACATCGTCGACAAATTGTTTGAGAGCGTCCTTGTCGCGGCGGCGTGTCTGAAGCCCGCGCACGAAGCCGAGCGCTTCCGCGGTCCCCACGGCCTCGCCAGCCGCGCATTAGGCAACGGTTTGTTCTTCATCACAGCACCTGCGCGATAGCCGCCTGTGTAACATCATATTCCATCATGAACATATGGTCGACATTCTGCACCGTGACCCAATGGGTGCTCGGAAGACTCACGAGCCGCGTTGACCAGGCCGGCTAATCTCCTGCAAGGCCAGCTCGCCGCCTTGGTCGTAGAGCTCCTTGAAGCGGTAGAAGCTGTCGCGGCTGTAGCCCATCATTTTGCAGGCTTGGCTGACATTACCGAGCTGCTTGGCCAACTCCAGTAGCCCGAGCTTGGCTCGGATGATCTTCTGTTCCTGGGTCATTCCGTGGTCTCCGTCCCTGTGCCGGAGGGCGGGTCGCGGTCCCAGCTCGTGGTGAGAACCGCGCCCCGCCTCCAGCGCCTCTGCGAAAACCAACAGCGATTGTAAGATTAAGTTCGAGCTATTACAGATCATGCCGCCGAAACTGTGCCCCACCAATATAAAATCGGCCAACGGGTCGGCTCCGCAGGCGTTCTGGACCGTGATCCGAAATCGCGGGAGGAACTGTGTCAGGAAGAAAGGGGCTCTTCACATTTCATCGGCTTCGCCTTGGCCTTCCGTTACTGCGCCTGGCACGAGCCGCTGCTGGGAGGATCGGGTGCCCAGCACGGCGCACCGGTATCGGTCATCAGGCGGTTCAGCGCCTCTCTTTCGCGGTCGAGCACCGCGCTCGGGTTCTCGCCACGCAGCACGATCAGTTTAAACGTGTCCAGGAACACCATGTCGAACTCGCCAGCGCGCTCGCCAAGCCCGATCGGCAGCAACGCGGGCAGCGCATCCTTCGCCGACTGCATCTTTTCGACCGCAGCGGCTGCCAGCTTCAGACCCGGCTCGGTGTCCGGCGCCAGTTCCGCTTTCACCACGGGAAGAAAGCCAACACTGCGCGCAGTCTCGATCTGCGTCTCAGGCCAGGTCAAATAGTCGATGAGCGCCATTGCGCCATTCATGTCGGGCGCACCCTCAAGCACCGCGAGCCCCGCCAGCACCGGC
>Ga0306922_10003203_pt1 | contig 15283 bp, 20 predicted proteins | sample sta12Cox44000082_FD_203758 | JGI IMG/M metagenome (GOLD analysis project Ga0306922, IMG submission 203758) | Lab enrichment of tropical soil microbial communities from Luquillo Experimental Forest, Puerto Rico - statoxic.12C.oxic.44.000.082 (v2)... | ecosystem: Environmental > Terrestrial >... | reverse complement strand
ACCGTGACGGCCACGGCCTACAATCTCGTCCGGCTGACGAAGCTGGTGCCGACGGGGGCGTAGCCACGCCCGGAATCTGCCCAGAGACGGCTAAAACCGGCAAATCGACGAAATAAATCTCCCCGGGCACTGGATCTCTGCAACTATAGGGAGAACCCCGCCTCACGATCCGACAAATCGCTCCCCAAACCTGATTTTTTCCGCAGCCTGCTAAGCCCGCTGCAGCAAGGCGTGTACATACGGGACAGGGTCGGGATCGCCTTCCAAGCTGTCCACATCCTGTTTGGTCTTCAATTCAATTTGCAATCGGATGCCGTTCGGATCATGGAAGTAGAAGGTCTTGCCATACCCCCGTTCGATAATTTCGGTCACGGGGACCCCATGGTCCTTGAGCCGTTGGTAGGCGTCGTCAAATTCCTCAGGCGTGTCCATCGGTAGCGCCAGGTGATTCACATGTTGGCGCTCGCCCACCGTCGGGAGCTCGGCACCATCGAACACCGCGAAGGCATTGCCGCCACCGATCTCGACGTTATAATGCCGGCGCCCATCTGGCGTGCGCGTGGTGCGGACTAACCGCATGCCCAATATACCGCAGTAAAACTGCAGCGTGGCTTCCATGTCATTCGTGTTGATGCCGACGTGATCAATGTACATGGCTGTTGCTCCTTCGCAGGTTTAGTCTAAGTCAAAGCCGTAGAGTTGGGCGACGTTCTCTCTGACGATCTTACGCTTCTCCGCCTAGCTGACGTCCTTGAAGTCACGCGCATAAGTCGTTGTAGAGGGGTTGTACGCCTGCTCGCGGGGGTGCACAAGCCGGGGCGGCTGCACCGTTCGTGGCCGCCAGCCGAGGCGGCGGGGTCGCAAACCACCTCCGCGATCGGCAGTCGCCGCACAGATGAGGACATACGATGAAGCAACCCAGCCGAGTCAAAGCCGCTATGCGTGCCGGAAGCAAGGCGTACGGCTACAAACTTTCTTTCCCGTCCCCATGGGTGATCGACATTCTGGGGAAGCTCGATTTCGATTTCGTCTTATTCGATGGCGAGCATGGGCCGTTTGGCCTGGACCAGCTTGAGGACCTCTGCAGGACCGCCGAACGCCGTAATTTGACAACGATCGCCAGAGTGCCGGACATCGGCTCGTCAACCATCCTGCGCTATCTCGATCGTGGGATCATGGGCATATTGGGCCCACACATCGCCACGGAGGTGGACGCCCGCCAACTCGTGCGGGCGTGCTACTTCGGACCGCTTGGTGAGCGGTCATTCGGGGCAAACCGGGGTACGGACTACAATGCCGGGATTGCAGACAAGGCGGCGTACTACCGTGAGGCAAACGAACAGATGCTGGTGTGCGCTTTGCTGGAAGATGTCGCCGTGCTGGACAACCTCGACACCATTCTCTCGGTGCCGGGCATCGACCTGTACAGCATTGGCCCAACCGATTTTGCCCAAAGTCTTGGCTATCCCGGTCAGCCCGACCATCCGAAAGTTGTCAAGACAATGCAGGAAATCGCAAGTCGCATCCGACAGGCCGGGCGCAGGATGCAAGCGGACATGATGCAGGCGGCGTGGGTCAGCGATATGCTGCTCGACGCGGGTCGCCGTATTCTAGAAAGAAACAGTGGTTCGTGACGGCGGATAATATTGAACGCTTCCCCAGCGAAAGCTGGGGTCCACCGTTCGGCGGCAGGAGCGGAGGATGGATGGCTCCCGGCTTTCCCCACGGATCAAGTCCGCAGACTGAAGGCCCACAGGACAGCGGGCGTCAATGGGGATACCAAACTAGCCGTTAGCTCTATCCATTGGCGAGCAATGCGGCCAGTGGGCACCGTCTGAGATGTCGTCAGCGGACAATGAACCAGTCGTATTTAATCTTGACCCCTCGCTGGATCGAAACCATCTTGCCGACGGCCTGGATCTGATTAAGCCATTCGTATTTCTTCGAGCCGGTAGTGAATTGAGGGGCGGTGATAAAGTACTCGTCCTTGGAAGCTATGACTTCACCGTTGTTGAAGCGGTCGTTGACTTCTTTGTTGCTGGGTATCGCGCCACTGTAGGTGACCAGGATGATCTCGCCATCGTCGGTCTTGATAGTGGCTCCAACATCCAGTCGCCGTGATCCATCAGGCATGACAGTGAGCCAGTCGCCAGCTGGAGCGACGAGGGTGCCAATGATCTTCGGTCCGCGGACCGTTCCCCCTGCGGGCACATTTGCGATTACACGGGAGCCAGCTGATTGGGCTGGTTCGGGCCCTTAGCCTCGACGAAAAGCGAGAACGCTGCCGAAGGCGTACCCTAAGGATATCTAGAGAGAAGCTCGGCGTGCCCGATTTTGGTCGCGCCCGCCTCGATATCCTCGGCGACCTCGTCATAATCCTTCGCCAAGCGACGGAGCATATCCGCTAGGTCGAGCTGCCACGCTGCACGAGCCAACCGTCGAGCATGGTTGGCTTGCTCCCGGTAGTGGGCTGCGCGGTCCATAACTGCGAAACACCGCCGACCTAAAACCATTCCCATCCGGTCGAACAGAACACGCATCCGTGCGCAAGGCCAAACTCGCTCGGCCTTTACGGCCTCGCATTGCCAGCCGGTCGCCTAGCCCGGAAAGCGCCGCGCACCGCAGTTACCAGTGTCAAAAAAGGGTCATCCCCAACAGCCGTGGCACGACCCGCGCTTCAGGCTGTTAGCGCAACACGTGCCAATTGATGGAGCGAGGAGCCAACTTCATGACCGAGGAGAGAGCTCGCTATTACGCTAAAGCACTCGCGCAAAACATGGGCATAACCTTCTACGTGGTACGCAGCCGCGAAGGCCGCTTCCTGGCGGTGCAAATACCATCGGACGACTGCGAAATCCTCGCCACGGTCGCCCCGCCACGCAGCGTGCGCGACATCCGGCAATTCCGCCGCGAACACGCCAGGCGTGCTGCTTAACGGCGCATCGGCTGCCCCCAGGTGCTCGTCGGAATCTCCGAGATTAGGATCGTCTTATAGGAGACGTCTTCGAGCAGTTCGCGGGCCCTCGCGAGCGCTGCCGGCTCGGTCGGGAACTCTTCTGTTCGAAGCCTTCCAGTCGTCTGTTGCTCGTCGGTCGACATCGACGTGTCGATATAGGAGATCCGATAGGGCATCCCTTCCTCCGGGTGGTTCACGTGCCGTCTCTGAGAGAGGTTCTGATCAGCGGAGAGTTCAAGCTCTCCGGCGCTACCAGGCGAAACCTTAGGTACTTCCGCCGCGGGTCGGGGGCGGCACAGGCGAGGCGCCGTCGAGAGGCGCAGGCTGCATCGGCAGCCGATCCGCGTTCGGTTGGATTCGATAAGGAGGTTTAAGGGGCGGCAGGCTCGACCCGCTAACGCCGAATTCGACTTGTCGCGGCGAGATGGGCTGCGGCACCATCTTGGCCAGCGGCGGGGGTTGGGCATCCTCGCCGATCGACAGTGGCGGATATTGCACCGCCCCATCGATCTGGCCATGGGCGACACCCGGGCCAATCAGAACAACGAAACCGATAATGGCGATGAGCGTGCCAAAACCGATGCAGCGTGCCAAAATCGGTCTGATTCCGCATTGACGCCCTGACACTCTCGCTTTGCTCAGTTTGTCGAACGCTCGAACGGGGCCGATCGCTGCCCCGGCCGATCAAAGGACCGCCCAGTGCTTGATTTTATCCTTTTCGCGTAACAGCCCCTTAATTTCGAACTCAAGCCTATCGCACGGCATCTATTTCCCTCTCGGATCGCCGCTTTTTGCTCCACATATCTTTCGATCAGCGAATCTTGGATTTCCGTTATCCTGGGGCGGTCTTCCGCGGTGATATATCTGTCTCGCGCCATTGTCGGTCTCCTCAGAAACACTTCTGACGATCGAGCATCCCATCTAAAGAGCGCCGGGCGTCGAAGGGTGGTTCCTCTCTTCTGGAGTTTTGCAAGGGTCAGTTACCTAGGTCCAACGAGGATGATCCATGACGTCGCGCTGTGTGTGGGGTTCAAATGATTTCCGCGTTTGCTAGTTCATGCCGGCTTGCTGATGATGTCGCTCGAGCCGCTCGAATTCTGCGATCACCACCTTGCAGGGCGGGATAATACGTCACCATCCTGATCGGGAAAGGCGCTCGCCAGGAAAGTCTCGGCAAAGCGCGAACTGGCAGCGGCTTCGTCGGTCGGATCGCAAGAAGCGGCGACGATCAGGCGGTGGATCACCTTGCCGGCCTGCTCGACGCGATCGGTTGGGACGCCGCGGCGATGAGCGTTGCCGAGAAGGAAGCCTGCTGTCTCTGCAAGCTGAGCCGGATCTGCTGCCCTCGCGACGCCAGTCCCCAAGAGGAGCAGGGCGGCTATAACAGCTAGAGTTGGACGCATGGGAAACTCCAATCCAATACGTCCCCAACTAGAGTAACGCCGGCGGGGCCGGTTCGTTTCGGCACCAGTGCAGCGCGGAATGCAGCTTGGCCGCTCTTGCAGAGTATCATTTTTTAGACATTCACACAGACCTGGCCCGTGCCCTTGATTGAGACGGAATGCGCGTCCGCCCCTTGGCTGTTGGACGCAGCCCAATGGGCATGGCAGCGTTTGTGGCAAGGTTTACCAAGTTCGGTGCTCGGCGCTCTCGGCAGATGAAGGCGCGCTTGCTGGTGATGTCCTATGGGCTTGCGATGATCGCTTTCGTATTCTCAGTCGTCGCCGGGATCATGAGTTGAGACGAGCCCGCACTTAGTTAGGTGGGATTTCGCTGAATGTGTCTGCGAGTGTCTCGCGTGGGTTACGAAGGGCCGAGCCTCCCGTGGGGTGAAGGACCGGTTTGGGTAGGCTTAACCCCTTCGGTACAGGACGGCCGAACGGCCCCATCGGCGCGTAGGAGGCCTTGGGCATGGAGACGGAGACGGTCCGCCCTCCACCCCTCTCGGCCGAAGGGGAGCTCCGGGTCACGACGGACTGGAGGCTTCGGCGACGTTTCCGGTCAACCTCTACAACCAGAAAAGCCACGTGCTGTCCGCCGCGATGTGTCGTGCCGGAACCTCGGTGACGCGGTTTCAAATCAACCAGGATCGCGATAGGCTTTCTTGAACCGGCTGTGTAGTTGAGGGAATCATGCACTTTCACGCCAACTACGTATCCACTTCTGTCTTCGGCGATGGCGACTACTACCAAGCCACGTTCGAAGCCGAGCAAGATACGGATGACCCTGACAGTCCTTATCTCTTGATCCAAAGGCAATTCGAAGATCCAGATGACAATTGGTGCTACATCGAAACGCATGACAAAAAATACTGCGGTCATTTTCTATTACGCTGCGTCGATTTCACGCCTCAGAAGTTGTCAATCGAGCTCGATCGTCCGAGGGACAATCTTGTCAGCGTGACCTTTGCGATGGCGGCCACGGACTTCGCGGAAGCATCACAGGTGGTAAAGATCATTGGCGGCGAGGTCGAACCTCCCTGATGCGCGCGCCGCCTAATCCAAATGTCCGAACCAGGTCACTGTCGAGAGTCCGGAGCCGGCTGGGGAGGGGCGGTACCGGGGGCGGTCACCCGGAATGACCTCGGTTTGCATCCGGCCACTCGGGACACGACCCGGTCATCTCAATCTGAAAGAGTTCGCAACAAGGGTTTGGTCATCGGTGTAGAGTCCGACGCAATTCCCAAGAGAACGAAATGACCTCTGGTACCGCGGGCGGCGAACGTTTTGACCTCGCTTACCTGGTGCTCAGCGGCACGACGACGGCGGCACGCTGTCCCGAGCTTCTGCAGGGTCTGGTTGGGGTAGGCTTTTCAACCATCATCGCGATTCCGACGCCGAACGCGTCACGCGTGATCGCGCCGCGCGCTCTCGACGAGGTCGAGGGGGTTCAGGTCGTCGAATCGTACTTCGATTCGGCGATCCGCCCACGACCGCTGCGCGGGGTGGTGCTGTTCGCGCCCTGCAGCTTCAAACTCGCTCAACAAGCTCGCACACGGCATCGCCGACAGCCTCGCGCTCTCGGTGGTGGCCGAGGCGATCGGGCGGGGTACTCCGGTCACCGTTGCGCCGTCGCTAAACGCGCCGCTCCTTGCCCACCCGCAGGCGCAGGCGTCGCTCCCATCCTGCCGCAATGGGGCGTGACGATCGTGTCGCCGGTTGACGACGGCGACGGACCGCGCCTCGCCCCGACCGCAGCGCTTCTTGATGCCGTTCGGCCCTACGTCCGTCGAGGCTGACGCCACTCATCGGGGGGGCAAAGGGCTTGCCGGCAGGGCGTCGATGTACGAGCGTCTTCCCAGTACGATACACTCGGCACTCCGCCTCGTGCGCATAACAACCAGCGGAGATAGGAGTGGCGTCGCATCTTATTGGTAAGCAGGCCGTTGTCGTCGGCGCTGGGATCGGCGGTTTGACGGCGGCGGGGGCGCTCGCCGAATATTTCCGCCAGGTCGTCGTGTTGGAACGCGACACCTTGCTGCCGGACGCCGCTCACCGGGCCGGAACGCCCCAGTCGAGGCACATTCATGGACTTCTGGCCGGCGGCCAGCGCGCGCTCGGCGAGCTGTTTCCCGGCTTCGAACAAGACCTCGCCGACGCCGGGGCGCTGCCGCTTCGCGTCACCCTCGACGTTCGCATCGAGATGCCGGCTTACGATCCCTTCCCGCAGCGCGATCTCGGCTTGGTCACTTATTCGATGTCCCGGCCGCTGATCGAGCTCGTAGTGCGCAGGCGCGTGGAGCAGAACGCCAACATCACCCTGCGTCCGCGTTGTCGAGTTCGCGGACTCGTGCCCTCGGCGGATCGGGCGGCGGTCACCGAGGTCTGCTTTGAGAACGCCGACGGGAAAAACGAGACGCTGCCCGCCGAACTGGTCGTTGATGCCTCCGGGCGCGGTAGTCTGACGCGCGGCTTGCTCAAATCCATCGGACAGCCTCTTCCCGAGGAGACCGTCATCGGGGTCGATATCGGCTATGCCACGGCAGTCTTCGCGATCCCGGATGACGCCCCATCCGATTGGAAAGCGATGCGGACGCTTCCCCGGCCGCCGGAGAGCAGGGGTGGCGCATTGCTGCTGCCGCTGGAGGGCGGCAGATGGATGGTGACCCTCGGCGGCCGACGCGGTGACAAGCCGCCCGGGGATCCCGGCGGGTTCATGGCCTTTGCTCGGCAGCTCCGGACGCCGACATTGTACAAGGCGATCGGGCATACCAAACGCCTCGGCGACGTCGTCCGCTTTGGCTTTCCGGCAAGCGTTTGGCGGCATTTCGAGCGGCTCGAAACGTTCCCGCGCGGGCTGCTTCCGTTCGGCGACGCGATCTGCTGTTTCAACCCGGTGTACGGCCAAGGCATGAGCGTGGCCGCCCAGGAGGCATTGCTGCTCCGCCGGCTGCTCGGGACCGGAGGAGGCGACCCGCTCGGCGGGCTCGCGCCGGCTTTCTTCGCCGAAGCGTGTGGGCTGATCGAGACGCCATGGGGGGCGGCCGCCGTCCCGGACCTCGCTTTTCCAGAGACCAAAGGGCAACGCCCGCCGGATTTGGACGGCATGCTAAAATTCGGGCGCGCCCTCAATCGCCTTGCGGCGGCGGATCCGGCCGTCCACCAACAGGTGATCGAGGTGCAGCACCTGATCAGACCGCGCAGCGTCCTACGCGACCCCAACCTCGTACAGCGCGTACAAATGGTGATGGCCGAGACGTGAGGAGTTCATTGTGAGGGGTGGCATTTTTGATCTTCTCGTGCACGCGATTTTCGGATGAGGGGAAGGCCTTCTACGAGCGCTGAGGGGCCCCTCGCGCTCTTCCGCTCGCTCCCGCCGGGGGGCGCGCAAGCTCGCGGCCAAGCCGCGCAGGGCGCTAAGCGGCAAGGCCGCGGGCATCTGCGAAGGAGGCAAATTCCCTTGTCGTGGTCGGATGGTCACGAATTTGGCTGGCTGCACTGCACTCGCCAGCGAGTGTAGCCCCTTTATACTCTAATGATAGATTCAATGGGTCTTTACAGCGCGGGCACGTGGTCGAACCACGGTTGCGCGGTCTCCAGCTCTGCAGCAAGCGCCAGCAGGGTCGCCTCCTCACCGTAGCGGCCCGCAAAATGCACGCCGACCGGCAGGCCATCTGCCGTCCAATGCAACGGTACGCTCATCGCCGGGGTGCCCGTCGCGTTATGCAGCGGCGTCACCGAGAGATATTCCGTCACACGCTCGGCGAAGGTCTGAACATCACCGTTCTGGTCGAAATAGCCGAGCTTCGGCGGCGGGCCGGCCAATGTCGTCGACAGGATCACGTCATAGCTGGTGAGGAACGTGGCCATCTTGCGCCCCGCTGCGTGCACAGCAGCGATCGCCTCGATGTACTCGACGCCGCTCACCTTCACCCCGCGCTGGCACACCCCCATGTCACAGCCTCAACGTCGTCGGCGTTCGGCTCGCGTCCCAGCGCCCTCCAGCGCATGTAGCATGATCGGGCGGTGTTGGCCGCTGAGATCCGGGCATTCATGGGCCGCAGCGCCACCATGTCGAGATCGGGGTCCGCCTCCTCGACGATGTGGCCGAGGCTGGCGCACAGCTTGGCTGCGCGTTGCACGGCCTCCTGGCATTGAGGATGCAACTCGACACCGCGATGATCCTTGAGCATCAGCGCGATCCTGAGCTTGCGCGGTGGACGGGCGATGGCTTCGAGGAAGGGGCGCTCTGCCATCGGCGCAGCATAGGGGTCGCCCGGCTCCGGTCCGGCAGTGCAATCGAGCATCAGGGCCGAATCGCGCACACTTCGGCTGACCACGTGTCCGGTTGACAGCCCACCCCATCCTTCGCCCGCGTCTGGCGCCATAGAGACCCGGCCGCGTGACGGCTTGAGCCCGAACAGGCCGCATTGCGCCGCTGGAATCCGGATCGAGCCGCCGCCGTCGGTTGCATGCGCCACGGGCAGGATACCCGCGGAAACCGCTGCCGCCGCGCCGCCGGAAGAACCCCCCGGAGAATATTCAAGGTTCCAGGGGTTGTGGCAGGAGCCGTAGAGCCGCGGCGCGGTATTCGGGTTCAGGCCGAACTCGGGGCTAGAGCTGCGGCCCATGAACACGAGGCCGGCCTTTTTGCAGGCGCGTCACGTAGGCGGTCTCGTGATCGGCGACAAAATCCTTGAACAGACTGCTGCCGAAGGTCGCCGGCTCACCGGTCTCAAAGAAGCCGAGGTCCTTGATAAGATAGGGCACGCCCTTTAGCGGCCCTTCGGGAAGGCCCGTCGCGACCGCCTTGCGCGCCTGCTCGTATTGCCTGTGCACGATGGCATTGATGGCGGGATTGACCTGTTCGGCCCGTGCGATCGCCGTCTCCAGCACCTCCTCGGCGCTGACCTCGCGCTTGGCGATGAGCCCGGCGAGCGAGATGGCGTCGTGCCTGCGATATTCTTCGAACCTCATGGCCTGCAGATCTCCAAATTAAAGCCCATGGAAAACGACTACAGCTGTAGCGATCTTGCCACTAGCTCTTTCATGATCTTGGTGATGGGTCACCCGGAGTGACCACGGTCTGGCGACCGGCCACCCGGGACACGACCCGGTCATCTCAATCTGAAAGATTTTGCAGCAAAGGTTTGGTCATCTGGGTAGAATCCGAGCGCAGTTCCAAAGAGAACGAGATGAGCCCCAGTACTGCGGATGGCCGCGAAAAGTTTGACGTCGTCTACCTGGTGCTCAGCGGCACGACGACGGCGGCACGCTGTCCGGAGCTTCTGCGTGCGCTGGTCGGACTTGGCTTTGCAAACGTCATCGCGATTCCGACACCGAACGCCTCGCGCGTGATCGCGCCGCGCGACCTCGACGACGTCGAGGGGGTGCAGGTCGTCGAATCGTACTTCGATCTGGCGATTCGTCCCCGGCCGCCGCGCGGGGTGGTGCTGTTCGCGCCGTGCAGCTTCAACTCGCTCAACAAGCTCGCACACGGGATCGCCGACAACCTTGCCCTATCGGTGGTCGCCGAGGCGATCGGGCGGGACACGCCGGTGATCGTAGGCCCATCGCTAAACGCGCCGCTCCTTGCCCACCCGCAGGCGCAGGCGTCGCTCCGCCTCCTGCCGCAATGGGGCGTGACAATCGTCCCGCCGGTCGACGAGGGCGAGGGACCGCGCCTCGCCCCGTCGGGACTGCTGATCGATGCCGTTCGCCCCTACGTCCGCCGCGGCTGACGCGAACGTTCCCAACGGGCTTCGGGATTGCGCGTCCCCCGGAACGCCCGCCTCGGGCGGCCGTCCGGGGGTCCTCGCAATGACGGCACTTAATTTGATCCCTCGAACTTCGGAACCAGCACAGTAGTTTTTTATAGACGGCCAAAAGGAGGAAGACATGCCGTTCATCGCGTCGAATGGCCTCACCGAGGCGGGCACCAGCAAGACCATCGCGGCCGGCGGCATGATGGTGCACTACCACGATTTGGGCGAGGGCGAGCCAGTGCTGTTCCTCCACTCCTACGGTCCCGGCACCACCGCGTGGATCACCTTTCACAAGGCGGTGGGCCTGCTTTCGCAGCACTTCCGCTGCATCCTGATGGACCTGCCGAACTTCAGCAAGACGGGCCCGATCGTCTATCGCGAGGGGGTTCACGCGGTCCAGGCCCGGACCGCGGTCGCCTTGCTGGACGCCCTCGGCATCCAGCGGGCATACTGGGTCGGCAACTCGCAAGGCGGGCAGTCGGCGATGGTGGCGGCCATCACCTATCCCGAGCGGGTCGGCAAGTTCGTGATGGGCGGCTCGCACATCGGCACCGGCGGCGATCGCTACCTGATGGCCAACCGCCCCTCGGAGGGCAGTCGGGCCACCCGCCAGGCCCTGGACGACCCGAGCCGCGAGAACATCCAGCACTACCTGCGCGTGCACATCGATGACGAGAGCCTGGTGACCGACGAGCTGGTGGACTACATCCACCGGGCGCACACCTGGTCGCCCGAGTTCATCGAGGCGCGCCGGCAATCGGTTAGCCTATCGCACGACTACACACCAGACCTCGCCGGCATCCAGGCGCCCGTCCTGCTGATCCACGGGCGCTACGACCGGATGGTGGCCTTCGAGGTCAGCATCGCGATCCTGAACCACATTGCCGACTCGCGCCTCGTGCTTCTCAACAACTGCGGGCACTGGCCGCCGTTCGAGAAGCCGGCCGAGTGGGCCGCGCAGGTCCTCGCGTTCCTGCGGGGCTACTGATAGGGACGGCCAGGGTCAAAACCCTATCCGCTCGTGTGCTCAGCGGAGAGTTGCAGCCGCGCAAAGCACCAGAAGCTCCCCTGCGGTATCGCTTCATTACCCGGCGAATGCGCTGATCAGCTCCCGCGCATCCGGCAGCGTTTCCAATCGCCCGATTGCCGCCATTAGCCTGTCTAAACTCGCATCCGACAGCGACTGCACCGCATTGCGCGCGCAGTCGCGGAATTTAGTCTCGAGCTGGGCATTGGTAAGCGGCTTCTCTGGCGACCCGACCGGATCGCTGGCCTCGACCGTAACCGAGCGCCCGTCGGTCCGTTGTACCGTGATACTGAGCGAGCCTCTCGGTCGGTGATCGCGCACAACGCCGGCGATCCGATCCGACAGCGACAGGACCGAGGCATCTCCCAGACCATCGACCTCCGCTATCCCTACCTTGCCATGCACCAAGGCGGTGGCGACCAGGAAGGGTTGGGCGAACTGCGCCTCCACTACCTGAGTAGGGCGGCGCTTGGGCAGCCCGCGGCCGAATTGGTCGCTGTGTCCGGCGGGGTCCGCCTCGATCGTCACCGATTCGATGTCATCGGACCGTTCGATTTTGAGCCGCGCTCGTGCCGACAGCGCGGCATCGATCGCCGCATGCAGCGGCCGACCGCAGGGGTAGGGCTTGTAGCTCAGCGCCTCGCCGCGGAAAGCCTTGCCCAGGTCGCGCAGCAGCACCGATGCGTCGTATCCGTTGGGTTGGTACAACTCCAGGAAGCCAAAACGGCCATTAAAGATGTTCCGCGCGCCGGTGAACCCGGTCTGCGCCAAAACGGCCGAGAAAACGCCGGCGCTTGCCGCCTGGCCCGCCTGCATCCGCTTGGTCAGCGCCCCGTCGAGGATGCATTGGCGATTGCCGGCGGCGTGACTGTAGGCGATGCCGAAGGCGGCCAGCATCTGTTCCGGCGTCAGGCCGATCAGTTTGCCTGCGGCCGCGGTGGCGCCGAAGATCCCGATGGCCGCGGTGCGATGCCAGCCCCGGTCGAGCGTGCTCGCGAGCGCGATGCGGCACGACACGTCCAGACCCAGCGCCACCGCCAACAGAGCATCACGCCCACTTACAGGCCCTCTGGCACCCCCGAGGCTATCGCATACCGCGAGGACCGACCCCAGCACGGAAACACCGGGATGGATGGAACCCCCGGTGTCCAACGTGTCGTCGAAATCCAGCGCATGACCCATGCTGGCATTCAGCAGCGCCGCCTGTGGCGCCGGCAGACGGGTACCCCGTAACAGCACACGGCTTTCCTCGCGCCCGCCCCACCGGGCGATCACCGCGAAGAGCTCATCGATCCCCGGAGAGCCGCTGCCGCCGAGCATGCAGCCAAAAGTATCGAGGATATCGAGACGGGCGGATTCGACGGCGCTCGCGGGTAAGTCTGCATAGCCGGTGCGGCAAACGTGGCGGGCGAGGGGCCAAGCGGCGTCATCGGTCATGGTCTTCTCCCAGGGGTTCGATGTCCCGATATTACGGTTTGTCGCGGACCGAGCCAGGCCAGGCGATCTCGATTCGGCGATAAGCCGGCTGTTATAGGTAACTTGACCCGGATGGCATCGCGTGGTGAAACGGCCCGGCCGCCGCCGGCTAAGTGCCGACCGAAGGGACAGCGCGCTGAGCCCGGTCCGCTGGTCGATGGAAGGACGAACGATATGTTCAGACTTTACTACGCCCCCGGTACGTGTGCGCTTGCGACGCACATCGCGCTTGAAGAGGCCGGCGCGCCGTACGAGGCGGTTCTGGTCGATTTTCGCTCTCAGAGCCAGCGGAGCCCCGAATACCTCGCGGTGAACCCCAAAGGGCATGTTCCCGCACTGGTAACCGAAAGCGGCACGCTTACCGAAACGCCGGCACTCCTGTGCTTTGTGGGGCAGCGTTTTCCGAAGGCCGAACTCGCCCCCTTCGCTGACCCCTTCGCCCTTGCGCGGGTTCAGGAGTTCAACAGTTACCTTTGTTCGACCGTGCATGTGGCGCATGCCCACCGCATGCGGGGCACCCGGTGGGCGGATGACGCTGCAGCGATCGAGGCGATGAAGCGCAAAGTGCTGTCGAACGTGACGGAATGCTTTGAGCTGATCGAGCACAAGCTCATGAAGGGTCCGTGGGTAATGGGTGACAAATACACGATCTGCGATCCGTACCTGTTTACCATCGCTTCCTGGATAGAAGGTGACGGCGTCGACACCACCAAAGTACCCTGCGTCATGGAACATCGCGCGCGCATGCTGGCGCGTCCCGCTGTTCAAAAGGCTCTGGCTGCCGAAGGCACGCAAATTCCCTGACGGTGGCCCCTCTGCATCTGACGCATATTCTGGTCGTCGGCGCCGGTGCTGCGGGGTTGATGGCGGCCCGCGATCTCGCGCGCGTGGGCAAACGAGTCACGATCCTCGAGGCGCGAGACCGATGCGGCGGACGCATCTACCCGCTGCCCGCCCAGGAATTTGGATACCCAGCGGAAGGCGGCGCCGAATTTGTCCACGGAGCGGCGCCGGTGACGCGAGCTCTGATGCGCGAAGCGCAAATTTCGCTCTTGCCGCGCGGCGGCACGAGGTGGAGTGCCCGCACGGGCAAGTTATTGGCCAACGAGCCTTCGCCGCCTCATATGGGTCGCTTCTACCGAGCTCTGAGCGAGGTGAAAGCCGATCTTCCCATCGCCGAATTTCTGGAGACGCATTTTGCCGGTCGGCGATACGACGAGCTGCGGCGGTCAATCACGCGGACCGTCGAAGGTTACGACGCAGCCGACCCGCGCCGCGCCAGCACTCTGGCACTTCGCGACGAATGGATGGCCCGAGACGAGGGTCAGCACGGGCGGATCGCGAAAGGCTACGGCGCGCTCATCGAGCATCTTTCATCCGAATGCCGCAGGCACGGAGCGGCACTCCATCTCGGCGCGGCGGTAACGGCGATTGACGAGGCCCGCGGGCGGGTTGCCGTGCGCTGTTCCCACGGCGCCACGTTCGAGGCCGACGCCGCGATCCTTACTGTGCCGCTCCCGCTCCTGTCCGAAATCGCGCTTCCGTCGACGGCGCGCGAACGGGTAACAGCCGCTGTCGATATCGGGTTCGGCAACGTCATCAAAATTCTATTTCGTTTCGCCACGAAGTGGTGGGCCGATCTGGGCAGGCGAGGTCCAGGCGGGCGAGACCTCGGTGACCTGTCGTTCCTGCTTTCCGATGCAACCGTTCCGACCTGGTGGACCCAGTATCCAGACGGATATCCGGTGCTGACGGGTTGGTTGGCGGGACCCAAGGCCGACAGAGTGTCGTCGCTAGCCGAGGCCGAACTCATCGACATGGGGCTCGCCTCGCTCCGCGAGATTTTCGATCTACCTCCGGACCGCATCAGGAGGAATCTCGTCGCGGCGCGAGCGATCAACTGGGGCAACGATCCGTTCGCGCGCGGCGCGTATTCTTACCCCACGCCACGAACACGCGAAGCGCAGTCGGTGCTGACAATACCGAACGGTGAGTCCATATTCTTTTCTGGCGAGGCGCTCTATGCCGGTCCGGAGTTGGGCACGGTCGAGGCGGCGCTGGCGAGCGGCCAGAAAACAGCGCAGACGATCATGATAGGGTCTCCGGCGACACCACCCCGCGTCTGGTAAAGTTCCGAACTCACCTCGGTCGGCTAGCTTCACCGTCCACCTGGGCATGAGTCGTCATCTTCAAATACGGCAGCAATGCGCGACAGCGGGGGTTCGACTCAAAACGGACCTACGCCGTCCGGGGGGCCGATATGGCTCGAGTCACGGGACGGCCGCGCGATTGGATCGCCATCAACGCGAAGAGGCTGAGCAGCGCGGTGAAGATCAGATAATAGCTCGGCGACAGGTTGTCTCCGGTGGCGGCGATCAGCCACGTTGCCGCTAGCGGAGCGAGGCCGCCAAAGACCGACACCGCGGTACTGAAGCCCAGGGAAACGCCTATCGCCCGGACTGCGACCGGGAACTGCTCCGACAATACCGACGGTAGGACGCCGCTGTAGCCGGCCTTGACGAATTGGAGCCACCCGACGGCGATGATGCAAGCTGCCAGCGACGGCCAGGCGGCCATCAGATAGAAGGCCGGGTAGGAGGTCAGCACAAACAGCCAGCAG
>Ga0306922_10003197_pt1 | contig 15294 bp, 24 predicted proteins | sample sta12Cox44000082_FD_203758 | JGI IMG/M metagenome (GOLD analysis project Ga0306922, IMG submission 203758) | Lab enrichment of tropical soil microbial communities from Luquillo Experimental Forest, Puerto Rico - statoxic.12C.oxic.44.000.082 (v2)... | ecosystem: Environmental > Terrestrial >... | reverse complement strand
GCATGTCGATGCTGGCGGCGGCCCGACACAACGAGTGCCGTCCTTCGGCGCCGATTGCCAACCGCGCTGACAGCGCGGCGCCACCGTTGCAGCGGACGGTCACCTGCTCATCGGCGATTTCGACCGCGACGGCTTCATCTTCGATACGCCGAAGCGCGGCAAGTTCGCCGGCACGCGCTTCCAGCGCGGCAACGAGAAACCGGTTTTCCACATTGTAGCCAAAAGCATCGAGGCCGATCTCGCTCGCGGCAAAGCAAACTTCCGGCGCGCGTAGGAGTCGCGGCGTGTCGTCGACGATCCGCATCACCCGAAGCGGCGCGGCATGCTCGCAGCAAAGTCGCCAGACCCCGAGTGTGTCGAGCGCCTTGACCGACCCTGCGAGCAAGGCGCTGGTGCGAACATCTGACGCATTGGGCGACCGAGCGATCAGCACGGTCTCGACCCCGGCCGACGCGAGTGCGATCGCGGCTGTCAGGCCCGCTGGCCCGGCGCCGACGACTGCCACTTCCGCAGTCAAATGGTTCATGTCACCTCCACTCACTCGAGCCGCCTTCACCCCCCACAACATCTCCCCTGAAAACCCGGGACGACGATTCGATAACTCCCATTTGGGAACTTGGCGCGGTCGTGTGCATTGTCGGACTTTCGATGCCCGCCCCTGCGCGGGGCATGACAACGGCTAGCAAGACCGTATCATCTGCGACGTTCCCGTTGTGGACTTGCAAATAGATCAGGGACTTAGCGCGCGAGGCGGGAGAACAAACGTTCTCTTTGCTACCGGATTGCTACCATTTCACCGCGGCATTGATCGCGGCCGCCGCCTTGCCGTCGTCCTGCCGGAAGCGGTGCGCGTAGACGTTCAACGTGATCCCCGGCGTCGCGTGTCCGAGGCGCTTGCTGATGGTCGCGATGTCCACGCCGGCATCGATCAACTGTGAAGCGTGCGTGTGCCGCAGGGCGTGAAATGTAATCTCGGGCAGACCGATGCGGCCAGCGAACCGGCCCCACTCGCAACTGACATCGATGGTCGCGAGCGGACGGTCCTCGATGGTCGCGAACAGCAGCGCGTCATCGGGCAGCTTCCCGAGGCCGAGTTGCAGCCGTAGCTCAAGCTGCGCCTTGCGGTGCTTATGCAGCGCCTCGACCAGAATGTCGGGCATAGTGATGTCGCGCTTGCCGGCCTTGGACTTCGGCGCCTTGAACCTGATGCCAAACGCCTTGGTTTGTTCGAGCGTTTCGACAACGCGGAGCACCTTGCGATCAAGATCGACGTTGGTCCAACGCAGCGCCAGCACTTCGCCTAGCCGCAAGCCGCCGAACAGCGCTACCAAGGCGACGGCGCCATAGCGCCAACCTGGCAACGCGGCCACTAGCGCAGGAATGTCGCGCACTATCGCCTGTTCTGTGCCCTCCAGCTTGGGCGCGGCCTGCTCTTTGCAGACGTTGCGGCTGACTAGGTCGTTTTTGGCCGCGTCCCTAAGCGCCTTCGATAAGACTCTGTGCGCATGGCCTATGGTGCGGGCGCTCACCGTGGCGCGTAGCGCCGTATGCCATTGCTCGATGTCGAGCGGCCGCAGCTTGCGCAGCACCTTGGCGCCGAGATGTGGCGCGATCTGATGTTTGAGAAGCTGCCGCTGGCGCTCTGCTGTGCGCGCGGTGATGTCACCGGCGGCCTCCCATTGGTCGATGCGCGCGCGCACGAAATCGGCCACCGTGGCCTTGCTCGGTTCGATGTAGTCGCCCCTGCCGGCGGCGGCGACAAGCTCAGCGCATTTGACCTGCGCCTGGCGCTTCGTGCCGGCGAAGCTGTGCCATTTGCGCTTGCGCTTGCCCGTGACTGGATCGCGCACGTCGAGGATGATTGCATAATGACCGGGCGAGCGTTCGCGAATGTGCCCCTTCATTTCTCTTCTCCGTCATCCTTCGGTTTGCTGACTGAGCTTTTGAGAGCGGCCAGGGCGCCATGCGCAACTTTCTGTTGCGCCCTCATAAGCCCACTGAAAGACCTGAGCGTCCCCTCGATCCTATCGAGCCTGTCCACCAGCGATGGACTCGTTTGATAAAGTGATTGGTTCAGCAGGTAGATGATCTCGGCATTCAATGAGCGTCCGTGGCGGCGCGCCGATTGCTCTAGGTCGTGGCGCAGGCCCTCAGGCAAGCGCACCATCGTTGGGTGCAGGTCGTCTGGCTTGCGCGCCATGTCGAAACTCCCCGCGATGATGCACCATGGCACAGAAAAATACTTTTCACAATGAAAAACTAGCACTTGACATTGGACGGCAGACGGCCCAAATGCTTTCAAAGTGTAAAGCGGCTGATTTGCCACAAGTCGGGGATACGGCGGATGGATCAAATCACGAAATTGCTTAATGAAAACGCGGTGTTACCACTCTGGCCGGAGGCCGGCAAGGTTCTGGGACTAAAGCGCGGGGTGACTTACGAGGCAGCTCGATCGGGCGAAATCCGAACCATACGGATTGGCCGCCTCTACAAGGTTCCTACCGCTTGGCTGCGCCAGAAGCTGGGCCTCGATGGGCCGGGCGTCGGAGCATGAAGTTCTCGCACTATCGCGACGCCTTCATATTGCTGGCATCACGGGACGAAAAGACGGGCGATCAGGTCTATGGCCAGCCCGGCGCAAAGATTGTCGTCTATGGCCAATGGTCTTGGCCAAGCATGTGCTTTTGGCTGATTCCAGTCGATTGATCAAAAAAATCCCCGGCCACGAAGGACCGGGGAAATTGAAAGGTTCTGACAGTGAAGAGTATGCCATTGCGCCGCAGGAGGCGCAATAGAAAGCGTGATTTGAATGCTATCCGTCGCGCAGAAATCGTCCGCCATGCCGTTCATGTGGGCGCGATGGACACCGAGGATCGGGAGCGATGGTTAGTTGCCTATGCGCTGCACAACCAGGGCGCCAAGGATCAGGTTTGGGGCGTGATACGGGCCGCTCAGAAAATGGGCGGCGAAATCACCAAGGCCGAGGCGATTGCAATCGTAGACGAAGCGGATGCGATTCCGCACGCTTGGGGAGCGGATCGTTTAGCCAAACACCTCGGCCTCACCTATGACCAACGGCGAACCCTGCGCATCACCACGATTGGGAGCGTCGATGTCAAGAAGCGCGACCGCAGGGAAATCCGCAGGGTCCGCGACAAGGTCAAAAAGGAGCAGAAGCGCCGTGCCAATGGCGCGCGTCCGCGGGCCGAATACGAGGCTAATTCAATAACAGCGCAGGCCAGGGCAGAAGGGGTAAGTCGCACGACGATCTATCGCCGCAAGCGCTCCGAACAGGCCAAGAACATGCCAGATGTTACAGGTGTGTCGGCAGCATGTTTACTTAGTGCTGAGGATGGACCTGTCTCACCGGCACGGGGAGCAGGGCCATCCGAGGGACACTTCGTGTCCAAGAAAGAATGCCCGCGTAGCGGGCGCGGCGTAGCCGCAACAGTAGGAGCAAGAGGACTTTCGTCTTCGCAGACAGCGACCACGATGGCTGCCGATATACATGCGTCATTACCTTTGGAGTTGAGGCTTTTGGCGCTTGGTTTGCCAATGCCTGAAGGTTTGGCGAGAGCGGCTTGATGATTAGTGGCTCAAAATCGCCCGAAAGGGCAAACGCGGCTAGAAAAGCGCAATACTTGCGCAATTTGGCCCAGCGCCCCGAAAAGCCCGCATTGGGTAATGGCCGCGTTCAAATAGCCGCGAAAAGGCTTTTAGGGCTCATGGAAGAGGTTTCGACGGCCGATATAGCACAATGGAGCCACGCGCGCCGTTTGCTGCTTAATGGGCTTGCGCTTGAGCCGCAGCACTATCGAGCTGTGCGCCGTGCGCTACGCCAGGTCGGCGCTATCCCATGCGGGCGGGGCAGGGGCATGGGCAGGCCAACGGTGTGGCGCATGGGTGATCGGCCTCGTGAATGGTAGCAAAAGCGGTAGCAAATGGTGTCTAAGTCATTGAAATCAAATGGGCGTTGAGCGGTCTGGGCATCCGATTGCGCGGGAATGCGAGGGAAGCGGCGGCCGACGGGGGAATATCCGCGGCGACCCCCCGGGGGTGTTTTTCGCCTGGAAGAAAGCCGGCCGGGTGGATCGGGGCCACCGGTCGACACGTACGGCCCAGGGGGGCCCAATCAGAATTTTTGGAGTATCGAATTCCTATATTTTCGGAGGACTAAAATGGCGGGATTTGTCTATCGTTGCTATTCGGCGGGTGGCCGCTTGTTATATCTGGGCCGGATCGCAGAGCACGGGGCAATTGCGCGCGAGCAGCCAAAATACCATTGGGGAAAAGCCGGTCATTCTTTTTCGGCCCGTAAAAATAACAAAGAAAAGAGGATGGCGGCGGCGCGCGCGTTGATAGCTGACATAGAATGGGGGAAAGGTCCTTGATTGCAACATTGAAATCACAAGAGAATTCTATTTCGGGGCACGATTTATGTCACCTGTAAAATGGCGATGATGTGGTATGCTCAAATTGGAAGATGGGAAATCTAATCTAATGGCAAAGCGGAAGGGGTCGGGCCTTGCCCGACGGCCCAAAGGCCTTTTAGGCAATGGCCGGGGCGGCCCGGTTGTAACCTGAAACCATGGAGCCCGAATCTGCCAAACGGCAGCGGTCCCGCGAGCGGGCAAGGAAGCGGAAGGCCCGCTGATTTTTGTCACCTGACGGGCATGCTAGAGTATTAATGGAGCACCGGGGGCGTAGCATTGCCTATTTACCTACAAATCTTGAAAGGCTTTCATGACTATTGCCCTTCGGCAGAGATGCCGAAACCAGCATTGCCGGTCAAAGCTGCCAGCGCCAGTCGAAAACCATCATCACGCCTTCTGCACTCGCGGCTGTTTCGAGTCCTTCTACCGGAACCGCTGTCTCGTCTGCGAAGACTCAATGCGGCGGAAGCGGGAGAGCCAAAAGCTCGGTAGCGGACACAAGCTTTGCGAACGGGAATATCGGAAATTTCCCCGTGTTTACGATTTTCCCGCCCATAAGGTCCCCAAGGTCCAGATTTCCGACGAGGGGTCCAGAAATGCCCATTCTACGGGCATTAAATTCGGCATCGAAGGCCACCCGCCCTCGCATCACTGCCTCCGCGAATGGTGGTGGGGCGATCCCGGCATTGGCGACCTGTCTCTCTACGACAAGGGCGGCCTGACCCTGGCTCGCATCGTACTGGAGAACGGCCGCTACCACCTACGGGCGCCGGTCACGTGGTCGCGCGTGTCGTGGCCCGATCTTGAGGGCGCCAAGCGGGGTGCTGAAAGCTTCGCCCTGGTGACGATGTCGCTGGACGCGGTCGATCCGAAGCTCGCCGCTCGCATCAAGCGGGATAATGAAACGGCCCATCCGATGGGGCCGCCGCTCAATCGGCGGCCATCGCGCGAGACGGCGGTCTATTGCGATTGGAAGCCAAGCGACAAAGGCGCAACGCGCATCGCACCAGATATTCCCGCCTTTTTAAGGAGGGCGTAGGAGCTAATAAATGCCGTTACCGCCCTCTACCGGGCACCCCCGTAGCGGGCAGCCGATATCGCAGACGTCGCCGGCACCAGCGAGGTATTCGCTCCCTGGCGCTTCGAGCCGCCGATGGGGCTGCTCAAGTCTCTCCCGCCGCTACAGCCCAGGCATATCAGGTCGCTAATAGTATTGCTCAAATGACCGCGCAAGAGGCTGCGCTATATACAGATATTCAAAGGCATGAGCAGCAAGTTTATAAACTTTTCCCCGAAGCGACCAGCTATGAGAAATTCGAGGAAACGAGGAAATCCAACCCCGCCCGGATCGAGGCCCTGCGCCAGGAAAAGCTAAGGAGTGACGCGGCAAAGCAGCAACTACAGGCGCTCACCACTAATAGGCAGGCCGCGCAACAACAGATTGCCTCCCGCCAACGCGAGCAGGAATTCCAGGCTCACGATAATTCTTTCAATGCGTGGTTGGCTGCTTCCCACCCGAATTTCAGTAAGGGGGCGCCTCGTGCGCAGCTCACGGAGGCGGTCAAGGATTATTTGCGCACTGACCTGGGTCTAACGGACCAAGAAATCAAAATGCATTATTCCCAGACTGGTTTGCTTCGGAGCGCCAGCGCCCAAAAGGCGATTTGCAACGGGGCTCTCTGGAAGATGTCGCAGGCCCGCGCGCGGGAAGTTGCGAGCAAGCGAGCGCTGCCCCCGGTGGGGCAACGTCCCGGGGTCTACAGGCCGGCGGGGAGTGCCGCTCTTGAAGATGTGGCCGCCCTTACCAAGGCCCTTGAAAATGCACACGGCGAGCGTGACGCATTGCGGATTGCCACCAAATTGAGCCGCGCCCGAAGAGCCGCGGGTATCTGACGAGGAAAAAAGACCATGCCGACAATTTATCCACTCCTTGGGGATCCGTATGAAATCACCGCGGACGAAGACGCCAGAATGCGCGAAACGTACAAGGTGGCGTTCGAGGACTCGCGCAAGCGTAGGGAACAAGAGACAGCAGACGCCAGGCAGGCCGCAGACTATCGGGCGGGACTCGACGCCATCGACAAGAATCTGTCCGCGCACTTGGGCCGGGAACTAAAGCTGGAAAACGCCAAGACCCGAGTAAGGGCGCAGCATAAGCAAGACTTCAAAGCGTTTCAGGCTTGCTGTGCCAAATGGGGATTGCCCGACCTACCAGCACCGCCGCAAGCGGTTGCAGTATTCCTGTCTGAGGAATCCGAGCGTGGCGCAGCCCATGTCTCGCGCTTGGCCCGTTCAATCTCGATTGTCCACACAGCTTGCAACTTCTCCGATCCCACCCGGGACATTCTTGTGCGCGCGCTTTTGAGGCTCGTTCGCACAGACAAATCATCGCCTCACAAGAAGGAACAGAAACATGGCTAAAGACCCCCTTCCCGACCAGCGCCGACAGAAGTTCACTAGCGGCACATATCGCGGCGCCTATTCCCAATTGGAGACGGATCGCACGTTCACCAAGTTCACCTCGAAAGATAGCCTCGAATCGAGTGGCGTGGTTGGCTCCGTTGATGCCCCCGATGTTGGTGGCGTAGACGACGGCCGCGGAAGTCCGAACCGTTAAACGCTCACAAAGAGCGAAACTGCGCTGTTCCTGATCTCAGCGCTAACTAAGGCCGCTGCGTGCGTCTTGTTGGGATGATTGTGCTCCTAAACCAGGATTGCGAAAGCGCGGCGGCCCCTCCCTAAAAAGGCTTGGCGCTGGCTTGCTTCGCGGCCGCCCAAGCCGCCGGCCCGTCCGGTCGTCGCGGCCGGACGGCCGGTCCCAACTTGGAGACGTTATGAAGAAATCAAACAAGCCCTCATTGGCTGACCGCATCAAGGCTATTGAAGACGAGACAGACGCCGAGCTTGACAGATTGGCGGAAGAATTGCGGCCGTCTAATGTTCCCGGACCCTCGCTGAGGCAGATGTGGTTGGCCCGAACGGGGGGCAATGTACTTAAAGCCTATCTACTAGTAACAGAAAAAGGATTATGAGATGACGATACCAGTATACGGAAAACAGAGAACCGTCACGGGCAGTTATAGCGGCCAGTCCGTCGAACGCAACACTTCCAAAGTCGCGGGCGATGTGCCGTGTGATTTGTCGACCCGCGACCGCGTGCGCGATGCCGGGGGCGGATCCGATTACAATTCCCTCCCCACCGACCGGCCCGGGTACTATGGGGGTCCGGATGGCTTCCTTATGGGAAAGCAGATTAGCGGCATTGACGAGGCCGACCCCGACGGCAGCCGCGCCCTGCAAAAGGGCTGGCATCGCAAGGCCGGCTTTTCGGCAGAGGTCAGCCGTGCCGGCAACCATCCCAGCAAGGGCACGACCAATATGAAGTCGCGCGGGACGGATACCGCCTCGCCCGGTCAGGGCTCTCCCGCAAAAGCGTCCTTCTCGTGGGAATGATGCCGACTAAATATTTCGAGCGTGGGAATACTATTGGCGCTGCAGGTCGGCCCAAGGGCGTCAAGAATAAGCTTGCGACGACCGTGCTCGCTGACCTCCTCGACGTGTGGGACGAACCCGTCACCCCAGGTTCTGACATCACCCGGGGCAAGGCCGCGCTCCGCGTCATGTCTCGCACGCACCCCGATAAGTTCGCCCAGCTCTACGCCACTCTGTTGCCAAGGGAGCTTTGGGTGCAGCCCGTTGCTGCCGAATTAGATGACGACGAGCTGGACAAAGTGATTGAAGCCATGCGCCAGCGTGTAATCGAGGCCCGTGAGGAGCGTAGCCTCGATCAAGCAGCGCAATTCAAGCTGGTGGAACATGTCAGATGACCCCGAAAAAATCGCCCTTGCGCTAAAAGAACTCGAACAGGAACGAGAGCGCAGGATAGGCGACAAGCTCCAAAACGGCACTGCCGTCCGCGGGTCGGTAGGCAGGGTAATCGGAGTCGCTGACAACAAGCACGCGGCTCCAGCCCGAGATGAAAAGGGCCGTGAAATCTTCTACGAGGTTGATACGATCATCACAGGCGTGCCAAGGAGCGGGCGGGATACTCCCGGCCTTCCGATGCAAGCGAGCAACGCGCAATCCGCCGAAGATGATCTGAGGCCCGACTACACCTCGCACTTGAAGAAGACCTACGCGAAGCCACCCCCGCCCCGCCCTAAGCCTCCGGCAGAGGCAGTCAAGCCGCCTGAGCCCGGGCCCATTCAAACGCAAGTGCGGGCGCCATCGCAGGATGGAAAGGACCCAGGAGAAGTAATCTCCGGTTGGTATGACATCCAAGTTGGGCAAAACGGACAACAACAAATTGTCGTTTGGGAACGCAGCGGTGGCGCTCCGGTTGGGCGAGCGGCCTACAATCCCGGCGATGATCCGAAAGTGATTGCCCGCCGCCTGTTGCGGGAAAAGAAGCGCGGCTCAAGCGGTTTCTACGGGCCGATCAGCTACAGCACACATTGAACAGGGCGCGCCGGAGTTTCAGGCCTCCGCAGCCCTTAGCCCTGGCTCGTTGCTTCCCCTCCAACGGGCCGGGGCACCCCTTCATTTGAAGGGCGGCCACCCTCTTTCGAGGTCCCACAGTGGTTTTGACTGTGGGGGTGGCATCACCGGCGCGCCGCCTCTACTTGCTTCTCAAGAAGAAAATGAGCGGCCAAGAGAGGATCACACGAATCCATTCGCGCAACCCGAGCGCACCGGGATAGTTCGCGTGCACCAAAAAAGCCAAGATCAGCCCGGAGCCAAGGTAGAGTCCGACCGCCGCACCACCGCTCCAGATAGTCGTGCTCACGCGGTCCGCCGTCGCCACCAGCCGAGAAGGCCACCGCTCGCAAACACCGGCCCCTGCCCTGAACAAGCCAGTTGCACCCTGAACTCTCCGCTGATGCGAGTACCGGATGGGGAATCCATTGGTTGGGTGCGGTGCAGAGTGTAATGGTCGAACATCAGGGCGTCGCCGGGCTCTAGCTGTGCCACGAGCCGATCATGATGAACGAAGTTCTGATCCACCCACTCATCGGTCCGCCCAGCGCCACTACCTGACGGGGGATTAAGTAGCGGAAGTTCCCGCATAAAGATATGCGACCCCGGAATGACTTCGAGCGACGGCAGCGAGCGACCTACGGATACCAGCGGAATCCAGATATTCACGCATGGATCGTATGACATCGTGCCAGCGCCGTCAGAGTCAATGTGCCAGGGGACGTGAGTGCGGCTCTCGCGATGGCGGCGAAATACGCAAATGTTGGGAATGAGTTTACACGGGCCAACCTCTTTGGTGGCCCGCGTCTCGACCATACCTAGGAACGGTATGAGCTCCTGTTCATCGATGCCGAACTGCTCAATGAGATGGACGCTGACCCCACCCCATGCCCTGACGCGCTCCTGGGCATCAACGTGCGCCGTGCCGTTATCCGCCGCAGCATAGGCGCGCTCTAGCAAGCCTTTGAGTGATGCGGCTTCTGCCCCACTCAGAAGTCCGCGCACAACGGCGACGCCTTTTGCTTGAAGTTCTGGATTCATCCTAGGCTGATTTTGGCCACCCAAGAGTCGCGTTCAAGCCCACGCTTAGCGCGTACGGATTAGCGCATGCGGTCACTCCATCATCATGATGTTGCGTCGTGAAGATTTATGTTGCCATACCATAGCATCGGAGCGGGGCCTTTTTGTTGCCCTGCTGCGATCTGCGCGTTAATGAGTACACGGCTTAGTGTGGAACAGATGCCCTACGCCGTGCGCAGGCGCCGGCTGTCCTCGATCACTCGCGCACCTTGTCGCAAGGTGATGGGCGTGCCCGGCCAGCGTTCACAGGCGGCGCGATAGGTGGCGAGTGCGACCTGATAGTCCTCGACGCCAGCGACGTGCTCCACGATGCTTTCGCCGTCAGGGGTCCACGTATCGACGCGGAAGGTAAAGTGAGTTCGCAGCGTGCTCATCTCCGTCCTCTTTTTACTCCATTCCCCCGCTCATCCACTGCGCCGCAGCCGTTTATTACCGCCGGCGTCCCTGGCCTTGTGAAGCGATGTATTCGAGTTGCCTATAATCTCACCCGCCCGACGTGCGAACGCCTCGTCATCCACGGGTGCAGGCTGCGGCATATGGCGCCCGAGAGAGACCGGCGGCTCTTCCTGGTTCTGTTGTTTATCGGGGCGTTTCTTCGGCATACGTGCTTCCCGCAGGGCAGGCGTCACCCTTTGCGCCGCATGCTGGTTGCGAAATACCAAAATATCGACTCCGTTCCCTGGTAATGCCGATTTAATTCGCTTTTTGGTTTCACGACGCTTAAAGTGAAATTGGCGGCTATGGTTCAGCTTGCCGAGTAGAACGCGCCTGTGCCCATCAGACCTTTCTTAGGCGGCCAGACCTTCGACCCTGAGACCACTCGTCTCATGGGCGTCGCTTTCGAAACGACTCGTGCCGCTGTCAAGCGCCCAGCCGACCTCACTGACGAAATGATTGCCAGAACGATCATCGAGCTTGCGAAGGCCGGTGAATGCAATGTCGAAGTTTTGTGTGAGGCCGCACTTAACGTGCCTGCGGGAGCAGTCCACGCCCCCAATCCTCCTCCGGGAAACGATGGGTGAGGTCGTTGCCAGGACGGCTGTAGAGCCTCACCTGCGCGCCAGTCTTGCGGGCGATAACCCGAAAGCCGTCGTGCTTAATCTCATGCAGCCATTGGCTGCCAGAGGGCAGTATTGTGGTCTTGGTAGGAAGGCACGGCGCGATGAACCCGGCCGGGAGGGTGCGCATACGCAACATAATGCCCACAGTTGGGGACTTTAGTCGCGCATCTCAATCCTTTTGATTGCGCGTCTCATGCCTTCGGATGATAGCGCGACTCACGCTTTTGGCATACTTATCGGGGCGTCTAGGCCACTAGACGTTCCTTCATCTGGTCACTGAAGCCCCTGGGAGCAGCCCCGGGGCTTTCTTTTTGCTCTTTGTGCATCGGGTACCTAACCAGGCGGCAGGTGTGGCGTTGGTCAGTTGATCATCAGCGCCGTACCCGCCCCTCACCCGGTGCAGATGACAAGCCCCGACCCGTCGCCTTCACCAGGCGGGTCGGGCGCTTACGCGAGACCGCGCCTTGCCTGATTTGGGTTCGATCCCTACTTCGGCGCTCGTGCCGGCACCTAGCACGAACAGGGTTCGTCGGTGAAACACCGGGTCACTCCCGTCGCCAGCTCTTGGCGAACGCGGTCATCGCAGCTTCCGGCGGGAATGCACAAGCTTTTCAATCAAGGCAGTGATCTCAGTCTCTATAGAGCTGAGTGCGACATCTGTATGTAGTCCCAGCTAAGCGCAAGAAGCCCTCGGCTGGGGGTTCAATCCTTGCCGAGGGCTTTCACCCAAGAGCACCGGAGGGTGGCTCTGGACGAGTTCAGTACCAGCCGATCTTGTAGTTCATGCCGGCGCGGATGATGTTGTCATAGAGCTTGACGTTGCGCGGTGCGATATTCCCGCCAGCTCCACCGAAGGGAGGAGTGGTGAACGTGGTGTAGTCGTCAAACTTGACATAGAGATATTCGCCCTTGATCGACCAGCCGTAACCGAGCGTGTACTCCCAGCCGGCGCCCACCGTCCAACCGGTGCGGGTATTGCTCTCTTGATGGCCGGTGCCAGTCTGATTGCCGACGAGAAATTCGGACGTGTCGATCTTTGCCCACGCAGCGCCGCCGGTCGCGTAGACCATCGACTTGTCCCACCAGGCCCAGCCGAGCTTGCCGCGCGCAGTGACGAGCCAACGCTCCTGGGTTTGCGAAATCCAGTTGGCCCTGTTCGGGGCGATGAAAGGCACGAGGCCGGTCTCGAAGTTCTGGCCCTCTTTGTTGGTCGCCATGCCGTCGCCTTCGAAGCCAAAGACCCACTGGCCGACCTGATAGTTGCAGCCGCCTTGGAAGCCGCCGATGAAGCCGGAGAGGTTGAGGTCGCCAGCAATGCTGGTTCCAGCCGGAGCGGCGAGCAGTACGGGTGCGGGTCTCCCCAGCGCGCCTCCGGTCTCGAGGGTGTTCCCGACCGTGGTCTGTGTGCTCCGTCCGGCAGAATAACCCGCGTTTGCACCGGCGTAGCAGCCGGTCCAAGTGTAGACCGGAACCGGCGGCGGCGGTGGTGCATATGCAGGCACCGGCCTTTCGGCAGCGAATGCCGCCGGCATCCCCAAGCCCAACGCAAGCAGCGCTACGCTTCCGAGAAATAGCTTTTTCATGACACCCCCCAATTCTTGGAAGTGTCACATTAACGGGAAGGGACGATTCTGTCTGTGATCTTTGAGCAACAGTAGACATGTTTATTGATGGCACGTTTATCTCCCACGACGTAGCTGAGGTCCGCCGCGGGAAAAGTCGCAATTCCCTGCTCAAATTGATTCGCTGTCATTGAGCCCCCGCTCATGGACGGCACCCAGTCTTTATCTAAACTCCCGAACCATACTGGCCGCCCTTTCCCTTTGGGCGGCCTATTTTTTCGCCATGGGCGGCACGCCCACGGGGCGTGTGGGTGTCGGCCGGCCGTGCGAAACGTGGGAACTTGCACTTGGACACCGCGCCGGCGATGCGACAGAGCTCGCCTATCGGTAGTGATGCATTGGCAAGCGCCGAGCCCTGATGGACGCATGGGCCGCGTATCGCGGCTAATTCATTTCGCTTGTCACCTGATTCGCGTAGCGTGTACAATAAGACACGCTATGACCAAGCGTGCCGCATTGCGACTTGCCAGCTATTTTCGCAGCCTCGGGCACCTTGTCAGGGTGCGGCGGCACCGGTCCCCGGCCGGAGCGTTTTACAGCGTCCAGGTAGCCCCCAAGGGCCTCACGGCACGGCGCGTCGGCTAACACACCCCCTCCCTCCAATTTGGCCCATTTTTCGGTGGGTTGCTTGACTGCCCTGTTATTCACAAATTTCCAAATTCTGCATCATTTTCATTGCCCTGATTCCTGTCACGAGCTACAACGCAAAAATCGGATACGAAAGAGGATTAGAAAATGACGGTTTATGGATACGCACGAGTTAGCACGAACGGGCAGTCCCTTGACCAGCAAGAGGCCGAGCTATCTGCGGCAGGCTGCTCCAAGGTGTTCAAGGAAAAAGTTTCGGGCGCAAAAACCGACCGTGCCGAGCTGGCCAAGGTTATCCGCACGCTGCAACCGGGTGATGTGTTGGTCGTCACACGCCTGGACCGCTTAGCGCGATCCACACGCGACCTGCTCAACGTGTTGGCCACGGTTGCCGAACGTGAAGCCGGGTTCCGCAGCCTGAAGGACTCCTGGGCCGACACCACCACGCCGCACGGCAGGTTGATGCTGACGGTGCTTGGCGGCTTAGCCGAATTCGAGCGCGAGCTAATCCGTGCGCGGACAGGCGAAGGCAGGAAGCGTGCCAAAGAGCGAGGCGTGCGCTTCGGGAGGCCGAGTGTTCTAACACCAAACCAACGCCAGGAAACTCTTCGACGGCTTGCGCATGGCGAAGCACAAGCGGATGTCGCGCGCTCATTCAACGTGAGTCAGGCCACCATATCGCGGCTTTCAGCAACGGCAGGTGTCTAATGCAAATCAAGATCTTAGTCGGTGTGGCTGTGCTGTCGCTGCTACTGGCGAGTGCAGCCTTGGCCGATTCATCCTGTTCAACAATTTGCGGCGAGTTTGCCGGATTTCGCTGGTGCAACACTCGGTGTCGGTGAAAGGATACGGAAATGTGGCCGCTTGCGATATTCTTAATGCTCGTGGTGGGGTTCTATTGGCTCGCTTTCATGGGCACCATATGGTTCTGGTTTAATGCCATATTCGCCCTAATTAAAGGTCACTTCATCAGAGCCGCCATCTGGGGAAGTCTTGGCTATGGGATGTGGCTGTGGTGGATGTACTCGGAACTGATCCCTGATCCTTGGGACTTCCATGAGTGGCTGAAAGGTTCTGCTTGGGTCGTAGGCTTGGGCGCGCTCGCAACGTTTGTGAGGTTCTACAACCGGCACCGGCGAGCAGCGCAAGCTGTCCCACCATTTGAGCCAGCGCCATCTGAGCCAGCACCAGTGGTGGTGAATATCAATATCGAAGTCAGCCCGCACGCGGACCGCCGTGCAGTTCACGATGATCTCGCGGCTCTAGCATCAGCATTGCGCGATGCTATCGGCACAGAACAAGGCCCTTGGCGGATTGGTCCGATCATCGACCACGGCGGCTAGGACCTACATACACCTCTTCCGCGTTGATTTTGATCGCATTTTTTGAAATAGGCTTTAAAAACCTATGAAGATGTAAAGCTTAAATACCTAGCTAAGAGTCTGTGTTCTCAACGATATTGTGTTTCAATACCCATAACGCCATACACCCTTGACGAGTTGTGAAAAACGGATGCATATAGACCCGCGACCGTGCGAGCGGGTTTCCCGCACCAGCCAGCGCCAAGCGCCAAGAGCCGAGCGCCCTACGGGGCCAGAGGCCAGGGCCAGGAGCCAGAGCAAAGCGGGCCACGGTCACCGCGCGGCGCGGTACGGTACGGTACGGCAACTCCACAGCACCAACCGACACGACCGGCACATTTGTGCCGGGTCAAGGCATTGATTTTGCTGGACTGTGCCGGTGTGCCGCTTTTTCGGAAATGCGTGCATGAACTGGCCAGACGAAACCATCTGCAAGCGCATCCTCAACCTCTGGGCTCTGGCCTATGGCTCGCCGCATGTGGGCGAAAGGGCGAATGCGTTAGCCGCGCTCAAGCGGCTGCAAGCTGAGCTCGGCCTCAGTGATGTCGAGCTAGAGCAGATTCCGGTCGAATTCACTTATAACCTGCGTGCCTGAAATAGTTGCAAGCTTCGCGAGCGGCTAGGGTGCAGGTGAACCTAGCAATGCGGCGGCGCAGGCGAGGAATCGTTCGTT
>Ga0306922_10003196_pt1 | contig 15296 bp, 15 predicted proteins | sample sta12Cox44000082_FD_203758 | JGI IMG/M metagenome (GOLD analysis project Ga0306922, IMG submission 203758) | Lab enrichment of tropical soil microbial communities from Luquillo Experimental Forest, Puerto Rico - statoxic.12C.oxic.44.000.082 (v2)... | ecosystem: Environmental > Terrestrial >... | reverse complement strand
TTATGAAGAGGTAATGGACGCGTGGCGCACATCCTGTCCGAAGCTGCCCATCTGGGAGGAGGCCAATGATCGCAAATTCGTTGCGAAGCAAGACCGGAGCGGGCGATGTGTGGTTTCTGTGACGGCAGCGGGATCTGCATTCATGGACCGACGTAACAGGCGAGCAAATTGCGTGAAAGGGTCAGCACATTAGCTTGAACCTCCCCTGGTTCACGCGGAGGCCGAGCGCCAGATAGGACGAGATAGAGAATTTGATGAAAGAGAAGATAACGGCGACACTCGTCGCGATGGTGCATTTGTTGGTTGTGCTAGGTCATGGCGTGGCGCATCAGCAATTGCACATCCAAGCAAACATATGGCAGCGCACATTTATTGCGGTGGTCATTTTTTTCGGCCCCGTAGTCGCGATGGCGCTGCTGTGGACGCGGCTTTACAAAATGGGCTTGGTTATATTGTTGCTAACGATGGCTGGTTCACTTTTTTTCGGAGTGGCCTACCACTTCTTCGTTCCCGGTTCAGACAATGCTCTGGAGCTCCCTCCCGGTCACTGGGAGTCCCTGTTCAAAACCAGCGCCACGTGGCTTGCCATAATTGAGACTGGCGCAGTCGCGTGGTGCGTCTGGGCGCTGAAGAGCACAGCGCGCCACAAAGAGTGTCGTTGAGGAGAATTTTCTTAGCGCACCCAGAGTACGCAACATTCCTAAACCGTGTAAGAGCCCGGTTGGGTTCCCTGTGGTGTGAGACACGATTCCCGCTGCCTGTGGAACTATGAGGGGCCACGGCCGGCCCTCATCGCCACGGCGAGCGACAAGTGCTCTTACGCTCTCTTAGTGCCTTCGATGAGATACTGAGAAATTGCTTTGTGGACGGGACTCGAAAATTATGAAAGCGGCCACGTCAGACGGCGGACAAGTCAACCGGCTAAAGGCGATCTGGCGTGAAGGCCACGCCGCTCTGGGAGCAATCGCGACCATTCCCTCTGTACAAACGGTACAGATTATGGCTCGCGCTGGCCTGGATTGGATCCTGATCGACATGGAGCATGGCGCGATTGATGCGGAAATGGCACACGCGATGATCGCAGCTACATCGGGCACACCCATGGTTCCTCTGGTGCGTGTTGCTGATGCTGCGAGTTGGCAAGCGAAACTGCCGCTCGATTTGGGTGCGTTAGGTATCTGTTTTCCAATGACGACGACACGCGCCGCTGCTGCGGCGGCGGTACGAGCTGTACGTTATCCTCCGCTGGGAGCACGCCTTTGGGGACCTTTTTATGCGCCGCCTCGCTGGGGACTATCGATCCGGGAGTATCTTGATCGCGCAGATGCGGAGGTCCTAGCCATCGGTACGATTGAACATATTGATGCCATCAATTCGATTTCACAGATCGTCTCCACACCGGGGCTTGATCTCGTGTTCATCGGACCTGGCGATTTGGCAACGTCAATGGGGTTGAAGGGCGAGACAGAGCATCCGGAGGTCCTTGCCGCTATCACCGCGCTTGAGGAATCGATACGCGACAGTCCCGTGATCCTTGGGGGTGTAGCCACGACTCCTGACCGAGCCAACGAGATGATTGCGCGAGGTTACCAGGCGTTGGTTGTTGGCTTCGACTGGTCATTGTTGCAGCGTGGGATCATGTCAGCCGTTCAGGGCGTCAAGCGCGTGGAAAGCTGAGATCTCCTGGTGGAATGCCGTGGCTGACAGCAAGCAAGGTTCCCGACCCGCTGCGGTTTACTCCACCAGATGACGATGGCCGCAGACTCAAGATTGAGAAAGGCCGCATTGACCTTACTCATTCCGAGCCTTCAGGAGGCTTCATGATTCCAGAAGAGAAAAAGGCGGCCGTAGTCCGTGCCCTGCAGGATGCATTCGGTGTGACGGAGTTCGAAGACATTCGCGGGATAACCAGAGGTCTCAGCTCGGACCTTCTTTTTCGCCTCGTCGTGCAGGAATCTCCCTACCTACTGCGCATCATGGCGCGCATCGATGAAAGGATGGATCCTAACCGCATCTTCGCGTGCATGAGCGCCGCCGCAAGTGCGGGTCTTACGCCCTGCGTCCGATACTGCAGCGCGGAAGATGGAATCTCGATCACCGATTTTGTCGAAGGCGTTCCATTTCTGGCAACGCAGGCGTTGGTTCTGCTTCCGGGCACACTGCGAAGACTCCATGCGCTACCGCCCTTTCCGAAAGCGTTCAATTGGGTCACGGCGCACAATTTTTTCATCTGGAGGTTCCGCAAGGCAAATCTTCTCCCGAAGGAGGAAATTGAGGAAGTCTTCACCCAATATGAAAACATTTGCGCCGCTTACCCGCGTCTCGATGCGGATATGGTTTCGTGCCACATGGACCTGAAGCCGGAAAACATTCTCTTCGACGGGCAACAGGTTTGGCTCGTGGATTGGCAAGCTGCTTTCGTGAACGACCGCTACTTCGACTTGTCCGTCGCTGCAAACTTCCTGGTTACCAATGACGCGGACGAAATCGTGTATCTCGAGCATTATTTTGGGCAGCGACCAGACGAGTACCAACGCGCGAGATTCTTCCTTATGCGTCAGATGGTGCACATCTTCTACGCCGCGGTTTTTCTGTTACTCAGTTCCGCGGGCAAGCCGATAGACCTAAGCGAGAAGCTTCCCTCATACAGGGACTTTTATCGGAGGATCTGGGCGAGCGAGGTCAACCTCGCGGACAACGATCTGAAGATTGTCTATGGCAGGGTTCATTGGGAGCAGTTCCTGCAGAAGATGCAGCAAACACGATTTGCAGAAGCATTAAGAATTGTTTCAGACCGGCATGCATGCCTTGAAGGCATGAGCCGGCTTTTGCCCCTCGCTCAATGAATGCGAAGCCTCAGGCCAGGGTGTAGGAGTGGTCGGAGACACGTCGCTTTCCAACGCCGGAGGTCGCTACCCTTTGGCTGCGGGTTTGTTCTTCTGGTTGGATAACGGGCAAAGCAGAAGTTGACCACCTGGGAATGCCAGGCACCCCGATTACCCAATCTCAAGATGGATTTTTACTTCTCTCGTTCCCACACGATCCTGCGCACCTCTGTCCTGCCCGGAAACAATATGCTCGGCGCCCGCGCTGACTCGATGAAGAGTTTGTCGCCTTCAATCCTGAAATGCCGCCTCTGCTCGGTGCCATTCCACGCCTCGTTCCACGAGGCTTCGACCGTAGTAATGAAATTATGGCCCTCGACGCGATATCTACCGCTATACGCGAGCATCGACTTGTGCAAGGCAGCCCGTTCAGTATCGCTCATCCCTGCTTGGCGGTTTTCGGCCGTTGTGAGCACGATAAGGCGCCCCTCGCGCGTCAGGACTGCAAAGCCCTTGGGATGTGCCCCAAATTCGTTTCGTGGCGGTTGGTGTTCGACAATCACCTGCCAAGAGACAAGCTTCCACGTACCGACGAGGGCGTCACGGTCTGCCGTAAACACGGGATTAAAGATCGCGAGAAAAACGATCAAAAGGATGCGCATCGCTTGTCTCCTGTGTTGGCCGGTCTTCCCTCATCCTAATCAATCGGACGAAGATCTATCTGCGGTTGGTCCCGTCCAACTCTCTCCCGCGGCGTGCTGTGCTGCGAGTAAATCCCAACTTCCGGTCAGTTGCGGTGCCGGAAGGTCAAGATCTTCTAATCGGATGTCACGCGTTTCCCGGATGAACAATAACGCCAGCATAGCAGCAGCGCCGTAAACGGCGTAGACCACCGGGATGTAGTACCAATTGTGAGTGACATCATCACTGATCAGTCTCGCCAGGAGTGGGGGTGTGATCATTCCCCCCAGAATGCCGGACAGACTGAAGGATATCCCAGTACCCGAGTATCTGAACCTTGTCGGGAAGCTTTCCGACGTCAGGATCGGAGCCAAGCCGTGGAGCAATCCCATTCCCAGGAGAACGATCAGAAACTGCAGCACCGTAACCGACAGGATGTGCTTGCCTAAAATCGCAACGACGAACGGATACGAGAGAAGTGCCGTGAGACCGATTGCAAAGTAGGCGACGATTCTGCGCTTGCATAGGTCAGCCAAAGGCCCACTGAGAAGCACGCCCAGCACGTCACCAAAGCGGCTCAGAAATATGATAGTTGCCGTGGTCGCCAGAGGGATACCAGCGAAACGCATGAAGGAGATGATGTAAGTTCCGGTCACGACCGTGTCCATCAATTGGAACGCCGAGACCGTGGCGAGCAGGACGATGGGAAGGGCGTGCGTCCTGAAAACATCGAAGCTCGGCAGGCGAGCGAGCTGTTCCCTTTGTTTGAGCTGTTCAAAGAGAGGAGAATCGGCCAGTTTGTAGCGCGCTACCAGCGCCGGAATTACGATGACGGCGGATAGCAGCATCGCAATCCGCCATCCAGTGGTTGCGAAGCTCCTTTTCAATAGCAGAAACACGGCGCTGGCAGCCATCAAGCCGAGCGCAAGCCCAAGATTGGCGAGGGATATCCAAAACGCGCGGCATCTGCGCTTGGCCCCGAATTCGGCGAGCAACGAAGTCGCCCCGCCAAATTCACCGCCGACCCCCATCCCTTGGATGATTCGCAAGAGCACCAGCATTATCGGCGCCGCGATGCCCAGGGTCGCATATCCTGGGAGCAAGCCCGTCATACATGTGCTGGCTCCAACAACGACGATGTTGATTAGGAATGCGAACTTCCGTCCCGCGCGATCGCCGAAGTGGCCGAAGATAAATGCTCCCAGAAGGCGCGCTGGATGTCCCGCTGCATAGGCCAGGTACGAGAAGACCAATGCGTGTGTGGCGGACAGTTTGGGAAAGAATGTCTCCGGGAAAGCGCTGGCGACAGCGAACCCGAAAATCGTGAAATCGTAAAACTCCACCAACACTCCCGCCGTCGCAGAAAAGGCAAGAACGACCAGCGTACGCGTATCTACGTCTTGGATTGACCGGTCCTGCATCTGACCCTACCTAACGGCGCCCCCACGCCGACCAGAGGATTGACGACGGCATGAAGAAGTGTTGATCTTCAAGGCGGGCTAAATCTTCGTCGAATTGTTGCTGTGTGATGTAACCTCCGTCGATCATAGCTTCTCGAAGCTGCCGGAAATTCGCCCACAGCATCGAGACGCCGGCAGATGTGCCCTGACACATAAACACCCGTGCCTCCGCGCCAACGCTGGTGAGTCCGTGGGCGCACAGTCTGCCAAAGAGCCGTCGTCCGTATCGCCTGTCTACACCACTATCCTCCAAGAATCTGAGCATCGCGATCTGCGTCTTCAATAGAATTTCGCCTGGGCTGACGGCAGGGTCGGGTGGCATGGAGACACTGTCGTATTCCTCCACCACGAGCCATCCGCCCGGTTTCAGAGCAGAAATCATGTTGATCAGGGCCTCTTCTCGTTTCGGTAGGTGCAGCAGAACCAGGCGTGCATGTGCCAGATCGAAGGTCCCTCGCGGCAGAGCATCGGCACATATGTCATGGCAACGCACCTCCACGTTAGGACGCTTCAGGGACTGGAGAAGCCGGAGATCGATGTCGGTTGCCAAAACATGTCCTGAGGGACCCACGCGACGGGAAAGCCAGTTCGCGATCGACCCGCCGCCAGCACCAATTTCGAGGCAGCGCCAGCCACGCTCGACACCGCACTTCTTCAGATGAAGAACAGTGGCATCGTCAAACAACTCGGAAAGGGCAGCAAATCTCGTGGGCGCTTCTCGGCCGCTATTCGAAAACAAGTAGTCGCCCTGTGCCGATCGTGGGTCGCTGGTCGCGATAGTTCGCATGTACCCTTATCCTTGTGCCGCCGAGCCGCGTATACGTGATTTACACTCATGCAATTCCGCCGCCCAGTCGATCACCCGTTGCTGTGGCTATTTAGGATCGGAAATGCTTATAATTCAAATTCAATTTACTTGATGATTGTTGAGCAATATTCAATGATCGATTTTACCTCGCGCCAACTTCGGGCCTTCCTGCTGGTTGCGCAGCATCACAGTTTCACGCGCGCTGCGGGAGAACTTCTTATTACGCCCTCGGGACTGAGTGTTCTGATACGAGAGATGGAAAATCAACTTGGAGTGAGGCTGTTCGATCGAACCACGCGGCAGGTCGTCCTTACAACTGCTGGGACTCAGTTGCTGGGTGTTGTGCAGCGTAACCTGCAGGAATTGGAGAGTGCCATGTCAGGCATCGGGCAACCGGCGGAAACCGGCGATTTCCTGTCCTTTGGGGCGCCGCCATCGTGGTCCGCAGGCGCCTTGGCCCAGGCCATCAAGGAATTCAGGGCGCGCCATCCTGGTCTTAGGCTTCGGGTGTTTGACGCTGATACCGCGACGACCACGCAAAAGGTAGAGGCGGGCGAACTCGATATGGGTCTTGGTTTTTTCTTCAAACACCTACCCGGTATCCGCCGAATACCGCTATTTCAATTTTCTCTGATGGTGATACGACCAAAGGCCGGCAATGCGTACCATCGCGACGCGACCAGTTGGTCTGCGCTGAAGGGAGAGAGGATCGTCGCGCTCCAGCCGACCCTTCCGCTGCAGCAGCTTGTAGATAAACAACTCGCACGAGCTGGCATCGTGTATCAGCCAACGCTTGTGCTCAATTATCTAAACACACAAATTGCGATGGTTGCGGCGGGAGAAGGGATAGCCATCGTCCCGTCGTTCGCACTCCCCGAATGCCAGAATCGAAAGTTGATCACGAGCAGACTGGTCAAACCTGTAGTGCCCCTCGATTTCCTTCAGATTCGACGCGGGGGTAGAAAGCTTCCACCTATCGCCGAAGAGTTTACGTCTTTCCTGCAGAGTTACATCGCCAAGTGGGCCGAGCGGTCGGGAATACTCTAGAAAGACGTTTGCCGAAGCTACGTTTTCGATTCATCTTTGGCACGTCCTTCACGAAACTAAACCTTCCGCTTTGGCTCTTGTACCAGCGCCGACTCGCTCGAGGCTCAAAACACGTTGATAGCCTTATCTGCGTTTCATGCAAGGGCATGGCGGGCGAGTCACGGGCAACCCTGAAGTTATCGATTCTCAGTTTCTTGTTAGCCGACAATCTGCCCGGAACGTCACCTTGCCCGTGCAAGAGAGCCGCGCTGGACACTGAGGCTGGAGGAGAGCCAAGTATAAGAGACTTCAGAAGCACTCACTGGAACCGGACTATCAATCTTCCAGTGGCCCGGTTTGCATCATGTCTCCGATTGTGCCAGTTGGAACGCTCCGTTCGCGAACGCTCTGGCGTAGCGGGCTAACAGCCCCACATCGACAGCCTCCGGCCAGCGGTCTGCCGCACTATGGTATACCTCGCTGTCGCAGACTAGCGTAACGAAGCGCCCGCTCTTCCGCTGAACGGCTTCCATCTCTGCGCGGGCGGTTGCGTCGTGTTGTTCTCGTGCATCTACGCCAACCCCTTCCTGCTCCAAGGCTGTCACAACCCATTTCTCAAGCGCCTCATCTGACGTGTGAATGAGATTGGGCTTGCGAGGTGTGCCAATTCCCGACCCAAAGAAAATCCACGCGTGTGCATCCCGGAGGAGGTCCTGACGATTCTCGATGTACGCGTCCATCCCCAGCATGCCTAGCTCGTGGCCGCTCAATGCCACAAAGAGACAATCGCGCCCCGGCTTACTTGCGGCGAGAACCCGCATTACTTCGAGCCAGCAAGCCAATCTGCTCCCCTGCTCCGTTACGCATTGCCACCAAGCGCTGCGTGCTGCCATGAAAACGAGTGGTGGGAGCTTCGAGTCGCTTCCTGGGATCCTTGCGGTAACGTTGAACGCTTGGGCCGGTGCCCGCGTCACCTGAGTAACAACAGTTGCTTCCGCCCCGCTTTGCGACTGACGCTTTAGCCATTCAATTTCTGTATTCGATACTTGAAGCATTGGCGGACCGGATGGATTCCTAAACGCAAGAGCGTTAGTGAGAAATAGTCCTGGTCTCGATCCCCCAGCAACCAGGACCACAGCTTTGTGCGCGCCACGCCGTGCCTCAGAGATGGGGCCCCGATGCTCAGCGCCAGGGCGCGCTAGCGGAAACGGCCCTGTCTCCAGCAACCGAATCTCAGCAGCCGGACCCATACCAAGCTTCCCATGCACACCGTCGGCGTCCGTGAAACCGGCATCGAACAGGGGCACGCCGTCAATACGGCGATTGCCCACGCGCAAATAGCATGACTGTGGATCAACTCGATTAAGGGTAAAGGATTCCAACGAGGCGTTCACGCCCAGCCGCCGCGCCTCCTCGGCTAACCATTCCCCTGACTTCTTATCGACGTCCGTGCCCGTTCTGTGGTTTCCCTGTGCATCATACGTCTGAATCACTGTCGCTACGCGTTGTTCAATGATTTTCGATGAGTCTGCCGAGCGGATTTCCGCCGTCTGTATGCGAGACTTAGCCGCGTGCGGCGCTAACGCGCACACTAGAGTCTGACCACCTCTAACGAGAAAAGTCCGACGTTCCATCTCCTCCTCCCACTATTCATTGAGCACGCGGGCATTCGTCGGCCACTCTACCCGGAAGTTAGGTTGCAAAGAGTATTGTGGTGAGCTCCAAGGGAGAACACAGAGTTGCTCATGCGGGACTTATCCGCGCTGCACAGTCGACCCCGAGCTCTCCATAGCAATTCGCACCCGGCGAACGCCTCCGCGGCAAGCTCGATTTGGTTGCGATGTTAATAGCACTCAAAGGCCGCAGTCAATGGATGTATGACGGGCAACTCGACGTAACGCGATTAGGTAAGGATTGCCGACGATTCTCTCGGAGTTGTTCCCGGAGCTCCCTTACGGATATCCAGCGTGCGTTGTGGGATTGCCGATTCGCCGACGTGCGATGGACTCTGCTTAGGCTGCTATTCGGAGAGCGCTGGTAAACTGGGCGTTGAGCAAAGAGGTAGATCAAGACAGTTCAAGAGCGTAGAATCCGCTACACTTTCGAAATTGAAACCGCCCAATTCTTCCGCCAGCAAGCCAGCAAAGGTTATGGGCGTAGCGTCCTCCCAGTACGGACCCATAATCTGAATCCCTACCGGCAACCCGGCTTTTGTTTGACCGACGGGCGCAACCGTAGCTGGGCAACCTCTGTAAGCGTAGCTGGGGCACTCCAGTTGAGCACGTCGAAGTAGGGTTTGACACTGCTCGAGGTGAGGATGGTGCGCTGGTCCTGCGGTTCGCTATGGTCGTGCGCGAAGGCAGCCGTGAAAGCTACCGGCGATAGGAAGACATCGACCTGATCGAAATAAGCCTGCCACTGCGACCGGAACTCGAGTCGTCTCAAGTTCTGCCTCTGCCATTCGGCAAACGAACAAAGGGCGGCCGAGGTTCCGACGAACCAGTTGTTAGTTCCCCCTGTCGATTGGGGCTTTTGCGAATTGGCGAACGCTGCCCGCGCAGCCATTTGCTCGCCTGGGGGTGCAACGCTGAACGTGTAGGCATCCAAGAGAAAGCGGTAATTATCCAGCAGCTCCGCGCTTTGAACTCCGGGAGGCCAACCAGGTTTTAGCGTGGCGCCAGCCCGCTCCAAACTCTGGATCGCCTTCTGTAATACTGCTTCGACTTCAAGCGTGGGCGGCACGATCGGGTCATTGAGAACATAACCCACGCGGAACTCTTTCAAGCTTCTCCTGCGCGACGGAGGCAACTCCCACTTCCAAGCCTTGGCATCCCAATCGACCGGGCCGCCCAGCACCTTCAGGACCGCAAGCAGATCGGCGGCGCTCCTGGCCATGGGACCGGACACAGCCAGCAGCGTTGAAAAACCGGGGGGCCTCGAAGACCCGCCCGGTAGTGAACCTTTGCTGCTCACCAAGTCGAGAGTCGGCTTGTGCCCATAGATTCCGCAGAAGCTCGCTGGAACACGGACCGAGCCAGCGAGATCAGTCCCTACGCTTAGGTATCCGAGCCCTGCGGCCAATGCCGCCGCGCTGCCGCCGGAGGATCCACCGGGGGTTCTCTTCAAATCCCAAGGGTTGTTAGTGGTTCCATAGATTGGGTTGTAGCTTTGCCAATCGTGAAGGGCGACGGGGACGTTGGTCGCGCCGATCAACACAGCTCCCGCTCTCAATAGTCGATCCGCCACCATGGAGGTTTTCGCTGCCTTGGAGTCACGGAAGGCCAAGAGACCCCACGTGCACGGATGGCCCGCCACACCAAAGCACTCCTTCACGTGAAGAGGAACACCGTGCAAAATCCCAAGGGATTCCCCTCGCGACTGAGCCTCGTCCGCGTTCCTCGCCTGAGAGAGCGCTTCTTCGCGGAGCTGATAAGTGAAGGCGTTCAGCTGAGGGTTGTAGCGGTCAATGCGCTCGAAGATGAGTCGTGTCAATTCGACGGATGAGACCTCCTTCGACCGAATCGCTTCTGCCGCCCGTAATGCCGAGGCAAAGCCGAGGTCGTGAGAAGGTGATAGAGCCGGAGCTGGTGCGGCATGAGCGGCGGCTTCTGAGGGTCGAAATGCGGATTCCGAGGCCCGGACATGTGGAACACCCAATGCCTCCGCAGTGAGGGTTAGGGGTACGGTGGCCAGAAAGTCGCGACGGTTCATTCCCGAATCCTAGTTTGCAGCGAACACGGAAGTCAAAGACTAAACGCCTTCTACGGGATCTAACACGGTCCGCGGGAGGGTGACGGGCAACTCGGACGTAACGCGATTAGGTAAGGATTGCCGGATTGCCGACAACACACGAAAGAGCTACGAGAATCTGTCGTTATGAGTGTAAACGCCGATTTTCACCAACTGTGAACAACCATTAAGTGTCCAGATTACCCGACTAAATTCGAGCCTGTTAACACAGTTGGACGGCACGGGGTAAGGTTCGAGGTTGCGCCATTGGCTTAGCTCACGGATAGCATGAATCTCATCCAACGAAAAGTCGTCGGAAAATCAACGACCCAGAAATTTCCGTCTTTCTTGCAGCACGGCGTCTTAATTCCGTAATACGGGCCGTCATACCTTCCATCCACATTGAATTTGAAAAACAAGCCTTGGAAATTCAGGCGGGTCTTCTGTATATCGGGTCGAGCTATGATCTTTTCTTGAATCGTATCTTCGCTGTACTTGTCTCCAGCCTTCCACAGGGGGTCTATTGGTCCCGTAGAAAACCAATAGTTGAAAATCCCGATGCTGACAGCGTCGATGGGACTCTGAAGCAGATAGGGCTTGCCGATGACTTCTCTGTCCAGCGTGTTCATCAGAGTCAGGAAATCGGGTTCTTTATAAAACAGATCAATAGCTGTCTTCACGAACTGCTCTGGATTTCGCATCTTGACACGTTGGTCCTGAAATAGTGTCAGCACGAATCGCTTGTCATCCTCTTCGGAATTCCAAACGTACTCAACGATCAAAACCTTAAATGTTTCCTTCTCGACATACTTCTTGCATTCCTCAGGTGAAGGTCTCGCTGCCGAGCTCTTGATGATCCAGGCCTCCTCATACTTTTTTTCCTTCGCAAATTGCACGACATCGGGCGGCGTTGTAATAGATTGCGCTAGCTTTTCCTTAAGCGTCTGCTGCCGATTGATGTCCAAAGCATTCGTTCGGCCTCCCAGAGACATCAACAGCACGAGCACACCCAACACTGCTAGGCGTTGCGGTTGTAGCATGACAACACTCCCGCTCGGAGATGACGTTCGTCAGATTCAGGTTCTTTCGACAGAATATATCTTAAGGGCGAAGTGCTGATTTGCAAGTATTGATCGTCAATCGTCGATAACTACGGATGATACTAAACGCCGGGCTGGCAGCTCGATTTTGGGCGTATCGCGGGCAAATCGGAAATTGTCGGAGCGCACTTTCAGTTTATTGTTTGCCGACGAACCAGAGATTACCTCAGACACGGAGGCCTTCCGGGCGTTACGCACCTAGCAAAAACCGACAGGTGTTGCGGACTTACTTGATTGGACCTAGTGTATAGCGATGCAGATACGTGATTCATCACGTTCGCTGCTATTTTTGGTCGTATTGGGGCTTATCAGCCCACAGGCAGAAGCTCGCCAGCCGGCTTACGCTCGCAAGGCGATGGTCGTCGCCCAAGAGGAACACGCGGCTGATGTCGGTCTAGCAGTACTGCGATCCGGCGGCAATGCAGTTGATGCTGCCGTGGCTGTGGGATTCGCACTAGCGGTTACACACCCATATGCGGGCAATGTTGGCGGCGGCGGCTTCATGCTGGTCCGTTTGGCCGATGGACGTCTGGCATTTATCGATTTTCGTGAAAAGGCGCCAGCCAAAGCGAGCCATGATATGTATCGTGGCGCCGGAGGTAGCGCGACAGACAGCGTTGTAGGATGGCGCGCCGTCGGTGTTCCCGGCACTGTCCGGGGATTTGAACTGGCTCACAAACGGTACGGACACAAACCCTGGCTGGAACTAGTGAAGCCAGCAGTCGATCTTGCAGCCAACGGCTTCGAGGTTTCCTATGCGCAAATGGACTCCTGGAAGTACTACGGCTCCCTACTAGCACAGTTCTCAGAATCGAAGCGCATATTTCTCAAGAATGGCGTTTACTACGATTGGCATGAAACCTTCAGGCAACCGGAACTGGCGCGCACGCTCGATCGGATAGCGAGAGTCGGCGCGAGTGATTTCTATGAAGGTGAAACCGCCCGCCTACTTGCGGCCGCGATGGTCGAAAACGGTGGACTTGTTAGCTTGGCCGACCTTCACGACTATCAAGCAGTGGAGCGGAGGCCACTCGAAGGAGACTACAAGGGTTATCACATCATTACCGCACCTCCGCCCAGCTCTGGCGGCGTTGGACTCTTGCAAATGCTCGCCATGCTGAACGCAACAGGCTACGAAAAAGCCGGAGCTGGGTCTGCAGAAAGCTATCATTACCTGGCGGAAGTGATGCGCCGATTCTATGCTGATCGAAGTGAATACCTCGGTGATCCTGACTCGGTGAAAAATCCGATTTCTTCCCTGCTCGATCCAGCCTACGTGCGTAACCGCGGAGCAACGATTGATCCCGAACGCGCAACACCCAGCGAACAACTGGGGCCGGGTCTTTCAGTGAACATTGAGGATACTGAAACGACTCATTACAACATCGTGGACGAACAAGGAAACGCTGTGGCCGTCACCTATACGCTAAACAGCGCATACGGAAGTGGGGTGACAGTGCCAGGCGCGGGGTTCTTGTTAAACGACGAGATGGATGATTTTGCAACAAAGCCAGGTGCCCCCAATAAATTCGCGCTGGTGCAAGGCGAAAAGAATGCGATCGCGCCCGGCAAACGCCCACTTTCGTCGATGACGCCAACCATGCTCTTGAAGGGTGACAAGCTATTTCTAGTGTTGGGCGCGCCAGGCGGTTCCAGAATCACAACCGCTGTGCTGCAGGTTATTGCTAACATCATCGATTTTGGAATGAACGTGCAGGACGCCATTGACTTCGCTCGCATTCACCATCAATGGAAGCCAGATTTCCTGGAATTTGAGAGCGGAGTTTCGCCTGATACGGTGGCGCTGTTTAAGCGCATGGGTTATCAAGTGGAAGAATCGCATCCGCGAGTGCCGGCACGCGTGGAAGCAATCGAAGTCAGAGATGGCTGGCTGCAAGGTGGACACGATGGCCGTGGGCACATGGGTAAGGCTATCGGTTATTGAAACCAATACGAATTCCACAAGAATGCAGGAAGATACGGCTTGCGGTGGGGGCGGCAGGATCCGGGAACTACGTGTGCACGCTCCGGAGAAAGCACCGCACGTAGGAAGTCATCGAAAGCTCAGAGGTGCCGAGTGCTGGCAGGTCGCGATTTTGCCCGAGTCACGGGCAAACCGGAAGTTATGCCGAAGGCGAGTAAACCGGCTGGAGGCGATTTATGAGATAGGTTGTAGCCTGACGGAGGGTGGCTAACCGGTCACTCCATCACTCGAAGAGGTGCAAGCACATGTCAGGTAAAATCCCGTGCGGCCCCTCGTCGCTGAGGAGTAAATTGGACAGATTCTACTCGGGTACAGGAATTTGTCTATCGGGTAATCACCGCATCTCTCAACCATATTGGTACTTGTGGTGCAAAAACTCCGTCGACCGGGAATCATCCGTGTAACAATGCGTTACAGATCCCTCGCCGTATCTTGTTGATTTCTGAAGTCGGACGGAGTTTTCAGGAGCCACAGTCTGTCACTGCGCCTTTGGATGCCTGCGCTTCCATTCTGCACGCGCCTCTTCCAACTGACGCTTGAACGTGTCAGGACATTTTGGGTCCCGGCACAAACTTCTCGCGGCCCTGTCGAAACTCGCTAACTGAGCGTCAGACATTTTGCGCAAGCGGTTGCGTAGTTGTTCAAGTTCGTCGCTGGATTGGATTGCGATTTCCATGCCTGTCTCCCCGGCAGAGGTGGGAACTTATTTGTACCTTACCACGGGGCTTCGAAAGCAGCGGAGGCGTTGCACAAACCGTTGCACAAAATCCTTCCGACCATGCCCAATAAGCCCGACGGTTGCCGACTATTGTCGACGTATCCGACTGATTCCGTTGAGTCCAGCGAGTGAATTACCAACTGTCACGGCACGGCCAGATGGTACGGCAGCGGACGAGAGGGAGTCGTAGAGATCGGGAAGAGGTGCGTCGATTCACATGCGGGGGCGTAGTTCAGCTGGTTAGAACGCCTGCCTGTCACGCAGGAGGTCGCGGGTTCGAGTCCCGTCGCTCCCGCCAATCCTCAAAACCGGCCCACGAGGATGAAGGCGCCCCAGTAGTACGGGCGGTCCTCTCCCGGCATCACACTGCTACATGTAGTTGAAATGGGTCTCTGGGCCTGCATGTTTCTATTTCTCGGTGCACTTACGGACAGATCGACAGCCGTGCTGTATTCCTTGGATGCATTGACGGCATTTGGTCACAGGGACATTGAGCTGCAACGAAAGTGGCAGCTTATGGGAGCGATCGAATCCCTGAATGGTTGGATCCTTTTCGGTTTGTCGACAGCGTACCTATTAGTCTTGATTCAGTTTATTTGGTCGCGCAAGGCCACAACAGCGCGAACAGAGTTCTACTGAAATTCCGGTCAACTCCTGGTATTGCGTCCGGAAACCGATAAAACAGAGGGCGATCCGAAGAGGAGAATTGAGGTGTCTTCGCAAATTCAGATCATGGACTACGACCCGCTGTGGCCAGAGGTCTTTAGGCGCGAAGCTGACCGAGTCAGGGCCTTGCTTGGGTGCCAAGGCCTGCAAATCGAGCATACTGGGTCAACTTCGGTGCCAGGCCTTGCCGCCAAACCCATCATCGACATCCTTCTTGTTGTTGCCGACTCGTCCGACGAACCGGCGTATGTGCCGATCCTGGAATCTGCTGGGTACTCGCTGCGCATACGGGAACCCAA
>Ga0306922_10003193_pt1 | contig 15304 bp, 21 predicted proteins | sample sta12Cox44000082_FD_203758 | JGI IMG/M metagenome (GOLD analysis project Ga0306922, IMG submission 203758) | Lab enrichment of tropical soil microbial communities from Luquillo Experimental Forest, Puerto Rico - statoxic.12C.oxic.44.000.082 (v2)... | ecosystem: Environmental > Terrestrial >... | reverse complement strand
GGTCGAAGGTAAGCCAGCTAGGCTAACGAAGCTCAACGTATAGTCCGCAAACCCGTTGCCATTGTCGACTGGGGCGCCGATATTGGCAGAGCCGGAGGTGCCGGTGAAATGATAGAGCACCGTGGGATTGGCGCACGTCGTATCGGTCCCGCAATCCAATACCTGGAACGACGTCAAGCTCTCCCCATGCTGGGCCGTATTGACATCGATCCCGATACTAAAGCTCGTAAAGCCATTACTGGTAAGTAGACCGACGGTGTAAGGCACCCCTTTAACGCCGTCGGCGACTTGCGTGCCATTATTCGAACCGTTGGGGTTAGCATTAGTACTATAGTCATTGTAGGAACTTTTGCTGCCCATTTGGATATAATTGTTGAAATCCATAAACGTGGGCTGGCTGGCGGCCGTCCCGCAAATAATACAGGGGTCTTGCGTGCTTTGGGGGCCCACGGTCATTGGTGGGACGGAGCTAAGGGTCAATACCGTATCGGCAGAAGCTGCTCCCGCGCTTGCTGCTAGCAATGCGGCACCGCCTAACGCAATTCGCGTGAAGCTCTTCATGATGATCTCCCATACTTAGGGTTTGCAAGCGTGAACCGATTTCATTCTCAACAGAAAGCATTGCCAAAGCTCTGGCAATTTTTTGGACTTTGGATCGCAACTTTTGGATTTGCCAAAGCTTCGTTTTTTGGATCATCCAGGAACCTCGCGACCACGCACACCGTTTTCGGTAGCTACGACTGGTTAAGAGCGCGCGAGCGAGGGTGGCCAGGCCATGGGGGGTGGCGGTCCGTCAACGCCGGGGTGCCGGGAATGCCAATCGCAATAATGGTGACGGCGTGTGCTGGAAGAGAGTAAGCAGCGAAAAGCAAACCTAATGTGAGCGGCCCTACTGCAGTGCGAATCGGCCAAGCATCTTCACTGCGCGCCGCTGACGCCGACGCTCGATTTCGCTTTTCATGATTGTGTTTGCCCCTGCCTACGGAACGTCGCTGCCAGCGAGCATCCCGCTACCGGCCAGTTCTGTCAACTTTGACGCGAAGGGCGCTCTGCGCGTCAATGAGTGCACGGCCTCGTTAGCTCAGGCGGGACCGCCGCCGTCGCCACCAGCCGAGAAGGCCACCGCCAGCAAAGATCAGGCCGGGCAGGCCAGCACCAGCGATGGGGCCAGGGACTGCGGCCGGAGTGAAGCTCACTGGGCCTTCTACGAAACCCTTGTCTAAAAAGCCGAAAAATGCCCCATTAGCACAACTAAATGATGGGTGTGCAAACGAGAGACACAAAGGTTTGTCAAAGCCGCTACTAAAAAACGCCGATGTAATCGAGCCATTGGCGACCGTGAAGTCGTTGGTGGTGCTGCCGAACGGAACCCCGTTGATAACGATAGGTGCCGGTGGCACTCCGCCTACTCCAGCTGGATAGCTTTCAACGATGACATCTGTTGCAGCCGAGGTTGTGTTGTCCGTGAGTCCCTCTATTAGGCCGGTAACCGTACCATTCACGTCCCCAAAGACGTTGCTGAAGGAAAAATCAAAACTCAGCGCGTAGCCCGGTGCCGATGCTAGCGCCAACGCAGACGCGAACGCGAACGCGCCCAAGGTCATATTTTTCATGAACTCCCTCCCAAGCGGTTTTACGTGATGCTGACATGAGCCATCCCTCCCGGTTTTCGTTATCCGGGCGGATGAGCGTCGGCGTGAAAAAGCGGTCCGACACCGACAAAGTCAACGGCACCCAAACCGGCGGCCTCGCGCCGTGGTATCCGTGCAGGAGTGGCCTCTACTTTGACTGAAGGTACTATTATGCGCCTGATCGACGATATCGGCGAGTCATTTTTTGACAACCAAAGCGGCGTTGCGATCTGCGCGTTAATGAGTGGCCTAGTCGGCCTGCGGGGCGAACATCTCGACCAGCTGATCCACAACGCTAGGCGGCGGTGGTGTCGGTGCCCACCGCGCGGGCAAGCTAATCGTCCTCGCGCAGCCGCGCCCAGTCTCGCTCGTAATACCGGGACGGCGGCGCTGAGCGCCTGTCGTTCAGCCACTCATCGCTGATTGGATTCCATTCGTGCCGCACCAGGTGATCCCCGCGGCCCCAATCCGACATGGGCAGCGTCACCACCTCGCTCGCGAACGTGACCGCCAAGGCGTCAGCGATGTCCGGCGAAGCTACGCCCCGGCGCTTCATCGAATCTTTCGGCTCAAGCAGAATTTCGTCCCGGCTGTTGAGCGTGAACTCCGGCCCGGTCAGTTGCTCCCGCAATTCGCTGTCGTTCGGCAAGCTCAGATATTGGAGCTTCTCCTTCATGACGCCCCAAATCTCTGCCCGCTTGTTCGCGTAGCGCTCCTGACGCTGATCGGACTTGGCCGCAAACTGCACGTCATGAACCAACACTCCCCGCCGACGAAGATGGTCGATAACACCACCACCAACGCCGGTCCCATCGACGAAGACCATCGCGACGCGATTGGCGGCGCAAAATTCCATGATCTTGTCTTCGAGCCGGTCGAGCGGGATGTTGCGATACTTCATCGGCAAGTGCGTCCGGGCGTCTAACCCCTTGCGGGGATAGATCACGGACATGTCGTCACCGAACCGCGCCACGTCCACGCCGAGCACCAGCGGATCATGGTTGCCCTCAACCGGCCTCTGCATCGCCGCATTGACTTCGTCGGCGCTGATGAACCGATTGAACGCAACTCTCGGAAATAATCCCTTGACGCGAGAATTCACAAAATCGGAATCCTCGCCGTAGGCGTCGATCCACTTCTGAAATTCCGCCTTGTTGGTGATCGGAACGCTGCGGCTATCGACGTGCCGCGTGATCCAATGGCCGTTGTCGAAGCAATTCTTGAACTCCCCTTCAGGGTGCAACGGATTTCCGAAGACGCACCACACCACTTCGGCGTCGCGGTCGGTCGCGACCGGCATCACCGTTTCCCAGATCGCCCGGTCGATCGCGCTCGCTTCATCGAAGATCACAAGGATGCGACGCCCGGCGTTGTGCAGACCGGCGAACGATTCCGGCCGGTTCGGATTCCACGGCAATAGGTCCACGCGCCAAGTCTGTTCGTGGCTCGTGTCCTTGGGTAGGAGCGCGGTCATCGTCAGATCGAAGAACGTCGCCGCGCGGAACAGCCGGAACCATTTGCGCAGTTCAGCCCGCAGCCGCGTGTTGAGCATGGCCTCGGTCGAGGCCGTGATGATCCCGCGCATGTCGCCTGCAGTGGTCATTGCCCAGAGCGTGATCCAACAGACGAGCGCGGTCTTGCCGATGCCGTGGCCGCTCGCCACCGCGATTTGGATCGCTTTGCCGGGCGTGAGCAGGCCATCGCGGATTTGCGTGAGCACCCAGTGCTGCCATTCCATCGGCCCATCGAAGTTGGCGAGCTCACCTTCGCCCCACGCGAATGCGCCTTCGACGAATGCGACCGGGTCGTGCGCGACATCGCTGAGCCACTCAGCGGTATCTTCGAGCGGATCGACCCTTTCGGTTACGGTCATGGCGATGTCGGATGGTTGAGGCGCATTCCCCGTCTCCAAGATCGTTTGCTCATGTGGCCAGCCAAATCGATTGTCCAAAGGAGCAATTAATTGGCCGAAAAGAGCAAAAAAGAGCAATTGACAGGGTTCGAACCATGGTGGTTGTTGCGACGCGAGGCTGGTGCAACCAATTTAAGAAGAGGGCAGCATGAACGCGACCACCTACAACATTATTGATATGCTGACTTACGGTGTCATTCCTGATCCCGTCAAAGCTATTGTGACTAACGATGTTAGTGTAGTCGGGACCATCACCACCGACGGCACCCAGGGGCCGATCGACGGCCACGTTCTCGGTTTCGACGCGACCGTCACGATCGGCACCGCCTCGTATGAGTTCAACTCGCACACAGGTTCGGCTGGCATCATCCAGAGCTATCCCGCCTCTGGCGTGACTGCCGTCGGCGACGATTTATTCTTCACCATGCTCACCCCCGAAACTTTGTTCGGGTTCGGGACTGGCACCGGCTATGTGCTCGATTGGCAGCCGGGCACCCCCACAGGGATGGTCGCCCTGCTTGGTTATGGCCCCGGCGGCCAGGGTTGGGGGCCTGCGGCTTATGGACCGTTCCCCATTACTAACACGAGTACTCCCTTCGTGATCGCGCACGACCCATCGCTGACGCCAGTGCCGGGTCCTATCGTTGGTGCCGGACTGCCCGGCCTGGTCATGGTGAGCGTTGGTCTTCTCGGCTGGTGGCGACGGCGCAAGAAAGATCGCCTGAGCTTCCAGCACGGCGATCACCGCAGTCGCCAATTCGCAAACGGATCGTAGTCCCACACGACGTTCGGCGTTTCGCTCTCGGCGAGCCAATGCTCAAGCGCTTCGCCGGTCAGCGGCCGGACGAAGCCCGGCGGGATCGACGGCTCAGCCGGATTGAAGACGAAGGGAGCCCCTTCATCCCTTGGCTTGGCTTCGCTGCGCTCGGCCGCAGCAGTCGGTGCAGCCCTTGGATAATGATCGCGGACGATGTCTTGAATGACGTTAGTCGGAACGGATTTCGCCATTGCGTCGATGGCGGACTGCGGCATCCGCAAGCGCTCGATGTAGTCGTCGTCGCTCATCTCAGAACAACGCGTAGCTCAGTGATCCAGGCGCAGCGGCGGTCGCGATGGTGATGCAAAGCGAGTTGCCCGGCGCGAGCACCCAAACCACTCCGTAGCCGTCACCAAACGTAAGGGTTTGACCGGCGGCGAAGGTCATCGCGCCGCTGACGTTAGACGTGCCTGAGGCACATCCTGCGCCCGTGCCCTGCGTGAACGTCACGACACTGGTCGCGACCGGGATCAGCGCGACGGAGGTCACGTAGATGGATTTCCCCGCCTGCCCGGTTACAAGGACCGTCGCAGCGGCGATGGTGCCGGTGATCGGGACGCTGACCATCGTCGAGGGGACGACAACGGCTTGCTGAGCTTGTACGGAGTTCGCAAGCGCAAGCGCGAGCAGCAATGCAAGGGAAAGTCTTTTCATCACGCTTATTACTTCGCCGCGATCGCTTCCCCAAGATCAAGCTGTCGCGGATCGGTCTTCGGACGCGGCCTTCGCCGCTTTCGCCGCGGCTCGCTCTGCGGCCTTGCGTTCGCGCTCCGCAGCCTTGGCGGCGGCCTTGCGTTGGCGCTCAGCCATTTCCGCGACGTTCGGATGCTTCTTTCGTGGCGGCAGACCTTGGGCAATCCGCGCGGCCTCTTCGGCCGTTTGCTTGATCCACCACTCGCGAAGGGCGGCGATGACTTCTTCGAGTTCCTCGTCGGTGTAACAAACAAGTTTAAGGTCATCGCCGTACCCGATTTCGCGCGAAAACAACTCGCTGAGCCTGCTCACGGCTTGGCCTCCGCTTTCGCCATCTCTGCTTGCAGGCGCGCGATCTCCGCCTTCAACCGTTCGACTTCGGCGGCGATCTTCGCCGTGCGCTCGCGTTGGTCAGCGTCATCGAGCAGCATCGTGACGTATCGGTCGCCGGGCGGCTTCCAATCTGCGAGCGATTGCGCCTCCTGCCATCCGCGCCCGCTGGGCGACACCCCCGAGACGCTCGGAAATCTCGCCGGGCCGGACCGAAGATCAGCGACGATGTCGGCCATCGCCTGATCGTCAACGACCTCACAAGCTTTCTCCGATCCGGGCACCAGGCGGTCATCGGGTCTGCGCGGCATGGCGGTTTTCCTTTCGCGAGATGAGGAGGTGACTGTGGGTGGTCACCTTCCCCTAAGCGTCGATCGAATCTCGTCCCGATATCGCCGTGGCAGCGGGTTCGTTTGCGAACCGAAACGAGGCGGCCTTCATCGAGGTCGCCCCGGCGTCCAACGGCGTGAAGCCCGCGCCCATCGTGTTCGAGTTCAGGCCGGTCCACACAACGTCGCCAACTTGAGCGGCCCCGACGCTGTCAGCGATGGTTTGTCCGGCCCTGAGGCGGAATTGGCCTTGATGGAAAGCTTGGGTGAGGCGGAAGCGAGCCATCGGTCAGTTCTCCTGTTTGCGAAAGCCACGAACGGCCAGGGAAAGAATAGTCGGCCTTATGAGCGCTCCGGTCCGTAATCGCTCAGGATGTCGCGGCCGGGCCGCGTAGCGGGAACGTCCGGTGCTCTGTCGGGTTCGCCCGGTCGCGTGGGACCATGAGTGCCCTGAGTGCCGCTAGCCATAACGGTGCGGCCGCCGCCGGGACCGCTGACCATGTTGTTCGGCTGACCGGCCTTGGTCGAATTAAATCCCTTGCCCTGGTAGATGGGGCCGACCGGATACGCGAGCGCCTGGCCGAACTTGTCAGCGCGACCGGGTTGAACCGCTTTGGCGAGCGGCTCGGTTTTGGGTTGTGGCTTGCGAACGAGCTTGTTCGACTCGATGCCGCCGCCTGCTCGATTTGCCATGGAATTCATCCTTTCACGCTTGAGGGAGGTGACTGTGTGGTGGTGGAGGGTTTAGCTTGACCGCCCAACTTCGAGACGTAACCGCGAGCGCGGTCGATCTCTTCTTGTGTTGGCGGTGCCTTGCGCTCAATCACTCGCTCCGATCGCGCGGCCCGTCGCGTCACCGGCTTGCTTGGTGCCGAGCGTGGCGCTTTCTGCGGCGGCGGAGTTCGTCGCGTTCGCTCGAACTCCAACAACAATCCAAGCTGCGCCCAGTGAGATAGCTGCGCCATTTACGTCGCTGCTCCGCCGAGAGGGCTCATCGCCCCGCGATCTTGATTGGGAGAGCGCGCAGGCGCGGAGCGAGCACCGGCAATCAAGCCCGCGGAGCGGAGTGCGGACATCACTGCGCTGCCCAGCGGTCCGGCCGCGCGCTCAACTGCTTTCGCCTCCGCGGGAGTGAGGGTCTTGTCTTTGGGCTCGCCCCGCTGTGACGTTCGCTCAGGTCCGCCGCGTGGTCCCTCACGGCCGTAAAGCCGGTGAGCTGGCGACCGCGATGCTCGGCTCTGGTCGATCGCGTCGCGTGTCATTTTCCCAATGTGCTCTTGGGCGCGACGGTGCGCTTCCGCGACATGCTTCGCTGGTCCTCGTGCCATCGCCATCTCCTCTCACATCGTCGGATCGTGCGGCCCAAGATTCTCCGCGCCGCGCAGAATGAACCTGCCCGTGCCATCATTCAGCGGCGCCCAGTAGTGAACAGGCGCAGCGACCGGTACGCCCTGCCAGCGCCCGGCTGACCACCAAGGGATCAGCATCCGATTGACCGCGTGGGCCAGCGTTCCAGAAATTCTGCACGCCTTGCACGTCGGTCGGATCGCAAGCAGTTGTCGGAATCCATCCGATCGGAAGGATTGCACCAGGGCCGCTGTCGCTCACGACCGAACCGGCTTCGCAATACGTGGTCCCGACGTAATGATCGACGAGCAATCGGTAGGCGGCCATTGGCGTTCACGCTGCTCCAGAGGTGACTGTTGGGTTCATCTCGTCACTTTCGTCACGTCAGCGACACGCTCGATGTCCTCGCCAAGCGGGGGCTCTGGCGGGACATTGTCCACTGCCCACGGCGACGTCGCGGGAAGCCGGGGCACCTCGCCGGTCGGATCAGCCTGATCGGGTTGCTGCCGCTGCCCAAGCTCGTGATAGGTCGTCGGGGCGCGGTCGCCGGGTCGTATAAGAGGTGACTGTTGGTTTTTGGCGGGTTGGTGCCGGGGCTTGGTCATGACACCTGCCTCTCGAGGCCGAGCGGGTCGGGGACGAGCGTTATCGTGATCAGGCCCACGGCCTCGTCCCGCACGAGCCGATCGACGATCTTGTCGATCAGGGCCTCGACGGCCTCGTGGAGTGCGAATGCCTCCACAGCGCCCCCGGCGATGACGATCTGGCGCAGGGCGCGGTGGATGAAGGCCAATGTGTTCACGAGGTAGGGATCATTCGGGCCGCTCCGCGCGGCGAGGTACATGGTGCGGAGCGCGGCGATCTCCTCGTTCCACATCTGCTGAACATGGCGGTCGCCTCCCTCACGAGCCGAACCGAGCGCCGACCGCGCCAGAAGATCGGGTGGAGCGGGATGAACGCGCGGGTCACGCCGCTTCCTCCTCGCGGTCGCCACTAACGGCCAGGGAAGGAATATCGGCGTCGAGTTGCCGGCGCAGCAGCGTCCGCAGCGCATCTCGAACTGCGTCGCTGCGGCTGAGATATTTCGTCCGGGCGAGTTGGTCGATCTCGGCAAGCATCGACGCCGGCAGCCGCACCGCAATCAACGGCGTGGGTTCTTTGTCGGTCATGCTGACATCCTTGGTATGACGGATATTATACGTCGGACGCGACTCGGAATCAAAAAATAGTTTTGTATGACGTGCGTATAACGAATGAAATTGGTGGTACGCAGGTCGAGGGTGGATATCTCCCGATCCAAGCTCGAAGCTTTTGCCTCCCGCCCCCGCCACCCCGGCCGCCCGAAATCCTCAGGTCGCGCGACGGCGAGCGCACGCGGCGAATGCCGCGGCGGCGTCACGACCGAGCGCGGGTGATGCAGCGAGAGCACAGCGGCCGTTCTAAGGTTGATCGCGCTAGACGACTGTCACACTTTTTGCTAAAATCGCCCCAGTTAGTCGCTTCACCGCCAGCAAAACCGGGGGATTTCGAATGGCGCACGACATGCCTTCCACGTCAGTAAGTGGGACAGTTCGACCGCGTGAGCACCTCACCGAGCGCGAGATCGACCGCTTGATGGCAGTCGCCCGGCGAGACAGCCGCTACGGCCACCGCGACGCCACGGCGATCCTGGTCGCGTTCAATCACGGTCTACGCGCCAGCGAGCTTTGCGGCTTGGAATGGGATCAGATCGACTTCGCTCGCAAGACCATTCGGGTTAACCGCGTCAAAGGCGGCGACCCATCGACCCACTACCTCAGCAACAGCGAGCTACGCGCCTTGCGCCGGCTGCAGCGGGAGAATCCGCCGGGACAGCATGTCTTCACGTCGGAACGCGGCGGCCCGGTGACCACGGCGTGGTTCCGCAAGATGTTCGCGCGGCTTGGCGAAGCCGCCAGCATGCCGTTCGGCATTCATCCGCACATGCTGCGCCACTCCTGCGGATACAAATTCGCGAACCAGGGCAAGGACACCCGCGCCCTGCAGGCCTATCTCGGGCACCGCAACATTCAATCGACTGTGCGCTACACCGCGATGGCGCCGGATCGGTTTCGGGGATGGGAAAAGGAGTAGCGCTGCGGACATTCTTCCCTGGCCGTTCCTGGCGTGATCGCTGACATTCGGGGCGCGATCGATTAAATTGCGGGCATGACCGATGATCAGGATCACAAGCTAGCGCGCGCTGCTGATCTTCTCCGCCGGCAAACGGCAAAGATCAAAGAGCTTGAAGCGGAGATCGATCGGCTCAATGGCGTGATTGAGACCTCGCACGATGCCCTAGCGCACCTGCAGAAGGTCTACAGCGATCCGAACGCCCATGTATCGGCCGTCATCAAGGCCGCAGGTGCCGCTATCGGATTCGAACGGGCGAAGCCACCATCGGTCAACGCCAGTATCGACGGCGCTGCGCTATTCGATCTGCTTGAGGCCAAGCGCCTCACCAAACGCAAGCCCGCGGTCATTGATGTGACCCCGAGCGACCCCGCGGCTTAGCCATCAGGCTTTCGACCGCCCCACCTAACGCCTCATCGAAATCGACCGGCTGACCCCCATCAGCCGGCGCCTCTTGTTCATCTTTTACAACCGGCTCACTCTTTTTAATTGCATTGGTCCCGAGAGTCCCGGACTCATCCCGGACCTGACGGTCCTGGTCCCGAGAGTCCCGCCCCCTAAGGGGGCGGACTCGGGACCCTCAGGACCCTCAGGACCAAGTTTAGGATCACCATGAGCAGCAGAAACAGCTTTCGCCGCTTTCGGTCTTGCAACCTGGTACCAGACCTCTCGGCTGCTCTCTTCAATCCGCAGCACGGCCCCCTGATCCACGAACGATTGGACCGCGGCCGAGAACACGGTGTTGCCAAGGCCCCGCTTGTACTTGGCCTTGATCGCCGCCTTGGTTTGGTCGCGCCAGTCTTTGTAGCGGATGCGCTCGACCACACTGAGGATGTGCCAAGCCTCGACCCGGGCGTCGTCCAACGCGGTTTTCTTATTGATCTTTTCGCTTCCCTCGTCGGTTTTGATCTCACCAAGCTCGGTGACTGCTAGGTTCTTTTCTTTGCCGCTCCGGGTGTCGATCTCCACCTCTTCCAAGACGACCTTAGTGGAGGGGGGTTCCTCGATGTCACGCGCCTCGGTGTAATGCAGAATGGCTTCGCGAGCCTTGGCTTCGCGCTCGACTTTGATCATCACATCGAAAATGGCCGGGATCGCCACGGTACCGAACAGCGAGGCGCCGTCTTTAGTCGTATGGGCAATCACGACGATTGTGACGGCGGCAAGCGCGTCGCTAAATTCGGCGACCGCTTCGAGCGTCTTTTGCACGAACTCGATCCGCTCAAGCGCGAGTGTCATTTCCTTTTGGTCGGAGACGTTCACTCCGGGTAGAGAGGAAAACAGCGTATCTATGATAATCAAATCGGGCCGGAATCGCTGGCCATCAACAATCGCGCGAAGCACCTCCCTGACCGATTGGTCACTTGCGAAATTCATCGCACATCGCAGGAAGGCCAGATCGTTAAGCTCCGCCTTACTGACCTTGTGACGGATGCGCCACGCTTCTTGCCGCCGCAGCACCCCAAAATATCCTTCAAGGGCGATGTAGAGCACACGCCCCTTCTTAGTCGGGAACTCCAACCAATCCCGTCCGGTGGCCACACAACAGGCCCAACTCAGTCCGATGTAGGTTTTGAGCTTTTTCGGCAGAGCAAACAGAATGGCTTTCGAGCCTAACGGAAGGTACTTCTCGATCAGCCATTCCGTCGATGGAATCACCTCATAGTCGCTAAGCCGTTTCAACTTGTATTTGGGATCAAAGTCGTCGGTCACAGCACATCTCCATCGGAGCTTGCGGGAGATGCGGGGTGGGCATCGATGAGGCACTTATAACGTCGGCGACTTGAAGACGGACCGATCGCGTGCTAAAGCCAAATCCGCACAGCATCATCATCGGGTCGCGCGCCGGACAAAGCCGCGGCCCGAACTTTTTTGATGCTGCGGCCACCTCGACCTGCAGTCAAGCTTGCTTGTTGCCCACAAAGCCCACAACAGTCACCTCTTATGCAACTCGGGATATGGTCGTGCCGCACCCTTGCGTAGCGCACCTAGAATCACTTGGCGCACCACCCCAAGACCGCGCTTGGCGACTAATCCGTTGTGGCGGCTAACGGCCTCCATGCCGCGGGCGATGCGCGACTGTTCGATCCATCCCGCGCCCCATAACCGCCCGAGCGCATAGACTTCGGCGTTCAACGCGATCATTCGTTGCTTCGCACGGAGCACGCGATCAGCCGCGTTGCAGAATGCAACTAAAGCGAAGCTTTCCTCGCGCGACCAGCGCGCGACAGTCTTGCGGCGATCAGCAACAGCGTCGGCCCATGAGCCGCAAGCTTCTATAGAGGTGACTGTTGGTGGGCGTGGGCCAATCTTCACGAGATATTCAGGAACCTCCGCGATCACCGCCTCGCTAATCCATTCGCGCCCTGGTCCCGGCGGGCCGATCACATAAAGCCCGGTGGCGCGAAGCTCGCCCCACGCGAAAACGCGATTTGCGATGCCTTCGGCGTACCGAAAGTAGAGATGGCGCCCGCCGCTCGGGGTCGATGCGGCAAGCGTTTGCAAATCGAGAAGCTCTGGCACCTCCGCGGGCACATCGATGTCGATGACGACCACGCCGCTGGGCGCACCGCAGGCGATTGCGATCTCGGCCTGCGGCCACCTGCACCACCATCGCCCGATCGTCGCGGGATCGCGGGTTGCGGAATGCACACCACCGCGGACCAAGGGTGCCTTGTCTTTGCAGGGGAGCACCGCCCAACCGCGGCCGGCATACTGCAACGCCGTTTCGATCATCGTTCGCCACCATCACGGTGCAACCACGTCAAGCTGGGCGGGCCCTCGTGCGTCCGATCGAAGATCAACCAACAAAAATCCGTCTTCCCGCCACCAGGCTTCTCGCCACGGAGGATGACCTCGCCCGGCGGCATCGATGGCCGGGGCGTCAACAGCCAAATCCGTGCGAGCGGCAACGTTTCAAGCCAATGCGCCGCATTCAATCGCGCTGTGGGGAAGATAATCGCCGTCTTCGACGCGCCCACCGTGAGAGCGCGTTCGACGAATTCGCGCGCCGACCGAAACGGCGGGTTGGTTACGACATTGAAGATTGTCGTCGGGGCCGACGCGGCTAGAAAATCCCGACGTTCGCCGTAACCATGATCAGCGATATCGCTGGCGAAGCTCGATAGCCCTGCAGCACGTGCGCTCCGTGGGATCGTGCCGAGGCCGCAGGCGGGGTCCCAAATCATCCCGTTGAATAGTTCGACCGCGAACAAGCGCTCCGAGCACCAAGCCGGCTCGCTATAAAAGTCGCGAACGTCGCGATCGAAGATATGTGCGTATCTCGGGCGCTTGCCCTGCGGAGGAAAATCGACTACCTGCATTACGCGACTTTTCTTGTTTGGGTGGAGCGGCCGGGTCCTGATCCCGGATTTCCCTTTGCTTGCTGAAGGCGTGGGGTGTCCTACCTCTTGAACGACCGCCCCTTGCTCAATGGAACGCCGCCCCTTCGGTTGCTCGCCGGGGCGGCGTTTCGTTTTAGGCGGCGCTCCCGATTGCCAGCACATCGCGCAGCTTCATGCCGAGCCGCCGCGGGCTCAGCCGCCGGATTAGGTGCGCGTAGTGGCGGCGTAGGCTGTCCTGCGATAGTCCGGTCAGTTCGGCGGCCTTGTCGAGGCTGATGATGCGCTCGCGTTCGAGCTCCTCCGAAAGCGAAGACGTTTGATTGGAAGCGGCTGACATGAGGGCTCCTCCTGGCATGGTCACGCAGGAGGCAGGCTGATCAAGCAAGGGCTAGCAGTCCAACCCCAAGTTGGGTCCAAAAATAGTGGTCAATTGCAATGACTTAACATCGTAGGAGTTCCGCTTTCAGCCGAGCGAACGCATGTTCGATTGATTTCTCTGTAGTTCGATTGCGCAGCGCCAATTTTCCATCGACATACTCTAGTCCCGCGTAAACAAACTTCCTCAACGCACGCCCTCCCGCCGGCTCGGAAAACGGAAGTGCGTTGCGGTGTACGTCGACGAATAGGCGGCAAAGCATTTTGAGTAGCTGTGTTTTTGGCGCCTGCCCTCCCCTCCTGCGGCCTGACCGCTTAGTTAGCTGTGCGCGATAATAGTCAACTGTCGCCTTGTAACCTCGGCGCGATTGCCGATCAGGATCAGGCATAGGTAGCGCATCGAGCGCCTGGTAGATTTCTTCCGTTGTGAGTGTGCTCGTTGGACGGTCGCGCGCGTGTAGCCAAAACGCACGGATCTGCGGCATCCGTTCCACGATCAACGCTTGCGGCCGCTGGCATTGGTGAGTAATTTTGACGGGCATTCCCCGCCCCCGAAAGGTGGGTTGAATGGTGTGCTCCGACCTATCGCCGAGCCACTGCTTTAAGTGCGGCTCTGCAGCCTCACAATTCTAGCCTTCGCACCAGGTTTGCCGGATATGATCGCCGCAAGGTGTACGCTCCAGCGCTCCAACGCGCGGCGCTTCTCTTCGCGATAGAGCGCCAGATTGTAGCGGCCAGCCGTGCCGGCTTGGTGCCCAATGTGGCCTAGAATGCTCTCAACGATGTGTGGCGCGACACCCAGCTGGTCGTGCAGCGTCGTCGACACCAGCCGGCGGAAGTCATGTAGAACCCACGCCGGCATCCCGGTTGTCTCAGCGGTAGCCTTGCGCGCTTCTGAAATGCGTCCGTCCAGATCGGCTTTGGAGCCGACCCAACCGGAGAAGCCACGCGCCCCTCGGCCAAATACCAGGTCGCAGGCACTACCATCCGGCCAAACGAGCCGAGTTCGCGATTTTAGGATCGCGAGCGCTGGCGGGCTCAAGACAATTTCATATTCGTGCTTGTTCTTCGTGCGTTCAGGCGGCAGCGTAATCAAGCTCTCGTCGAGACCGACTTCCGACCAGCGCAAGGCGCCAATCTCCTCCCGGCGCGCGCCGGTCAAGATCAGCAACCGAACGATCGTGCCGTAGGCGTCGTCGCGGAGCGCTGCCCAAATCTCCCGCAGCTCCTCGCCGGTCAGAAGACGCTTACGCGCGGCCTCCTCCCGTCGCTCGGTCCATGCCGCGGGATTGTTGTCGAGTAGCCCTTCGCGGATGCACCAACTGAAAAGCGATGACAAGCTGGTGCGTACGCGATTGGCCGAGGCTCCAGACAACTGCGCGGCGACCCCCGTGAGTACTCCCGCCACGTCGCGGCGAGCGATCTCCACCAACGGCACATGGTGCAAGCGCTTGGCATGAGTGTTGAGATGACGCTCAACCTCGACGAAGGCGCGTGGTCGCAAGCGCTCTTTCTGTCGCGCCAGGAACAGCGGCAAGATCGCTTGGAAGGTCTCGCTCGCGCGCGCTTGGGCCTCGCTTTTATCGCCCGCCGGATCGCGTCCCAGTTTAACTTCGGCATGCAGGACGGCGGCCCGCTTGCGCGCTTCATGCGGCGTGAGCGCGGTCGCCGCTCCCAGAGCAAGGCGCCGCTGCCTGTTGCCGACCCGATATTGGAAGACCCAACTCTTTTTGCCGCCGACGCGAAGCCGCAGCGCCAAGCCTGGGACGGCGTCGTCAAAGTAAAGCGCGTCCGTTTTCCCCGACGGCAACGTCAGGGTAGAAACTTGCTGGGGCGTTAGCCTGGGCATGGCCGGGAGAACCTCTCGGTCAGACGAGACGCGGCCTCTCGGTCAGGCAAATTGGGAAGCAACTGGGAAACATCGAGGCGCGGTCTCGTGCGTCTTGTTGCGAATTACAGACCAGCAATTTCAATAGCTTGCAAGCCTCTTGCTGCTTCCCGCGGCCTCGTGCGACCCTAATGATTCGGTCATGCCGACCGAGAGGTCTTCGAAATAAAGAATGCGCAGCGCCAGGATCATCAGGCGCGAACGTAGCCCGGATTTCGCACACGCTCCATCCGGGCCACGCGTTCATCACTTCACGCCGCGGCGAGTTCCTTGTCCTTGGCCTCGGCGCGCGCGGACGCATGTCCCCCGAACACAAGCGCCGCGCGGTGCAGGGCTACTCCGAGCGTGGCGAGCCGCTCGGAGAGCCGGGCAGTCAGGAGAGCTACTACCGCTGGCCGGGCACGGGCCAGATGTATTCCTCTGCGCGCGATATGGCCGTATTTCTCGCCGCCAATCTCGGCGAGTTGCCGGTCGAGCGGTCGCTGCG
>Ga0306922_10003192_pt1 | contig 15304 bp, 3 predicted proteins | sample sta12Cox44000082_FD_203758 | JGI IMG/M metagenome (GOLD analysis project Ga0306922, IMG submission 203758) | Lab enrichment of tropical soil microbial communities from Luquillo Experimental Forest, Puerto Rico - statoxic.12C.oxic.44.000.082 (v2)... | ecosystem: Environmental > Terrestrial > Soil... | reverse complement strand
GCAGGGGCCCACCGCGGTCTTCGAACTGAAACAGCAGCGGGCGGCCCGTGGTTGTCTGCAACCAAGTGCTGTGGTGGTAAGCGGTGTTGTAGAAGCCGATACCCGTGTGCCAGCGTCCCGCCGAAATATTGAAGTAGTCGTTATAGGAATACTGGATGATGTATCGTTCCACGTCGACCGTGAAGGTGTTCTCCGGGGATGTGGTCACGCCATAGATTTTGTCCGGCCCGGCTTCAAACACAATTTCACTGATGAATTTGAATTTATCCGAAATGTCGGAAGTGGTGAACAAGTCGAGCTGCCCGAGCGCGAACGAGGTCGTTTGAGCCCGCTGGTTTGTGGCCGGGTTCGCTTGCTGGTTTCCCCCTACCAGAGACACGTCACCGAATCCCCGGATGCGCAGCAAAGTCTTGCTCAAATCCATCCGTTCGGCCATCACGTTCTCGGTTTGTGACTGTTCGGACTCCTGCTGCTGGGCCGTTGCCGTCTGAGCCGACGCCGGCGTTGGATTGACCGTCGCTTGCTGCGACCGAACCGGTGCCAGTGAAGCCGGCATGAATGAGTTTGCAGGGACCGGGGCGGCCATCAGGGCCGGTGAAAACGAGGCGGTCGGAAAAGCGGGCGCCACAGAAGCTTGCCGGAAATTGTTCGAATGGTAAGGCGCGGAGGCGGCAACCATGTGAACACCCGCCGCCTGCTGCTTGTCCGCTTCAAGCTGGCGAACCCTGGCCTCGAGCTGGTCAATTCTCTCGAGTAACACCTCGAGCGTCTGCTTGTCCACCTTCACGACATCAGCCGCTTGCTGTGCGTGCAGATCGGGCGCAACAAGAGCGAACCAGCCGGTGAGGAGGAGCAGCAGGTGTGGCCTGCCTCTGGCGAGGAGCCTCCTCGAGCTTCGAGGATTGGTAGATCGAAAGAAGTTCATTGCTTCCTCCTACAGGATCAAAATGCCCGCGCACCGTCTGCTTGCGAACGGCAGAGCACCATGCCTCGCTCTCCTGCAGACGGCGGAACGTCTTTGGCGTGTGTCTTTCGTTGACTCTTTAGTGCAAACCGAACCCCGTTTCCCCCTAGAAAACGAACCGCGACGAAATCTTCGCGAAAAACCCTACTTGCGAACCAAGCTACAACACCTCCGGGGGCGGTTCAATTGGGTTGCGGCATAGGGAGTCCTACTCAGAAACAGGCGAAGCCCGCTCAATTTCAGGGTATGCCAAGGATCGGGGCGTGGCCGCGGAAGTGGCGGCCCTACAAAGCCCGATGCTTCGAGCGAGTGGCGCTCGAGTTCCTGATTCAACTGCCCTTCCCTCCAAACCGCGTAGACGGCGGGATAGAGCAGCAGCTCGAGAATGAAGGAAGTGCCGATCCAACCCACCATCGGAGCAAGAGCAAAAGTTTGCGCATCTTCGTAACCTGACTTCTCACCGATAGCCGCAATCGAGGTTGGGAAGCTCAAAGCCGCACCTACGCCCGCATGAAGAGTTCCAACCGCTCAGATCCGCGGGGTCGAAGGCTCGGCCGCATCGCCCTTATTTCCTCCGTATGCCGCATTTCCCGGACATCACCGGGCCGACCGCCAGCGGATTTGCCTCCCTTTCTCGGAGGCATTCCCTGTTTTGCGCCCGTTCTCTCTTGGAGTCACCTAGGGGAGCGCTTCTTATCACTTGTTAGCGCGCATTGATATGACGGAGAACAAACATTGGGTATGTCCCATTTCGTCGCCGTAACGAAATACATTCTGCGAGCTGTTATGCAGCGTCGGCCCTAGAGTTGTCATGTAACGTTGATTTCATTTCCCTTGAACCTCGAAAAACGGAATTTCCTTGCACATTCACCGGCCCAGCTCTTGTCACAGTTCCGCGTCTAACCCTATATCTGTGAATATATTAGCTTTCCCACAGTCCGCGGGGGGATGGAGGCCGAATTGCACCTAACTATTCAGTCAGCTGCAAGGGTCCAGAATGTCGATCGATCTGAAGGCTTTTTGGGCACCGCAGCGTTCGCGGAGGAACACCTCTTGTCAGGCGCAATGGCCTTTCGTGGTGTCGTTGCGCTGAAGAAATTTGCCGTTTGAGTTCCGCCCAGCCCTCAGGCCCCTGACAAATCGCCGCTCCGCTTTCCGGGAGCGGCGATTTTTTTTCACCCGGCTTTAGCGAGGCGAGGAAAGAATCATGCGAAAGGTGAAGTCTCTAGTGGCCACCATCGTTGTGGCCCTGAAAGACTTCAAGCCGGTTGAATTGCCCATGCGATTGCAGGCGCGTAGCCAGCCAAGTGCGCCCGTTCGTAGTGAGAAATGTACTTGTGGTATTGCCTTCCAGGGGTTCGGCGGCGACAGAAGCAGTGCTCTATACCGCGCAGTATGACCACCTGGGCGTCGACCTGATAGAAATGGCCACAACATTTTTAACGGCGCGGTTGATAATGCGACTGGCTGCGCCGTGCTCTTGGAGTTAGCACGAACGGGGTCGCAGACCACCAAGGCGCCCTCCGCATGATTTTGTTCGCGGCTCTTACCGCAGGATTGCCAAGCCTTTTTCAGCGCGGCGTGGGGGGCCTGTTTTGCTTTTTCTGCTGTTCCGCGTGTCGCGCCTGTGCCTTCTTGCGAACTTCCGCTTGCTGCTCTGGTGTCAACACCTCGAACAACTGACCGATTTCGAGGCGCTGGTACCCCTCAAGCATGGCTTGTTTCGCCTCCGGAGTTAACTTTTCATCTTTCCTCACCAGGTCCATACGTTGCCTTGTAGTTTGACGGATCTGGTCAATTTTGGCTCTCTGCTCATCCGTATACGTCAGTCCGGCAAAATCGTCCAGTGGGCCTTTCTTCACTCTTGCTTCGGGCGAAGCCAAAGACGGGGGCGGCGCCGAACCGGGCGCGCTGTCTTGCGCGCAGGCAAGCCCCGGTGCCCACCATAGAAATAGGAATCCGGCCGCCACTGTCACTTGTTTGTTAATACGCTTTGTCTTCATGCCTACACCTTTCCTCGAACGGAGCTTCCCCTTGGGGAGATGATCCGGCATTCGTTTATGGTTTTCGAGACAGCGCTAGATCCAACGATTAGCTGCCCAGCACGAAACGTGCCAGTCTGAACGCAAACGCGATCTCTAATTTTACCATCCAGTCTACCTCTTGAGCATGCGTCAAGTTTCGAGATCCAATGATCCCACGGGTCTCCCATCCTTGCTGCCTTGAGTCTTGGTTAACACCAGCGCACTCGAAACTTCCCGTTCTTTCCTGTTAGTGCAACTTGGCGCGCGTGGTCGTTCGAACAGGCTCTTTCAAGGCAAGTGGCATCCGTTAGCGGGCTGGTGACAACCGAAAGTTTACAATTTCGTCTCTTAGGCTCAGTTGCTCAATAGCAAAGAACTCAAAACCGACGTCTGCTAACTTCGTCTTGATAGGTCCCATCCGAAAACGCCTTTGTCCTCGCCGAGTAGCCTTATTTCCAGCTGAATCCTGTGGAGTTTCTGTCTTTCGCTCCGCCACTCTTTTTTGGGCTCCAGATGGAGGCGGTACTGAACGTTCTCTCAGTCCTGTCTCCTGCGCACTGACAACATCTTAAAAATATTTACATCGACCAGGTTTTTCTTACATTGCTTGACCGAGCGCAAAGAATGTCTTTTTTGTAAGCGTAGTCTTTGCCCTACGCGCTGCCGCAATCTGTTTCGTGCAGATGAGGCAAAAAAGTCTGACGTTTCAAGTTAAGGAGTAGGGTCGGATCCAAGAAACACCGGGCCGTGTGCGGAACCGGGGTGGGCGTATCCCTGTGCTGACATGGTTGTGCGGATCCGGAACCTGACTCGAAGTGGGAGCAGAGATTTGGCAGATCGGGCGAAGTTCTCTGAGATGGGATGGCGGGAGCGAATGCGGTTCGCTCTCTATACTTCCAGGTCGGGGTGGAAGTCGATCCTTCATAGCTTGTTCAATTCCTTTTCATTCTTCTATCTGTTTAAACCGTTGGTTGGCGTACTCGGCCCCGCCAATACCAGCGCAGATGTGCAACAAGGGTCTGCCGCGCGGTCCTCGCGCCGGCGAGTTCAGGGAGGAGGCTCGAGAGTCATGACAAAGCCGAATTCAATTTGGTTGGCGATCGTTTTGAGTGGCCTAGTCAGGAAGGTGGGTCCTGCTTGCCTTCTCGTGGGGCTGATTTGCATGACAGCCCTGACTGCCAGTGCTCAGTCGTTCCGGGTTCAATGTCCACCCAGCACGATTACGCATCCGGCGGCCAACAATAATACGGAGCCCGCCTACAAAGGGCCGACGCAGTTTACTAGGCCCACGACCGGGACAGCGCAGTGGGTGGTGCCGACTGCAGCAACCGTGAACGGCGCGATCAAGTGCCAGCAGGTTTCGGGCGGCGATGGTTTCGCGACGATGGGCGACGGCACGCAAACGTTCATGTTCTCCTTCGGGCCGCTTTCAGGGCTCGCGGAGATTGCGGCCGGTCACCCGGGTACGCAGCCCCCGAGCGGCTTCAACGTCCCGTATCCGGGCTGCACCGATAGCAGTAACTGTGCGATGCCCCTGGTGCCAGGCGACCCCGCCACCACCGATGGCGCGGCCAGCGGCGCATCGCCGTGGGTGAACAACCCGGTGACTAGCCCGTTGTTTACCTGGAACGGTGCGGTAGGGATTACCCCTGACATCGCACAAATATTTTCCGTTTCCGACCTGGTCGCGGGCTCTCTCGCCGCCGCCCCGCCGGCAACCGCGCCCCACTGCCCCGCTCCGGGGCCGAGCACCGTGACCGCTTACCTGTTTGAGCCGCTCGGCCTTCCGCAGGGCCTTCAGCCGGTGGGCACTCAGATTAAGTTGACGATCCACCAGGCGCCTAATATCCCGGGCACTACTACCCCAATCATCGGCAGTACCCCAATTCCGACGCAGTTTCTCGGCACTTTCGCCGTCACCTGCGTGGACAACAACGTCATCTCTCCGGAGGGATCTTCCCAATTTGCCTTCCAGTACACGGATGCAGCAGCCGCAGGGCAGGATGCGCAAACCGCGTTGGTCGGCCCGACCGCTTCGACCCCCGCTGTGCTGGACGGCCACGTCGATCCACGCCAGATCATCGACATCGGTGTGATGAACGGCAACATCCCCGCGCCGCTGGTAGCCTTCGACGAGGACGACGAAATGTTCCTCACCTTGACCAACGTGGGCATGATCATGCGCCCGGACTTGTTCGAGCAGCACACCATCCACTTCCACGGTTATCCCAACGCTTCCTCTTTCTATGATGGTGTGCCTGACGCGTCCATCGCCATCAACATCGGCGCGAGCTTCACCTATTATTATCTCGCCCCTGATGCCGGCACTTACTTCTGGCATTGCCACATCACGCCGCCCGAGCACTTGCAGATGGGCATGGTCGGGCAGCTTCATGTGCGCCCACGGCAGGACCGCGTCCCGTCCGGCGGCAGCCTCTATACGTATCTCGGTTATCAGAATGGTATCGGCTTGGCTGCTGGGACGGCCGCCGATCTGCGCACGGTTTGCAAGCCCGGCGCCGATATCCTGTGCTCCGCCACCATGCCGGCCACGACCAACACAGTTGCCCAAGGCCTCGACAAGCTCGGCAACCCGCAACGGTACACCTATAACGACGGCGACGCTTCGACGGCTTACGACGTCGAGTATCCCCTCCAGATGCACGGCTTCGACCCCAATTTCCACTTCGTGGGCATGACCTTCAACCCGGAAGGGTTTGTGGACATGAAGGACAAATATTTCCTGCTCAATGGGCGGAGCTACCCCGACACCGTAGGGCCCAACCCCACAAACTCCGCACACCCCATGCCGCCAGCAGGTCCGCAGGTCACGTGGTCGAGCGACGGAACGTCGCACTACTCGCAGCCGATGCCCGCCGTCATTAATATCCCCGTGGGCGGGAGGGCCCTGCTGCGCCTGGTGAACCTGTCGGTATCCGAATATCACACCTTGCAGTCTCTGGGGATTCCGATGAAGGAGGTCGGGTTTAACGCCAAACTTCTGCGCGACCAGGCGGGAATGAACACCGAATTCTTCACCAACTCCATCACGCTCGGCGGCGGCGAGTCGCTTGACGTGATTCTGGATGCCAGCGACGCCAGTTGCGGGTCCACGGGCTGCGCGACAACGCTCTATCCGGCGGGGAGCGTTTTCTATCTTTACACTCCCCAACTCGACCACCTTTCGAACGACGCTGAAAACTTCGGTGGGCTCATGACCGAGGTCCACATCTGCAGTAGCGTCACTGGCGGCAATACGTTCGGGAATACCTGCAACTAGGAAAGCGGCAATGAGGGAAACGACAATGAAAAAAGCGATCTCGAAGAGCGGACGGTTTCTGGCGGCGATGGCGTTGGTGATGTGGCTCGCAGCCACGGCTTTTGCCGCGGCTCCCGGCATTACCGGCCCGACGTTTAACCTGACGGCGCAACAAGCCTTTCTTAACCAGCCGGATGGAGAAGCGATTTACTCCTGGGGCTACGGGTGCAACGGCGCGCCGGCGGGTTTCTTGCCCACGGCCTCGGTGATCCCAGGAACCACTTGTCCGACCATGCAGGTGCCCGGCCCCACCATGATCGTCAACGAAGGCGCCAACGTGATAATCCACCTGACCAATCAGCTTCCCACTGCGGTGGGCAACACCTCGATTCTGTTTCCCGGCTTTAACTTAACGTCGACAACTTGCTCAGCGGGGGCGGTGCAGGGCGTGCTGGCCTGCGAGGCGCCTCCGGGAGGCTCTGTGACCTATACCTTCACTGCCTCCTCGCCTGGAACGCACGCGTATTACAGCGGGACGCAAGGCGACCTCCAGATCGAGATGGGCCTATACGGGGCTATCATCGTCCTTCCCGCGAGCGTCCCGGCCAACTGCGACAGCGGCTACCATACCCTGAACAACACTGCGCGAACGGCCCATGGCGAGACCGATTTTCGGCTGGCGCATGCTGCTAACGACCATCCCGGGAGCTGCTACGACCGGGAATACCTGTTCCAGTGGGCCGAGATGGATACCAGAATTCACAGGCAGGCGCTGGCACAGGTCACAGCACTGGTCGGCTGCACGGCCGGTGCAGTGGGATGCAGTCTCAACGTACAAACCGAGCCCTACCATCCCGCCTACTTCCTGATCAATGGGCGCTCTATGCCCGACCTGATGGACCCGAACTTCGCGGGCGAGTATCCGCACCAGCCCTACAACGCCAACCCTCACATGCATCCGGGTGAGCTGACACTCGTCCGCACCATCGGCCAGGGCCGGTGGCAACACCCCTTCCATGAGCACGCCAACCATGTGCGCATCCTCTCGCGCGACGGGAACCTGATTCTCAGCGGCTCCACCACTAACGTTACGTTCACTTCAGGTCTGACTGGAGACACCGGGGTAGCGGGACGGGGGCTTGCGGGAAGCCTGATGTTCAACACGGATACGACGCCAGGAGAGTCTTTCGACGGGATTTTCTACTTTACTGGACGGGGATTGAATTGGGATCCCTATGGCCACCACCCGGGCGATACGGCGGACTCCCTCGGCTCACTTTCCTGTACTGCCGACGTGAACGGTTATAACTCGAGCGCGACGGGGGCGATTAACTTTATGGAGTGGTGCCAGGACCACAACAAGCCCGTACAAGTGAACCCGTTCGGCGATGTGGCTGCTGGCGGCCCGATCACTCTGCCCGACCCCAATGTCTTTACCAACGGCCCCTGGTACGGCGGCACCCCTTACCTAGGTCCGGACGCTACCCTGCGCGCTGCGACGCAGACCTGCGTAGGGAATCCCTACGGTACGATTCCGGGCGTAGGTATGAGTGGCCCCAACCCCCCGAACGCGGGCTGCACCACCCTAAACCCGGCCAACCTCCAGCTCAACCCCGCCAACGAGCGCGGCTGGGCCTTTATGTGGCACTCCCACAACGAGCGCGAGATTACGACGAACAACGTTTTCCCAGGCGGAATGCTCATGATGATGCTAGTGGATTCCCGGGAATTTCCGATTGACGAAGGCATGTAGGTGGAACAGGCCAACTGGCGACAAGAGAGAGAGAGAGAGACGAACCATGCAGACGAATCATATCAAGACCATCTTAAAGAGCGCGGCCCTAATACTCGCGATTCTATCCTGTGCAGGGGGGGCCTTTTGCCAGTCGATTAATCTGACCGCAGGCCCTACCACCGCGACCATGCCCGATGGCACCGTCGTGCCGATGTGGGGTTATTTTTGCGGTACAGCGGTTACCGGTTCCGCCGCGACGTGCGCGGCGTTGAATCCGGCGTCCCTGTCGACGACAGCTCCATCCACCTGGTCTCCCGTGGTAATTACCGTGCCTATTGCCGCCCCCGCGGGGACCGCCACGAGCTTGACGATCAATCTCACGAACAATCTTTCGTTCACGCCCACCGGGGCGACGACGGCGAATACGATTCCCACCTCCATCGTGATCGTAGGGCAGGTGGGCGGCGGCCTCGGCATGCTCGCGCAGCGAACTACCACGATGAGTCCTGACCACTCCCTTGCGCAAGGATGTCCGACCTGGTTTATCGCCGATCCCAACACCCCGCCGGGCGTCCCCTGCACAGCGAACGATTCGGGAGCGGTTCCGCCGACCCAAGGGCCGCGCGTGCAGTCGTTCGGCACGGAAGTGGCAGCCGCCGGCGCTACACTTGTGGCCCCCCAGGTTGCTTCCGGTAGTGCGCTCACGTGGACTAACCTTCGTCCCGGCACCTACCTGCTCGAGTCGGGCACGCATCCTTCGATTCAGGTACCCATGGGGCTGATCGGGGTGCTGGTGGTCACTACTGTGCCCGCGGGGACTACGGCAGGCACGGCTTATCCCGGCTCCGGAACCGGGACCACCGCGGCTCTGCCGGTGACGTACAATGCCGAGCTTCCGCTGGAATTCAGCGAAATCGACCCGGTGCAGAACAAAGCGGTCAATACCGCGGTCAATACGGCCGGTTTCAGTGAAACCGCCGTCTGGTCAGGTATGAACAATGTTAACGGCACCGGTGCCGTAGGCTGCGGGCAAACGCACACCTGCTACCCGCCAGCAGTGAATTACACGCCCTTCTATTACCTCATCAACGGGCGCGCGTTCGACAAGACCCATGCGACGTCTTCGCTGTTCGCGGCATATGTTGGCATTCCTGGCGGAGCCACTGCACCAGGTACCACCGGGATCACCGGCACCGTTTTGGCGCGCCTGGTGAATGCCGGCCTGCGGATGCACGTGCCTTCCATCGTCAATTCGCTCACAACCGGTTTTAACGGATCAGGTCAAGCTACTGCTCTGGTTAGCGGATTCACCTTGATTGCGGAGGACGGCAACACCGTACCGGGCGTGCAGGTGGCCGGAGCTACCACCGTCCCCGCGGCTCCCCGCGTGCAGACCGACGTCTTTATGGCCGCGGGCAAGACTTTTGACGTGATGATCAACGCCTTCTGTCCCGGGGCATTAACATGCGCGACGCCAGCCCTGCCGATCTACGACCGCGAGTTGAGCCTGTCCGGCAATTCTTCCGACCGCGATGCCGGAATGGTGGCTTATATCGGCGTCAACGGCGCCGGACTCCCGGCGGTTTCGACAGCGGCGGGTGGATTGTTTGGACCCGCGATGGCCCGGAATGATGCTTACGCCGGCCTGGCTGCGGGACAAGTCTTCAGCGTCACGGATGCCTCCAAAGGCGTGATCGCCAACGACACCAATGTCTACGGCGTCCAACTCCTTGCGGCCCCGACCGGCGGCACGCTGACTTGCAATGCGCAACCACAAAACCCTGTCGCAGGAATTTGCGCGAACGGCACTTTCACCTACACTCCCACCACCAATACAACGGCGGCCACCGACACCTTCATGTACTGCGCAAACGGTTCGGTTACAGGCACGACGTGTTCCTCGAGTATCACCGCTACGGTGACCCTGAGTGCGTCGGGGCTCACAGGAAACCCCACCGCGGTTGCCCACACCTACCCGGGTGAAACGTCCAGCTACCTAAAGATTGCTTCGCCCGGCCTCCTGATTGGGAACTCGGACCCGAGCGGCCTACCTATGACCGTGGTGACCTCACCTGCGCCGACAATCGCCGGCGGAACACTGGTGGTGGATGCCCAAGGCGGGTTCACTGCGTCCCTCTCGCCAGCGCCCACAACAGCGACCGTGGCGACCTTCAACTACACCGTGCGGGACTCCCAGGGAAGAACGAGCGGCAGCGGACTCGTGACCATCAACTTCCCGGCCCCCAGCAATCTCACGGTCGCGGTGGTGGATGCCGCGGCGTATCAAGCCAGCGGCTGCAACGCCACCTCTGCTATGACCCCGACCACGATAACCTGCGTCACCCAGAGCGGTACTTCGACTGTGTTGCCTCTCATTACCGACTACCGCTGGATCATTGAAGAAGACAAAACCTTCTGGATCGACCCGAACTGCACCACCAACAACAGCGCCACCGCGCCGGGCTGCCCCGCCGTTGTGGCCGCCGGGGGCACCGTTCCCACCTTTGGCACCAATTTCCACGCCAGCCACATGGATTACATAGCCCAGGGCTGCACGGGGCCGCTCTCCTGCGAAGCCGGCCAGACCATGTTGGATACCCGGCCTGGCAGCACGACCCTGGGGCAGCACATCCCCGCGGTGTGCGACCTGGGCAATGGCGCTTGCCGGCCCGACCCGAACTGCACGGTGCTCCCGTGTCTGACCAACGGCGGCACTACACCTGTGAACCCCAGCACGGTCCATCTCGATCCCACCAAGCGCTATTACGTCTCGGTGCTGCCGGGCGATGCGGGCAACCCATTTCCAGGCAACACAAGCCCGCCGACAAATTGCCTTGACGGCGGCGTAGTCGGTGGAGCTGTGAACACGAATTGCGGCCACACCATGGGCGGCGCTCAAATCCAACCGGCCTGCAACATTTTCACGACAGGGTGTACTTCTGCCAGCACCGCGGCCTTCGCGCCCGTCACGGTGAAGGTGCTGCCCACTCCGCTTCCTACCGCGAAGCTTTCGGTCTTCGTATTTGAAGACGACTTCCCACTCAATGGCGAGCAGGATGGCGGGGGCGGCGGGGGCACGGTTGCACCCATCGAGCCCGGTCTGGGCAATTTCGAGATCATTCTGTGGGATACCTATGGCGGACTCGGCGATTTCACCGGTCAGGATACCCACGACATGTTCAACGAGCCCTTGTCGAACTCCCTGGCAGGAACCATCGATCCCGCCACGGGTTTCGACGCCTGTCCGATTTCGAACCAAGTTACCGCGAACTCATTTCCGGCTGCGCCAGGTAGTTTGGTGGGCGGGGATGGGAACCTCCTGGGGACTCAGGCCGGCATCACGGGCAGGATCGTGACGTGCCCGAAGTTTGAGTCGGACAACGCCACACTGTCGCCGCTGGCAGGCCAAGCTGTCATTGCCAACCTGATGGGGGACAAGTTCAGCGTGCAGGCCTACCCGGCGGCCGACCGAATTGCGCGCGGCGAAGAATGGCTCCAGACCAACACGCTGGATGGCCAGCACCCTCACGATGCCTTCGTCCGCGTCGGCGAGCCGGGCTACTTCCAGGAGTTCGGGCCGAGCGGATTCCACGTGAACATCGGCTTTGCCAACCCCAAAATCATCAATGACCGCAAGACCGCAGTCTGCGCCGGCGCCTTCGGCGCCGTCGGCGCCTGCACCAACACCATCGAAGGGCAGGTGGATGTCCAGCGCCTCAGCCGGACGCCCGACCAGCGACTGTACCCCAGCGGCTCCCGCGATGCGCTGACGTGGACTCAGTGCTGGGTCAGCCTCGGCGACCCGGACGCCGAGGATTTCATGTTCACCAAGTGCGATGCCAATGGGAACTTCAAGTTCACGGGCGTTCCCGGTGGACAGTGGAGACTGACAATTGGTGACCAGTGGAATGACCAGATCATTGACGGTCTCTCCACGCCTGCCAATGTAGGCACGTTAGCTGGCGGCGCGAGTGCGGGAGCTCTTTGCCCAGGGATGGGTTCCACGGCATCCGTTTGCAATATGGGGAATATTGGCGTCCAGCAGTGGCAATCGAATGTCTACACCAGACTCTTCGTTGACGACAACAAGAATGGAATCCCGGACCCTGGCGAGATCGGGGTTCCCCAGGTCTATACGCGGGTTAAGTACCGGGACGGCCACAACGCCAACACTCTTTTGACCGACCCCGACGGCATCGCCAACTTCAACGAAACGTTCCCGCTCTTTAACTGGTATGTCGTGGAACCGGACCTTGGCCGCTACAAGAGGACGGGGACCCACACCGTGTACGACGCCGGCGGGCCAGCCGACGGCTCGAGCTACTGCGGGCAGACGGGTGTTCGTCCGTGCGGAACTTCGACCGGTTACAATTTCCTCGCCAACACCTACGAGTCGCTTCCTCTCCCCGCCGACTTGCACGTACCGGGCGCGGTCTATTGCGTTAACGCGGATTGCGGGGGGGAAGCTGCCGGGTTCGCGAATCGCACGGCGAGCACGACCGCGGTCACAAATTCCACCGGACGCCTCGATCCGCCCTGGGTTAACTCCGAGGGTTGGTCGGGCATGACCAGCCAGGGCAATTGGATCGAATTCGGCGTGGCGCCCTTCGCGGAGTGCGACCCGGCTAATCCGACAACAACTTTCTGCGCGAACGTCGGAACCACCGCGTCGCCCAAGTACGTGGGGGAGAACGGCGGTATCCATGGACATACCACCTATGCCGCCACGCGACCCTTCGACGATGCCTCGCAAATGATCGAGCAGCCGTGGTCGCCGAACGTGCCAGGCGTCACCCTGAACCTCTACAAGGAAGGCTTTGCGGCGGATGGCGTGACCCCAACGCTCACCATGGTGGACACTACCGTAAGCACCAGTTGGGACGCTTGGGCGCAAGGCTTCTACCCGAACTACACCGACGCCACCACCGGCACGCCCAAACCCTACATGAGCTGCCCCGGCCAGGGAACCAGCACCGGCACCAACGCCGATCTGTTCTTCTTCTCGCTGTTTGATCAGCCGGAATACCTTGACTTTTACAGTGCCATCCATAGCAATCCGCCCACTGCACCGCACACGCTGCCTTACAACTCGCAATACAAGTGCTATGACTCGATGCACATCTGGAACCAGCTCCAGCCGGCGCCCTACGACGGCTACTACTCATTCCCGAGCATCACGGGCATCAATCCCACGACTGGAGCAGCGCTCGGAACGAACTGCACCATCTGCGTGAACGATCCGGATTCAGACGATCACTACAGATACAGCGTTGCCGGTACCAACGGCCTCTGGAGTCCTGCCAACGGAGGCATTCCCATGCTCCCACCCGGAAAGTACGTGGTGGAAGTGATCATGCCTCCGGGCTATGAGGTCTACAAGGAAGAAGACAAGAACCTCCTGATCGGCGACAACTTCATCGCGCCGGCCACAGTGCAATTCAATCTCGGGGCGGGAGCAATCTTCATCCTTCCCGACCAGGCCTCGGTCGCTTCCATGTACGACCCCAGCGGGGCCGGTTACAACCCCAACAACTATCAGAACCAGACTACGGCCCTAGGGACGGGCGACCAGCTGGCCCTCCCAGGTTTCCCGGGCTACCAGGATCCTATCTGGCCCTGCGTTGGTGAGCAGCGCGTGGTGCCCGACTTCCTGAGTCTCTTCCCGCAGGTTCAGGAAGTTGCTCCGTTTGCCGGAGCCACCCGGCCTCTGTGCGACCGCAAGGAAGTGACGCTGGCCGACCAGATGAGCGTGAGCGTCAAGTTCTACGTCTACACCTCGACGCACATCGCCGCGAAGTTCACCGGCGTGATCACGGATGACTTCACCGCGGAATTCGATCCGTTTTCGCCGCAGTTCGGCGAGAAGTTTGCTCCTCCCAACATGCCGGTTTCCACCAAGGATTATCTCGGAAACGAGATCTCCCGCGTGTACGCCGACCACTGGGGCACCTACGAAAGTCTGAATTTTTCGACCTGGGAAGTGAACCCGCCCAACATTACCGGGTACGGGCCCACGATGATGGTCCAGTGCATGAACGACAAGGGGCCGATCCTGGACACCCGCCCGACAGTTCCCAATCCGAACAACCCGGCAGCGTCGATCACGAATCCGACGTTCGGGCAGATGATCACCGACCCCCTGTACAACCCGGCCTACAGCCAGTTCTGTTACGAGGAGCCGTACATGCCGGGCCTGACGACTTATCTCGATACGCCCGTGGTGCCCACGCAAGCCTTCGCGGGCGCGGCGTACAACAATGCCGATTGCGCCTATCCGGATACCACGCCGGCCATCAGTGAAGTCGATGGCGATGGCATTGGGCCTTGGGTGAGCGCGGGCGGGAGCAGGCAGCTGACCATCACTGCCCTCGGCAACGTGCAGGTGGATAACAGTGGATACTCGGGTCCCTCGGCCCACGTGGCGCCTTTCAATTTGAAGAAGGTGCAGCGCCACTACGGCTTTGGCGCGCGGGGAACGGGCGCGAATCAGGGAACGGTGAAGATCGGTACGTATACCGTACCCGCGGCTAACATCACGACCTGGAACGATACCACGATCATACTCACGATCCCGACTACCGCCACCATTCCGCCTTGCAACATCCAGCAACAGGCACAATATTCGGGCAGCGCGGCGCAGTGCGGTCAATTGATAATTACAACCGCCAACACAGCCACTACCGGCCCCTCGAACGCCAGGCAGTCGATCGATACCGTGACGGTGACGATTGGCGGCTCAACCCCCGTGCACGTGGCCCCCACGGACACGATTCAGAGCTACATCGACCAGGCTAATCCGGGCGACTTGATCATCGTCGACCCGACTTGCACCACGACGGCACGCATCTCCACCACCTGCACTACACCCTCAACCAACAACATTCACAATCCCGCTACTCACAACGAGATGGTGATTATGTGGAAGCCTGTCCGGCTGCAGGGCGTCGGCGCCGCCTCCTCCATCATCGATGCCAATGCCCACCCGGCCGGCAAACAGCTGGACCCCTGGCGTCGGCATATCAACTGCTTTTTCGGCCTGGCGCTGAACGGCGCACCGTTCACGGCGGCGGGCGGCAGTAACGTTTACGACCCCAGCGGGAACTCCACTTGCCCCGATACCAGTGGGGCGACCTGGAATAACTTTAGCGGTACGCCCGACAATCCGCAGATTGACAGGCTGCCGCTCGAGGCCACCGTCGGTTGGGACGCTAACCTGAACGGCAACATCGCCGAACTGTTACAAGAGCCCACGCTGATGGGCGCCTATGAAGGCGCGGGCATTACGGTCCTGGCCAAAGGGCTGGAGTTCCACGGACAGGCTC
>Ga0306922_10003191_pt1 | contig 15307 bp, 15 predicted proteins | sample sta12Cox44000082_FD_203758 | JGI IMG/M metagenome (GOLD analysis project Ga0306922, IMG submission 203758) | Lab enrichment of tropical soil microbial communities from Luquillo Experimental Forest, Puerto Rico - statoxic.12C.oxic.44.000.082 (v2)... | ecosystem: Environmental > Terrestrial >... | reverse complement strand
ACAAGCACCTCGCCGCGGCCGGGCTGACGTGCCTGGGGTGGCCCGTCGAGCACGGCGGCCGCGGGCTTTCGACCGCGCACCGGGTGGCCTTCTACGAGGAGTACGCCCGCGCCGACGCGCCGGACAAGGTCAACCACTTCGGCGAGGAGCTGCTCGGTCCGACGCTGATCGCGTTCGGAACGCCCGAGCAGCAGCAGCGCTTCCTGCCGCGCATCCTCGACGTGACCGAGCTGTGGTGCCAGGGATACTCGGAGCCCGGCGCCGGCAGCGACCTGGCCAACGTCTCGACCACCGCCGAACTCGACGGCGACCAATGGGTGATCAACGGCCAGAAGGTGTGGACCTCGCTGGCGCATCTGTCGCAGTGGTGCTTCGTGGTGGCGCGCACCGAGAAGGGCTCCAAGCGGCACGCCGGGTTGTCGTACCTATTGGTGCCGTTGGACCAGCCCGGCGTCCAGGTCCGGCCCATCGTGCAGATCACCGGCACCGCGGAGTTCAACGAGGTGTTCTTCGACGACGCCCGCACCGACGCTTCGATGGTGGTCGGCCAGCCGGGCGACGGGTGGCGGGTGGCGATGGGGACGCTGACGTTCGAGCGCGGCGTCTCCACGCTGGGGCAGCAAATCGTCTATGCGCGTGAGCTTTCCAACCTGGCCGCGCTCGCGCAACGCAACGGCGCCGCCGACGACCCGTCCATCCGGGAGCGGCTGACCCGGGCCTGGACCGGGCTGCGCGCCATGCGCAGCTACGCCCTGGCCACCATGGACGTCGAGCAACCCGGTCAGGACAACGTGTCGAAGTTGTTGTGGGCCAACTGGCATCGTGCCCTGGGGGAGCTGGCGATGGACGTCATCGGCAAGCCCGGGATGGCCCTGACCGACGGGGAACTCGACGAATGGCAGCGGCTGTTCCTGTTCACCCGCGCGGACACCATCTACGGCGGATCCAACGAGATCCAGCGCAACATCATCGCCGAGCGGGTGCTCGGCCTGCCCCGGGAGGTCAAGGGATGAGCCTGTCCGAAGTGCCGAAAGAGGTTGCCGGACACGGGCTTCTGGACGGCAAGGTGGTTATCGTGACCGCGGCCGCCGGCACCGGCATCGGGTCGGCCACCGTGCGGCGGGCCCTGGCCGAGGGCGCCGACGTGGTGATCTCCGACCACCACGAACGGCGGCTGGGCGAGACCGCCGACGAGCTGACCGCGCTGGGGCTGGGCCGGGTCGAGAAGGTGTTGTGCGACGTGACCTCCACCGCTCAGGTCGACGCCCTGATCGATTCGGCCACCGCACGGATGGGCCGCCTCGACGTGCTGGTCAACAACGCCGGACTGGGCGGGCAGACGCCGGTGGCCGACATGACCGACGACGAGTGGGACCGCGTCCTCGACGTGACGCTGACGTCGGTGTTCCGAGCCACCCGCGCGGCGCTGCGCTACTTCCGCGACGCAAAGCACGGCGGGGTGATCGTCAACAACGCCAGCGTCCTGGGCTGGCGGGCGCAGCACTCGCAGTCGCATTACGCCGCGGCCAAGGCCGGGGTGATGGCGTTAACCCGTTGCAGCGCAATCGAAGCCGTCGAGTACGGGGTGCGGATCAACGCGGTCTCGCCCAGCATCGCGCGCCACAAGTTCCTGGACAAGACAACGTCGGCCGAACTCCTCGACCGGCTGTCCGCCGGGGAGGCGTTCGGCCGCGCCGCCGAGCCCTGGGAGGTCGCGGCCACCATCGCGTTCCTGGCGAGCGACTACTCCAGCTACCTCACGGGCGAGGTGATCTCGGTGTCCAACCAGCACCCGTGAGCGGGTTGGTTATCGGGGGCCGAGGTTAAACAAGCCGGCGATTAGGGTGCCCGAGTTCCCAGCGCCCGAGAGGAGGCCGCTAACGACGCCCGGCGGGAAGGTGCCGCCGAAGAGCGACAGGAGAGTTAACAGCGGGGCCGGGAAGAGGACGGTCGACACCAGGGGGTTGCTCAGCAGGAGATTTTGTATCGGAGCGGGGCCGGTGACGCCTTGGTTGCCGAAGCCCGAGATCAAGCCGTCAACAAGAGATCCGCCGCCAGCCGAGTTGAGGATGCCCGAGCTAAAGCCGTTGAATACCCCGTCGAAGAACCTGTTGTCGAAGCCCGACACCGTATTGCCGACGTTAAAGAAGCCGGAGTTCCCGACACCGGTGTTGCCAAAGCCGGAGTTCAAGACGCCGGGGTTGCCAAGGCCAGGCAGCCCACCGCCAAAGAACCCGGTGTTTAGGTCGGAGAAGTTAAAGAACCCCGTATTGACACTGCCCGTGTTCCCCAGGCCCGTATTGACGTTGCCCGCGTTCCAGAAGCCGGTGTTGAAGTTGCCCCCGTTTCCACCGCCGGTGTTGAAGCTGCCCGAGTTCCCGAAGCCGGTGTTAAACCCGCCCAACGGGCCCAACGGTGTGTTCGCGCCCGGGGTGGCCAATAACGAGGCCACGGGCAAACCCGAGTTGCCAAAGCCGGTATCGAACGCGCCCGAGTTGAACACGCCCGCGTCGGCGATGCCGGCGTTGCCCAGCCCAACATTGTTCAGGGTGCCCGGAAACACCGTGTTGATGCCGGCGTTGCCGATGCCAAGGTTGCCCACACCCGAGTTGAAGAACCCGATGTTGCCCGTACCCGAGTTGAACAACCCGAAGTTGTTGGTGCCCGAGTTGAGCAGGTTGGCGAAGTTGATGCCGAACTGACCTGTCCCGGTCAGCCCGACCCCAAAGTTGGCGGTCCCGGTGTTGCCGAAGCCGATGTTGCCGATACCGGTATTGCCGCCACCGTAGTTGCCGACGCCGGTGTTCCCCAGGCCCCAGTTCAAATCGCCCAGGTTTCCGAAGCCGTAGTTGGTGGCGCCGAAGTTACCGCCGCCCCAGTTACCGCCACCCAACGGAAGCCCGAGGGGAAGAAGGCCGCTGTTGCCGAAGCCGACGTTGTTGATGCCGATATTTCCGAACCCGAAGTTAAAGAAGCCGGTGTTTCCGTTGCCAAAGTTGCCGAAGCCGCGGTTACCGAAGCCGAAATTGGGCAGGTTGTTGAGCAGGCCCGAATTGAACGGGGTCAAAAGCGCGGTAGCCGGCAGATTCAGCAGGCCCCCCAAAGTCAGGCCGCCCGGCAGCAGGTTCAAGCCCGGCAAAGTCAAGCCGAGGCCCGGCAGAAGCCCGCCCAGGTTCAGGTTCAGGCCAGGCAGGGTCAAGCCCGGCAGGCCCGGCAGGGTCAGGCCCGGCAGACCCGGCAGCAGGCTCAGGCCCGGCAGACCCGTGCCCAGGCCCGACAGCAGGCTCAGGCCCGGCAGCACGCTCAGGCCCGGCAGCAGGCTCAGGCCCGGCAGCAGGCTCAGGCCCGGCAGACCCGTGCCCAGGCCCGACAGCAGGCTCAGGCCCGGCAGCACGCTCAGGCCCGGCAGCAGGCTCAGGCCCGGCAGCAGGCTCAGGCTCGGCAGACCCGTGCCCAGGCCCGACAGCAGGCTCAGGCCCGGCAGCACGCTCAGGCCCGGCAGCAGGCTCAGGCCCGGCAGCACGCTCAGGCCCGGCGCACCGCCACCGAGGCCCGGCAGACCGCCACCGAGGCCCGGCAGACCCAGGCTCGGCGCACCGCCACCGAGGCCCGGCAGACCGCCACCGAGGCCCGGCAGACTCAGGGCGGGGTTAGCCGCCCCGGCCACCTGACCCCCAAGCGCGGGCAGACCCTGCAGCAGGCTCCCCAGCTGCTCCGCCGGCGCCAGCGCCGCGGCCGCCGCCGACGCCCCACCGTGGTAGCCGACCATCGCCGCCACGTCCTGGGCCCACATCTCCTCGTACTGGCCCTCGAATGCCGCGATTGCCGGCGCGTTGAACCCGAACCAGTTCGTCATCACCGCCCGCACGAACGAGTTCCGGTTGAGCTGCACGAACGCCGGAGGCACAACGGCCGCCTGTGCGGCCTCGAACGCACTCGCCACCGCGCGGGCCTGTGTGGCGGCCCCCGACGCCTGCGAAGCCGCCTGGCTAAGCCAGCCGGTATACGGGGTGGCGGCCGCCGTCATCGCGTTCGCCGCCAAACCCTGCCACGCCTGACCCGTCAGGCCAGACGTCACCGAGTTGAACGACGACGCCGCCGCACCCAGCTCGGAGGCCAAGCCCTCCCAGGCCGCCGCCGCTTCCAACATCGGCGCCGAGCCGGCACCCGCGTGCATCAGCGCCGAAGTAATCTCCGGCGCCGCTACCAGAAAGCTCATGACCGTTGACCTCCCCTAGACGTACAGTCCGACCTCATGACAGGCGCTATTAACGTGGAAACCTAACGTGGACGAGTAACCCCCCCGATCGTCGGCAACCCCATTCGCCGTGGTTGCACTGTACGACGGGGTGGGGGCAGCGGGAGGTCTTTTCGCCGAAATTCTCGCAACTGGGTTCGGGTCAGGCGGATCGACGAGCCTGCCCGCCAGCTTGCCCAGTGGCCGAGCAAGCGCTTGGTTGATACCCTGATCGCGTGGACCGAGCGACCGGGCAGGCGAACAGCCGGCGAGACGAGTTGCTGGAGCTCGCCGCGGCCATGTTCGCAGAGCGCGGATTGCGCGCCACCACCGTGCGCGATATCGCCGACGGTGCGGGCATCCTGTCCGGCAGTCTGTACCACCATTTCTCCTCAAAAGAAGAGATGGTCGACGAGCTGTTGCGCAGCTTCTTGGACTGGCTGTTCGCGCGCTACCGCGAAATCGTGGACGGCGAAGCCAATCCGCTGGAGCGGCTCAAGGGGCTGTTCATGGCGTCGTTCGAGGCGATCGAGCATCGGCACGCGCAGGTCGTCATCTATCAGGACGAAGCCAAACACTTGTTATCGCAGCCCCGGTTCTCCTACATCGAGGACATGAACCGCCAACAACGCAAGATGTGGGTCGAGGTGCTCAACCAGGGCATCGACGAGGGCTACTTCCGGCCCGACCTCAACGTCGACTTGGTCTACCGTTTCATCCGTGACACCACGTGGGTGTCGGTTCGCTGGTATCTACCCGGCGGACCGCTCACCGCGGAGCAGGTGGGTCAGCAGTATCTCGCCATCGTCCTAGGCGGAATCACCAAAGAAGGAGTCTGAGAGATGCCCGAGGCGTACGTCATCGACGCTGTACGTACTGCGGTTGGCAAGCGCGGTGGCGCACTGGCCGGGATACATCCCGTCGATCTGGGGGCCATCGGGTGGCGCGGGCTGCTCGACCGGGCCGACGTCGACCCCGCCGCCGTTGAGGATGTGATCGCCGGTTGCGTCGATGCGATCGGCGGCCAGGCTGGCAACATCGCGCGGCTCTCGTGGCTGGCCGCCGGCTATCCCGAAGAGGTTCCCGGCGTCACCGTGGATCGGCAGTGCGGCTCCAGCCAGCAGGCGATTTCCTTTGGCGCGCAAGCGATCATGTCCGGCACGGCCGACCTCATCGTGGCCGGCGGGATGCAGAACATGAGCCAGATCCCTATCTCGTCCGCGATGACGGTCGGCGAGCAGTTCGGGTTCACGTCGCCGACCAACGAGTCCAAGCAGTGGCTGCACCGGTACGGCGATCAGGAGATTTCACAGTTCCGGGGCTCGGAGCTGATCGCCGAGAAGTGGAACCTGTCGCGCGAAGAGATGGAGCAGTACTCGCTGACCAGCCACGAGCGCGCGTTCGCGGCGATTAGGGGCGGCCACTTCCACAACGAGATCCTCACCGTCGAAACCGAATCCGGGCCGTTCCGGGTCGACGAGGGCCCCCGCGAGTCCTCGCTGGAGAAGATGGCCGGCTTGAAGCCGTTGGTCGAGGGGGGCCGGCTGACAGCCGCGATGGCCAGTCAGATTTCCGACGGCGCCAGCGCGGTGCTGCTGGCTTCCGAACAGGCCGTCAAGGACCACAAGCTGACGCCGCGGGCCCGCATCCACCACATCAGCACCCGCGGCGCCGACCCGGTGTTCATGCTGACCGGGCCCATTCCCGCCACGCGCTACGCGCTGGAAAAGACCGGGCTGTCCATCGATGACATCGACACGGTCGAGATCAACGAGGCGTTCGCGCCGGTGGTGTTGGCCTGGCTCAAGGAGATCAAGGCCGACCCGGAGAAGGTCAATCCCAGCGGCGGTGCCATTGCCCTCGGCCACCCGCTGGGCGCCACCGGCGCCAAGCTGTTCACCACCATGCTCAACGAGCTCGAGCGCATCGGCGGCCGCTACGGGCTGCAGACGATGTGCGAGGGCGGCGGCACGGCCAACGTGACGATCATCGAGCGGCTCTAGGCGCTTACCAGCGTTTCCAGCACTGCGACACTGAAACTACGCACACGACACGCCGGGTGTGCGTGGTTTCAGTTTCGGCGCAGAGCGTGAACGGTGCGACGCTTGCCCGCGCTTGGGGTTCGCGTGTCAGGCGGCCAGCACGAGGGCGATCCCGCCGAGGGCCAGCAGCCAACTGGTGAAGCTGCCGACTAGGAAGTACTCGGTCACCTCGTCGATGCCGACCTCACCGTTGCGGTCCTTTTGGGCGCTCAATTCGGGAAACCGGATGATGCCCTTGGCGGCGACGACGGCGCTGGCCGCGGCCACCTGTCCGCCGACGCCGAGGCTCAGGATCAGCACGCGTTCCATCGGGCCCAGGAGTCGGCCGCCCTTGAGCCGGTCCGACGGCTGCGGCTCGCCGGCCGGACGTACCGCGCCCACCGATCCGAGCACGAGGCGGACCAGCTGATTTCCGGTGGCGAACTGCACCAGCACCACACCGACGACCATCAGCAGGCGGCTGGGCGTGACGTGGTCGAGCGGCAGGTGTACCCAGGACGACCACCGCGCGAAGACGCCGTGGACCGCCGAGGACCATCCCGACAGCACGGTCAGCAGCGTCAGCGCCGCGGCGAACACCGCCAAGGGGGCGGCCTGCCGCCTGCCGCTGCGTTCGCTGCGCAGGCATAGCCACTCCCACCCGACCGCCGCGACGACCGCCAGCACGAGCAACGGGATGTCGCCGACATGCCACAGCGCACAGAGCGCCGCGCATACCGCCACCACTACCGGCCCGATTGCCAGCGGCGGCCATGACGCGTGCATCGCCCGCCGACACAGGTCGGCGACTCCGAGCGCGATGAGTAGGACCGCGACGGCGCTCACAACAGGCTCCGAAGATATTGGGAAGCAAGGACAATCAGATCCAAACCGTCGCGGCCCGCCCGCTGGGACACCGCCGACGGACTGATGCCCTCGTCGGCGGCGAGCTCCTTCTTGGTCCGGCCGGTCATCAAGCCCCTCACAATCCGTAACGATCTTTCATCGAGCGATCCAAGCAGATGGTCCCGACAGATCAGGGCAGCGTTGATCGCGGCGACGTCGGTGCGGGTGTCGTCGCCTGCTCGGAACGTCGTGCGTACGAGCGCGAAGCCGGGCTGCCGCTGTGCCTCCGCGGTCTGTTGGATGGCGTCTCGCGCGGCCCACCAGCCGGGCCCGTCCTGGATTCCCGCGTCGGCGTCGAGGATGGTGACCGTGCCCCAGCCGATCCCAAACCGGATATCGATGTCGGGGACGACGGCCAGCCGCAGCGACAGCGCTGCATCGATCGCGGCGCCCACGGTCGGGTAGCTGCCCTGGAATTCGTCACCGATGGCGAACGCCGGCGGATCGATCGCGCCGTCGGCGACCTGGCGCAAAGCGGTGGTGACGCGTCGATGCAGAGCAGGCCGGTCGCCAGCGCGCCGAGATCCCACCACGTCGCCGATCAGAGGTGCGCAGAGTGAAGGTTTAACCTTCACTTTAACCATATGAAGAGGATAGCTTAAATATGATCAGACGTAGCTATCTGCTTCATTAGTTCGCGGGTGCGTCCTTGACCTTCAGGTACTGCTGGATGCCGACTCGCTGAAAACTGCGACGCTGTTGGGCCGACAGCGAGGGCAGGGCCGACGCCGCGTCGACGAGCTCGGGCTGCACCACCTCGTAGCTTTCGCCCTGGGACGCGATGGTCGCTCGCCCCGCGGCGAGGACGTTCCGCAACCAGTCCACTTTCGTGCCGTAGGGCAGCGGTATGAGGAAGCCGTCAGCCACCCGCTCCGCTACGACGGGCGTGGTGTAATGCTTGCCCGACCGCCGCCCGCTGTGTCGGATCGCCGCGGCGTACCAATGCTTGTGGCCGGCCAGCCGCAACATCAGCGGGTTGAGCAGGTATCTGTTGGAAGTACGAACCGCTTTCAATAGCGGACTTGGCCAGGACGCAGGTGTAAGCGCACTCATTGCTCCAGGATGACCCCGCGCCATCAGCCAACGCGAGGGTCTTTGGTCGATCGCTCACCGTTCTTCGACCAGCCCGGTTGCCGCCCGCAGATGCTCGATTGCGTCACGAACGATCGAGTCGATCAGCTCGGCGCACGACGGCAGATCCTCAAGGATGCCCGCCACCTGTCCGGAGGCGAGCACCCCGGCCTCGGTGTTGCCGTCGACGAGCCCGGCTTTCAGCAGCATCGGGGTGTTCGCCGCCATCACCACCTGCGACCAGGTCAGCTCCTTGCCGTGTCGCATGGCCAGGCCATCGCGGATCATCGACTGCCAGCTCATCTGCGACATCTGCTTGAACTTTGCCGCATTGCGCACCGCCGCGACGAAACCCCTTGCCCGCGAACCGCTTTCCAGCTTCTCGACCAGCCCGGTGCGCAGCACTCGGTGCGGCATGCCGTCGACGCGCGTGGTGACCACCGTGCCGTCCAGCGCCGCCTCGAGGTAGCGCCGTTTGACGGCATCGGGCACGGTGGAATCCGAGGTGAGCAGGAACCGCGTGCCCATCGCCACGCCCGCGGCGCCGTAGGACAACGCCGCCGCCAGGCCGCGCCCGTCGAAGAACCCGCCCGCCGCGATCACCGGGATCCCGGTGCCCTGCACGGCGTCCAGCACCGACGGCAGCAGCAGTGTCGTCGCCACGGGTCCGGTGTGCCCGCCGCCCTCGCCGCCCTGCACGATCATCGCGTCGGCCCCCCAGCCTGCGACCTTGCGCGCGTGTTTGGCCGCGCCGATCGACGGGATGACCACCGCCCCGGCATCTTTCAGCCGGGCGATCAGTTCCTGTTTGGGCGCCAAGGCGAACGACGCCACCTTCACGCCCGCGCGGATCATCAACTCGACGCGGTCGCCCGCGTCGGCCGCGTCGGCGCGGATGTTCACGCCGAACGGCTTGTCCGTGGCGGCCTTGACCTTGCCGATGGCCGTCGCCAACTCGTCGAGTGTCATGGTCGCCGAAGCCAGGATGCCGAGTCCGCCGGCGTTGGCTGTGGCCGACACCAGCCGCGCACCGGCCACCCAGCCCATCCCGGTCTGCACCACCGGGTGCTCGACGCCGACCAGCTCGGTCAGCGGCGTGCGCAACCTCATGAACGTATCTCTCTGTCGCGCAAGGCCTTCGGATCGATGACCTCGCGGATCAGGCGCAGCTCGTCCTCGGTCGGCGGCCTGGTCTCCTCGGCCTCGTCGAGGCCGTGCACCTCGAAGGAGGTGTTCTCGCGGACATCGTCGGCCGACACGCCGGGGTGCAGGGACACAGCGCGCATGGTTCGGTCCGGCCCGCCGAAGTCAAACACGCCGAGGTTGGAAACCACCCGATACGGGTTGGCGAACCGGAACGCCGGGTTGTCCGCGTCCACCTTGTCCCAGCCGATGCCGCAGACCACATCGACCGCCTCGCAGAACACCCGCTTTGAGTGGTTGCCGACCCAGTAGCTGGTCGCGTGGTTGATCGCGTTGCCGGGCGCGCCCCGCAGGCCGAACATCTGCCGGGTCGGGCGCTGCAGCGGGCCGAACGCCGAGATGTTCTGATTGCCAAAGCGGTCAACCTGATTGGCGCCCATCACCACGTGGCGCCGCCCCCAGGCGAGCGTCTCGAACACCCGCCCGAACGGCATCCATCCTTCGACGGCTCCGGGGGCGCCCAGCGCCGGGGTGTCCGCCAGCAGCTGCGCCTCGCCGTCGGTGAGCAGGATGTCGGGGGAAAAAGTGAGACGCGCCAACCGGGCTCCAATGGACGCCATGTTCGTCATCGGGCTGATCATGATTTCGCCCGCGTCCCTGAACAATTCGGCGCAGGCGACCGCGCAGACTTCGGCTCGGGTGTTCACTTACCGGCCTCCTCTGCGAACGCGCGCACCGCCGCCTGGTATCCGGCTTCGCTGCCCGAAAGATAGGTCTCGACGAACTTCTGCCAGCCCCCCTCCGTCGAGGCCGCCTCGGCGTAGTGGCGTTGGAACTTCTCGTCACGGTTGTAATCCGGTGCGGCGGTGGTGAAGTGGGCGCCACGGGGCGTTTCCACGACAGCGTCGACCATCATCCGGTTCACGAGCAACGCCTGCGGGGGCACCGCTTTGACCAACTCCTGGGTGGAGACGAGCCGTTCCACCGACAGGTAGCGTTTGTCGGCGGCCATCAAGAACAGGTCGTCGAAGTAGGGGTCGATGCCGGTATAGGCGGCGTTGCCTTGGCTGTCACCGAGATTGAGGTGCACAAAAGCGGCGTCCAGCCGCAGGGCCGGCATGGCGATCAGCGTCTCGTGCCCGCCGCCGGACGCCGGATACGGGCTCGTCACCGTCCGCAGTTCGCCCTCCCAGAAGTCCGGGACCGAACTGCCCAGCCCGGCGCGCATCGGCAGGAACGGCAGCCGTTGCGCAGCGGCCTGCAGCCCGCAGCGCAGCATGCCCTCGTCCATTTCCCGGGCCTCGATGGCTCCGCTGGTGCGGGCCTTGGCGAACCACGGGTCGTAGAAGGGCGGGGAGTCCAGCGACACGAACCCGTAGTAGACGCGCTTGACCTTGCCCGCCGAGCACAGCAGTCCCAGGTCTGGACCGCCGTAGGTGACCACCGTCAAGTCCGTGACGTCGGTGCGCAGCATGGCACGCACGAAGGCCATGGGTTTACGGCGCGATCCCCAGCCGCCGATGCCGATCGTCATGCCGCTGCGCAAGTGCGCGACGGCCTCTTCCAGCGTTGTCCTCTTGTCGCTCATGGCTTCTTGACGAACGCGTCGCGGTGCTCGTCGGACACCCCGGCAAGGTTGAGCTCGAACGTAAACCCTTGCTCCATGCGGTAACTCGAGTTGACCCGTTGCACGTCGATGAAGTTGAGCGCCTCCTTGGCCGCCCGGATGACGCGGGTGTCCTTGGCGGCGATGTCGCGGGCGACCCGTAAGGCGGCCTCGTCGAGTTCGGCGCGGGGCACCACCTCGTGCACCGAACCGAAGTGATGCAAGGTGGCGGCATCCACCGTGGCCGCGGTGAAGAACAGCCGCCGCATCATGTGCTGGGGGACCAGCCGCGACAGGTGGGTCGCCGCGCCCAGCGCGCCGCGTTCCACCTCCGGCAGCCCGAAGGTGGCGTCGTCGGAGGCCACGATGACGTCGGAGTTACCCGCCAGCCCGATGCCGCCCCCGACGCAGAATCCGTTCACCGCCGCGATCACCGGCACCGCGCATTCGTAGACCGCGCGGAACGCGGCGAAGCAGCCGCGATTGGCGTCGATCAGGGCGGAATAGCCCTCGGTTCGCTGCATCTCCTTGATGTCCACGCCGGCGTTGAAGCCACGGCCCTCGGCCCGCAGGATCACCACGTGGTTATCGGGATTGGCGCCGGCGGCCGTGATGGCGTCGGCGAGTTCGAACCAGCCGCGCGACGGGATCGCGTTGACGGGCGGGTAGTCGACGGTGACCGCGACTATGCCGGGTTCGGTGGTGGTGGATGTGATCGGCAAGGTGGCACGTCCTTCCCAGATACGTGGCGGCTACCTAAGCAAGCACTTGCTTGGTACGCTAGCACAGTGAATCGCCCCGAAGGAGGCCCCCTACCTGGAGAAGCCATCAATTTGGCACTGGCCGGGCGCGTGGTGCTGGTCACCGGCGGGGTTCGAGGGGTAGGCGCCGGTATCAGCTCGGTTTTCGCCGGACAGGGTGCCACAGTTGTCACCTGTGCCAGGCGTCCCGTCGAGGGTCTACCGTACGAATTTCATTCGTGCGACGTGCGCGACGACGACGCCGTCAAGTCGCTGATCGACACGATCGTCGATCGGCATGGCGGACTCGACGTCGTCGTCAACAACGCCGGGGGTTCGCCGTATGTGCTGACCGCCGACTCCAGCGCCAAGTTCAACCGCAAGATCATCGAGCTCAATCTCATTGGCGCGCTGTCTGTTTCACAGCACGCCAATGCCAAGATGCAGGACCAGCCTCGGGGCGGGTCGATCGTCAACATCTGCAGTCTCAGCGGCCGACGGCCATCCCCGGGCACCGGCGCGTACGGGGCGGCCAAGGCGGGCCTGGAGAGCCTCACCGAGACGCTGGCGGTGGAGTGGGGACCGAAGGTCCGGGTGAACGCGTGCGTGGTCGGCATGGTGGAGACCGAACAGTCGGAACTGTTCTACGGTGACGCCGAGTCGATCGCCGCGATTTCTGAGAACGTGCCGCTGCGGCGGCTGGCCAAGCCCGAGGATGTCGGTTGGGCCGCAGCGTTTTTGGCCTCCGACGCGGCGTCCTACATCAGCGGTGCCACGTTGGAGGTACACGGCGGCGGCGAGCCGCCGCACTATCTGGCCACAACGAACGCGAGCGCGATCAAATAGAGGAGACAACAGTTATGGGTGTGGTTGACGGCCGCGTCGTCATCGTTACCGGGGCGGGCGGCGGCATCGGTCGCGCGCATGCGCTGGCCTTCGCGGCCGAGGGCGCGCGTGTGGTGGTCAACGACATCGGCGTGGGCCTGGACGGTTCACCGGCGGGCGGCGGCAGCGCCGCGCAAGGCGTGGTGGACGAGATCATCGCGGCCGGTGGGCAGGCCGTCGCCAACGGAGCCAACATCGCCGACTGGGACCAGGCGGCCGGCCTGATTGCAACCGCCGTCGAAACCTTCGGTGGCCTGGACGTTTTGGTGAACAATGCCGGCATTGTCCGCGACCGGATGATGGCCAACACCAGCGAGGAGGAGTTCGACGCCGTCATCGCCGTACACCTCAAGGGCCACTTCGCCACGATGCGGCACGCCGCGTCGTATTGGCGCGGGCTGTCCAAGGAGGGGAAAGCCGTTGACGCGCGGATCATCAACACCAGTTCCGGTGCGGGCCTGCAGGGCAGCGTTGGGCAGGGCAACTACAGCGCAGCCAAGGCGGGCATCGCGGCGCTGACGCTCGTCGGCGCCGCCGAAATGGGCCGTTACGGCGTGACGGTCAACGCGATCGCGCCGTCGGCCCGCACCCGCATGACCGAAACCGTGTTCGCCGAGATGATGGCCAAGCCGGACGACGGGTTCGACGCGATGGCGCCGGAGAACGTCTCGCCGCTGGTGGTATGGCTTTGCAGCGCCGAATCCCGTGACGTCACCGGCAAGGTGTTCGAGGTCGAGGGCGGCATCATCCGGGTCGCCGAGGGCTGGGCGCACGGCCCCCAGGTCGACAAGGGCGCGAGGTGGGATCCCGCCGAGTTGGGGCCCGTCGTCGCCGACCTGCTGGCCAAGGCGCGCCCGGCGGTCCCCGTCTACGGGGCCTAGCGCGTCGCCTGCGCCGAACGTGTACTCACAGCGAGTTTTTCGCGCTTCGCCGAGCGTGCGGCTGGCCGCACACTCGAAGGCGAATGTGCGGCCAGCCGCACAATCGCAGGGGCGGATTTTTCGGGCTGGTTACCCGCTCGGTGCGGGGTCGCAGATGACGATCGGGATGGTCCGGTCCGTCCAGGACTGGTAGTCGTCGTAGGACGGGTACATGGCCACCATTTTGGGCCAGTACTGCTTACGCTCGGCCTCGTTGGCGTCGCGGGCCGTCAGCGCCAGGATCTCGTCCTTGATCTGCACGGACACCTTGGGGTTGGCCTTGAGGTTGAGGTACCAAAGCGGATGCTTGTCGCTGCCGCTGCGGGATGCGCCCAGGATCACCCGGTCGCCCTCACGCAGGTAGAGGAGCGGGCTCACCCTCGGCTCACCGGTCTTGCGGCCGGTCGTTGTGAGTAGCGCGACCGGAGCGCCCTGGAACGTACCGCCGAGTTTTCCGTTGCTGCGCTTGTAAATCCACGCGTTGCCCTTGGCCATCCATTTCATGAAGAAGGTGACCCAAGGCGCATTCAAAAAGCGCGGCGGTGATTTCGGCATGGCAGTGATCCTAGATGCGCTCGATCACGGTGCCGGTGGACAGGGCGCCGCCCGCGCACATGGTGATCAGCGCGGTGGTCTGGTCGGAGCGCTCCAGCTCGTGCAATGCGGTGGTGAACAGCCGGCTGCCCGTGCAGCCCACCGGGTGGCCCAACGCGATCGCACCGCCGTTGACGTTGACCCTGGCCATGTCGGCCTCGTGTACCCGCGCCCAGGACAACACGACCGACGCGAACGCCTCGTTGATCTCGACGATGTCGATGTCGCCCATCTTCATTCCGGCCTTCTCCAGCACCTTCGCCGTCGACTGCACCGGGCCGTCCAGGTGGTAGTAGGGCTCCGCGCCCACCAGGGCCTGGCTGACGATGCGGGCCCGGGGCCGCAGTCCCAGCGCCTTGGCCTTGTCCTCGTCCATCCACAACACGGCCGCCGCGCCGTCGGAGATCTGCGACGACGTTCCCGCCGTGTGGATGCCGCCCTCGAGGACCGGCTTGAGCTGGCTCAACCCCTCCATCGTGGTGTCGCGCAGGCCCTGGTCGCGGCCGACCATGTGCCGTTCGCTCGTGGGCTGCTTCTGCTCGTCGAGCACCGGAGCCTCGATCGGCGAGATCTCCCGGTCGAAACGGCCCTCGTCCCATGCCCGCTTGGCGTGTTGCTGCGAGGCCAATCCGAGGGCATCGATGTCCTCGCGGGTGATGCCGCGCCGCTTGGCGATCCGCTCGGCCGCCTCGAACTGGTTGGGTAAATCGATGTCCCACGACTCCGCCCGCCAGTTGCGGTCCGGACCCGCATTGGCACCCAGGCCGACCCGGCTCATCGCCTCGATTCCACACGCGATGCCGACGTCGATCGCGCCGATGGCGATCAGTCCGGCGATCAGGTGGTTGGCCTGCTGCCCGCTGCCGCACTGGCAGTCGACGGTGGTGGCGCCGACGTGTTCGGGCAGGCCCGCCGTCAGCCATGCTGTCCGGCTGATGTTGTTGGATTGCTCCGCGTACTGCGTGACGCAGCCGCCGATGACCTGTTCGACTTGGGCGGCTTCAAAGCCGGAATTGACGCCGGCCTTCTGTACCACTGCCTTCTGCACCGCGCCCAACAGTTCGGTGGCGTGCAGTCCTGACAGCCACCCGTTGCGCTTGCCGATCGGGCTGCGGGTGGCTTCAACGATTACCGGGTTACCCATGGGGTCAGGCTAGAACACGTTTCATTACTCTGACAAGCGA
>Ga0306922_10003190_pt1 | contig 15309 bp, 15 predicted proteins | sample sta12Cox44000082_FD_203758 | JGI IMG/M metagenome (GOLD analysis project Ga0306922, IMG submission 203758) | Lab enrichment of tropical soil microbial communities from Luquillo Experimental Forest, Puerto Rico - statoxic.12C.oxic.44.000.082 (v2)... | ecosystem: Environmental > Terrestrial >... | reverse complement strand
CGCGGCGTTGGCGCCCTCGGCGATGCGGCCGAAACTCGCGCCGCACATCCCGGCAAGGGCCGCGGCGAGCGCGCGCAGGTCGGCGAAGGCCGGATGGCGTACGGCAAGCGTGCCGAGCCAGACCGCGCGCCGTGAGCCGGAAAGCAGCGCCTGCGCCACCGTCCGATGCGCATCGGTGACGGCCGCAGCCCGCACCACCGCCGCGAGATGCCCGGGCACCTCCTGCCGGGCCGCTTCCGCCACCGCTCCGAGCAGTGCGGCGAGCTCCCCGACCATGGCGCCGGGCGTGCAGGCGAGATAGCCGGCGAGCGGGAACAGGTACGGAAAGCGCGTGGGGTTCAACATCGCCACCCTGGCGCCGTGCTTTGCGGCCTTGCGCACCCGGTGCGCGAGGATCGGCGCCTCGCGGCGCAGGTTCGAGCCGATGACGAGCAGCGCATCGAGCCCATCCACCTCGGCGATGCGGATGCCGAGGCTCGGAAAGGCCGGATCCGCGGCCTGGTCGCGGAAATCGCGTTGCCGCAGCCGGTGATCGATGTTGTGCGAGTTGAGTCCGCGGGCGATGCGGGCCGCGAGATAGAGCTCCTCGGTGGTGCTCGAGGGACTCGCGAGCACTCCGCAGCTGGCGGCGCGATCCTTGAGGCTCTCGGCCGCCAGCATCAGCGCCGGCTCCCATTCGCTCTCGCTCCACTCGCTGCCGCGGCGCACGAGCGGCGCACGCACCCGGTCGGGGCTGTAGACGCCCTCGTAGCTGAAGCGGTCGCGATCGGCGATCCAGATCTCGTTGATCGCCTCGTTCTCGCGCGGCACCACCCGCATCAGCCTGCCGCGCAGCACGTGGCCAAAGAGGTTGCTGCCGACCGCATCGTGCGGGGAGATGAGCGGCACCGCACCCATTTCCCAGGCGCGCGCCGAGAAGCGGTACGGCTTGGAGACCAGCGCCCCCACCGGGCACAGGTCGATGACGTTGCCGGAGAGCTCGTGATTGACGGTGCTCTCGATGTAGCTGCGCACCGCCATGCGCTCGCCGCGGCCGATCATGCCGAGCTCCTGCACGCCGGCGACCTCCTCGGTGAAACGCACGCAGCGCGTGCACTGGATGCAGCGTGTCATGTCGGTGGCGATGAGCGGACCCAAGTTCTCATCGGCTACCGAGCGCTTGCCCTCGTGGTAGCGTGAGATGTCGCGCCCGAAGCCCACGGCGAGATCCTGCAGCTCGCACTCCCCGCCCTGGTCGCAGATCGGGCAGTCGAGCGGGTGATTGATCAGCAGGAACTCCATGGTGGCGCGCTGCGCGCCGATGGCGCGCGGCGACTTGGTGAACACCTTCATGCCCTCGGTGACCGGTGTGGCGCACGCCGGCAGCGGCTTCGGCGCCTTCTCCACCTCGACCAGGCACATGCGGCAGTTGGCGGCGATGGCGAGCTTCTCGTGGTAGCAGAAGCGCGGCACATAGACACCGATGCGGTCGGTGGCGCGGATGATCATCTCGCCCTTGTGCGCCTTCACCGGCACACCGTCGACTTCGATATTGACCTGATCGTCCGCCATCGTCGTTTCCTGCGCAGCCTCAGGCCGCGCGCGCTCCGGCGCCATCGCTCACGAGGCTCCGTCCGCCGTGATCGATCATGTATTCGAACTCGTGCCGGTAGTGCTTGAGGAAGCTCTGTACCGGCCACGCCGCGGCATCGCCGAAGGCGCAGATGGTGTGACCCTCGATGCGGTTGGCGACATCCACCAGCAGCCCCAGCTCTTCGCGGCGCGCCTGGCCGGCGAGCATCCGCTTGAGCATGCGGTTCATCCAGCCGGTGCCCTCACGGCAGGGCGTGCACTGGCCGCAGGACTCCGCCATGTAGAAGCGCGAGATGCGCTCGAGCACCCGCACCATACAGGTGGTCTCGTCCATCACGATCGCAGCCCCGGTGCCGAGCGCGGAGCCCGCCGCCTTCACCGAGTCGTAGTCCATGTTGGTCTTGAGCATGATCTCGCCCGGCACCACCGGGACCGAGACCCCGCCGGGAATGACCGCCTTCAGCTTGCGACCGCCCTGCACCCCGCCGCAGAGCGCGAGCAGGTCTGCAAAGGGTATGCCGAGCGGCAGCTCGATGTTGCGCGGCGTCTCGATGTGACCGGACACCGAGTAGATCAGCGTGCCGCCGGAGTTCGCCGGTCCCAGGCCCGCGAACCACGCCGGACCCTTGCGCAGGATGGTCGGCACGGAGGCGTAGCTCAGGGTGTTGTTGACGGTGGTCGGCGCGCCATACAGCCCGAAATTGGCCGGAAACGGCGGCTTGAAGCGCGGCTTGCCGGGTTTGCCCTCGAGCGATTCCAGGAGTCCGGTCTCCTCGCCGCAGATGTAGGCGCCGGCGCCGACGAAGGTATACAGGTCGAAGTCGATACCGGAGCCCAGCAGGTTCTTGCCGAGAAGTCCCGCGGCGTAGGCTTCGGCCAGCGCGGCCTCGAAGCGCGGCACCGGCTCGCCGAGAAACTCGCCGCGGATGTAGTTGTAGGCAACCGTGGAGTTGGTGGCGTAGCCGCCGATGGCGAGCCCCTCGATCACCGCGTGCGGGTTGTAGCGCAGGATGTCGCGATCGTGGCAGGTGCCCGGCTCGCTCTCGTCCGAATTGCACACCAGGTACTTCTGCACCGGCGAGTTGCGCGGCATGAAGCTCCACTTGGTGCCGGTGGGAAATCCCGCTCCGCCACGTCCGCGCAGGCCCGAAGCCTTCAGCTGATCGATGACCTGCTCGCGCGCGGGTTTCTCGCGCAGCAGCCGCTCCCACACCTGGTAGCCGCCGATGCTGCGGTAGGTCGCGAGCGTCCACGAGCGCTCGAGCCTCAGCGGCTCGAACGCCGTGAGGTTCATGTGCGCGGCGTACTTGCTCTCGAGGTCGCTCATTTCAGCCCATCCAGGATGGCATCGAGCCTCTCGGGCGTGAGGTTCTCGTGGAACACGTGGTCCACCATCATCATGGGCGCGCCGGTGCAGGCCGCGAGACACTCCTCCTCCCGCTTGAGGAAGATGCGCCCGTCCGCGGTGCTCTGATTGCCGCGGATGCCGAGCTTGCGCTGCGCGTGCTCGAACAGCTCCTCGCCGCCGCGCAGCATGCAGGAGATGTTGGTGCAGATGCTGACGTGATGGCGCCCGCAGGGGTGGATCTCGAACATCGAGTAGAAGCTGGCGACCTCGTACACCTGGATGGGCGGCAGCTTCAGATACTCCGCGACCGCATCCATGAGATCCGCGGTGAGGAAGCCGGCGTTCTGCTCCTGTGCGGCGCGCAGCGCCGACAGCGATGCCGAGCGCTGCCGGCCGGGCGGAAACTTCGCCACCCAGTGATCGATCTCCGCCCGGGTGTGCTCCGAGAGCAACGACAGCTTGCTCACCAGTGCCGTGCCGCCGACGCCGACGCTGCTGCGCTCGCTCATCGATCGATCTCTCCGAAGACGATGTCCTGCGTGCCGATCACCGCCACCACGTCCGCAATCATGTGGCCGCGCACCATCTCATCGAGCGAGGCGAGGTGCGCAAAGCCCGGGGCGCGGCACTTGAGGCGATAGGGCTTGTTGGCGCCGTCCGACACGAGGTAGATGCCGAACTCGCCCTTCGGCGCCTCGACCGCCGCGTAGGTGTCGCCGGCGGGGACCTCGTAGCCTTCGGTGAAGAACTTGAAGTGGTGGATGAGTGCTTCCATGTCGTCTTTCATGCGCTCGCGGCGCGGCGGGCGCACCTTGCGATCGTCGATCATCGTGGGACCGGGATGCGCGCGCAGCCAGTCGACGCACTGGCGGATGATGCGGTTCGCCTGCCGCATCTCTGCCACCCGCACCAGATAGCGGTCGTAGCAGTCGCCATTCACCCCCACAGGGATGTCGAAGTCCATGCGGTCGTAGACCTCGTACGGCTGCTTCTTGCGCAGATCCCACGCTATCCCTGAGCCGCGCAGCATGGGACCGGAGAACCCGAGCTGCATGGCGCGCTCGGGGCTCACCACGCCGATGTTGACGGTGCGCTGCTTCCAGATGCGGTTGTCGGTGAGCAGTGTCTCGAAGTCATCGACCGCCGCCGGGAACGCCACGGTGAACGCCTGGATGAAATCGAGCATCGTGCCGCTGCGCGCCTCGTTGCGGCGCGCCGCGTCCCTCTCCGAGCGCCAGCGGGACGGCTGGTACTTCGGCATCGACTCGGGCAGGTCGCGGTACACCCCGCCGGGGCGGTAGTAGGTGGCATGCATGCGCGTACCCGAGACCGCCTCGTAGACGTCCATCAGCTCTTCGCGCTGCTTGAAGCACAGCAGGAACACCGTCATCGCGCCGATGTCGAGGGCGTGCGAGCCGAGGAACATCAGGTGGTTGAGGACGCGCGTGATCTCATCGAACATCACGCGCACGTATTGCGCCCGCTCGGGCGGCTCGATGCCGAGCAGCCGCTCGATGGCGAGCACGTAGGCGTGCTCGTTGCACATCATCGACACGTAGTCGAGCCGGTCCATGTAGCCGATCGACTGGTTGAAGGGCTTCGACTCGGCGAGTTTCTCGGTGGCACGATGCAGGAGGCCGATGTGCGGGTCGGCCTTGCGGATGACCTCGCCATCGAGCTCCAGCACGAGGCGCAGCACGCCATGAGCCGCCGGGTGCTGCGGCCCGAAGTTCATGGTGTAGTTGCGGATCTCGCCGGTGGGTGTGGCGGCCATCAGCGCGGCACCTGCGGATCTTTCAGCGCCGGCTCGTAGCGGTGGTCGTGGCGGATCACCTTCGGCACGAGCACCCTTGGCTCGATGCTCACCGGCTGGTACACCACCCGCTGCTTGTCGGGGTCGTACTGCACCTCGACATTGCCGGTGAGCGGGAAGTCCTTGCGGAAGGGATGGCCGATAAAGCCGTAATCGGTGAGGATGCGGCGCAGGTCCGGGTGGCCGCGGAACAGAATACCGAACAGGTCGAAGGCTTCGCGCTCGAACCAGTTGGCGCTCGCCCAGATGTCGACCACCGAGTCGAGCACCGGCTCGGCGGCGTCGGGGCACAGCGCCTTGAGACGCACGCGCTGGTTGTGGGTGATCGAGAGCAGGTTGTAGACCACACCGAAGCGCCGCGGCGCATCGGGGTCGGGTTGGGCCTCCTGCGGCGAGCGGCCGCGGCTGAAGCCCGAGCGCGTGGCGCTGAAGGTCTGCCATTCGTCGCGGCCGTGATCAAGATAGTCGACACCGGCGAGATCCATGAGCATCTCGAACCGGAACTCGCCGGCATCGCGCAGCGTGCGGCACACCGTGAGGAGCGCGCCGGCCTCGACCTCGTAAGCGAGCTCGTGGGCGAGCGATGGCAGACGCCGCACGCCGCCCCTGAGCTGCGCGTCGACCTTGCCTGCGAGAGCTGCGGTGCGCTCGCTCACGTGCTCCACAACCTCATAAACGCTTACCTGCCGAGGGCGCCGGTACGGGCGATCTTCTTCTGCAGCTGCACGATCCCGTAGATGAGCGCCTCCGCCGTCGGCGGGCACCCAGGGACATACACATCTACCGGCACGATGCGGTCGCAGCCGCGCACCACCGAGTACGAGTAGTGATAGTACCCGCCACCGTTGGCGCACGAGCCCATGGAGATGACCCAGCGCGGCTCCGCCATCTGGTCGTACACCTTGCGCAGCGCCGGGGCCATCTTGTTGACGAGCGTGCCCGCCACGATCATGACATCGGACTGCCGCGGACTCGGCCGGAACACCACGCCGAAACGGTCGAGGTCGTAGCGCGAGGCGCCGGCGTGCATCATCTCCACCGCACAGCAGGCGAGACCGAAGGTCATCGGCCACAACGAGCCGGTGCGCGCCCAGCTGATCAGATCGTCGACGCGGGCGGTGAGGAAGCCGCGCTGCGCAAAGCCGTCGATGCTTTCCGCCGCTAGTCCCACTCGAGCGCTCCCTTTTTCCACTCGTAGATGAAACCCACCACCAGGATGGCGAGGAAAATAGCCATCGAGGTCAGTCCCAGCGCACCGATATGGCCCAGCGCGACCGCCCAGGGGAACAGGAACGCGATCTCGAGATCGAAGACGATGAATACGATCGCGACCAGGTAGTAACGCACGTCGAACTTGGTGCGCGCGTCCTCGAAGGCCTCGAAGCCGCACTCGTAAGGCGCGAGCTTGGCGGAGTCACTGTGGAAGCGCGAGAAGTAACGCCCGATGCCGGTGCCGAGCACCAGCAGAACGATCGCCAAGCCCGCGGCGACCACCAGGAAGATGAGGATCGGAAGGTAATTCGACAGCATGCAGCGTCAGTGCGCAAAAAAGGCAGGTCCGACCGAGACCTGCCCCCACTTTCAAGGGTCGCATTGTAGCAGCCAATTGTTTTTTTAGTTCGCGGTGCTCGGCGTCGCCTCGCGTCATCAATGTTGCGCGGATAACTGTTGCTGCCGCATCGATCAGGAGCGAGCTCCAGGCCGCGAGCGCTCATCTCAGACTTGACCTGGGCCGGTATACGTGCTTGGTGCCGACGGTCGGATTCGAACCGACACGCCTTGCGGCGCTAGCCCCTCAAGCTAGTGTGTCTACCAATTCCACCACGTCGGCAACATTGGGTGTCACGCGCGCCGCTGTCCCGCGGCCTCACTTCGGCGGCGGTGCGGGCGCCGGGGCCTGAGACGGCGCCGCCGGCGGCGGCGCCGCCGGGACGCTCGCGGGCGCTGAGCTGCCCGCCGCGGGTGCGGTCGCCGGTTTCGGCGCCGCGGCCTCATCGAGAATCGTCTTCTGCGCCTCCTCCTGCTTGGTGGCGGAGGTGCCGAGGTAAGCGAGCGCCAGGCTGTTCACCATGAAGATGGCGGCGAATACCGCGGTCGCACGCGACAGGGCCGTGGTCGCGCCGCGCGCGCCGAACACCGTGCCCGAAGCACCGGCGCCGAAGCCCGCGCCTGCCTCGGCGCCCTTACCGCGCTGAAGCAGCACCAGGCCCACGATCACGAACGAGCTGAATACCTGCAGACAAGTCAGAATCAAGCGCAACATTGGAAAAACTCACTCGTCCCGTCACCGCGCAGCGGCCAGGATCGTCAGAAACTCATCCGCCTTGAGCGAGGCGCCCCCGACAAGTCCGCCATCCACATCCGGCATCGCGAACAGTTCGGCCGCATTGCCCGCCTTGACGCTGCCGCCGTACAGAATGCGGGTCGCGGCGGCGATTCTAGCATCCCGCTCGCCCACCCGTGCCCGGATGAAGGCGTGTACGTCCTGCGCCTGCTCGGGCGTCGCGTTGCGCCCGGTGCCGATCGCCCACACCGGCTCATATGCGAGCACAGCGTGCGCGAGCGCGCCGGCGCCACAGAGCTCGAGCACCGCATCGAGCTGACGGGCAATCACCTCGGGCGCGCGGCCCGCCTCGCGATCGGCGAGCTGCTCGCCGACGCACAGGATCGGCGCCAGGCCCTTGGCGTGCGCCGCGGCGAACTTGCGCGCAACCAGCTGGTCGCTCTCGCGATACAGCAAGCGCCGCTCGGAGTGGCCGACGATCACGTACTCGCAGCCGACGTCCTTGAGCATCGCGGCCGAGACCTCGCCCGTGAACGCGCCGTGCGCGTCGGCAGAGACATCCTGCGCGCCGAGACTGAAGACCGAGTCGCGCAGCAGCCGCGCCGCCTCGTACAGGTAGACGAACGGCGGACAGATCACGCAGGCCGCCGCCGGCTTTTCCGGGGCACCTCCCAGCAGCTCCTCGATGAGCGCGGCGGTCTCGGTGCGCGAGCCGTGCATCTTCCAGTTTCCGGCAACGATGGGACGGCGCATGGAGCGAGCTTTGCCTCGACCTATGGGTTCAAAAAAGGGCGCGGGATGATAACGATGGCAGGTGGGTCACGCAACGCCGGGGCGTTGCGCGCCTGGAGCCTGCAGGACCTCCAGCCGATTCCCAAAAGGGTCATCGACGAAGAAGCGGCGTTGCGCCCGGATACGCTCATCAAAGCGCGGCGGGTGGCCGGCGCTTTCACAGCGGCTCGCTACCCGATCGAGGTCTTCGGCCTCGAAAGCGACATGCGCCTTCTTCGCGGGGCGAAACTCCGGGTCCACGCCCAGATGCAGCTGGGCCCCGCCCAGCTCGAACCAGGCGCCGCCTCCAGCCGCGAGTTCCGGCGGCTTGGGAATCTCTTGCAGGCCGAGCACGTCGCGATAAAAGCGGCGTGCCTCCGCGTCCTGACCGCGGGGGATCGCGAGCTGCACGTGATTGATGCGAAGCAGGGTCACTTTCCAACAGCGGTCAGCTGGACCTCAGGGGCGGCACGCGTGACGATCTCGGCGAGCTCGGTTGCGGCGGCGCGAGTTTCCGCCTCGTCGCGTCCTTCGACCATCACGCGGATCACGGGCTCGGTGCCCGAAGCCCGCAGCACCACGCGGCACTCGCCACCGAGCTGCTGCTGGATGCGCGCCACCGCCTGCTGGATGAGTGGCACATCGTTCGGGTCGAAGCGGCTGTCGACCTTCACATTCAGCAGTATCTGCGGGTACTTGCGCATCGCGGAAGTGAGCTCGGCGAGCGAGCGGCCGGTCTGCTTCATCACCGCGAGCACCTGCAGCGCGACCACCAGTCCATCACCGGTCGTGGTCTTGTCGAGGCACAGGATATGGCCCGAAGTCTCCCCGCCCAGCACACCCTGGGTATCGCGCAGCATCGAGAGCACGTAACGGTCGCCGACCGCGGCGCGACGGAACTCGATGCCGGCCGAGCGCAGCGCCAGCTCGAGTCCGAGGTTGCTCATCACGGTGCCCACGACCGGTCCGCGCAGCGTGCCAGAGTGCTGCAGCGAGCGGGCGATCACGTACAGCAGCTGGTCGCCGTCCACGATCCTTCCGAGGTGATCCACCATGACGAGTCGATCACCATCGCCATCGAGCGCCAGGCCGAGGTTGGCGCGCACGCCCGGCACGGTGAGCTGCAGCAGGTCCGGGGCCATCGAGCCGCAGCCATCGTTGATGTTGCGGCCGTTCGGCGAGCAGCCGATCGGCACAATCTCCGCGCCGAGGTCCGCGAGTATGCGCGGGCCGACCTTGTAGGCCGCGCCGTTGGCGCAGTCGATGACGATCTTCAGGCCCGTGAGGTCGATCCCCGGCGGCAGCGTCGAGGCGCAGAACTCCTGGTAGAGCGTGCGCGAGCGGTCGACGCGCGTCGCGCGCCCGAGGTTACGCGAGGCGCGCGTGAGCGGGGCCTGCTCGAGCTCGCTCTCGATGCGCTCTTCCAGCGTATCGGAGAGCTTCCCGCCGGAGGCATCGAAGAATTTGATGCCGTTGTCGTCGTAGAGGTTGTGCGAGGCGCTGATCACCACGCCGAAATTGCAGTTGAAGCGCCGTGTCATGTAGGCGATGCCCGGGGTCGGCAGCGGACCGATGAGCATGACGTTCACCCCCGCGGCCACGAACCCGGCCTCGAGCGCCGACTCGAACATGTAGCCCGAGAGCCGCGTGTCCTTGCCGATCAGCACCGTGCCGCTCTGCGGGGCGAGCACGCGCGCTGCGGCGCTCGCCAGCTTGAGCGCAAAATCGACCGTCATCGGGTGCTCACCCACCCGTCCTCTGACGCCATCGGTGCCGAAGTATCGACGACTCATCTCGCTTCTCCCTCTGCGCCTGGTGCTCGCCGCGCCGCTCAGGCTTCCCTCGCCGCCACGGCCGCAACCACCTTCATCGCATCGACCGTCGCCGCCACATCGTGCGCGCGGATGATGCGCGCTCCCTTGAGCGCGGCGATCACCGCGAGCGCCACGCTGCCGTGGACACGGGCGCCCGCCTCCCGGCCGGTCAGTTTGCCGACGGTCGCCTTGCGCGACAACCCAACCAACACCGGCGGCCCATGCGCGACCAGCGTTGGGAGATGCCGCAACAGCGTCAGATTGTGCTCCAGGTTCTTACCGAAGCCGAATCCCGGATCGACGGTGAGCCGTGCGGCATCGATGCCAGCTTCCCGGCAGGCGGCCACGCGTGCGGCAAGGAAGGCACGCACCTCCGCGACCACATCGTCGTAGCGCGGCGCGACCTGCATGGTGCCGGGCTCGCCCTGCATGTGCATGAGACAGAGTCCGCAACCGCTCGCCGCGGCCGCTTCGAGCGCGCCCGGCTCGCGCAACGCCCGCACGTCGTTGATGAAGCCGGCCCCGGCCGCCGCGGCGGCGCGCATCACCTCCGGCTTGCTGGTGTCGACCGAGATGACCGCTCCGGTCAGTGCCCGCAGCCGCTCGATCACCGGCAGTATGCGGCGCAGCTCCTCGTCCCCGCTCACCGGCTGGGCGCCCGGGCGCGTGGACTCCCCACCGACGTCGAGGATCGCCGCGCCCTCCCCTGCCATCCTCAACCCGTGCTCCACCGCCGCGGCGGGCGAGAGGAACTGTCCGCCGTCCGAGAACGAATCCGGGGTGACGTTCAGCACGCCCATGACGAGCGGCGCGCTCAGATCGAGCGTCTTATCGGCACAGCGCAACAGGACCGGCGATGGGAGCATCGCCGCGCGGCCGGATCTCAGTGTTGGCCGGCCGGTATGACCGGCGTCCCGGTCGGCGGCGCCGGGGCCGAGGGCGGCCGGTTGGAGAGCGAGTCGTCCCACCCGGGAGGCGGCTTGGGCGCCTTGCCCGCCATGAGATCCTTCAGCTGCTCCTCGTCAATGGTCTCGTACTTCATGAGCGCGTCCGCCATGAGGTGCAGCTTCTCGAGCGAGGCGGTGAGGATCTGCCGGGCGCGCTGGTAGTTGTTCTCGATGACCCGGCGCACTTCTTCGTCGATGGCGTGCGCGGTGACATCCGATACCTGTTTGTGCTGCGTCACGCTGCGGCCGAGGAACACCTCGCCGGTCTCTTCGGAGTAGGTGAGCGGGCCGAGCTTGTCGGAGAGTCCCCACTTGGTGACCATGTTGCGCGCGAGCTCGGTGGCACGCTCGATGTCGTTCGAGGCGCCGGTGGTCACGGACTCGGGTCCAAAGATGAGCTCCTCCGCGATCCGTCCACCGAAGAGTGTGGCGATGGCGCTTTCCAAGCGGCGCTTGGAGAAGCTATAGCGGTCCTGCTCGGGCAGGAACTGCGTTACCCCGAGCGCGCGGCCGCGCGGAATGATGGTCACCTTGTAGACCGGGTCGTGCTCGGGAACCGTCATGCCGACGATCGCGTGACCAGCCTCGTGGTACGCGGTCATGCGCTTTTCCGCCTCGCTCATGACCATGGAGCGCCGCTCGGTGCCCATCATGATCTTGTCCTTGGCGCGCTCGAACTCCTCCATGCCGACGATGCGCTTGTTGGCACGCGCGGCGAACAGCGCCGCTTCGTTTACGAGGTTGGCGAGATCGGCGCCGGAGAAACCGGGCGTGCCGCGCGCGATCAGCGCGGGCTTCACGTCATCGGCGAGCGGCACACGCCGCATGTGCACGCGCAGGATCTGCTCGCGGCCGCGCACGTCCGGCAGCGGCACGACGACCTGCCGGTCGAAGCGCCCCGGGCGCAGCAGCGCCGGATCGAGAACATCCGGACGGTTCGTGGCGGCGATGACGATGATGCCTTCGTTGCCTTCGAAACCGTCCATTTCCACGAGCAGCTGGTTCAAGGTCTGCTCGCGCTCGTCGTGGCCGCCGCCGAGGCCGGCGCCGCGGTGACGACCGACCGCATCGATCTCGTCGATGAAAATGATGCACGGCGCGTGCTTCTTCGCCTGCTCGAACATGTCGCGCACGCGCGAAGCGCCGACTCCGACGAACATCTCGACGAAATCCGAGCCCGAGATGGTGAAGAACGGGACCTTCGCTTCTCCGGCGATGGCACGCGCCAGCAGCGTCTTGCCGGTGCCGGGCGAGCCGACCATGAGCACGCCCTTGGGGATCTTGCCACCGAGCTTCTGGAACTTGCCCGGATCCTTGAGGAAGTCGACGATCTCACCGACTTCCTGCTTGGCCTCATCGACGCCGGCGACGTCCGCGAAGGTGACGTTCACCTGGTCCTCACCGAGCAGGCGTGCCCGGCTCTTGCCGAAGGACATGGCCCCCCGACCGCCGGAGGCGCCCTGCATCTGCCGCAGCATGTACAGGAACACCAGTATCAACAGCAGCGCCGGCGCCATCTGCAGGAACAACTGGCCGATGAAATTCGGCTGCTTCGGCTCGCGCGATTCGAGCACGACGCCGGACTTCAGCAGCGTGCCGATGAGGGCGGTGTAGTCGGTCTCGGGGTTGTGGGTCTTGAAGGTCGACTTGTCCTTCCGCTGCCCGTAGATCATCTCCCCCTGCAGCGTCACCGTTTCGACGCGGTTGTTCTTCACGTCCTCGATGAAGGTGCTGTAGGGAATGTCCTGAGGCTGCCCCACGGTCGGCATGTAGCGGCTGAACACCGCCAGCAGCACGAGCACGATCACGACCCAGAGCAGGATGTTCTTTGTCAAATCGTTCAAAGGCTTGCGTCCTCGTCCGTCGCGTGCGGCTTCCGTCCCAACCCAACCTACACCAAGCGAAACTGCATCGCCAGTAGATATATCTCGGGGCTGCGCGTGCGCGATGCCTGCGGCTTGAGCAGCTTCACCCGGCCGAACCGGCCCCGCGCAGCCTGCAGCAGCTCGACGAACCCCGAGCCCTGGAACACCTTGATCAGGGCGTGGCCGCCCGGCTTCAAGATGCGGGTCGCCATCTCCAGCGCCAGCTCCGCCAAGTACATCGAGCGCGGCTGGTCGATGGCGTCCACACCGCTCAGGTTGGGCGCCATATCCGAGAGGAGTACATCGACCGGCCGGCCCGGCAGGAGCGCGGCAAGCCGGTCGAAGACCTCGGCCTCGCGGAAATCACCCTGCACGAACTCCACGCCCTGCAGTTCAGCCATCGGCAGGATGTCCGTCGCCACCACGCGTCCGCCGGCCCCGACGCGCCGCGCGGCGTACTGACTCCAGGCGCCCGGGGCCGCCCCCAGATCGAGGCACACCGCCCCGGGCTTGAGCAGCTTCGCGCGCCGGTCGATCTCTTCCAGCTTGAAGACCGCGCGGGATCGCCAGCCCTCGCTCTGCGCCTTTTGTACATAAGGGTCGGCGAAGTGCTCCTTCAGCCAGCGGGCGCTGCTCCGGGAGCGCCGTTTCATCGCCCACGCTGCTCCATCAAAGTGGATGTCCCCTGCCGGGCATAAGTTCCACCTCCTACAATGCGCCGATGACCCAAGCCCCGCACGGCTCCAGAGAGCGGGAGCCGCTCGAGCTCTCGGAGCGACAGCGCAAGCGCCTGCGGGCGCTCTCGCATGGGCTGAAGCCCGTGATCCGTCTCGGCAGCGCAGGACTCACGCCGGCGGTCACCGCCGAAACCGCGCGCGCCCTCGAGGATCACGAGCTCATCAAGGTAAAGGCGCCGGGCGGAGACCGCGAGGCGCGCGAGGCGCTGTTCGCCGCGCTCGCGCGCGGAACCGGTAGCGCCCTCGTGCACCGCATCGGCAACGTTGCCGTGCTCTACCGGCCGCGCGCCGAATCACCGCGCATACTCATCCCCGACCGGTGAGCCTCACTCGAGGCGCACCGCGACGATCTCGTACGAGCGGGTGCCGCCCGGGGCTGCGACATCCACCACCTCGCCCTCGGACTTGCCGACCAGTGCGCGCGCGATGGGCGATGTGACCGAGATGCGCCCGGCGCGGATGTCCGCCTCGTCCTCGCCCACCACCTGGTAGACGACACGCGCGCCGCCCGCCTGGTCCTCGAGCTCCACCGAGGCTCCGAAGACCACCCTGCCGGTCCTGGGCAGCCGCGCCGGATCGATCACCTCCGCGCTCGCGAGCTTGTGCTCGATCTCCTTGATGCGCCCCTCGATGAAGCCCTGCTGCTCGCGCGCCGCGTGGTACTCGGCGTTCTCCGACAGATCACCGTGACCGCGTGCATCTGCGATCGCCTTGATGATGGCGGGCCGCACCTCGGACTTCAGGCGCTTGAGCTCCGTGCGCAGCGACTCGGCGCCACGCAAGGTCATCGGCGTGCGCTTCATGTCGCGAGCGCCTCGCTGTGCAGGTCCTGCAGGCGGTGCACCTCGACCTCATCGAGGTGATCGAGCGCCTCGCAGGTCGCGAGCCCCGCGGCAATCGTGGTGTAGTAGGTGACGCGGTGATGCACCGCCTCGCGACGGATCGAGTTCGACTCGCGGATCGCCTGCTTGCCCTCGGTGGTGTTGACGATGAGATCGATCTCGTCGTTCTTGATCATATCGACGATGTGGGGCCGCCCCTCGCGCACCTTGTTCACGCGCCGGCAGGGGACACCGGCCTCCGCGAGCGCACGCGCCGTGCCCTCGGTCGCCACCACCTCGAAGCCCCGCTCGATCAGCTTCTTCGCGAGCGTCACGGCGGGGAGCTTGTCGCGATCACGCACGCTGATGAAGCACACGCCCTGGCGCGGCAGGGTGACGCCGGAGGCGGTCTGCGCCTTGGCGTAGGCTTCGCCGAAGGTACGCCCGGTACCCATGACCTCACCCGTCGACTTCATCTCCGGCCCGAGAATCGGATCGGCCTCGGGGAATTTGGCGAACGGGAACACCGCCTCCTTCACGGAGAAATAAGGCGGCACGCGCTCGATGGCGCCGACCAGCTGCTTGAGCTTGTGGCCGGTCATGACGCGCGCGGCGATCTTGGCGAGCGGCAGTCCGGTCGCCTTGGAGACGAACGGCACGGTGCGCGAGGCGCGCGGGTTCACCTCGAGCACGTAGATGACGCCCGCCTGGATGGCGAACTGGACGTTCATGAGCCCGACGACGTTCAGCGCACGCGCGAGCTTGCGCGTCTGCTCGCGCAGCTCCGCCTGCGTCTCGCGCGTGAGGCTCGCCGGCGGCAGCGAGCAGCCGGAATCGCCCGAGTGCACACCGGCCTGCTCGATGTGCTCCATGATGCCGCCGATCAGCACGTCCTCGCCATCGCACACCGCATCGACATCGACCTCGATGGCGACATCGAGGAAGCGATCGAGGAGCACCGGGCTGTCATTGGACACCTGCACCGCGCCCGCCATGTATCCTCGCAGGTCCTCCTCGTTGAACACCACTTCCATGGCGCGTCCGCCGAGCACGTAGCTCGGCCGCACCACCAGCGGAAAGCCCACATCGCGCGCGAGTGCCACCGCCTGCTCCTCGGTGCGCGCGGTGGCATTGGCCGGCTGCTTGAGCCCGAGCTTTTTGACGAGCGCCTGAAAGCGCTCGCGATCCTCGGCGATATCGATCGAGTCCGGGGAGGTGCCGATGATGGGCGCACCGGCCGCTTCGAGAGCGCGCGACAGCTTGAGCGGGGTCTGGCCACCGAACTGCACGATCACTCCCTCGGGCTTCTCGACCGCGAGGATCTCGAGCACGTCCTC